>Ga0137407_10000137_pt1 | contig 55293 bp, 62 predicted proteins | sample CZOMad2_2_16fung_FD_108410 | JGI IMG/M metagenome (GOLD analysis project Ga0137407, IMG submission 108410) | Vadose zone soil fungal communities from Angelo Coast Range Reserve, California, USA - CZOMad2_2_16fungal (Illumina Assembly) | ecosystem: Environmental > Terrestrial > Soil > Vadose... | reverse complement strand
CGTGTCCACCATCGTGTTGACGGTGTTTTTCAGCTCGAGCACCTCGCCCTTCACGTCCACCGTAATTTTTCTGGACAAGTCGCCCGCCGCGACAGCCTTGGTCACGTCGGCGATGTTGCGCACCTGGGAGGTGAGGTTGCCGGCCATGAAGTTCACCGACTCGGTCAAGTCTTTCCAGGTGCCGGCCACGCCTTGCACGTCGGCCTGGCCGCCGAGCTTTCCTTCCGTGCCCACTTCGCGTGCGACGCGCGTCACCTCCGCGGCGAACGACCGGAGCTGGTCCACCATGACGTTAATGGTGTTCTTGAGCTCCAGGATCTCGCCCTTCACGTCCACCGTGATCTTCTTCGAGAGGTCGCCCGCGGCGACCGCCTTCGTCACGTCGGCAATGTTTCGCACCTGCGAAGTGAGGTTGCCGGCCATGAAGTTCACCGACTCGGTCAGGTCCTTCCAGGTACCCGATACGCCTTCCACCCGGGCCTGACCGCCGAGAATGCCCTCGGTACCCACCTCTCTTGCGACGCGCGTCACCTCCGCGGCGAACGACGAGAGCTGGTCGACCATCGTGTTGATGGTGGCCTTGAGCTCCAGGATCTCGCCCTTCACGTCGACCGTGATCTTGCGAGACAAGTCGCCCGCCGCCACGGCTTTGGTCACGTCGGCGATGTTGCGCACCTGGGAGGTCAGGTTGCCGGCCATGAAGTTCACCGACTCGGTAAGGTCCTTCCACGTGCCCGCCACGCCCTGCACGTCGGCCTGGCCGCCGAGCTTTCCTTCAGTGCCCACCTCGCGCGCCACGCGCGTCACCTCCGCGGCGAACGACGAAAGCTGGTCCACCATGGTGTTGATCGTGTTCTTGAGGTCGAGGATCTCGCCCTTCACGTCCACCGTGATCTTCTTCGACAGGTCGCCGGAAGCCACTGCCTTCGTCACGTCGGCGATGTTGCGCACCTGGGAGGTAAGGTTGCGCGCCATCGAGTTCACGTTATCGGTGAGGTCCTTCCACACGCCCGATACGCCGCGCACCTCGGCCTGACCGCCGAGCGAGCCTTCGGTGCCCACCTCGCGCGCCACACGCGTCACCTCCGCGGCGAAGGAGGAAAGCTGGTCCACCATCGTGTTGATCGTGGATTTCAGCTCGAGCACCTCGCCCTTCACGTCCACCGTAATTTTTCTGGACAAGTCGCCCGCAGCGACGGCCTTGGTCACATCGGCAATGTTGCGCACCTGCGACGTGAGGTTGCCGGCCATCGAGTTCACCGAGTCGGTCAAGTCCTTCCAGGTACCCGAGACTCCGGGCACGTCGGCCTGGCCTCCAAGCCTTCCCTCCGTTCCTACTTCCCTGGCGACTCGCGTTACCTCGGCCGCAAACGAAGAGAGCTGGTCCACCATGACGTTGATCGTCGACTTCAGCTCGAGGATCTCGCCCTTGACGTCCACCGTGATCTTCTTCGAGAGGTCGCCCGCCGCCACCGCCTTGGTGACGTCGGCGATGTTCCTCACCTGCGAGGTGAGGTTGCCGGCCATGAAGTTCACCGACTCGGTCAAGTCTTTCCACGTGCCCGCGACACCCTGCACGTCGGCCTGGCCGCCGAGCTTTCCTTCGGTGCCGACTTCGCGCGCCACGCGCGTCACCTCGGCGGCAAACGAACGGAGCTGGTCCACCATCGTGTTGATGGTGGACTTGAGCTCCAGCACCTCGCCTTTCACGTCCACCGTAATTTTTCTGGACAAGTCGCCCGCAGCGACGGCCTTGGTCACGTCAGCGATGTTCCGCACCTGCGACGTAAGGTTGCCGGCCATCGAGTTCACTGAATCGGTAAGGTCTTTCCACGTGCCGGAAACACCTTCCACCCGGGCCTGACCGCCGAGAATTCCCTCGGTGCCCACCTCGCGCGCGACGCGGGTCACCTCGGCGGCGAACGAACGGAGCTGGTCCACCATCGTGTTGATCGTCGACTTGAGGGTGAGGAACTCGCCCTTCACGTCCACCTCGATCTTCTTCGAGAGGTCGCCCTTCGCCACCGCCGTCGTCACGTCGGCGATGTTGCGCACCTGGGAGGTGAGGTTGCCCGCCATGGAGTTCACGTTGTCCGTCAGGTCCTTCCACACGCCGGCGACGCCCTTGACCTTCGCCTGACCGCCGAGCTTGCCTTCCGTGCCCACTTCGCGCGCCACGCGAGTCACTTCCGCCGCGAAGTTGCCGAGCTGCTCCACCATCTTGTTGATGGTCTTCGCGTTGCGCAGAAACTCGCCCTCGAGCGGCCGGCCGTCGATCTCCAGGGCCATGGATTTCGACAGGTCGCCCTGCGCCACCGCGCCGATCACGCGCGCCGCCTCGTTGGTCGGATGGACGAGGTCGTCGATCAGCGCGTTGATGTTCTCGACCGACTGCGCCCAGAAGCCGCGCGCTTGCGGCAGCGTCGCGCGGCGCTTCAGCTTGCCTTCCTTGCCCACGGCCTGGGAGAGCTTGGAAAGCTCCTCCGCCATCGCGACGTTCTGCTCCACGAGGTCGTTGAAAACGTCCGACACCTTGCTGAACTGCGGACTCCCCTGGATCGGCAGCTTCGCTGCCGGATCGCCTCGTCGCAGGGCGGCGAGTGCGGCATGGATGGCGCTCAACTCTTCGGCGTGACCGACAGCGCTGCTTTCGGCGTCTTTAAGAGGAAGATTCACGTGGGCCCCGTACGTTGATTACTTGTCGAAACAAAACCGTCGAACAATACCCTGCGCCGCGTGTAGAAAGGCACCGAGTTGCATGTCGTGGTTTGCACTACAGCCTCGTAGTTTTTGCGCGCCCCGAGCCGAGTAGCGGTTCCGAGTGAAATTCAACCGCCCGCGCTGTAGTGCACCCACGACAGGAAAATAGGCTGGGCGCGACACGTGCCGTGGGGGCTTTAGCTCAACCGCGCGAAGCGGCTTCTCCCTGCGTCCGATACTATCCGGCGCGTGAAAGAACCGGGATCCGTGCAGTCAGCAGCTGCGGAGGGCGTGCCGCGCGCCAAGCGCAAGCTGCGCATTCTCGTCGCCGACGACGAGCGCGACCAGGTCGCGACGCTGGCCGCCTTGCTGATCGACGAGGGGCACGAGGTGCGCGAGGTCTATCGCGGCTCCGAGGTGATGCGCATGACGCGCGACTTCGATCCGGACGTCGCGCTGATCGATATCGGCATGCCCGGGATGAGCGGCTATGAAGTGGCGCGCGAAATGCGCCTCGAGTTCGGCAAAAAACGGCCGCTGCTCATCGCTATCACCGGCTGGAGGCAGTCGTCGGACAGGATCCTCGCCCGGCTCGCCGGCTTCGACCACCACGTGGCGAAGCCTTGCGATCCCCGGCAGCTTCTCGAGCTCATCGCCCCGCTCAGCAACGGCTCGTCGGCCGCTTAGGTTCAGGTACTCGCCGAGAAGTAGTCGAGTCGCGCGCGCCGCTGCGGCGGGCGCAGCTGCAGCTCGCGCCGCACCGCTTCCAGCAGCTGCTCGCCGCTGAAAGGCTTCTTCAGGCAGGGCGCGCCGAGCGCCCTCGCACGAGCCAGCACGTCGGCATTGCCGCTCATGAAGATGACGGGGACCTGCGGCATCGTCGTGTCGGCCTTCAGGGCGGCGACGAACTCGACGCCGTCGAGGTAGGGCAGCGCGACATCGACCACCATCAGGTCGGGCGGCGCGCTCATAAGGGTGCGGCCGGCGATGATGGCGTCGTCGGCGACGAGCACGTCGTAGCCCGCGCCGGCGAGCTGCAGCTTGAGCAGCTCGCGCACGGCGGTCTCGTCATCGACGACCAGGATCGACGCCCGTTTCGGCTCAGTCATAGAGGTTTGATTCGCCAAGCGAGGAACGTGCCGTCTCGGCACTAATCCAGTGACACGAGACCGCGCTGGATCGCGAACTTGACGAGGCCGGCGACGTCGCGGATGCCGAGCTTCTCCACCAGCCGCGCGCGGTAGGTCTCCACCGTCTTCTGCGATAGCGTGAGCCGTTGCGCGATTTCCGCGCCGGTGCGCCCTTCGGCGAGGAGCTGCAGCACCTCGCGCTCGCGCGCCGAGAGCTTCTCGAGCAGATCGGCCTTGCCGTCGCCGGCATAGTCGTCGATCACGACATCCGCGACGCGCGGACTCAGGTAGCGCTGCCCGGCGTGGACGGCGCGAATCGCCTCGACCAGCTCCTTGGCCGCCGAGCGCTTCACCACGTAGCCGGTGGCGCCGGCCTTGAGTGCGCGGCGCACGTATTCGCGCTCGGCGTACATGGAAAGCACGATGACTTTGCAGGCCGGACGCTCGTCGATGATGGCGCGAGCGGCATCGGCGCCGTTCAGCTCGGGCATCGAGAGGTCCATCAGCACGACGTCGGGCTCGGTTTCCTTCGCGGCATGCACGGCGGCACGACCGTCGCCGACTGTGGCGACCACCTGCAGGTCGGGCTGCGCCTCGACGAGGTGCTTCAGGCCTTCGGCCACGATCGCGTGGTCATCGGCGATGAGGATTCGGATCGGCATGGTCAGAAAGGGACTTTCGCTTTGAGTGTAGTCCCTTTGCCCGGCGCACTTTCGAGCTCGAGCATGCCTCCAGCGGCAGTCACGCGCTCCTCCATCGTGGTCATGCCGAGGCGCGTGGCGCGCGCTTCCGGAGCCTTCGGATCGAACCCCTTGCCGTCGTCCCGCACGGCGAGCGTCATGTGAGTCGCATCGGCCTCGACGCGCAGCCACACGTGCTGGGCGTGAGCGTGCTTGGCGACGTTGTTGAGCGCCTCCTGCGCGATGCGGAAAAGCGCAACGGCAGCGTCGCGGGGGAGCTGGCGGTTGCGCTCGCGCGCCAGATCCTCCATTTTCACCGCGATGTTGGTGCGCTTGGCGAACTCCTCGCCATACCACCCCAGCGCCGCGCCGACGCCGTACTCCTCGAGCAGCGGCGGACGAAGCTCCGCCATCACGTCCTCGATCGTCTGCAGCGTGCCGTCGACGAGGCCGAGCGAGTCGCGCAGCCGCATGCGCAGCTCCGGCGATGCGGAATCGCCCAGCTTGCCGAGCGCGATGTCGAGGTTGATGTTGAGCGCGGAAAGCGTCTGGCCGACGCGATCGTGCAGCTCGCTGGCGATGCGGCGACGCTCGGCTTCCTCCACCTGCACCAAGCGGCGGGTGAGCGCCTGCAGGCGTTCCTCGCTCTCGCGGATTCGCTCGTGCGCCTGCCGCCAGGTGGTGAGGTCGCGCGTCACCTTGGCATAGCCGGTGAGCATGCCGGCGCGGTTACGCAGCGCCGTGATCACGACGTCGGCCCAGAATCGGCTGCCGTCGCGGCGCAGGTGCCAGCCCTGGGCGCTCATGCGGCCTTCCTTGGCCGCCTGATCGAGCATCGCCTCCGGCCCTCCGGCGGCGCGCTCTTCCGGCGGGTAGAAAAGCGAGAAATGACGACCGAGGATCTCGCCGGCGGAATAACCCTTGATGCGCTGCGCGCCCGCGTTCCAGCTCATGACGCGGCCGGACGTGTCGAGCAGATAGATGGCATAGTCGGCTACGGATTCGACCAACAGGCGGAACTGCGCATCCGTCGGATCGCTGCCCGCAAACTGCTTCGCTAATTGCGTGTCCAGGTCCATGCGCGCGGGCGATCATAACCCTTTAACATTTCACGCCATGCTTTCGATCGAGGCCATCCGCGCCGCGGCGGCGCGCATCGAAGGCGCCGTCGAGCGCACGCCGTTCCTCCCCAGCCACACGCTCTCGCGCCTCACCGGCTGCAAGCTGCATCTCAAGTTCGAGAACCTGCAGTTCACGGCATCCTTCAAGGAGCGCGGCGCGCTGAACAAGCTCGCCTCTCTTACGGAGGCCGAGCGCAAGCGCGGCGTCATCGCGATGAGCGCCGGCAACCATGCGCAAGCCGTGGCGTACCACGCGGCGCGCCTGGGCATCCCGGCAGTGATCGTGATGCCGAAGGGCTCGCCGAACACGAAGATCAAGAACACGCAGGTCCATGGCGCGAAGGTCGAGCTTGAGGGGGAAACCCTGGCAGACGCCGCCGGCCATGCGCATGCGCTCGCCAGGCGCGACAACCGGGTGTTCGTCCATCCGTACGAGGACCCGCTCATCATGGCCGGCCAGGGCACGGTCGGGCTCGAAATGCTGCAGGCGATCCCCGACCTCGACGTGCTCGTGGTTCCGGTCGGTGGCGGCGGCCTCCTCGGCGGCATTGCGACCGCCGCGCGCGCCCTGAACCCGAAGATCAAGCTCTACGGGGTCGAATCGCGCACCTATCCTTCGATGCACCAGCGCCTGGCCGGCGAACCCGTCAAGGTCGGCGGCGACACGATCGCAGAAGGCATCGCCGTCAAGGACGTTGGCGATACGGCGTTCGCCATCATCAAGAAGGAAGTGGAGGACGTGCTGGTCGTCCAGGAAGAGACCATCGAGCGCGCGATCGTCGCGCTGATCGAGATCGAGAAGACCGTGGCCGAGGGCGCCGGCGCCGCGGCGCTCGCGGCGCTCCTCGAGCATCCACAGCACTTCACCGGCAAGCGCGTCGGCATCCCGATCTCGGGCGGCAACATCGACAGCCGCGTGCTCGCCTCGGTGCTGATGCGCGGCCTCGTGCGCGACGCGCGGCTCGTGCGCCTGCGCGTTACGATGCCCGACGTGTCCGGCAGCCTGGCGAAAGTGACCCAGATGATCGCGGATGCCGGCGGCAACATCGTCGAGGTGATGCACCAGCGCATCTTCGGCACGGCCTCGGTGCGCTCGCCCGAGGTCGAGTTCCTTGTCGAGACACGCGACCGCGAGCACACGCAGGCGCTCGTGCGCTCGCTCGAGGCGAAGGGGATCAGCGTCTCGGTTTTTTAACCGGATCGACGCGCGCCTTTTCGGCTTCGTCGAGTCCCCTGCCGAGGCCGGCTTCGCCCGGGCCTACCACCCGGTCGGGGCCGCGATCCTCGTTCGGGCGGATGCGCGGCTCCTTCCCGGCCGTGAGGTGCTCGCCGGTGCCGCGGCTGTCGCTCGTGTCGTCCATGTCTCGGTCGCCGACCGCCTGGCCCGCTTCGATCTTGCCGAGCGTGCCGGCTTCGGAATCCTCGTTGGTGCCGCGGTCCAAATGCAGCGCGTCGTCGTCGACGAGGCCGGGGCCCTTCATGTCCGAGCCGCTGTCCGAGGTGTCGCTCGGCCCTAATGATGCGACGTCATGCCCCTTCTGTTCGTGGCGTTTGCGCCGCGACGGGACGTTGTCCGGATCGAGTGTGCTGCCTGCCATGGAAGCCTCCTTGTGTAGTAAGGGCTTCCGTGCAAGGCCTGTTCCCGCTGCTGTCAGCTTTCATAGACTGAATTTCGACGAGGTTCAGGTATCGATGTTCTCGCTGTGGGCCATTCCAGGAGAGAGCGCACGCGATTAGCCAGGTAGTATCCGAGGCGAGTACGTTTTCCCTCACATGGCGTTCCGACACAGAGCGAATGGAGCCCGGCCCGACGTCCTGTATCACGTCGCGCCGCACGGCGCCCGAGCCTCAATTCTTTCTAAAGGCATCGATACAGCGATAGCTAAACAGCGCTCGACGACGAGCAATGTCGTTTATGGGTTCGCATCGCTCGAGTCCGCCAAGCGCTAATCGGCGGTGATTGCGACTTCTGGCGATTCGATGTGCGCGGCAAAAGGCTCAAGCAGGACTACGACGTTTCGTCTGACGAGCGATTCGACGACGCTTGGATTGTGGAGGGCTCAGTCACCAAGCCTCGCATGGTGCCCCATGACACTATCTATGCGTTCGCTTCGCCATCGGGATAATTCGTGTGACAGTTAAAAGCTCGCTCACCGAATACCTCGTTCATACCTTCCATTTCCGCGAAACGCCAGCCAGCCGCGGTTACGAAGGACTTGTAGCTGTTGGCGAATTTTTTCTTTTACGTGTCTGTTGCGCGGAAATAGGGATTGCAAGTGCGGCACGAAGGAGTACATCTCCTCAAGAGTGAACCTTGGCTGTTCAATTCTTTCAATGCAACCCATGACCGCAATGAGCCAGCCTCGCGATGAAAGGGACGTGCTTTCAAGAAAATTGGTGTTGTTCCATTGAGCGGAGATAAGCCGTGGCGACACCGCTAAGCCATTTTTAATGTAGGCGATTCTTCCGATTGCGGGCAGAAGCGAGACCTTCAAGTTGCATCCAATCCAGCCGGCTCGGCGCGCGCTTGCGGCAAGAGCTACTCGGCATTCAACTATCTCCGGAATAATGAATCTCTTGGGAATCAATACGAGATTCGTAACTCGGAAATCCTTGTCGTAGTTGAGCAGAAAGAAGTTCGAGTGCGTATTCTGACGAATCTTGCTCATCATGGACTCATACGCACCATCCACCAGCTTGCCCCAAACAAGCGTCGCATGCTCTTTAATTCAAAAGCCAAACTACAAGGCCTGCAAACAAAGTCGAGACCGGGAGTATTGTTCGCAACCTTGGCGATGATCTGGGAGCACGCCGGGCAACTAGCGTTCTGCGCAACCCAGTCCTCTGTAACTATGCGAATCTTTTGCGAGGGACTTCGGTAGTTCGTGGCTAACGACAGCGGCAAGCGCAGATCAATCACAAGCCCACCTATCCGAGATACATCGCGATAAGTTCATGCGGCAGCCAGTGCCGGCATGCAGCAGAGCGGCACGTAGTCCTACCATAGAGTCTTTAGCGCGGCCGCGGCGCCCGTCGTAACTTCGCGAGCAGAATAGTCACAACGCTTCTGCATTCCCCTTACTGCGCGCGCGCCTTTAGAGTGCGCGCCTTGCGCTCGGCCTCGCGCTGCTTGAGGGCCGCGAGGCGCGAACGCGCATGGACGCTCGTCTCTCTCGCGAGCTCGACGACGAGCCGGCCATAGTTAACTTCGGTGCCGCAAGAGCGGCAGGCGAGATTTCTCGCGTAGTGCAGCGGCTGATTCGGATCGGCGCGGCGAAACTCCGTGCCCTCGCACCTCGAGCAATGCGCGAGCACCGGCCCGACGTTGAAGGAGAGCTTCTCGTCGCTCGCCCCGGAGGCCTGCACCGCGGTTTGGCTCTCTCGCGCGCCGACGAATTCCATCGCGTTGAAGAATGCCTGCAGCGGCATCTGCGCTCGGCCCGACATCCAGCGCAGCAGCGTGTTCTCCGGAACGCGCAATCGCGCGGCGAGGGCTTGCGTGCTGCCTTCGAGCTCCGCGGCCTGCTGCAGCACCTTCGTGTAGACGTTATCGGCCACGGTGCAAAGGTGCCCTGAAGGCCCTGCCCTGTCCAGCGCCTTTACACACCATTAACTCTCGTAGACCGAGATCTCGACCAGGTTGAGATCGGGATCGCGCACGTACACCGAGCGGATCGGGCCGGCGGCGCCGGTCTTCTTCACCGGTCCTTCCACGATCTTCACCTTCGCCAGAGCGAGCTTCCTGATCACCTCGTCCAGCGGCACGGAAGCGATGAAGCAGAGATCGAGCGATCCCGGCACCGCGACATGCGCCCTCGGCTCGAACTCGCGGCCCCACTCGTGCAGGTTGATCTTCTGCTCGCCGAAGCTGAACGCGAGCCGCTCTTCCTTCGGCGTCTTGAACGTGACGAGCTTCATGCCGAGCACTTCGGTGTAGAAGCGGATGCACGCCGGCTTGTCGCGCGTGGTCAGCACGACATGGTCGAGGTGATCGATCATTTTCGCTTCAGGAGGCGCAGGGGGTTGTATTCCAGCACCGTCTCGCCGCGCTGGTTGACCACCTTGTTGGCGAAGCGCACGAGCCCGCGATCGCCCTTCGAGGCGAGCCGATGCTCGATCACCTCGGCTTCGACATGGATCGTGTCGCCGATCCGCGTGGGGCCTTTGACGTCGAGCGTGGCGTTGAGGAACGCGAGGCCGGTGTCCTGCATCGTCGGCAGGAGCAGGCCCTCGGCAAAGGAGTAGACCAGTGCGGCGGGTACTGCTCGGCCCTTGATCGCGCGCGCGGAGTCGTCCTCGACCGTGAAGAGCTCCTCGGTGAGCCAGCTCACGTTGACGAAGCTCGCCGCATCGGCTTCGCTGATCGTGCGGCGGTGGGTGCGAAAGCGGAAGCCGAGGCGCAAATCCTCGAAACTGAATCCGCGTCCGACGATGGGAAGGACTTCGGCCGCCATGGCTGTGGCATTCTAGCTTGATGCCCGACTCACTCGGACCGCGCGGCAAGTTCGGCGTCCTCGCACCGTCGACCAACACCTCGGTGCAGCCGGAGTTCGACGCCATGCGGCCGTGGGGCATCACGCACCATCACTCGCGGCTCGTGATTCCCGATTCCAAGGTGACTGACGACGCGAGCTTCCTCGCGATGATGGACAACATCCGCGGCGCGCTCTTGCCGGCGCTCGAAGCGGTGCTGACCTGCGATCCGGACTACGTGATCCTCGGCATGTCGTCGGAGACTTTCTGGGATGGCCTCGAGGGATCGCGCCAGTTGCAGAAAAAACTGGAGCGCATCGCCAAGCGCGGCGTCGCCATGGGCTCGGACGCCTGCCGCGCCGCGCTGCGCGCGTACGGCAAGAACGTGAAGCGCCTCGGCGTCGTCACGCCCTACATGCCGGTTGGCGACAAGCAGGTGGTGCGCTTCTTTACTGAGTGCGGCTACGAGGTGGTGAACCTGCTCGGCTTCAAGTGCAGGAGCCCGACCGCCATCGCGGCAGTCTCGAGGGCCGAGCTGCGCGATGCGATCAATCGCGTCAACCGCGGCAAGGTCGACGCCATCGTGCAGGTCGGCACCAACCTCGCGTGCGCCGAGGTCGCGGCGACGGCGGAGTTCTGGCTCGACAAGCCGGTGCTCGCCATCAACACCGCCACCTATTGGTATGCGCTGCGCCAGTACGGCATCAAGGACAAGATCCCCGGCTGGGGATCGCTGCTCTCAGAGTACTAGCGAAACGGCGAGCCGGAGCGGCGATCGTAGCCCGCGCGGCGCTCGATGAAGTACTCCTCGCGCAGCCTTATGAGGAGCACGCCGAGCAGCGCGAAGCCCAGGCCGGAGGCGAACACCAGCCAATCGGTGCGCAGGTCATGGCTCGCGATGCCTTCCAGCATGTTGAACACGCCCCAGCCGATGAGCGCGAAGGCAATGAGGACCCGGCCTGACGGCAGCGGTCCGGGACCGCGGATTGCCGACCAGAGCGTCAGCACGCCGCCGACGCTGATTGCCCACACGAAGATGTAAAACGTGCCGACCACGGGGTGCATGAGGACGCCTTCGAGGAAGGCCCCCAACCCGAATCCCAGCAGCAGCCCGGCGGTGCGAATTTTGTTGGCGCGCATAACGAAACTACGACCACGCCGCGATCAAGGTTGTTCCCCTAGGGCGTGCGATTTGCTAGGGGACAGACCTTAAGGTCTGTGCCCCATAAATGCGTCTTGCACCCGATCCCCAGGTCACTCCTGCGGACGTCCAGCGCGGCGAGCGCGCGCTCGTCAAGGACGCCGCCTGGGCGAGCATGGTCGGCGCCCTCTATGGCGGCGTGATCCTGGTCGGCTTCGCGCTCGAGCTCGGCGCGACGCCGCTGCATATAGGTGTCCTCGCGGCGCTTCCCTTCTTCGCGCAGGTCGCGCAGCTGCCGGGGATCGCGCTCATCGAGAAGCTCGGCCAGCGCCGCAAGATCGCGGTCGTCTCGGTGGGCATCTCGCGACTCGTGATCGGGGCGCTCGCACTTCTCGTCCTCGTGCCGGACAAGGCAACGGCGCTGCATGTACTGCTCGCCGCACAGGTCCTGATCACGCTGTTCGGTTCGGTGGCGGGCTGCTCGTTCAATTCCTGGCTGCATCAACTCCTCGCGTCGCAAGGGCTGGGCGCCCTCTTCTCGCGCCGGCTGTTCTGGTCGACCGTTGCCGCCTCCGCCGGCGCATTCGCCGCGGGCTATGCCGTGCAGCATTGGCCGAGCACCGAGCGACTGCACGCCTATGCGCTCTCGTTCGTCGCCGCGGGCATCGTCGGCTTCATCAGCGTCTATTACCTGTCCATCGTTCCGGAGCCGGCGATGGTGCGCACCGGACCGCGCACGCCGCTCGCCGAGCTCGTGCGGGCACCGCTCGCCGACGCGAGGTTCCGCCGCGTCGTGGTCTTCATGGCCTGGTGGAACTTCGCTTCCAACCTCGCCGCCCCGTTCCTCACCGTCTACCTGCTGCAGCAGATGGGCTACGGCATCGGCACGGTGACGACGCTCTGGATCGCGAGCCAGATGGCGAACGCGCTGACCATGTATTTGTGGGGACGGCTTTCGGATCGGCTGTCGAACAAGGCGATCCTCGCCGTCGCGCTGCCGGCCTATTTCGGCTGCCTCGTGGCGCTGCCTTTCGCCGCGCTGCCGCATGTCCACACGCTTACGCTGCCACTGCTCTATTTCATCCATGCCGTCATGGGGGCGGCTTCCGGCGGCATCGCGCTCGCCACCGGCAACCTGGGACTGAAGCTCGCGCCACAGGGTCGCGGCACGAGCTACCTCGCGGTGCTGACCCTCGCCGGGGCGCTGGCGAGCGGGGTCGCCGCCATCGCCGGCGGCGCGGCTGCCGACTGGTTTGCGAGCCGCGAGCTCTCCGTCTTCGTTCACCTGACCTCCGCCAGCGCCGCGCACGAGCTCATCGTCATGAGCTTCCGCCACTGGGAGTTCCTGTTCGGCCTGTCGTTCCTCTGCGGGGCGTACGTGCTGCATACGCTCTCGCGCATCGATGAAGGGACCGAGCACAGCGAGCGCCGCGTGATCCAGGAGTTCGTAGCCGAGGCGTCGCGCTCGCTGTCACAGCTTTCGCCGATCGACGGCTTGAAGGACGCGCTGCTCTTTCCCCTCGGCCGCCTGCGCGACCGGCGCCTTCGCTCCCGTTAACGTTAGGCCGCCGCCAGGGCCGCGAGCTTCAGCGCGCCGAATAGTGCCGCGATGCCGCACACCACGCTCGCCGCCACGTAGCCGATTGCCATGCCGAACTGGCCGCGCTCGATCAGCGCCACCGTCTCGACGCCGAACGCGGAGAAGGTGGTGAAGCCGCCGAGGAAGCCGGTGAAGAGCAAGAGCCGCAGCTCGAGCGTCAGGAAATCCCGGTATTCGGCGACGCCGATCAGGACGCCCGCGATCAGGCAGCCGAGCACGTTGACGATGAAGGTGCCGAGCGGGAAGGACCAGGTCTCGGTGCGCGCTAGCACCCAGGCGCCGATCTGGTAGCGCGCCATCGAACCCACCGCACCGCCCGCGGCGACGAGCAGCATTTTCATTTTTCTCTCCCGACAGGAACGGAGATCCAATTATTACCCGTCGACCATCACTCTCGAGCCGTCGAGGCAGGCGGCGACGAACTTGCGCCGTTCGTCGCCTTCGAGCCCGCGCTTGACCGCGCGCTGGTCGCAGTTCTTGACCTTGACGTGGTCCGGCGTCTCCTGCTTCACCTGGTCCGGCTTGTTGCAATCGCTCATGAAGCCGCGCCGCCCGGCGCCCTCCAGATGGCGGTTGTCGGCTTCCCTGGTGCAGGCCTCGTTCCGCGCCTGGAGCGGGGTGAGCGGCCGATCGCCTTTGCGGCCGTTCAGGCAGTCGGTGATGAAGCGGCTGCGCTCCCTGGCGCTGAGTCCCTTCGCTTTCGCCTCCGTATTGCACGAGCGCAAGCGTTGCTGCTCGGGGGTCAGCCCCTCCGCGGGCAGCGCTGAAGCGCAGTAGAGGAGCAGAACGGCCAATGCGCAGCGCGGCATGCGAACCCGGTTTGCAAAACTCGTTCCCTAAGAGGCGAGCGAGTAGCGGTCGCGGCCGGCGCCCTTCGCCTGGTAAAGCGCCGCATCGGCGCGCTTCACCATGTTTTCTTCATCCATGCCGGTGCCGTAGGCGATGCCGATGCTCGCCGTGGCGACGATCCGCCGGCCCTCGATCGACAGCGGCTGCCGGCTCTCGGCGATGATCTTCTCGGCGACGGCCACCGCGTTGCCGCTTTCCTTCACGTCTTCGAGCAGCAGCACGAACTCGTCGCCGCCAAAGCGCGCCACGGTATCGGTGGCGCGCACGCTCTGCCGCAGGCGCGCCGCGAAGTCCTTGAGCAGCACGTCGCCCGCCGCGTGCCCCAGGCTGTCGTTCACCTTCTTGAAGCGGTCGAGGTCGAGGTAGAGCACGGCGAGCTGCCCGCCCTGCCGCCGGCAGCGCGCGGCGGCGAGCTTCAGGCGCTCGTCGAACAGCGCGCGGTTGGCCAGCCCCGTGAGCACATCGATCTGCGCGGCGGACTGGATCGCCTCCTCCATGCGACGGCGCTCGGTGATGTCGACGTTGGTGCCGATCATGCGCAGCGCGCGGCCGCTCGCGTCGCGCTCGGTCACGCGGCCACGCGAGATGATCCAGCGCCATTCGCCGCCGCGCGTTCGCACGCGATGCTCGAGCGCGTAATTGGCGCGCAGTCCCTTCACCGCCTCCAGCGACGCGCGCCTTACGGCCTCGACGTCGTCGGGATGCAGCAGGCCGACGAGCTCTTCGGTCGTGGCGATCGTTTCCTTGCGCGGCGTGCCGACGATGCCGGACCAGGCCTCGCTCAGGTAGACGCGTCCGCTGCACAGGTCCGTGTCCCACAGCGCGACGCTCGAGCCGTCGAGCGCGGCCTCGAGCCTCGCCTGCTCCTTGCGCAGCTCGTCGCGCGCGCTGGCGAGCGCAGTGATGTCGCTCGCCAGGACGAAGAAACCCCTCGCGCGGCCGTTGGCGTCGAGGTCGGGCACGTAGTTCGCCAGCATGTGCCGTTCGACGCCGCCATGCGAGAGCGCATAGTCGTACGTGACGCGCTCGCCGCGAAGCGCGCGCTCCATGTTCGGCTTCAGCATCGCGGAGCGCTCCTCGCCCCAGACCTCGTGCACGGTGCGCCCATCCAGGTTGCGCAGGCCGAACCATTCCTCGTACGCCCGGTTGTGGAAGCGGTAGCGCCGCTCGGCGTCGACATAGGCGACCAGCGCGGGCACGTTATTGGTGATGACCTGCAGCCGCTGCTCGCTCTCGCGCAGTGCGGCTTCATACTTGCGCCGCGTGGCGAGCTCGGCTTCGGCGGAGGCCAGGCGTAGCAGGCGCGGCCGCGCGAAGAGGATGACGAAGGCCAGGGCGGCAAACACCGAGACCCACAGTACGGTGTAGAACGAGCTCGAATAGAACTCGGGGAAGCGGTAGTGGTAGACGAAGTTGAAGAGGTAGTAGAGTTCCACCACGATCGCCGCGCCGGCGAGACCCGCGCCGCCGCCGAGCGCCGTGCCCACGAGCAGGCCGACGCCCGGGATGCCGACCGGCGAAAGCGGGCGAAGGCCGAAGAAAAGCGCCGCCTCGACGAATGCGACGCCGACGAGCGCCATGCCCGCGCCGAACGCGAGCCGGAGCAACGTGGTTCTCTCCACTGCAATCATGCGCAGCGGTGCCCGCACCGAGACGAATCCCCCAATACCGTTTATCTAATTGTACTGAGGGTGACGCGCGTCGGTTGCACGGCCGCATCGAGGACCTGCTCAAGCCGTGAGCGCGAGACACCGAGATGCGCATCGGAGGGCCGCTCGAGCTCGGCCATCCAGCGGTAGACGAGCTGCGGCTTCACGTCGAGCAGCTTCGCGACGGCGAGCGGAGTGCCCATGGAGACGTTGCGCGCGACCGCTGCACGTCGCTGTCCGGTCAGAATTCCTAAGGAACGGTCATCTTTTGTTCGCCAGCGCGGCGGCCGCCATGAAGACGAGGATCGCGGCCATGCCGGTGGCGGCCTCGGCCCACAACATCGTGCCCGCGCCCCAGCGCGTGTGGGCCCAGCCGTCGAGGAGCGTCATGTAGGCGATCGGCATGTTGGAGAGCGAAGCGAAGAGGTTGTACTTGGTCGCCGCCGCGCCGAGCCCCATCGCTTCCAGCACCACCGCCGAAAACGCGGCGTAGGTGAGCCCGCTGACGAATGCGTAGAGCATGACGTACGCGATGTACGTCAGCTCCGTGCGCGGTGAGAGCGCCATCGCCACCGCGCAGGCCGCCTGCGCGAGGCCGAACACCCAGTACGCCTTTTTGCGGTCCATGCGATCGCACCAGTAGCCGCCAACGAGGCAGCCCGCCGCCGAAGCGACGCCGCCGAGTACACCGGTGACGAGCGCCACGGTATTCGCGGACGCGCGCCAGTCGGCCGCGATCGCCGCCCAGAGGTTGGTCGCCGCCCCGGTGCCGATCGGCAGGAAACAGATCAAGAGCGCAAGGAATCCCCGCCAGGACCGCACCACGCCCGATAGATCGCGCAGGACCTGGACGACGCTGCCGCCGATGCTTGCCGGCCGCTCGAACTTTTGCGGCTCCTCGATGAACGCGAGCGCGACGCAGCAGCTGAGGCACACGGCGCCGAGGGTGACGCCAGGCAACCACCGCTGCGGCAGATGCTCGGCGATCCAGAGCGCGGCACCGCCGCCGATACCGAATCCGCCGAGATTTCCCGCCTGGAACCAGCCGCCCGCCCGGCCTCTCTCGGCGTCCTCCGTGCCGTAGGCCATCAGGCTCTCCACCGACATCGCGAGGAACGTCGTCGCGAGGCTCGCGGCGAAAGCGACGGCGCCGAGGAGCGGCAGCGAGGCGCCCACCGGTGGAATGGCGCCCAGCGTCGCAAGGCCGATTGCACTGAGCACGGCGGACAGCGCATACCAGTGCTTGCGCGTGAGCGTGAGATCGGCGACCGGCGCCCAGAGGAATTTCCACGTCTGCGGGATGAAGGACACGGCGACCAGCGCCGCCACGCCTTCCGCCGTCACGCCGGCCTTGCCCAGCAAATAGCCGAGCGTGACGCTGATGAATCCCGTCACCAGCCCGAACGGGATGATCAGCACCATGTAGACGGCAGGATGCTTAATAAGACTTCGGCAGTCCGAGCACGCGCTCGGCGATGTAGCAGAGGATGAGCTGCGGCGTGATCGGCGCGATGCGCCCGAGCAGCGACTCGCGCAGATATCGCTCGACGTGATACTCGGCGGCATAGCCGAAGCCGCCGTGCGTCATCACCGCCTGCTGGCACGCATCGAAGCAGGCTTCGCCGGCAAGGTATTTGCCGCTGTTCGCTTCGGCGCCGCAGGGCTGGCCTTTGTCGTAGGGCCAGGCGGCCTTGTAGACCATCAGGCCCGCGGCCTCGAGCGCCATCCAGTTCGCCGCGAGCGGATGCTGGATCGCCTGGTTCTGACCGATCGGCCGGTCGAACACGACGCGGCTCTTCGCATATTCCGCGGCGCGCTTCACCGCGCAGCGGCCGAGGCCGACGAGCTCGGCGCCGATCAGGATCCGCTCCGGGTTCATGCCGTGCAGGATGTATTCGAAGCCCCTGCCCTCGTCGCCGATGCGGTCGGCCTCGGGCACCGGCAGGCCATCGAAGAACACCTGGTTCGAGTCGACCGCGTGCCGGCCCATCTTGTCGATCTCGCGCACCTCGATGTGCTTGCGATCAAAGTCGGTATAGAAGAGCGTGATCCCGGCTTCCGTGCGCGCGAGGAGCAGCACCTTCTCCGCTTCCTGCGCGGTCGAGATCCACACCTTCTGGCCGGAGACGAGGTACTTGGCGCCGCTCCGCTCTGCCTTGGTTTTGAGCTTGCGCGTATTCAAGCCGGTATTGGGCTCAGTCACTGCAAAGCACGCACGCTCCTTGCCCGCAATCAGCGGCGGCAGCATGCGGCGCTTCTGCTCCTCGGTGCCGAACACCACCACCGGGTTCAGGCCGAAGATGTTCATGTGCACGGTGGAGGCGCCCGAGAAGCCCGCGCCCGACTCGGCGATGGCCTGCATCATCACCGCCGCTTCGCTGATGCCGAGGCCCGCGCCGCCGTACGCCTCGGGCATCGCGATGCCGAGCCAGCCGTCTCGCGCGCACGCCTGCTGGAACTCCCGCGGAAACTCGCCGCTCTTGTCGCGCGCCAGCCAGTAGTCGGCGTCGAAGCGCTCGCAGAGCTTCGCGATCGCCTCGCGGATGCGCTCCTGCTCGGGGGTAAAGGAAAAATCCATGAAAAGGGGTCAGAGCAATTTATCGGTAACAACTATTTCAGGAAAATTGCTCTGACCCCTTTTCATTAGAGAACCGCGCCTTTCTTCCTCAGATCGGCGATCTCGCCATCCTCGAACCCGAGTTCCACCAGGATCTCCCGCGAATGCTCGCCGAGCTTCGGCGTCCCATGGCGGATGCTGCCTGCACGGCGGCCGTTTGCCCAGACCGGAAACTTGGCATGGCCCCGTTCCGTGGCCTTGCGCTCGACGAGCTGCGGATGCTTCGCCGCCTCGCCCGGCGTCACGCACAGGTCGACCGGCACGTCGTTCTCGTCGCACAGGCGCAGCCACTCGGCCGCCGTCTTCGTCCCGAGCACACGCTCCAGCTCGCGCGACAAAGCATCGCCATTCGCCCTGCGCTTGGCGTCCGTGGCAAAGCGCGCGTCGCCGAGCTCCGGCACGATGCGCACGAAGTTCTGCCAGAAATGCTCTTCCAGGATACCGAGCGTGAGCCGCTGGCCGTCGGCCGTCTCGAAGACATCATTCACCGGAAAGAGATGCGCGCGAGCATCCACCTCCGCGTCCAGGCCATGGCGCATCGCGGTGAGGAAGAACGCGGCTTCGAAGAGCGAGAGATCGAGATAGCCGCCTTTGCCCTCGCGCAGCGCGGCGAGGATCGCCGTCGCGGCGAACGCGCCGCCCGCCATGTCGGCGACCGGCAAGGAGGAACGCGCGGGCGGCTTCAGCCACTGGCCCGGAAACGCGAGGCCGCCGGCGGCAGCGACGTAGTTGACGTCGTGTCCAGGCCGCGCGCGCCATGGACCGGTCTGTCCGTAGCCCGAGATCGAGCAGTAGACGAGCCGGCCGTTGTGGCGACGGAGCGTCTCGTAATCGATGCCGAGGCGCTTCGCGACGCCGGGGCGGAAGCCTTCCACCACCACGTGGGCGCGCTCGACCAGCTTCGCCACCACCGCTTTGGCATCCGCGTTCTTGAGGTCGAGCGCGAGGCTGCGCTTGTTCCGGTTCTCGGTCTCGAACTGCACCGGCACATAGCTGCGTCCCGGATCGCCCCCGGGACGGGGTAGGGGCCCTGTCCCTCCCCCGGGCGGCTCGACCTTGATCACATCGGCGCCGAGGTCCGCAAGGATCGACGAGGCGAAGGGGCCGGGCACGAACATCGAGAAATCCACCACCCTGACGCCATTGAGCGGCAGCCAGGGCTCAGACAAATCAGTCAAATGAGGGCGCCTCGATCCAGTTGTGAAGGGCGATGCCGCCATCGACCACGATGCTCGCGCCGGTGACGTACGCGCCGAAGCGCTCGGAGAGAACAGCCGCCGCCATCGCGGCGACATCGGCCGGCGTGCCGAAGCGCCGCAGCGGAATCTTCTCGACCATGCCGGGCGGCGCGTTGAAGCCGCCGCCGGGGATGGCGCCGGGCGCGATGGCGTTCACGCGGATGCCGTGCCGGCCGAGCGCCTGGCACAGGATGAACGCCGCATCGAGGTTGACCGCGAGCATCTCGCGCCACTCCGCCTCGGTGACCGCAAGCACGGTTTGCTTCTCTTGGCGACGCGGGCTCGCGCAATGCACGAAGAGCGAAACGCTTCCCAGCCGGCCAATCGCCTCCTCGGCGAGCTTGCGCGCGCCATCGGTGGTGGACAAATCGCACCGGATGTCGGCTTCATTGATGTCGGCGCCGAGCACTTCGGCGCCTTCCTCGCGCAGCGCAGCGACCATGCCGCGGCCGATGCCGTTCGCCGCACCGGTGACGAGCGCCCGCTCGCCCTCGAGCAGCTTCATTTCAATCCGGCTTTGGCGCGCTTCGCCGCGAGGCGCTCGCGGCTCTTGGCGGTGTCGACCACGAAGCGCACGTGCTTGCCGCGGCCGCAGGGCTCCACCGGATCCGTGACGACAAATTCGAACGTCACGCGCCGCCGATCGACCTCGACGATCTTCGCTTCGATCGTCACCTTGAGGCCGAGCGGCGTCGCGGCGAGGTGATCGATCGACACATGCGCGCCGACCGAGTCTTCGCCTGCGTCCAGGTGCTCCAGCAGGTAATCGCGGCAGGTGTATTCGACGTCGCTCACCATGCGCGGCGTGGCGTAGACCATGCCTTCCTTGCCCATGAAGCCGATGCAGCGGCTCTCGTCGACCACCACCTCGCGCTTCGTGGCGAGCCCTGCCTTGAGCGAAGGCTTCACGGCACTTTATATCCGGCGCGCTCGACCGCCCGCTTCATATCGGGAACCTTCGCCTTCGCGGGATCGTAGGTGACGGTCGCCTGACCTTCGGCAAGCGAGACATCGACCTTCTGCACGCCGGCGACGCCAGACAGCATGCGGGTCACGCTCTTCACGCAACCCTCGCAGTCCATGCCTTCGACTTTAAGCTCTACCGTCAGCTCTACCGTTTCCATCCGGCGATAATACAATTTCGACAGATGCTCCACCGCCTCAAGCGTTTTCTGCTAGCCGTCTTCATCGCGCTCGCCGTGCCGGCGCAAGGCTTCGCGTCGATTAGCGCCGGGCTGTGCACTGCGCTCGGGCATCACGGCGAGCAGCACCACGCTTCAGAGGCGGCGCCAGGTGCCACGCACGATGGTCACTCGCAGCATCACCATCAGGGTGACAGTGGGCATGGCCCCTGCGGTCCGTGCGTCGGCTGCTGTGCTTCGGCGGGGATAGCGAGCACCGTCGTTGTCGCCTTGTTGCTTGCGCCGGCGCCGCCACCTCGCGCACTCGCCTCGATCGCGCCAGCCGGCGTCCAGCCGGCGCCACTCGACCGCCCGCCACTCGCACTCTGACCGTTGAGATCCTGCGCGCTGAGGCGCGCCGCGTTCGCGCTTTCGCGCGCCTGTTCAATGTTTGGAAGAGCCATGCACAAGCTATTTGTATTTGCCATCGCGGCCTTGATCGTCGCTAAAACCTACGCGCACGACGAAGAGCCGCCTAAACCCGCATCGAGCCACGAGCATTCCGCAACGGGGCACGAACACCGGAAGAGCGAAGAAACTGCTTCCGGCCGTCCCGGCGATCCCACGAAGGTGAGCCGCACGATCACGGTCCAGATGCGTGATCCGGTGGAGTTTTCGCCCGCCCAGATCGCCGTGATTGCAGGTGAAACCGTCCGCTTCGTCGTTGTTAATGCCGGGAAACACGAGCACGAGATGGTGCTCGGCACGATGAAAGAGCTCGAGGAGCACCACGAGATGATGAAGCAGCACCCCGGCATGCACCACGAGGAGCCGCACAGGGTCGAGCTCGCTCCGGGAAAATCCGGCGTCATCGTCTGGCAATTCACCAAGCCGGGCGAGTTCTTCTACGCTTGCCTCGTGGAGGACCACTTCGAGCTCGGCATGTACGGCAAGATCACCGTGCGCGCGCAACCAGAGAATCCCATGCCCGGCGAAGCGGAAATACGGGTACGGCAATCTCCCTTCCCTCATGCTATTCGCGCGCCTCAAGGTCTGACGCTATGAGTCCAATCGTTCGCAAACCGCTGTTCATCTCCCACCTGACGGCGAGTCTCGGCTGGCTCGGCGCCGTCGCCGTATTTGTGGCGCTCGCCGTGATCGGGTTGCACAGCCGCGACGCTGCAACTGTGCGCGGCGCGTATCTCGTCATGGAGCCGGCTGGGTGGCACATGCTGCTGCCGCTCGCCGTCGCGACACTGCTTACCGGGCTCGTGCAGACCGCGGCTTTGCAATGGCGCCTCTTCGGCCACTATTGGGTGCTCTTCAAGCTGACGATGACGTGCTTCATCACTTGGGTGCTGCTCCTTTACATGAACACGTTCGCCGCCATGGCGCGCGCGGCGAGCGGCGGCGTGTTGCTGCTGGTAGTTGGCTTGTTCGCCGTGCTGCTCGTTCTAAAAGGGCCTGGCGGCCACGGCCCCGGGCGTCATTTCGCCGCGTCGCTTGACCTTCCAACGACGGCAACGTTCAACCTATAGCCAATGGTCACAGACCCTGTTTGCGGCATGACCGTGGATCCGGCAAAGGCCGGCGCCACTGTAGAGCACGCCGGCAAGAAATATTTGTTCTGCTGCAAGCACTGCGCGGCGAAGTTTCAGGCCGAGCCGGAAAAGTATCTGCAGCCGGCGATCGATCCCGTGTGCGGCATGAAGGTCGAGCCAGCGCATGCGGCGGCCGAAGTCGAGCATGGCGGACGCACGTATCACTTCTGCAGCAAGCACTGCGCTGCCAAGTTCAACGCCGATCCGGCGCAATATGCGGCAAAGGCGCCTGCGCCAGCCGCGCCGCCCACGACAGATGCGAAGTACACCTGCCCGATGCATCCCGAGATCGTGCAGATCGGCCCGGGCTCGTGCCCGAAGTGCGGGATGGCGCTTGTGCCGATGGCGGGGGCGGCGGTCGAGGACGATAACCTCGAGCTGCGCGATCACGCGCAACGCTTCTACGTCAGCGCCGCGCTCAGCGTGCCGCTCGTTTTCATCGCCATGGCGCCGATGCTGGGCGTTACGCGGCCGCTCGGCCTCGGTCCGGCGGCGCGCGGCTACTTCGAGCTCGCGCTCGCCACGCCCGTCGTGCTCTGGGGCGGGTGGCCGTTCTTCCACAAGTTCTGGCTGTCGCTCAAGAACCGCAGCCCGAACATGTACACGCTGATCGGCCTCGGTGTCGGGCTCGCGTATCTCTACAGCATGGCCGCGGTGCTCGCGCCGCAGATCTTCCCGGCCGAAATGCGCGCGCACGACGGCATGGTCGGCACGTACTTCGAGGCGGCGGCGGTCATCGTGACGCTGATCATGCTGGGCGAGGTGCTGCAGCTTCGAGCAATGGGCAGGACGAGCCAGGCGGTGCGCGCGCTCCTCGAGCTCGCGCCGAATACGGCACGACGCATCGAAGCGGATGGGCGCGAAGCGGAAGTACCGCTCGCCGAAGTGCAGGTCGGTGACCGCTTGCGCGTGCGGCCGGGAGAGAAGATTCCCGTCGACGGTGCTTGTATCGAGGGCTCGTCGAACGTGGATGAATCGATGGTCACCGGCGAGCCGATTCCTGCGCCGAAGAAATCCGGCGATCGCGTCACAGGCGCCACGATCAACGGCACCGGCACGCTCGTCATTCGCGCCGAGCGCGTGGGCGCCGATACGCTGCTCGCGCGCATCGTGCAGAGGGTGGCCGAAGCGCAGCGCACGCGCGCGCCGGTGCAGCGCCTGGCCGACTCGGTCGCTGCGTACTTCGTGGAGACGGTGATCGGCATCGCGATCGTCACCGCACTCGTCTGGTGGTGGACCGGGCCGGACCCTACCTACGCGCTGATCAACGCCGTCGCCGTCCTCATCATCGCCTGCCCTTGCGCGCTGGGCCTCGCCACGCCGATCTCGATCACGGTGGCGATGGGCCGCGGCGCGCAAAATGGCATCCTGTTCCGCAGCGCCGAAGCAGTCGAGAAGCTGCGGCAGGTCGATACGCTGGTCGTCGACAAGACCGGCACGCTGACCGTGGGACGGCCGCAGCTCACGGATTTCGTCTCGGACGAGGCGAATGCCTTGCAGCTCGTCGCCAGCCTCGAGGGCGCGAGCGAGCATCCGCTCGCCCAGGCCATCGTCAAAGGCGCCGAGGAGCGCGGCACTGCACTGCTGCCCGCGGCGGAGTTCGAATCGATCACCGGACAGGGCGTGCGCGGCACGGTCGGCGGGCGGCGCGTCGCCGTCGGCAGCCGCCGCTTCATGCAGGACGTTCCCGCGCCGCTCGGCGAAAAAGCCGATGCCTTGCGCGCGCAAGGCAAGACCGCGCTCTTCGCGAGCGTCGATGGGCGCGCAGTGGCGGTGCTCGCCGTCGCGGACCCGATCAAGGAGACGACCGCCGAAGCCGTCAAGTCACTGCAGGCGCTCGGCCTGCGCATCGTCATGCTCTCGGGTGACGCACGCGCGACCGCGGAAGCCGTTGCCCGCCAGCTCGGCATCGACGAGGCGATGGGCGAAGTGCTGCCGGAGGAGAAAGTCGAGAAAGTCAAAGCGCTGCAGGCACAGCGCCGCGTCGTCGCGATGGCGGGCGACGGCATCAACGACGCGCCCGCGCTCGCGCAGGCGGAGGTCGGCATTGCCATGGGTACCGGCACCGATGTGGCGATCGAAAGTGCGGGCGTGACGCTGGTCAAAGGCGACCTGCGCGCGATCGCTAAAGCGGTGCGCCTGTCGCGCGCCACGATGCGCAACATCAAGCAGAACCTCTTTTTCGCCTTCGTCTACAACGCGCTCGGCGTGCCGATCGCGGCGGGCGTGCTCTATCCGTTCTTCGGCCTGCTCCTCTCGCCGATCTTCGCCGGCGCAGCGATGGCGGTGAGTTCGGTCTCGGTGGTGAGCAATGCGCTCCGTCTTCGGCGCGCCAAGCTTTGAACACTAAAATGCGGCATGGCTGATTGCTGCGAAGACAAGTCCTGCGCGATCGACGAGCTGCGCGAGCGCCAGAGCTCGACGCTGAAGATCGTGCTCGCCATCAATGCCGTGATGTTCGTCGTCGAGCTCACCTCGGGATTGATGGCGCGCTCGACCGCGCTCCTTTCCGATTCGCTCGACAACCTCGGCGACGCGCTCACCTACGGCTTGAGCCTCTATGCGCTACCGCGCGGCGCGCGCGCCAAAGCCAAGGTCGCTCTCTTCAAGGGCGGTCTCATTCTCGTCGCCGGCCTTTTCGTCCTTGGCCAGATCGCCTATCGCATTGCGGTGCCCGCCTATCCGCTCTTCGAAGCGATGGGGGCGGTGAGCTTGCTCGCGTTGCTCGCCAATGGTTTCTGCCTTGCGCTGCTCTGGAAGCATCGGCGTGAGGACATCAACATGAGCTCGGAGTGGGAGTGCTCGCGTAACGACATCGCCTCCAACCTCGCGGTGTTCGTGGCGGCAGGCGCGGTCTGGCTGCTCGATTCCCGCTGGCCCGACCTCATCGTCGGGCTCCTGCTGGCCGGCTGGTTCGCGCGCTCGGCGGTGCGCGTGCTCGGCAACGCGCTAAGGGAGCTGCGGTTCACAACTCCCGCACCGCGCGCCGGCTCGGGCTAGGACCGCCACACCGCGACATGTTGGCCGCGGTTCTCGACAAGATCGCTTCGGTAACCGTGCAGACGCGCGAGTTTCTCTTCCGCCAAGGCGATCCGGCGAAGAGCATCTTCGCGGTCGACGCGGGCGCTATCTCAGCAACGGCAAATCGGTGGTGATGCACGTCGCCCGCGCCGGGCATACCTTCAATCGCCGCAGCAGGCGCAGGATTATCTGGACGGCAAAGGCATGGGTTACGCCAAGGCCGCCGAGCTCAACCACTACCCCGGGCCAGCTCACGTACTCGAGCTCGCCGATCAGCTCAGGCTCACCGGCGAGCAGCGCGACGCCACGGTGCGGCTCATGAAAGCACGCGCTCGAGATGCTGTTTCGCTCCGCCAGCGCGGACGACGCCGCGCTCGATCAGGCCGTGCGCCATGCCGCGGTTCTCGAGGGCGAATATCGCCTGGCTCATCTCGAGACTCATCGCCGCATGCGCGCCCTGCTCACGGAAGAGCAGGTAGCGATTTATGACCGTCTGCGCGGCTACCGCTAACATAGCGGGTGAACTTCGGCTGCCCGAAGAGGTCGGAACTCAAACCAAACTAATGCTGTGCGGACGCCTTTTCGCCTTCTTGCTGTGCCTGCTTGCGGCCGGCTTCGCCTTTGCCGGTGAAGCCGCGTCCGCCTCTATGCAGGGCGATCAGACGTGCATGCAGCAGGACGCCAATGCCGGCGGCGGCGACGGCATGGCTGCAAATACATGCGTCGTTTACTGCGCTGCCGGCGTGTGCGTCGTGTCCGCGGTTCCCGCTCCGCAATTGACCGCTCGTGCCGTGCGGCCTTTCACGCACGAGACGGCGCTCGTGCCCGATTGCTGGGCCGCGCCGGAGACGGCGCCTCCGAAAGCCCTGGTTTCCTGATCTCGCGGCTCAGGCCGCGCAGCAACGCAGGTGCCGCGAAGCTCGCGGCGTTCGTTGACCTCTCGAGGAGCTGGTAGCAGTGCGATTCGTGATTTGGGCGGCGGCCATGGTCGCCGCCATCGTAGGCGCGGTGGCGGCGTATGCGACCCTCGGGGGTCCCGCGCCCGAGCGATTCAAAGCGGCCGACATCACCGGCGTGCCGTGGGGCCGCGGCTTCGAGCTGACCGACCACCACGGCAAAAGACGCACGCTCGCCGATTTTCGCGGCAAGGTGGTGCTGCTCTCCTTCGGCTATACCGGATGCCCCGATATGTGTCCGACGACGCTGGCGCTCCTCGCCGGCACGGTGAAAGCGATGGGGGGCGATGCCGACAAGATCCAGGGGCTTTTCGCGACCGTCGATCCGAAGCGCGACACGCCGCAGCTCCTCGCGCAGTACGCGCCGGCGTTCCATCCGTCATTTCTCGGCCTCTACGGCGACGAAGCCACTACCGAGCGAACCGTGCGCGAATTCAAAGGCTACTACCACGCCAACAAACCGAACGAAGACGGCTCCTACATCATCGATCATTCGGCTCAGGTCTACGTCTTCGACCCGGCGGGGCGCATCCGGCTCTTCATTCAGCCGACCGAGGCGACGCCGGAATCCGTCGCGCACGACTTGCGCATGCTGCTGCACGAGGCGGCCGGATGAGAGCGCCCCTCCTGCTCGCTCTAGCACTCGCGCTCGGCGCCGGCCCGGCGGTGGCGCAGCTCTTCGGCAGCAGCCAGGAGCTGCTCGATCCTGAGAAGGCATTCCGCATCTCGGCGCGCGCGCTCGACGCGAGGAATGTCGAAGTGACCTTCCAGATCGCGGAGGGCTACTACATGTATCGCGAGCGCTTCAGCTTCGCAACCGAAGACGGGCAGCCGCTCAAAGGTGTCGAGATTCCGCACGGCAAGGTGAAGGAAGACCAGTTCTTCGGCAAGCAGGAGACCTTCCGCGATTTCGTGCGCATCCGCATCCCGGTCTCGGCCGCAGACGCGACAAAGGGCAGCATCACGCTCAAGGTGACTTCGCAGGGCTGCTCCGACAAGGGCGTGTGCTACATCCCGCAGACGCAGCAGGTGAAGGTGCGGCTACCTCGCTCATGATCCGCGCCGTCTTCGCGTCTCTCCTCGTGCTCGCCGCCACCGCTGCGCTCGCCGACGACGCGGCAGTACGCCGCGTGCTGCAAGGCAAGCTCGGCGGCGCGGCGATCGAGAGCGTGCAGAAGGCGCCTTTCGGCGATCTCCACGAAGTGGTGCTGCGCGGCCCCGACGGCGTGCGCATCATCTATGTCGACAGCGCGGCGAGCGTCATCCTTGCCGGAGAGGCGATCGACGCGAAGACGGGCCAGAACCTCACGCAGGAGCGCCAGCGCAAGCTGAACACTGTCAAGTGGAGCTCGCTGCCCTTCGACAGTGCGGTGACGACCGTGCGCGGCACCGGCCGGCGCAAGGTCGCCGTGTTCTCGGATCCGAACTGCCCGTTCTGCAAGCGCTTCGAGAAGGACCTCGCCAGGCTCGACGACATCACCGTGTACATCTTTCTGTTCCCGGTGATCCGCCCGGAATCGGTCGCGCAGACGAAGTCGGTCTGGTGCTCGATGGACCGCGCGAAAGCCTGGAACGATCTCATGCTGAACGACGTGCAGCCAACGGCGAAGCCCGATTGCGACACGCCCGTGGAGAAGCTCTTGGCGCTCGGCCGCAAGCTCGGCGCGAACTCGACGCCGACGTGGTTCGTGGAGACCGGCGAGCGCTACAGCGGGGCGCTCGCGTTGCAGGACATACGCAAAATCCTGGACGAGGCGTCGCCCCCAAAACGATGAAGGAGAAGAACACGCATTACATCATCGCCGCGCTGCTTGCGGCGGCCGCGTTCATCGCCCTGCCCGCGCGCGCCGACCTGCTCACGCACGTCCACGGCATTGCCTACAGCGCGGACGGCAAGCAGATCCTCATCCCCAGCCATTTCGGCCTGGCGATCTACGCGAACGGCAAGTGGTCGAAGGCGCCCGGGCCGCAGCACGACTACATGGGCTTTTCGGCGACGGCGAAGAACATCTACAGCAGCGGCCATCCTGCCGCGGGCGCCGGGCTGGTGAATCCCTTCGGCCTGCTGCGCAGCAAGGACGGCGGCAAGACCTGGGACAAGCTCGGGCTGGAAGGCGAAAGCGATTTCCACGTGATGGCGACGAGCCGGAACACCAGCGCCGTCTATGTCTGGAATGCCGCGCCCAACTCGCGCATGAAAACCACGGGCCTGCACTACTCGCTGAATGACGGCTTTTCCTGGACGCACGCAGCCGCCAAAGGAGTGGACAGCAATCCCTACGCACTCGCCGTGCACCCCGATGACGCCAAGTCGGTGGCCCTCGCGACACCCGCCGGCGTATTCGAATCGAGCGATGCCGGCGCGAGCTTCGCCAAGATCGGCCCGACGCAGGGCACTGCGGTGTCCTTCGATCTCGACGGCAAGCACCTCTGGTACGGCCGCTACGACAGCGAGGCGCGCCTTACCCGCGCGCGGCTGAAAGGCGGGCCGGCTACGCAGCTCAAGCTCCCGCCGCTCACGAAAGACGCGGTGTCGTTCATCGCGCAGAACCCGGCGCGGCGCGACGAGTATGCGATCGCGACCTTCAATCGCAACGTCTATCGGTCGAAAGACGCCGGCAAGACATGGACCGCGATCGCCGAGCGCGGCGAGGCTAAATGAGGTTCCGCAGCGCGCTCGCCTTCGCCACCGTGGCGCTCGTCGTCTCGGCGATCGGTGCCTTCTACTACCTGTCGCGTTCGCCGGCGCCGGAATTGGCGGTGACGCGCGGGCAGCCGTTCGCGCGCGCCATGACACCGAAGGACATGCCGGCGCTGCAATTCGAGGACGGCGCCGGCCATGCGCGCTCGCTCGCCGAGTTCAAAGGCAAGCTGGTGTTGCTCAACCTCTGGGCGACATGGTGCGCGCCCTGCCGCGAGGAGATGCCCGCCCTCGACCGGTTGCAGGCCGAGCTCGGCGGCCCGCGCTTCGAGGTCGTCGCGCTGTCGATCGACCAGCAGGGCCCCGAGATCGCGCGCAAGTTCTTCACGGAAGTCGGCGTCAAGTCGCTCGCGCTCTACGTCGACCGCTCGGCGCAGGCGGCGTTCAAGCTCGGCGCCGTGGGCCTGCCCTCGACGCTGCTCGTCGATGCGAACGGGCGCGAGATCGCTCGCCACATCGGGCCGGCGAAGTGGGACTCGCCCGAGGTCGCCGCGGACTTGCGCCGCCGCATCGAGGGCGCGGAGCACTGATGGAACCCTCGTCGCTCGGCCCCGTCACCGCCTTTGCCGCCGGCGCGGTCTCGTTTCTGTCGCCGTGCGTGTTGCCGCTCGTGCCCGCCTACATGTCGTACGTGACCGGACAGTCACTCGCCGCGAACGCCGGCGGCGCAACCGTTTCCTCCCGCGCATCGGCCGCGACGCTGAGCCTGTTCTTCGTGCTCGGCTTCTCCGCCGTGTTCATTGCGCTCGGCGCGAGCGCCACTGCGATCAGCCGCGTGCTGCTCCAGTACCGGTACGAAGCAGGAATCATCGGCGGCGCATTGGTCACGCTTTTCGGCCTGGTGATGCTGATCGGCGTGGAGCGCATCCCGTTCCTGCGCCGCGACGCGCACTTTCACCTGCGCGCGGCGACCCGGAATCCCGCTTCGGCATTCGTCCTCGGCCTCGCGTTCGGCTTCGGCTGGACGCCGTGCATCGGTCCGATTCTGGGCGTAATCCTCACCGCCGCCGCGGTGAGCGAATCGGCGTCTTCGGGCGTGCGCCTGCTCGCGGCTTATTCAGCCGGGCTCGGTATTCCGTTCCTGCTTACGGCGGCCTTCCTGCATGAAGCCGCGGGCCGCCTGCGCCTGTTGCGCAGAGCCGGCCAGCCGCTGATGGTGGCTGCGGGCGCAATCATGGTGGCGATGGGCATCGCGATGATGACGGGTAAGTTGAGCGCGTTGAGTTACTGGTTGCTAGAGCGCTTTCCGATTTTCAGTCGCATCGGTTAATTTGAATAGGAGATGCACGTACGCCGCGAGCGGGGGCCCGACCAGAAGCACTTGGGCGGCGCGGAATCCGGCCGAGAGGCCGACCTCGACGAAGTGAAAGCGAAACGCGGTCGTCACGTCGAGATCGGGATCGACGTGGTGCACATTATGGAAGCGCCACAGGAACGCGATGCGGTGATTGGCCACATGCCAGTAGTAGAAGCTCAGATCGAGCAGCAGGAACGTGGCGATGATTTCCAGCGCGCCGGACAGGCCGATGAGCGGAATCAATCCGATGGACTTGCTGTGCGTGAAGGTCGAGCGTCGCCGCGGCCGCCGGTTGCACGAGAGCAGCCGCCGTGGCAAACGCCGCAGCCGAGACCACGACGTTGACGATTGGACGATTCCGGATAAAATGCACTTGGCATGAAAGCAAGGCTGATCCGCAAGCTCGCCCTGTCGCTCGTCGCGCTGATGCTCTTCGCCCAGGCGAGCTTCGTGCTCGCGGCATGCCAGCGTGAACGCGGCTCCCTCGCGTCGATGATGATGGCCCCGGCCACGGCGGATGAGCACTGCGGCGATTGCCGCGGCGTGGTGTCGCACGACGATGCGCTCTATGCGAACCGCTGCTTCGCGCATTGCACGGCGGATCTGCAGGCGATCGGCGCGCCCATCGGGCTCGTGCGCAGCGCGGCCGATGTGCCGGTGCTGCTCGTCCAACGCACGCCGACCCGGCCGCCTGACACCGGCGTCGGCGCAGCGCCGCCCGGCGGCCCGCCGCACCGGATCCTGCTGCACTCCTTCCTCATCTGATCTCCACGCCGCCGCGAGGCGGCTGACGCGTTCGCTTCGTCTGGCGGCCCTGCCGCCTTGCAGAACCGTTTGGAGATCTCAATGCATGCAGTCGTAAAGTTCGCTTCATTCGCCGCGCTCGCCTGTGCGGCGCTCGCGGCCCACGCGCAGCTTTCGCTGCAGGACGCACAGCGTCGGGCAATCGATCGGTCGCGACAGCTCGTCGCGCAGGATTCGGCGGTGCGCGCGTCGCGCGAGATGGCCGTCGCTGCCGGGCAACTGCCCGATCCGGTACTGAAGGCGGGCATCGACAATCTGCCGATTAACGGCCCGGATCAGTTCAGCACCACGCGCGATTTCATGACCATGCGCCGCATCGGCGTGATGCAGGAGCTGACGCGCGGCGAGAAGCGCGACCTGCGCGCGCAGCGTTTCGAGCGCGAGGCGGAAAAGGGAATCGCCGAGAAAGCCATGGCGACGGCGTCGATCGAGCGGGGCACGGCGCTTGCGTGGCTCGAGCGCTACTACGCCGAAGCGATGCTGAAGGTCGTCGCGGAGCAGATCGAGCAGGCCAAGGGCGAGATCACGGCCGCCGCGGCGGTCTACCGCGGCGGCCGCGGCAGCCAGGCGGATGTTATCGGCGCCCAAAGCACGCTCGCGGCGCTCGAGGACAAGGCGAGCGAACTGAAGCGCCGCGTCCTCGTCGGCAAGACCAACCTTGCCCGCTGGATGGGCGAAGGCGCCGACGCGCCGCTAGCGGCGCTGCCTGCGATGGAGACAGTCCAGCTCGACGAGGAAACTCTGGATCAGGATCTCCTACACCATCCCGAAATCGCCGTGCTGGCCAAACAGGAGGAAATCGCTCTTGCCGAGGCGAAGATCGCTCAGGCAAGCCGCACGCCGGACTGGTCCGTCGAAGTCGCGTACCAGCAGCGCGGGCCGATGTTCTCGAACATGGTGTCGATCGGTGTGTCGGTCCCGCTGCCCTGGGATCGGGCGAATCGCCAGGATCGTGAGATCGCTTCCAAGCTTGCGATGGCGGACCGGATGCGCGCAGAACGCGAGGAGATGGTGCGGGCGCACGCAGGGGAGCTTCGAGGGATGCTGGCCGAATGGCGAAACGGACGCGAGCGCCTTGTGCGCTACGAAAGGGATCTGCTGCCACTCGCGGCCGAGCGCAGCAAGGCGGCGCTCGCCGGCTACCAGGGCGGCAAGACGGGAATCACCGATCTCCTGCTCGCGCGGCGCAACGAAACCGACGTGCAAATGCAGGCGGTGCAGCTTGAGATGGATACGGCGCGCGCCTGGGCGCAGCTCAATTTCCTGATTCCGATGCACGCCGACCATACGGGAGCGCGTCGATGAAACGAAGAACGATTGCCGTTGCGCTTGTCGTTATCGGCGTCACCGTCGCCGCGGGATACGGCGCCTACTGGTTCGGCATGAGCCGCGGCATGCAAATCGCGGGCGGGCACTCTGCGGCCGGAGGAGCTTCGAGCGCCGCGCAGCAGGCGGGCGATATCGATCCCGCGACCGGAAAGAAAATCCTCTACTGGCACGATCCGATGGTGCCGGGACAGAAATTCGACAAGCCCGGCAAGTCGCCGTTCATGGATATGCAGCTCGTGCCCGTGTACGAGGACAGCGGCGGCAGCGCCGGTGGCGTGTCAGTCGACCCGCGCATGCAGCAAAGCCTCGGCGTGCGCACCGCGGAAGTCATCAAAGGCGCCGTCGAGCCGGTGGTGGAGGCGGTGGGCAACGTCGCCTATAACGAGCGCGACGTCGCCCTGGTGCAGGCGCGCAGCAACGGCTTCGTCGAGAAACTCTACGTGCGTGCCCAGCTCGACCCGGTGCGCAAAGGCCAGCCTCTCGCCGAGCTCTACGTGCCAGACTGGGTGGCGGCGCAGGAGGAATATCTGTCGGCGCGTCGCCTCGCCGGCACGCGCATGGAATCGATCATCGAGGGCGCGCGCCAGCGCATGCGCCTTGCGGGGATGAACGAAGCGCAGATCCGGCAGGTGGAATCCACGGGCAAGGTGCAGGCGAGGCTCGTCACCTACGCGCCGATCGATGGCGTGGTCGCGGAGCTGTCCGCCCGCGAGGGGATGACCGTGATGTCGGGCGCCCCGCTTTTCCGCATCAACGGACTGCGCACCGTTTGGGTCAATGCCGAGGTGCGTGAAAACGAGGCGGCCCAGGTGAAAGTCGGCAACGAGGTCGAGGCTCGCGCCGCGGCGCTTCCGGGCAAGGTCTTCAAAGGCAAGGTAAGCGCGATCCTGCCGGAGGTGAATGCGGCGACGCGCACGCTGAAAGCGCGCGTCGAGCTGGCCAATCCGGGCGGCGAGCTCAAGCCCGGCATGTTCGCGATCGTCAATTTCACGCCGGCGGTGCGCAAGGAAATCCTCGTCGTGCCCTCCGAAGCCGTCATCCAGACCGGCAGGCGAAGCGTCGTGATCGTCGCCCAGGTGGATGGAAAATTCGCGCCGGTTGAAGTGCAGACCGGGATGGAAGCGAACGGGCAGACCGAGATTCAGAAAGGGCTCGAAGCCGGACAGAAGGTGGTCGCCTCCGGCCAGTTCCTGATCGATTCGGAAGCGAGCCTGCGGGCAAGCGAAACTCGCATGGGCGACCAAGGCTCAGCCACACCCGAACAGAAACCGGCAGCCGCAGCCGAAGCGCACAAGGGTACCGGCAAGGTGCTATCGGTCGATGCCGCGTCGGGCCGTGTCGAGCTGGAGCATGACGCGATCCCGTCGCTGCAATGGCCGGCGATGAGCATGGGCTTCCAGGCCGAGGACAAGAGCCAGCTCGCGGCGATCAAGCCGGGCGATCGGGTGGCGTTCGAGCTCAACCCGAAACCGAACAAGGACGGCGACTTCACCCTGCGCAGCATCCGGCGCGGAGGCGGCAAATGATCGCCAATCTCATTCGCTGGTCAATCCGCAACCGCATGCTGGTGTTGCTCGCAACCGTGATGGTCTCGGCGTGGGGCACGTGGGCGATGCTGCGCACGCCGCTCGATGCCATACCGGACCTGTCCGACGTGCAGGTGATCATCCGCACCACCTATCCGGGCCAGGCACCGCAGATCGTCGAGAACCAGATCACCTATCCCCTCGCCACGACCATGCTGTCGGTGCCCGGCGCGCGCACGGTGCGCGGCTATTCGATGTTCGGCGATTCCTTCGTCTACATCCTGTTCGAGGACGGCACCGACCCCTACTGGGCGCGCTCGCGGGTGCTGGAATACCTGAACCAGGTGCAGTCGCGCTTGCCGCCGCAGGCGAAGACCTCGCTCGGCCCGGATGCCACCGGCGTGGGCTGGGTTTACGAGTACGCGCTCGTCGACCGCAGCGGCATGCTCGACCTCTCGCAACTTCGGGCGCTGCAGGACTGGTTTCTGAAATACGAGCTGAAGGCGGTGCCCAACGTTTCGGAAGTGGCGAGCGTCGGCGGCATGGTGCGCCAGTACCAGATCGTGCTCGATCCGGATCGGCTGCGCGCCTTCGGTATCCCGCACATGAAGGTGATCGAGGCGGTCGGCCGCGCCAACCAGGAGACCGGCGGCTCGGTGCTGGAGCTCGGCGAAGCGGAGTACATGGTGCGCGCGTCGGGCTACCTGCGATCGCTCGACGACTTCCGCAAGATTCCTTTGATGACCACGGAAGGCGGCGTCTCGGTGCGCCTGGGCGATGTGGCGCGCATCCAGGTCGGCCCCGAGATGCGCCGCGGCATCGCCGAGCTCAACGGTGAAGGCGAGGTGGCGGGCGGCATCATCGTCATGCGCTCGGGCAAGAACGCGCTCGAGACCATCGACGCGGTGAAGAAGAAGCTGCAGACCCTCAAATCCAGCCTGCCCGCCGGCGTCGAGATCGTCCCGGTGTACGACCGCTCGAGCCTCATCAAGCGTGCCGTGTCCAACCTGCAGCAGAAGCTGATCGAAGAATTCATCGTCGTGGCGCTGGTCTGCCTGCTGTTTCTGTTTCACCTGCGCTCGGCGTTCGTCGCCATCGTGTCGCTGCCGCTCGGTGTGCTGATCGCCTTCATCGTCATGTACTACCAGGGCGTGAACGCGAACATCATGTCCCTCGGCGGCATCGCCATCGCCATCGGCGCGATGGTCGACGCGGCAGTGGTGATGATCGAGAACGCGCACAAGCACATCGAGGCCTGGCATCACGCGCACCCGAACCGGAAACTCGAGGGCCCAGACCAGTGGCGCGTGATCGGCGATGCGGCGGCGCAGGTTGGTCCTGCGCTTTTCTCGTCGCTGCTCATCATCACGCTGTCCTTTGTGCCCGTCTTCACGCTGCAAGCCCAGGAAGGGCGCCTGTTCTCGCCGCTCGCCTATACGAAGTCGTACGCGATGGCGGCGGCAGCCGGGCTCGCCGTAACGCTGATTCCGATCCTGATGGGTTACCTCATCCGCGGCAGAATTCCCGACGAACGCAGGAATCCGCTCAATCGGGGCTTGATCGCGCTCTACCAACCGCTCCTGCGGAGCGTGCTGGCGTTTCCAAAGACCACGCTCGCTGCGGCCCTCGTCATCGTGGTCGTGAGCATTTATCCGGCCACCCACATCGGCGGCGAATTCATGCCGCCGCTCGACGAAGGCGATCTGCTCTACATGCCTTCTGCGCTTCCCGGCATTTCGGCGGGCAAGGCGTCGGAGCTGCTGCAGCAGACTAACCGCCTGATCAGGACCGTGCCCGAAGTGCTCAGTGTCTTCGGCAAGGCGGGGCGGGCCGAGACCGCCACCGATCCCGCGCCGCTCGAGATGTTCGAGACCACCATCCAGTTCAAGCCGCGCGACCAATGGCGCGCCGGGATGACGCCGGACAAGCTGGTCGAAGAACTCGACCGCACGGTGAAGGTGCCGGGGCTGTCGAACATCTGGGTGCCGCCGATCAGGAACCGCATCGACATGCTGGCCACCGGCATCAAGAGCCCGGTAGGGGTCAAGGTTGCGGGGACGGATCTGCAGGAAGTCGACCGCGTGGCGGCCGACATCCAGCGCGTGGTGAAGGCGGTTCCAGGCGTGAGCTCGGCTTTCGCCGAGCGCCTGAACGGCGGGCGCTACATCGACGTGAAGATCGACCGCGACCGCGCCGCGCGCTACGGGCTGAACATTGCCGACGTGCAGAGCATCGTGTCGGCGGCCGTCGGCGGCGACAACATCGGCGAGACCGTGGAGGGTCTGCAGCGCTTTCCGATCAACCTGCGCTACCCGCGCGAGATCCGCGACTCCGTCGAGAAGATCCGCGCGCTGCCGGTGCTCACCGATCGCGGCGCGCAGATCCGGCTTGCCGACGTGGCCGCGATCGGCATCAGCGACGGCCCGCCGATGCTGAAGAGCGAGAACGCGCGGCTTTCGAGCTGGGTGTACATCGATCTGGCGGGACGCGACCTGAGCTCGGCGGTGCGCGACATGCAGCAGACGGTGGCGAAGCAGGTCAAGCTCCCCGCCGGCTATTCGATCTCATGGTCGGGACAGTTTGAGTTCCTCGAGCGCGCCACGGCCAAGCTCAAGATCGTGGTGCCGGCGACGCTGCTCATCATCCTCGTGCTGCTCTACCTCACCTTCCGGCGCTTCGACGACGCGTTTTTGATCATGGCGACGCTGCCCTTCGCGCTGGTCGGTGGGTTCTGGCTGCTATTCCTGCTGGGGTACCAAATGTCCATCGCCACGGCCGTCGGCTTCATCGCGCTGGGCGGTGTCGCCGCCGAGATCGGCGTCGTGATGCTCCTCTACATCAACCAAGCCGTCGCGGCCCGCGATGACGAGCGACGCCTCGGTACCGATGCCGATATCCGCGAGGCGATCGTCGAGGGCGCCGCGCTGCGGGTGCGGCCGATCGCGATGACGGTGGCAGTGATCATCGCGGGCCTGTTGCCGATCATGTTCGCCAGCGGTACCGGCTCGGAGGTCATGCAGCGCATTGCCGGACCGATGGTCGGCGGCATGGTCACGGCGCCGCTGCTGTCGATGTTCATGATCCCCGCCGCCTATCTTCTGATTCGCCGGCGCGAACTCCGCCGACGCGACCAGCCCCTGCAGCCTTCTCTTCAACCCTGAACGAAAGGAAGCTCCCATGAAACGCGCACCTGTTCCGCCACTGCTCCTCGCGCTGTCGATTTTCGTCACGCCGCTCGTTCATGCGCAAGGCATGGGGGGGATGGAGATGAAGGGCGATATGAAGGGCATAGACACGAAATCCGAGAAGAAGGCCAAGTCGCAAACCCACAAGGGCTCCGGCACCGTATCGAAGGTCGATGCGGAAAAGAGCAGCGTAACCATCGCGCACGGCCCGATCGAAAGCATGAAATGGCCGGCGATGAGCATGACCTTCAAGCTCAAGGACAAGAAGATGCTCGACAACGTCAAGCAGGGCGATAAAGTCGACTTCGAATTCGTAAATCGCGGCAAGGACCACGTGATCACTGCACTGAAATAGCAGTGGCGCTTATGCGCAACTCACGAGGCTTGGCCGCAGCTCTTGCCGGCTCGGTTTTTCTGCTGTTCGGCTTCACGGCGATCGCGGCGGGCGACGCCAAGCGCGGCGCACAGGTATTCCAGGCCTGCATGGCCTGCCACTCCGTCGCCGAGGGCGAGCATCTGACCGGCCCGAGCCTCGCGCATGCGTGGAATCACAAAGCCGGCACCGCGCCGGGTTTCCAGCGCTATTCGGACGCGCTCAAGCGCGCGGACGTGGTGTGGGACGAAGCGACGCTCGACAAGTGGCTCGCGAATCCCGCGGCGTTCGTGCCGGGAACCAGCATGACCTTCCCCGGCTTCAAGCAGCAGAAGGATCGCTTCGATGTCGCCGCCTATCTGCGCGCCGTCGCGGAGAACAAGGCGCCGCAGGCCGGGGCAAAGGGCGGGATGGTGAGCATGCAGTCGCGCAAGCCCGACCTGCACCAGGCGCCCCCGGCAGCGCAGGTGAAGGCCATTCGCTACTGCGGCGATACCTACACGGTGGAAACGGGGGACGGCAAGAGCCAGAAGGTGTGGGAATTCAACCTGCGGCTGAAGAGCGATTCGAGCAAGCTCGGGCCGGAACCGGGCAAACCGGTCGCGCTCGGCGCGGGCATGCAGGGCGATCGCTCATCGATCGTGTTCGCTTCGCCGAAGGAGATCAGCGAGTTCATCAAGACGGATTGCCGCTAGGCGCTTTCTGCCGGTCCTGCTGCTCGGCGCGAAGGTGTACGCGCAGAACTGCGCCTCGTGCCACGGCGCCAAGCTCGAAGGACAACCGGACTGGAAGCGCCGCCTGCCCGCACCACCGCACGACGATAGCGGCCACACCTGGCATCACGCCGATAACGTGCTCGTCGCCATCGTGAAGAACGGGCTGGTCCCGCCCTACGCGACGCCGGGCTACGAGAGCGACACGCCCGCCTTCGGCGGCAAGCTCTCGGACGAGGAGATCTGGGCGGTGCTCGCGTACGTCAAGAGCCACTGGTCGCGCGAAGTGCTTTCGATCCGCGCGGAGATGTTCGGCACGTTGCCGGAAAATAGCGCCGTGTCTTTCTACGATCGCCTGATCCTGCCGCGGCTCATCGATCTCGTGATGAAGCAGGAGATGCTGCGCGAGCGCCGTGCCGCGCTCGTGCCGCGGGCGAAAGGCAGGGTGCTCGAAATCGGCATCGGCTCGGGACTCAACCTGCCCTACTACTCGAGCGCGGTCGGGCGTCTCTACGGCGTCGATCCTTCGCCCCAACTCCTCGCCATGGCACGCGGTAATTTGGAGAAGACAGGCTTGCATGCCGAGCTGGTATGCGACTCGGCCGAGCGCCTGCCGTTCCCCGGCGCGACCTTCGACAGCGCGGTGATGACGTGGGACGCTATGCAGCATCCCGCGCCCGCAGGAGGCCTTGCGCGAAATCCGCCGCGTGCTGAAGCCGGGCGGCGAGCTGCTGTTCGTCGAGCACGGCCTCTCGCCCGAGCCGCGCATCGCGGCGTGGCAGCACCGGCTCACGCCGTTCTGGCGGCCGCTCGCCGGCGGCTGCCACCTCGATCGGCCGATCGAAGCGCTCATCGACTCGGCCGGGCTCGAGCTCATCGATCTGCAGAACACCTATCTGAAGGGGCCGAGGCCGTTCACCTACATCTATGAAGGATCGGCGCGTGCCTGAAGCCTGGTTTCGCGAGCGGGCGGCGCTGTCGCTTTACACGAGCTGGCGCGACGCGAGCGCCGGCGACGTCGTGATCGGAACCGCGGCGCTTGCCATCACCCTTCTTGCAACACGCGCCGGCCCGCTGGAGAGCTGGCGCTGGACCCGCATCGCGCGGGCACCGCGGTCATTGGCGCCGGTTACACGATCGCCAGCGAATGGATGAACACGTCGCTCACGTGGCGGGCGGCCTGGCGGTGAATGCGCACGGATATTTGCGCTTCACGCGCGATGTCGACCTGGTGGTGCAACTCGCGCCGGAAAACATCGTCGCGGCGTTCTCGGCGTTCGAAAGCATCGGCTACCGACCTGTCGTTCCCGTGAGCGCTGCGCAGTTTGCCGACCCGGCGACTCGCGATGGCTGGATCCGCGACAAGGGAATGACCGTGCTGAACTTCTGGTGCGACAGCCACCGCGAGACGCCGATCGACCTGTTCGTCAGCGAGCCCTTTAACTTCGACGAGGAATACCGCCGCGCGCTGGTGAAGCCGCTAGGCGGCGTCGCCGTGCGCTTCGTCTCGATACCGTCGCTCATCCGGATGAAAGAACTCGCCGGCGGCCGCAGGATAAGATCGACATCGACTACCTGCGCAAGCTCGCCGATGCCTCGAAGTGACGACCGATCGATCGACTGGAGCCTGACCACCTGGGAAGGCGCAGAGCGCGAGCAATTGCGCCGCTGGGCCGAGCTTACCCTCGAGGAAATCGTGCGTGCGCAGGAAGAGATGCAGGACCTTGCCGAAAGGCTGACCAAGGCAGGTTGAAGGCCGTCGCGGCGCAGATCTTGCCTCCGGATTTTCATCACCTTCCGGAGGCCCCAATGCCCCACGAGCAATTCAAGTCCTGCATCGAAGCCTGCTTCGCCTGCGCCGAGGCCTGCGATCACTGCGCGGCGTCGTGCCTGAAGGAGAAGGACGTGCATGAGATGGCGCGCTGCATCGCGCTCGACATCGACTGCGCGGAGCTCTGCCGGCTCGCCGCGGCTTATATGTCATGTCGCGCGGCAGCGAGTGCGCGCGCGACATTTGCGCGCGAGGAATGCAGCAAGCATCCTCGAGTTGACCGGCGCGGTCGTGCTGATCCTCATGGGACTTTATATGCTGAACGCCTTCTTCATCTTCGTGCCGGAGCTCGCGGTCTAGCCAGCGCCGCGGCGGATGTCACCTCACTAGCAGGACCGGCACTTCCGAGAGGTGGATCACCTTCGTGGAGACCGAGCCAATGAGCGCCCGCGGCGCGCCGACCGCGATGAGGTCGCAGCCGGCCTTCTTCGCATGCTTCACGATCGTCTCGGCGATAGGGCCGACAAGCACCCGAGCCTCGTAGCGCACGCCGGCCTGGTCGAGGAGCCGCTTCGCCTCCGACAGGCGCTTGCCGCCCTCCTCCTCGTAGAACTGCTGCATCTGCGTCTTGCCGATGCCGGACATGCCGGGAAAATGCGGCACCGGGATCTGGGCATGTCCGGTGACGAGCTCGCGAGCTGCGGCGCTTGGCTGAACCAGTCGGCGTGCTTGATGACGAACGTGACGGCATCGATCGAAGTCTTCGAACCGTCGACGGCGAGAAGGATCTTCATGCTGGCATTCTACGACTTGGTGTACTTTAGCCCACCATGTTCAAGCACATCCTGATCGCAACCGACGGCTCGCCGCTCGCCGCGAAAGGCGTCAAGGCCGGCGTGAAGCTGGCTCGCGCCCTTGGTGCGCGCGTGACCGGCGTCTGCGTCGCGCAGCCTTATCTGGCCACCGTCTATTCGGATGCCGGCGTGTACATGACGCCGTCGGCGGTCGACGACTACGAAAAGGCGAGCGATGCGCAAGCCAAGGAGGCGCTGGCCGGCGTCGAGCGCGCGGCGACGAGCGCCGGCGTGCGTGTCGCGGTGCGCGTGGTCGACGATTTGCAGCCTTGGCAGGGAATCCTGAAAGCCGCGCGCAAGGCGGGCTGCGATGGCATCGTCATGGCGTCACATGGCCGCGGCGGGCTGGGCGGGGCGATCCTCGGCAGCCAGACCTCGCGCGTGCTCGCGCATTCGAAGATTCCGGTGCTCGTCATCCGCTAGGCGCGCCCATGCACTACCACTACTTCACGATCGAGCAGCGCAACGCTCTCGCCGAGCTGATGCGCTCCCGGCTGGCCGAGCCGGGAATTCCGGCCGCACTGGAGCGGCTTCGCTCGCCCGACTACGGCGTTTGCGAGTCCTGCGGCGCGGATATTCCCTTCGTCAGGCTGGCCGCGAATCCGGGACTACGGCGCTGCGCGGGCTGCCTCACCGCGGCGCTTTAACTTCCTCGGCAAAACCCCCATATTGGGGCCGTGAAGTACAAGGACTATTACAAGGTCCTCGGCGTCGAGCGCTCGGCGGGCGAGGACGAGATCAAGAAGGCCTACCGCAAGCTCGCGCGCAAGTACCACCCGGACGTCTCCAAGGAGCCGAACGCCAAGGAGAAATTCCAGGAGGTGTCGGAAGCCTACGAGACGCTGCGCGACAAGGAGAAGCGCGCCGCCTACGACTCGCTCGGCAGCCACCGCCCCGGCCAGGACTTCCGTCCGCCGCCCGACTGGTTCGACCGCTTCGGCTCCGGCCGGCAGGAAGACCTGCGCGACATCGACCTTTCGGACCTCTTCGAGCAGATGGGCATCTTCGGCCGCGCCGGCGCTCGCCGCGGCGGCTTCGGCCGCAACGTGCCGATGCCGGGCGAGGACTACGAGACGCCGGTGCGCATTCGCCTCGAGGAGGCCGCGCGCGGCACGGAGCGCGAGTTCCAGCTCGACGGCCGGACGCTGCGCGCGCGCATCCCGAAAGGCGCGGTCGACGGCCGGCGGCTGCGCCTGCGCGGCAAAGGCGGCCCGGGCATGAATGGCGGACCGGCGGGCGACCTCTACCTGCAGATTGTGCTCGAGCCGCATCCCTTGTTCCGCGCCCGTGGCCACGACCTCGAGATCGAGGTGCCGATCGCGCCGTGGGAAGCGGCGCTCGGCGCCGAGGTGGACGTGCCGACGCTCGAGGGGCGCGTGACGATGAAGGTGCCCGCAGGAACGAAGGGTGGGCAGAAGTTGCGCCTGGGCGGCAAGGGATTGCCGAAGCCCGGCGGCGGCGCCGGCGACCTCTACGCGGTGCTCGACATCGTCGTGCCCGGCACGCTTACCGACCCGGAGAAGAAGCTCTACGAGGAGCTGCGCGACGCCTCGCGCTTCAATCCGCGCACGCGCTTCGGTTCGTAGGAACGCCAATTGCAACGGCTGCCGCTCGAGGCAAAACCGGAGAACGCAATGGCGCTGACCCCCAACCAGACCGAGAAGCTGCAGCACTTGATCGACAAGCGCCGCAACGCGCTGCTTGCGGAGCTGCGCGAGGACGCGGCGCGAAGCCGGGATCATCCCTACGCCGAGCATGCCGGCCCGGCGCCGGACGCGGGCGACGAGTCGGTGGCCACGCTCATCGCGGATCTCGAGCAAGCGGACGTCACGCGCGATCTCGGCGAGTTTCGGGCGCTCGAGGCGGCGCGCGAGCGTATCCGCGAGGGCGGCTACGGCATCTGCATCGATTGCGGTAGCGACGTCGGCTTCGAACGATTGAAGGCGTTTCCGGCCGCGCTGCGCTGCGTGCAATGCCAGGAACGGCACGAGAAGACTTTCGGCGGCGAGCAGAAACCCAGCCTCTAGGGCAGCGCGCTAAACACCAGGAAGTACTGGTTCGGCAGGAAGAGGCGCTCGTCGGCGAGCTTGAAGCCGGCCCGTGTCAGCTCGCGCTTCACCTGCTCCGGCTCCATGCGCGCGCGCGGCGGCGGCCCGATCTCCGAGTCCAGCGTGAAGTCGATGATCGCGATGCGGCCCTGCGGCGCGAGGCTCGCCTTGAGCCGGGAGAAATAGCCGACGCGATCGTCGATGTGGTGATAAGTGTCGACGAGGAACGCAAGATCGACTTTCTGCGGCAACTTCGGATCATCCGGCGCCGCCTGCACGGCCATGACGTTCGATAGCTGCTCGCGCTTCGCGCGCGCCGCGAGGTGCTGCACCATGTCCGGCTCGACGTCGACGGCGTAAATCTTCGCCTTCGGCAGCAGGTGCGCGAAGCGCACGCTGAAATAGCCGGTGCCGGCGCCGATGTCGGCGACGATCGCGTCGGGCTTGAGCGCGAGCGCCTGGATGACTTCGTGCGGCTTCTGCCAGCCGTCGCGCTTCGGATCGTCGAAGACTTCGGCCCACTTGTCGGCGTTTTCGAACGCGTGCTCGTGCGTATGCGGCGCCTGCGCGATTGCAAGGCCCGCGCAAGCCGCCAGCACGGCGATCGGTGCTAGTCTCACCGTCCGATGGAAAGCCGTCCCTGGACCCTGCATCTCGCCAACCTCGCACGCGCGGCGTTCTGGCTCGCGCTGCTGGCCATCTTACTCGTGCAGGTGTTCGGCGGGCGCGGCGTGGAAAAGCAGAGGAGCGCCGCGCTCGGCAAGATCGAGGAAGCGCGCAAGTCGCGCGTCATCGCGGTGATCCACCGTCAGGAAAGCGAAAGCATCCTCGGCGTGCCGGTGGCGGGCTCGATCAGCATCGACGATTCCGAAGCGGTGCTGCGCGCCATTCGCCTGACGCCTTCCGAGCAGCCGATCGACGTGATCCTGCACACGCCGGGCGGCCTGGTGCTCGCCGCCGAGCAGATCGCGAAGGCACTGGTCGAGCACAAGGGAAAGGTGACGGTGTTCGTGCCGCACTACGCGATGAGCGGCGGCACGCTGATCGCGCTCGCCGCCGACGAGATCGTGATGGACGCGAACGCGGTGCTCGGCCCGGTCGATCCGCAGATCGGCGACATGCCGGCGGCATCGATCGTCAAGGCAGTCGAGATCAAAGGGCCCAAGGGCGTGAGCGACGAGATCCTGATCCTCGCCGACATTGCGCAGAAAGCGCGCATCCAGGTCGCCACCTTCGTCGCCAACGTATTGATGAAGCACCTGCCGGAGAAACAGTCCTACCAGGTGGCCACCGTGCTCACCGAAGGCCGCTGGACGCACGACTTCCCGATCACCGTGCAGGCCGCGCGGCAACTCGGCCTCAAGGTCTCGACCGAGATGCCGCTCTCGATCTACGAGCTGATGGAGCTCTATCCGCAGGGCGGCGGCATCCGGCCCTCGGTGTGGTACGTGCCTCTGCGGCGTCCGCCGCCTGCGCCCGGCGTGCCGCAGCAGACGCCAGGCACGCGGCCTGAGGGCAAAGGCCCGACCGGCACGAACTAAGGTGCTTCGACGGGCGCCCGAATTGGCCGAAGGACCGTGCGTGGATCTGGAATTTCCTGCTTCATCACATAACGAAGCACGTAGTCGAGGGTGTTCCTGCCGTAGGGCTTGGTGATATACCCATCGGCTCCAAGAGAAAGACCTTTCGCGACATCTTCGGGTTCGCTTTTTGCCGTGAGCATGATGATCGGGAGAAGCGTGAACGATGGATGCTGGCGCAGCGTGGCCAGCACCTCGAAACCATCTCCGTCGGGTAGCCCGATATCCAGAAATATCGCGTCCGGGGTGCCTTGCTGCAAACTCCGGAAGAGCGCCTGGACGCAGTTCGCAGTCTGTGCGACGTATCCAGCAATCGTCAGACGCAGAACGGCGAGTGCAAGTTGATCCGGGTCATCTTCTACAACGAGGGCGCGAGTGTCCTTTGGCCCCTTTCGGCTCGCCGGCCGATTGGCGATCCGATCGTAAGCAACGTAGACGCCGAGGCGGGATAGGGAAATGTCCGCAAACGCAACCTCCGCCTCGGAGCCCCATAGGTCGTCAACCTCGATTGGCGGCGGCTCGGTCTTCCTGGAGATCTCGGCAAGGTTTACCTCCGGCGCCGCGATCGATTCAATCAGACGCAGTGCTTCAAACTCGGTCAGCCATTCATCAACGACCTCGTCGGGATATCTTGCTAGATAGCTGCGAATGACTTCCGAGTGTCCAGCGAAGTCGACCAAGCCCAGTATGCGACGATAGTCCGGAGGAAGCGGCAACGTGGTACGCCGCGCCCAGAGCGAGCGTCCTTCCGAGGTAAGTCTGAAAAATTTTCGCAGCACGGCACGTAACTCGCACTCATGCTGCGCCGAACCCGAACGACCTACAATGCGCAATTTTATCCGCGCGTCCGCATACGCATGGCAAGGAGGACAAATGTTGTGCGTAACCACACCATGGCCGCTCAAACACTCGCTCGCGCGAATGTGCGGACGAACGGCACTCGTCGGCCTAGTGTCGCAGCACGCACTTCTCGTAGAGCTGCGGGAAAGCGCTTTGCGGATCGTATTTCGCCTTTAGCGCCGCGTAGGCCGGCCCGCCGTAGTACTGCTGGAATTCCTGCGGCGTGAAGAAGCTGTCCGAGTAGAGCGACTTGATGCCGCCGAGCTCGGCGACCTTGCGCTCGATCAGGCGGTTGAAGTGTCCTGCCTCATGCGCCTGGCGCGTGCGCTTCACGTCCCAGAAGCCGAAGTTGATGTACCACTCGGGACGCACCGGATAGAGAGAAAATCTGCGGTGCTGCGGCCCGATCGGGCAGATCCACTGCGGCCAGAGCGCAATCTCGCGCCCATAGAAATCCAGGAACTCGGCGGCACGCGAGAGCGGAACGTCCACGTCCTGGATCACCGACTCCGAATGCAGACCGAGGATGCGCTCGACTTTCTTCGTGAGGCCGACACGGCTGTTCCAGCGCATGATCTTCGTGTAGGTGCGCGAGCCCAGCCTTTCGCGCCCATACAGGCGCCGGATCAATGGATGCTGGGCCAATACGTTTTTCGAGCACCAGAACCAGTCGGTGTCCCAGCGCCAGATGTAGTCGTGTACCTTGAGGTAGTCCTCGCGCTTCTCGGCGATCGAGCGGTAGTAGATGCGCTCGTAGGTGTAGTCGCTCGTATAAGGCGCCGTGTCCGTGAAGCGGCCGAGCGTGACGTACATCTGTTTGGGCGAAAACACGGTGCCATCGACAAAGTCGGCCGCCCCCGCTCGCAGCCGCTCGCCCAGGGCATGGAAGAACTTGTCCGGCGACTGGAAGCCGATGTGCTCGAGCCGCACGTAGGGTTTGACCGGCGCCGTCTTCGCCTTCACGCGCAGCGCATAGCCTAGCGTGCCGTAGGAGTTCGGGAAGCCGAAGAAAAGATCCGAATGCTCGTTGTCTGCGGTGCAGGTGACGATGCGGCCGTCGCCGAGCAGCACCTCGAGCTCGAGCATGGTGTCGTGCACGAGCCCATAGCGGTGCGACGAGGACTCGATGCCGACGCCCGCCACCGCGCCGCCGAGCGTGATGGTCTTCAGCTGCGGCACGACGGCCGGCATCACGCCATGCGCCAGGCACTCGCGCGTCAGGTCCTCGTAGGTGATCATGCCCTCGGTGTCGACCCAGCCGGCGGACGCGTCGACCGCGAGCACCTCGTTGAAGCCGCGCACGTCGAGCCGCCGCCGCACGGCGCTCGCGCGGTCGCGGAAGAGATTCGACGTTTCCTTGGCGAGGCCGACCGGCCCCGCGCCCCGCTTAAGCCGCTCGGCTAGGGCTTCTCTTTTCCGGGAGTGCTGCTGCGGGTTCTTGTTCGTAGAGGAAGCTCCGGCTCATGGGGTAGTCCTTCATCGAGACGTTGCCCTTCGAGAACACGATCTGGAAAAGATGCGTGAGTCCCGTGGGCGAGCGGAACATCTCGGCGCAGCCGTACAGGTACACGCGCCAGATGCGGCGGAAGCGCTCGTCGAACTTCTTCGGATCGAGCGCGCGGATCTTGTCCCAGTTGCGGTCGAAGCGCTCGGCCCACGCGTCGAGCGTCACCGCGTAGTGCCGGCGCAGGTTCTCGACGTCGAGGATCTCGAGCCCGGCCTTCTCCATCTCTACGATCACGTCGGCGAGGCTCGGGATCCAGCCGCCGGGGAAAACGTACTTGCGGATGAAGTAGTCGGTCTCGTAGTAGCCGACATGACCGATGAAGTGGATCAGGCCGAGGCCGCCCGTCTTGAGCGCGCGCGCATGCGCCTGGATCAGGTCGACCAGCCCATCGCGGCCGGCGTGCTCGAGGCAGCCGATCGAGACGACCTTGTCGTACTGCCGGTCCATGCTGCGGAAGTCGCCCTCGACCGCGGTCGTCTTGCGAAGGCGCCGCCGCTCGATCTCGCGACGCGCGTGCTCGACCTGCGAGCCGGTGGTGTTGTACCCGGTCACCTTCACGCCGAAGCGCTCCTCCGCGTAGAACAGGAAGCCGCCGAAGCCGCTGCCGACGTCGACCACGTCGTCGCCGGGCTCGAGCAGCACCTTCTGTCCGACGTGCTCGAGCTTGTTGCGCTGCGCCTCTTCCAGCGTGCGCGTGCCTTCCTTCCAGTAGGCGCAGGTGTAGAGCATCAGCGGATCGTCCAGCCAGAAGCGGTAGAACTCCGGCCCGAGCGCGTAGTGGAACTCGGCGTTGCGCTTCGCGCGCAGCCAGCTCGTGTTGGCACGCAGGAACTCGTGCAGGCGGTTGGCGATGCGCACCAGGAGCTTCGGCCAGTGGGCGTCCGCGGCCATGCCGGCAGCGAGCGCGCGCGCGAGGCTTCCCTCGACCTCGACCTCGCCGGCGAAATAGGCCTCTAGCACCCCGACGTGGCCGAAGGCGGCGACGCGCCAGTAGGCGCGCCACTTGCGGAAGATGAGAGTGAACTCAGGCCGGCCGTGGCCGATCTTGAGCTCCAACCCGTCAGCGAAGCGCACCGCGAAGTCGATGCCCGAACGGCTGCCGATCTGGCGGAAAGTCCTGTCGACGACTGATCGCACGGCAGCGGCGGATTCTACAGCGCGGCTCGATAGAACTCGTTACACAAGTTTGCTAGCCTCACACAGCCTCCGAATCGACGAGGGACGCACATGGCAAAAGCCAAGGAAACCAAAACCGTAGCTAGGCAACAACCACTGCAAGCCAAGCGCCCGACAAAGCCGGCGCCGGATGCGCCGTCCCTGCGCCCGGGAGGCGGAAAGGCACGCGGCAACGCTGCGGCGAAGCTCTCACCGGAAGAGGTCTACCGGTTGATCCAGGAGTCCGCCTACTTCAAGGCGAAGGCACGCGGCTTCGCACCCGGAAATGAGGTGCAGGACTGGATCGAGGCGGAAGCTGAAGTGCGCCGCAGGCTCGAGGGTCGCGCGCAACAGTAGTCCTTTGTAGTCGTTCGGTGACAAGCCGTCTGCAAGTCCGAGCGGATCATCGGCCAGCCGCGAAACTTGCTTGGGGTAGGAACAAACTCACGGGCGCGCGTCATGAGGATCTGTGTTCATAGTAATCGAGGCATAAGAGGCGAGGAAATTCCTTGTGCCTTCTATCTCGGCGGCCGCCGCCTTCCGGTCACGAGTGTCCTCGAGCGCTGGCAGGACGCCACGCACCACTACTACGAAATAACCGTCGACGACGGCCGGCGTTTCGTATTGAGCTACGAGCCGGGACTGCGCTCCTGGGAACTCGCCGCGGTGTTCGCGCCGGAAATGAAGAAACCCAAAGCGAAACCCGCTGCGCAGCCGTCGCCGCGTAAATTTTTCTTCCACTTCCGCAAACCGCGAGCCGCCAAGGTCCCTTGAGGCAGATGCGGTTCCTCGTCCTCGTCCTCGCGAGCGCAGCCGTAGTCGCCCTCGGCGCATGCAACCGCAATGAGAACGGCGGGCCCGGCGAGAAAGCCGGCCGCGCCGTGGACCGTGCCATGGACAAGGCCGGCAAATCCGTCGAGCAGGCCGGCCGCGACATGCAGGACGCCTCGAAGGGCAAGAAGTAACGCGCTTCGCGCGCGGCGCTATCAGCCTAGTCGGTCGCGTGTGCCGGTGATTAGGACGCAGGTACAACCGGTCTCGCTCCACACGCGCTTGTCGCTGCCACCCGGCTCACCGCGGGTGTAATCACCCGGGTAGAGCTTGCTCTCGTCGATCCAGAGTTCGCCACCGAGGAGATGCAACTCCTCAACACCCGTATGTATGCGTGTGCGGCGGATACGAAGCGCCCGGCGCGAGGCGCACGAGCATGCTCACTACGTGCTTCTTCTCGTCGTTCGCAAGCATCTTGCACGAGATACCCGGCGCGACTTTTTCCCATTGCGGTTCCACCCAGGTACGAGCGGGCGGCGCTACGAGATGGCCACCGTCGCGCCGGCATTGCTCGCATGAGGAAAGATGCGCCTCGACGGCAGCGGCGTCCGCGCGAGGAAGCGCCTGCAGGGCATAAGCAGACACGAGCTCGGCCTGCTTGCACTCGTTACGTTCCTGGCCTGAGCTCATGACTCCTTCGCGGCGAGGGCCTGGCTTCACGGTGCCGAGCGGCTGCTTCAACTTGGTCGCAACTTCGATGTGCGTCAATTCGGAAAAGAAGCGGCTTCGATCGCCTCTCGCTCCTGTGGCGTCAGGTTGGCGAGCGCCGCTCGCAGCGCCGGGCCCTCCTGCTTGACCTCGAGCAGGTCGGTCGAGTGCGCTATCGGCGCGGTCTCCGGACACTCGGGGGCGGTGCGCTTTATCCGCTGCTCGAGGCGGATGCGGTCGATGGCCCGGGAGCGGGCCTGGTTCAGCATCCAGCCGAGAACGGTGCCGTTCGCCGGATCGCAGCCGGCGGCCCCCTGCCACACCGCGTGGAATACGTCGAGGGTCACTTCTTCGGCAGTGGCGCGATTGCTGGTGATGCGCATGGCTAGGGTGAAAACTACGCGGTGTGCGCGTTCGTAGAGCCGGTGCAGCGCGACCTGGTCGGCTGCGGCGCGCGCGCACCAGATCGACCCAATCCTTTTCGGATGGACCGGTCGTAGATTTGTCAGCATAGAGAACGTCCCCGAGCGTCTCGGCCGAGGCGTCCTGTGCTGTAGCCGATTCATGCACCGGTGCCACGGGCGCGGCTTTGCAAAATTCGCGCGGCGTGCGGCAAGCCCCCGTTGCGGAACGAATGAAATCAGGGATCACGCGGGTGCCTTTCCAGCGTCTGGTGAGGTTCGCGGAAATCGTGACTGCCTATCCTCGAGGATGATGTCCACCGCCCTCAACAGAAGTCCATCCGGCAATGGCCGGACGTCGGCGAGGTAGAAGGAGCGGACTGCTGCACGGGTGCCCAGACGGCGCGCCAGCTCGTCGGCACCACCGACGATCTCGGCGGCGGTTGAAGGAGGGCTTTACCGTGGTTGCACTCACACCTCTAAAACGACAACCGGCGGCGTTTGGATTTGTCGGGGGAATCCCGACTCGCACGGCACAATGCGCATTCAACCTGGGAGACGTCCATCCTGATTCTTTTCGTCCCGCGGCTGCTGAATTACATCGTCGCGCTCGACCTCATCATCACCGGCATCCTCGGCCGGGTCGGCGGCTTCGCAGGCGGCACGCATATCTGAGGGCCGGGATAGTTGCTGTCAATTGGATGGATTGTGATTTTTGATTTGCCCTATTCCAGCCGCCGCCGTAGGCTAGCGGTCCTCTAGAGGAGAACCCGATGAAAGCGCTCAAAGACACGAAGACTCACGACAATTTGAAGGCCGCGTTCGCCGGCGAATCGCAGGCGAACCGCCGTTATCTCTACTTCGCTGCGAAGGCCGACGTCGAAGGGCATAACGACGTGTCCGCGCTCTTCCGCTCGACCGCCGAAGGCGAGACCGGCCACGCGCACGGTCACCTCGAGTACCTGGAAGCCGTGGGCGATCCGGCGACCAACCTGCCGATCGGCCGCACGCGCGAGAACCTGAAGGCCGCGGTGGCGGGCGAGACGCACGAGTACACCGACATGTACCCGGGCATGGCGAAGTCGGCGCGCGATGAAGGCTTCGGCGAGATCGCCGACTGGTTCGAGACGCTCGCCAAGGCCGAGCGCAGCCACGCCAACCGCTTCCAGAAGGCGCTCGACCAGCTCTCCGACTAGATGCGCGAAGGTTCCCTCGACGCGCCGACCCGGCACGCGCTCGCCTGGAAAGCGCCCGAGTTCTGGGACCAGCTCAAGGCGGAGGGCGAGCTCGAGCGCATTTTCGACATCTGCCACGGCTGCCGCCGCTGTGTCAGCCTGTGCACCACTTTTCCCACGCTGTTCGACCTCGTCGACAACTCGAAGACGATGGAGGTCGACGGCGTGGCGAAAGAGGACTTCTGGAAGGTCGTCGACCAGTGCTACCTCTGCGACCTCTGCTACATGACGAAGTGTCCTTACGTTCCGCCGCATCCCTGGAACGTCGACTTCCCGCACGTCATGCTCCGCGCGAAGGCGATCAAGTTCAAGAAAGGCATCGAGTTCCGCGACCGCCTGCTCTCCTCCACCGATGCGATGGGCAAGCTCGCCGCGATCCCGGTGGTGGCGCAGACGGTCAACGCGGTTAACCGTCTCAAACCGGCGCGCGCCGCGCTGCAGGCCGTGCTCGGCGTGCACAAGGACCGCGAGCTGCCGCCTTATGCGCCGAGGAAATTTCGTTCCTCGGTTTCCAGCGGAAAACAATTCACCGTCCGCGATGGCAAAAACGCGCCGGGCAAGGTCGCGATCTTCGCCACCTGCTACGCGAACTACAACGAGCCCGTAATGGGCCACGATCTCGTGGCGCTGCTCGAGCACAACGAGATCCCGTACGTGCTCGTGGAAAGGGAAGCGTGCTGCGGGATGCCGAAGCTCGAGCTCGGCGACCTCGAGGGCGTCGATCAGCTTAAGCAGAAGAACATGCCGGTGCTCGCGCGCTATGCGCGCGAAGGCTTCGCGATCCTCGCGCCGGTGCCTTCCTGCACGCTCATGTTCAAGCAGGAGCTGCCGCTGATGTATCCGGAGGATGCGGATGCGATCGCCGTGCGCGACGCAATGTTCGATCCGTTCGAGTACTTCGTGCTGCGCAAGCGCGACGGGCTTTTGAAGACCGATTTCAAGAACGCGCTCGGCAAGGTGTCCTATCACATCCCCTGCCATTCGCGCGTGCAGAACATGGGGCAGAAGACGCGCGAGACGCTCGAGATGGTGCCGGGCACGCAGGTGACGGTGGTCGAGCGCTGCTCCGGACACGACGGCACCTGGGGCGTGAAGACGGAATATTTCGACAATTCGATGAAGATCGGCCGGCCGGTGTTCCGGCAGATGGCGGCGCCCGAGCCCAACTACATCAGCTCCGACTGCCCGATCGCCGCGCGCCACATCCAGCAAGGGATGAACGAAGAGGCTAAAAGGCAGGGCGAAGAGTTGAAAGGCGCTATAAAGGCGCATCCGCTCACCCTGCTGCGCAAGGCCTACGGCATCTAGAGGAAAAATAGGGACTGTCCCTGTTTTTTGGGGACTGTCCCTGTTTTTCCTCGCCGCGTGCGCTGCTCCGGCGCAGTCACCGGGGTCGATCCCGTTCGCGCTGATGGGCGACACGCCCTATTCCGAGGGCGAAGTGAAGCGCCTCGATCACCTGATCGATGACCTGAACGGCGAGCCGCTCGCCTTCGTCGTGCACATCGGCGACATCACCTCCGGCCGCGGCCCGTGCACCGATGAGTGGTTCGCCGAGCGCAAGGCGCAGTTCGCGCGCATCAAGCCGCCTTTCGTGCTCCTGCCCGGCGACAACGACTGGACCGACTGCCATCGCAGCGGCATGGATCCCGTCGAGCGGCTCGCGCACTGGCGCCGGCTCTTCTGCGTAGGCGGCGGGACGTTGAGACTCGAGGTGCAGCGCGGCACCTACTGCGAGCACGTGCGCTGGCAGATGGGCGGCGTCCTCTTCGTTGCGCTGAACGTGCAGGGCAGCAACAACAACCTCGGCCGAACCGCCGCCATGGATGCCGAGTACGCCGCGCGCATGAAGGCGGTGCTCGCCTGGATCGACGATTCGGAGCTGCTCCTAAGGCAACGCAACCTCCAGCGCATCGTGCTGCTGATGCAGGCGAATCCGTTCATCACGCCGCGCAAAGGACCGAACGGCTTCGAGTCGCTGCTCGCGCGCGTGCGCGCGCTGGTGGCCGCCAATCCCGGAAAGGTGATCCTGGTGAACGGCGACAGCCACACCTATCGCGTCGACGAGCCGCTGCCCGGCCTGCGCCGCATCGAGCCGTGGGGCTCGCCGCTCGTCTCGTGGCTGCGGGGCGCGATCGCGAGCGGCGATCTTGCGGTCTCCGTCGCCGCGATGCACTGAGTGCGGCGCGCTCTCCTGCTCGTGGCTTTGCTCTGCGGCTGCGCGAGCGCGCCAACGAGCGGCCTCGTGTTCGGCGTGATGGGCGACGTGCCCTACACGGCAGGCGAGGTGCAGCGCCTCGAGGCGCTGATCGATGACATCAACCGCGAGCGGCTGGATTTCGTGGTCCACGTCGGCGACATCGGCGGCAACGCCTGCGACGACGCGACGCTGGAAGCGCGCAAGCGCCAGTTCGCGCGCATCCGGCATCCGTTCATCCTCATTCCCGGCGACAACGAATGGGTCGATTGCCCGGCGCCGCTCGCGCGCCTGGCAGCCTGGCGGCGCTATTTCTGCGAGGTGCCGCTTTCGGTCGAGCGCCAGGCGGGCGAGTACTGCGAGCACATGCGCTGGAGCGCAGGAGGTAATTCGGGCGGCTTCCTCTTCGTCACTCTTAACGTCCAGGGCACCAACAACAACGTGCGCAACCTCGCCGAGCACTGGAAGCGCATGACCGCCGTGCATTCGTGGCTCGACGATTGCGCGGCGCTCGCCGAGCGCGAGCGCCTGGGACTGGTCGTCGTGATGCAGGGCGATCCCTTCATCGTGCTGCCGCGCGACGGCTACGCCGACCTGCGGGAGCACCTGGTGCGCCTCGGTGCGCTTTTGCCCGGCCGGCTGCTGCTCGTGCACGGCGACTCGCACACCTACCACGACGATGAGCCCCTGCCGGGCGTGCGACGGCTCGAGGTCTGGGGCTCGCCGATCGTGAGCTGGATCCGCGGCGAAGTCGACGGCGGGGAGCTGCGCTTCAGCGCGCCGCGTTATCGCTGACCCTCTTCATGAAGCTAAGCGCGGCCCGCGGCGCGGGCGACCTTGCAGCCGAGCTGCTCGGCACGGCGATACCACTGCAGCGACTCCTGGTAATCGTGCGGCACGCCGCGTACGCCCTTTTCGTAAATCTGGCCGAGGCGGCGCGCGGCTTCGCAGTTCCCGCCGCGTGCCAGCGCGCTATAGGCGCGCACGGCTTCCGTGGATTTGCCGTGCACTTCGAGGTTCTGCGCGAGCTGGAAGGAACCGGCGCTTGCATTGTCGAGCGCCGGCGCCTTTGACGCCGGAGCCGTGGTCACGTCGGCAACGGGCGCCTGCGTTGCCTGCTGCGCCGGCGGCTTCGGCGCCGCTGCCGTTTCAACGGGTGGCGCCTTGCGCTTCGCGTCGTTCGCCTGCGTGACGAGCGCCTCGGCGACCTTCCGGCGTTGATTCGCCTCATCTTCGGCGTTGCGGCGGGCGTCGGCCAGCTGCTTCATCCGCTCGGCATCGCCGGCCGCGCGCGCGCGGGTCTCGGCGAGCACCGCCTGCTGGAAGCGCTCGAAGGCGTCGTTCGCCTGCCGGATCGCCTCGTCGGCCCTCGCGCTCAGCTCTTCCGCGCGGCGCCGCCCTTCGTCGGCCTGCCGCGCGCGGTCGATCGCCGCATCCCGCTCGAGCGCCACCTGGCGCATCTCGCTGTAGATCAGGCTGCCGCCGACGGCGGCCATCACCACGGCGACAACGGCCGCGATGCGGATCGCGCGTCGGCGCGCGCTCCGCGCCTTCGCTTCTACCTCGGACCGGGCTCGGGCCTCAGCCTCTGCCCTCGCCGCCGCTTCCGCCTCCCGTTGCCGGAATTCCTCTTCCTTGCGCCGGATCTCGGCTTCGAGGCGCGCCTTCTCCGCCTCGAGCTTCGCCTTGGCCTGGGCTTCGCGCCGCGCGGCCTCCTCGAGCTCCTTCTTCTCCTGCTCCGCCGCCTTCGCGTCTTCGAGCGCCTCGCCGCGCAGCTTCGCAACCTTGCGCTTGGCGAGCGCGGCATAGATGCCGCTCGGAAACTGCTGGACGTAGAGCTCGAAGTCGCGCGCATCGTGGCCCTCCTTTATGGCGCGCCAGAACTCGAGCTCGGCTTCCTGAATGCTCGGCACCGTCGCGGCGCCGTCGTCGGCCCCTGCTGCCGTGCGTGGGATTGGAATCGCGTCGTGCAGCGGAACGGCGACCGTCTTGTCGGCGTCCTCCTCGGCTCTCCCCTCCAGGGCGAGCTTCAACGCGAGGCCGAGCTCACGCGCCGATTGGAAGCGCGTGTCCGGATTCTTGGACAGCGCCTTGTTCACCACCGCGTCGAACAGCGGCGTGATGGCGTTGTTGAGCGACGACGGAGCCGCCGGCTCTTCCTGCAGGATCTTCTTCGCGATGGTCCACGCGCCCGAGCCGGTGAACGGTTTCTCGCCGGTCAGGAACTGGTACAGGATGATGCCGGCCGAAAAGACGTCCGTGCGCTTGTCGATGTTCGCGCCGGTGATCTGCTCGGGCGACATGTAGGCGGGCGTGCCGACCATCGTGCCGGCCTGCGTGCGCTCGACGGAGGTCTTGTCCGAGTCCTGCACGCGCGCCACGCCGAAGTCGGTGAGCTTGG
>Ga0137407_10000135_pt1 | contig 55962 bp, 61 predicted proteins | sample CZOMad2_2_16fung_FD_108410 | JGI IMG/M metagenome (GOLD analysis project Ga0137407, IMG submission 108410) | Vadose zone soil fungal communities from Angelo Coast Range Reserve, California, USA - CZOMad2_2_16fungal (Illumina Assembly) | ecosystem: Environmental > Terrestrial > Soil > Vadose... | reverse complement strand
TGAGGTGGCGTTAGCCGCCCGGAACTGATATTCATTTTGGCATAACGCGATGAAAAAGCACCTTTCTACCATCCTGATCAGCGCCGCGTCGATGATGCTTTGTCACTCAGCCAGCGCCCAAAACATTGTGGCTACCCACGATGCCTATGGTCATACTGTCTGGGTGGATGAAGACAACGGTAATACCAAGGCGCAAGCAAAGTCGCAGCCTCAGTCTGCCACTGTTTCCAGTCCGGAAGCAGCGTCGCGTTACAGCGGTCTTGTTTATTGGAGTAATAAAGAACACCGCTGGGTACCCGTGCCTCTTGTTTCTTCACCAACCATGAAAGCAGCGCGCCGTGCGGCCCAGGAAGTGAACGACCAGGTGTCCGCACAGCCCGTCAGCAGGAAAGCCAGCAAAGCTTTAATGTCGACACAGCCGGTTTCACCAAACGCGGAGGGCCTTACCAAAGCCCAGCCGAGTACTGAGACCGTCGACAAAGCCATTGAAGCAGCGGCGCAACGCCACGGCCTGGATCCGAACCTGGTTCGAGCCGTCGTCAAGGTGGAATCAAACTTCAATCCGCATGCGGTTTCGCGCAAAGGGGCCATGGGCTTAATGCAGCTCATGCCTTATACCGCCAAGTCGTTGAATGTGGATAACGCGTTTGATCCTCGCCAGAACGTTGACGCGGGCGTACGCCACTTGAAGAGCCTGCTGGATAACTACAATGGAAACGTGGAGCTTTCGCTGGCGGCCTACAACGCCGGCAGCGGAGCGGTAAGCAGAAACCGGGGCATACCTCCCTATCGGGAGACCCGCGATTACGTTAAGAAAATCACAGACTTGTACCGGGGCTCAGCTTTTACCCCTAAGTTCCGTGAATCACGTGACGCGGAAGGGCATCGCTCTTTTTCTAACGACTAAGAGCGGCCAAACGGGTTTATTCTGTAAGGTGCTTTGATCGATGTTGCAATGAAAATCGGGACCCGGATTCTATCGCGTACCGCGATCGTCGGCGCACTGGCGTGCCTGCTGCTGCCTGCGCACACTTATGCGCGCAGCGTGAAGCAAAAGAAAGAAGCGGCACGCACGCAGTTTGAAACCGCGGAACGCATGCGGGAAGCCCTGGACGGCAGACCGGAATCGCAGCGCACAAAGCGCGATTACCAGAAAGTGATCGACGCCTACCGCAAGGTCTATTACACCGCCCCCAATGTAACGAAGGCTGACGCCAGCGTTCTGGCTGTGGCCGACCTTCTGGACGAACAAGGGCGCGTCCTGCATGACCCCAAAAGTTTCAAAGATGCAATTGGCCAGCTAGTGTTCCTGCGCCGGGAATATCCCGGCAGCAAGTACCGCGCGGAAGCGCTGTTTACCATCGGGCAGATTTATCGTGATGACCTGGATGACAGCGACCAGGCCAAGGCCACATTTGCGGATTTCCTGAAACACTATCCGGGCAACTCCCACGCGCCTGAAGCCAAGAAGGCGATCGCGGAAATTGACGCTCCAGCGCCCAGCCCCTTCGCGGCGAAAGAGAAAAAAGAGCGTGTGGCCCGAACAAAGGCTGGCAAGGCTTTCCCCGATTCTTCTGATTCCGCCAAAACCAGTGATTCTGTAAAAGCCGCAAAAGCTGACGACGAAACTGCTCCCGCGCCATCGCAACAGCAGCAAAATGTCTCTGCGCCTGTGGCTGTCACCGATGCCCTGCCCCATCATCTGCCGCGGCTGACCGGCATCCGTCACTGGTCTACTCCGGACTACACTCGCGTGGCCATTGACCTGGAGCAAGAGGTCAAGTACCAGGCCGGACGCGTGCCACATCCTGACCGCATCTTCTTTGATTTGTACGGCACCAAGCTGGCGTCTGATCTGGTGGGTAAAACGTTTGAAGTGGATGCAGGCTTTCTGCATAAAGTCCGCGTGGCGCAGTACAAGCCCAACATGGCGCGCGTGGTGCTGGATGTGGATGATGTGGCCGAGTATTCCGCTTTTCTGCTGCCCAACCCCTATCGCCTGATCATCGACATTCATGGCAAGCTCCCGCCTCAGCAAGTAGCGGCAAAGCAAGACGCCAAACCGGCCCAACAGGAAGTAAAACAGCCGGAAGTAAAACAGCAAGAAGCAAAGCAACCGGCAAAAGATCCCGAGACGGGTTCCGACGTTACCGTAACCAATCTCAAGAAGCCTGAACCCAAGCGGACTGAAAACACAGCCGCACAACTGTCCGCGGAAACACCCAGGACCGCCCTAGAGAAGAGTGCTGTAGAAAAGACGGCGTTGGAAAAGACCGCTTCAGACAAGACCACCCCAGTGAAGATGCAAGACAAGCCTGTCCTTGAAAAAACCACAAAGACCACTGAGATTGCCAGAGCTGAGGCGCTCAGGGCTGACATGCTAAAGTCCACTGCCAATGACACCGGCGTGGAAGACCCCGGCAAAGTAACGGGCAAGCCCACCACGGGCCCCACGTTTGAGGCCATCGCTCCGAAGGAATCCAGCAGAGGCAAGAAGAAGACTCCGGAACCTGGTCCGCGCATGCCGGTTTCCACCAGCCGCGTGGCGGCTCCCACGGCTACCGGCGAACGCTCGCTGATCCGGGCGCTCGGTCTGAAGATCGGGAAGATTGTGGTCGACGCCGGCCACGGCGGACATGACACCGGCACCATCGGCCCCAACGGCTTGGAAGAAAAAGATCTGGTGCTTGAGGTGGCGCTCAAACTGGGCAAGCTGCTGGAAGATCGCCTGGGCGCGGAGGTGGTTTATACCCGCGACGACGATACTTTTATTCCCCTGGAGACGCGCACCGCCATCGCCAATAAAGAGCAGGCGGACCTGTTCATCTCCATCCACGCCAACTCCAGCAGCGATTCCACCGCACGCGGCGTGGAGACGTATTACCTGAACTTCACCTCCCGCACAGACGCCCTGGAAGTGGCCGCCCGCGAGAACGCTGTTTCAGAGAAGTCGATCCACGAACTTCAGGACCTGGTGAAGAAGATCGCGCTGAAAGAGAAAATCGGAGAGTCGCGCGAGTTCGCCGAGGACGTGCAGAAATCGCTCTACACCGGCTTAAACGCCAAGAGTCCCGGACTGCGCAATCGCGGCGTAAAGAAAGCCCCATTCGTCGTGCTGATCGGCGCCAACATGCCGTCCATCCTGGCCGAGATATCTTTTGTCAGCAACCCGGCGGATGAAAAAAGACTCAAGACCAGCGACTACCGCCAGCGCATTGCCGAATCGCTCTACAAAGGCGTCTTCAAATATGTGAACAGCCTGAGCGGAGTCGAAGTGGCCTCAAAAAACGGCGGATCCAAAGCCGGAGCAGCGGACGGAACGGCTTCTGTGGCGCTGAAATAAGTCCTATTGTCTCGCGTTCTTAATCACCAGCATTCCAGCTTGAACGCTATTCCATTTTATGGGCAGGGGAACGACAACATCGGTTTGTGCATCGGTGGTTTGCGATCCCCATTCCAGACTAATTACATCAATCGCTTTCCCGTCGCTAAAAACGAGTCGCCCATCCATGCTGATAAGCAGATACCGCCCGGAATCACTATTGGTTGGTTCGGAGCTTTTGCCGTCGAACTCGCGAAAATAGTCCAAATAGTCTGAAAATCCGGTCAAATGTCCATCGCGGAAATCACGGAGGAGCGCATTCCGGTCGACATCGGGCCGTCGCTGTATTCTTCCTTCATCGATCGACCCTCGCTCCGGTCGTGGTTGAATGGTCCACTGATTAGGATAGATGACGTTAAAGGGATCACGCAGATCAACGCCAAGCCGCCGGCCGGATTCGTTATCAACACGAATGTGAACGAAGAAGCCATCGCCCTGCGGCTTTTTGTATAGAACTCGCTCTACCGAGACGCGAACCCATTTGTCCTGTGCGATCTTCTGCCAAGCTGGTTCTTCGGATAACTGCGGCAGCGTGCTTGCAGGGTGGGCCGCGAGAAGAAGAATCAAAGTCAAAAATCTCATGCGTCGAATAGTACCATTGGGCTTGGGAAGATCATTTTTGGCCAAGAACTTGATCCGGCTTGATCCAGCGTTCTTTCGCTTCCGCCGAATTCAGCCTGTCCGCGCTGTAATACCGGCAGATGATGTTCTTGTCGCTCAGCTCCGCCTGGACTCGGCGGACTGATTCGCTCACGCAGAGGTTGCGATCGAGCCGCTTTTCCACCTGCTCCACCCAGAAACGAGTCATGGTCTCATGGTATTTTTTACTGGCGCCGTGGTGGGTGCTGAAGCGGACAAGACTGGCGCGCATTTTATCCACGGCTGATTCCAGATCTGTGGCATACAGGTAAACCACAGCGACAGCCAAATGGTCCTGGTGGCGAAATTCGTCGCCAGAAAGCAGGCAGCGCTCCAACCTGTCCACTAAAGTAAGGATCTCAGCATCGGTCATATTTTCCTCCTGATGTCTTTCATGCAATGTTTTCGGGCAAAAGAAAAACGCCCGTCGGCATTATGCCAACGGGCGTTTGAACTTCTTCAATCTTAGCGAAAACTTCGATTCAAGTCAAAGAACCGCGCTGCTTCTCTACAGCTTTCCCTCATCAATCCATTTGCGTACTTCATCGGCGACGGAAAATACCTGCGTCTGGTCCTGGCTGAACCTGGACTCCAGTTCGTACGCATTCTTTTCCAGCGGGATTTCTTCGTAGCACCCGCCTTCGATGAACCCTTTCACATAGCGGGTGGCAAATTCCTTGGTTCCAAGCTGCGCGTATTGCACCGCATGGACGGCTTCATGAAAAAGCATGTCGCCGGTAAATTCTTGATGGGACACCGCTACATCAACAAAGGTGATGGCCGTCATGTCAGAGAAATCAGGCAGGTTGTGATAACCCATCATCCTGGCCATGCTGTAAAACGAAGGGTTCGGAATCTGCTTCCCGCGCAGGACCAGCGTGCGCATGCTGCTGAGAATTTCCGCCGGGAAGAACGGCGCCAGTTCGCTGGTCTGCTCCGGCTGCAAAGGCGTTGCGTCCGGCAGAAACTTCTTCCGGCAATCAAGGATGTAACCTTCAACCATGCCCATCAGTTGAGCAACCAGAGCGGGAGGAAGATTAGAAAAATCCATAGAAAGATTGAAAAATTGAGCAATCAGGAAATCGGGTCATTGAAAGCCGCCTGTTGCCAGGCCCGTTTCAATCACCCGGTCTTTAATTCTAGCAATCCCAATTTTGGCAATTACCCAATGCTTACGCGACTCCCATTTCCGCCGCGATTCGTTCGGTCACAAATGCCTCAATGACGTCGCCTTTCTTCACGTCATTAAAGTTGCTGAGATTGATGCCGCATTCCATTCCGTTACGCACTTCGCTGGCATCGTCTTTAAAGCGTTTCAGCGACCCAACCTTGCCCTTGTACACCTGTACTCCATCGCGCAGCAGCCGTACGTCGGAATCGCGTTTGATCACGCCATCCAGAACGTAGCAACCGGCAATGGTCCCGGCTTTGGGCACACGGAACGTGTCACGCACTTCAGCGCGGCCCGTGTAGGTTTCCTTGATGATCGGCTCCAGCAGCCCGAGCATGGCTTTCTTGATCTGGTCCTGAAGTTCGTAAATGATCGAGTGCAGGCGGATATCGATCTTCTCCATCTCCGCCAGCTCCTGTGCCTTGCGCTCCGGGCGGACGTTGAAGCCGATAATCACCGCATTCGAGGCCGACGCCAGCAGCACGTCATTTTCATTGATGGCGCCTACGCCGCTGTGCAGGATCTTGATCTTGACCTTGTCATTGGAGAGCCGGGTCAGCGTATCAGCCAGCACTTCCGCCGATCCCTGCACGTCCGTCTTCAGGATGATCGGCAACTCTTTCATACCTGCGGTCTTGATCTGCTCAGCCAGGCCTTCCAGAGAAAGCTTGGAACTCTTGGCCAGACTGGCTTCACGCGCTCTCTGCTCGCGATACTCGGCGATCTGACGCGCCTTTTCGCGGTCAGCCACCAGCAACAGGTCGCCCGACTGCGGCAGGCCTTCCAGTCCCAATACTTCCACCGGCGTTGAAGGCGGAGCTTCTTCCACGGGCTTGCTGCGATCGTCAAACATGGCGCGCACTTTGCCGAAAGTATTGCCGACAATGAAATTGTCGCCCACGCGCAAAGTGCCGTTCTGTACCAGCACGGTAGCCACCACGCCACGGCCGCGATCAATCTTGGCTTCCACCACGGTGCCCGTCGCCGGACGCTCCGGATTTGCCTTGAGGTCTTGTAAGTCGGCCACCAGGCAGATCATCTCCATCAGCAGGTTCAGGTTGGTATGCTTCTTGGCGGAGACGTCCACGAAAACCGTGGTACCGCCCCAGTCTTCCGGCATCAGGCCGCGATCGGCAAGCTGCTTCTTCACGCGATCAGGAAGCGCTTCCGGCTTGTCGATTTTATTTACCGCAACAATGATCGGTACCTTGGCGGCCTTGGCATGGTCCATGGCTTCCAGCGTCTGCGGCATCACACCGTCATCGGCGGCGACAACCAGAACCACGATATCGGTTACCTTGGCGCCGCGGGCACGCATCCGGGTAAAGGCCTCGTGGCCCGGTGTATCAAGGAATACGATTTGGCGTCCAAAGGCCGGCGAATCCTCTTTGCCGATCTTCACCTTGTACGCGCCGATGTGCTGCGTGATTCCACCGGCTTCGCCGCCGGCAACATCGGTTTCACGGATGGCGTCCAGCAAGGAAGTCTTGCCGTGATCAACGTGGCCCATAATGGTCACCACCGGCGGACGCGTCACCGCTGCCGCCGCCACGGTTTCCTGCGTGGCGCCCGTAAGCTGCGCCATGTCTTGCGCTGCCTGGTCTTCAAAGCTGATGGCCTCTGACTCAGCGCCAAAGTGGCGGGCCAGGTCTTTTGCCAGTTCGAAATCCAGGCTCTGGTTCACCGTAGCCATCACGCCCTTCATCAGCAGGCGGGCAATCAGGTCCTTGGCGCGAACTCCCAGCTTTTCCGCCAGATCTTTCACGCTGATTCCCTCACCAATGGTGATGGAGCGGGTAATGGGAAGCGGCTCGTTTGACAACGCCAGACGCGGCGGTGGAACAAAGCCCTTCATCGTCCCTTCTTTTTCCCTGGGGATGAACGGCTGTCCCGGACGGCGCGTTGGCCCACCCGGACGCGGCGGTCTGCCAGGAGCAGGCGGTAGTGCGCCTTGCCCCGTACCCATTCCCGGACGCGGCGGATATCCGCCGGGGCGCGGCGAACTCGTGGGATGCGGACCACGGCGCTGTTCGCCCGGCCTTGATGGTTGATACGGCGGGCGCGATCCTGGAGGGAATCCTCCTCCAGGTCCGGCGGGCCGTGGGCGTTGGAATATAGGCTGGCCGCGCACCACTCCCTGCGGACGCCCGCCAGGGCCGCTTTGCTGCATGGGCCTGGAGCCTGGAGCGCCCTGCATCGGCGGACGGCTGGGTGGAGGCGGCGGTGGCTCCGTGCGCTGCACCGGTGGCGCCAGATACACGGGTCGCGGGCCGGTTTGCGGCGTAATCATCCGCCGTTGCGGAACAATAGGTTGATGCGGCGCCGGCTTGGCAGGTGGCGTCGAAGCGGCTGGTGTCGCTGCGGCTGGTGTTGCAGCCGGAACGGCAGACGGCTTGGCTTGCACCGGTGGCGGCGTTACAACTACAGCCGCCGGAGGATGTGCCGGTGGCACAACCACCACGGCGGGCGGAGGCGTATGTTTTTCTGCCGGAGAAGGCGCAACCACGGCCGCGGGTGGCGCTGCCGGTTTCACTGCCGGAGGTGTGACCACAACACTTCTTTCTGTTGCCACGGCTGCTGGCTTGGTTGCAGCTACGGCCGGTTTCTCTGTGGCCGGAGGCGCAACAGGAGCATGGGGCTTGGTAACGGTCGCGGCAGGCGCAGGAGGGGCCGACGTGACTGCCGCCGGTTTGGGCGGAGCGACAGGCTGCCGCTGTTGCTGCTCTCTTTGCTGGAGCAGCTTCATCACGTCACCGGGCTTGGAAATCTTGGAGAGATCGATCTTGGGCTTCACCTCAGACGAGGCCGCCTTCTCCCGGGAAGCAGAGCCGGATTTGGCCGACAAATGTTTTCTTACCTTTTCGGCTTCATCCTCTTCAATTGAGCTTGAATGGGTCTTCTTCTCGGTGACGCCGACTTCCTGTAGCACATCGAGAATCGCTTTTGCCTTCACTTCAAGCTCTCTGGCCAGATCATTGATTCGAATTTTCATCCGCTCTGTATTTCCTCCAAGCAACCCGTTACGCGATCATAATTGACCTCACGGCTATGACTTTGTCGCGCATTGCTGCGCGTGCAATCTCACTTCGATTCTTCTTCAGCTGGCGAAGCTTCCGGAGCATCTTCTGTTGTCGCGGCCGCTGGGGCTGCAACTTCATCCGCTGACGCCGTCAATTCCGCTTCGCCCGAGGCTGTTTCGCCAGGCGTTGCTTCCACTGCGCCTTCAGCTGCTTCAGCGGGCGGTGCTGCCTCGGCTCCGGCTTCCGCGGTAGCCTGACCGGCGCCCGCCTCCGAGCTGGAGAAGTAATTATTGACCGCAATGCTGATTTTTTCCACTGTCTTGGGGCCGACGCCGGGCATTTCTTCCAGTTGCTCCGGTGTCATGTCCGCCAGGGCCTCAACCGTGTTAATCCCAGCCTCATGCAGCTTGCCGATCAGCGCTTCGCCCAGGTCGGTAACCCGCTCCAGCGGAGTAGATTGCTGGCCCACCAGCGACTCCATCTCCTGCTCCACTTCCTGGCGCTTTTCCTCTTCGCTCTTAATGTCGATTTTCCAGCCCAGTAGCTTGGCGGCCAGCCGCACGTTCTGCCCCTTCTTGCCGATGGCAAGCGAAAGCTGGCTGTCATCCACCACAACTTCCAAGTGCTTGTCCGAGGCATCAACCACGGTCACGCGGCTCACCTTGGCCGGTTGCAGGGCCTTTTCCGCAAAGACCACCGGGTCTTCGTGGTATTCAATGATGTCAATCTTCTCTCCGCGCAGCTCGCGGATGATGGACTGCACCCGCATTCCCTTCATGCCGACGCAGGCGCCCACGGCATCCACGTCCTTGTCGCGGGAAATCACGGCGATCTTGGTGCGCTCGCCGGCTTCACGGGCAATGGCCCGGATCTGCACCGTGCCGTCATAAATCTCCGGCACTTCCGTCTGGAATAGGTTCTGCACCAGTTCCGGCGCGGCGCGGGAAACAACCACCGCCGGGCCTTTAGAATTCTTGTCCACGCGCACCAGAACGGCACGCACACGCTCGCCCACGGAAAACGACTCCAACCGTGACTGCTCTTTCTTCGACATGCGAGCTTCCGCTCTGCCGATGTCAAAGATCACGTCCGGGCCTTCAATGCGCTTGACCGTTGCGTTCAGTACTTCACCCACGCGGCCAATGTATTCGTTATAGATGGTGTCGCGCTCGGCTTCACGGACCTTCTGAAAGATGATCTGCTTGGCAATCTGCGCGGAGATACGCCCCAGCCCTTCCGTGGACTTGAGAAAACGCACCTCACCGCCGACCTCGGCGTTGGCATCGATTGTCTTGGCCTCTTCCAGGGAAATCTCCAGCTGCGGATCTTCAATGTCATCTTCAGAAGCCAGGATGTTTTTGACCGCGTAGACGCGGATGTTACCGCTCTCTTTGTCTAACTCACCGCGCAGGTTTTCCTGGCTTTTTTCTTTCTTTCGCGTGGCCGCAACAATGGCGTCTTCCACCGCACTCACTACAATCCGCGGATCAATCCCTTTTTCCCGGCTTAGCGCATCAATGACGTTGTAAATCTCGCTTGCCATACTAACCGTTCCTTATGAATGCCTTATTAAATCTCAGGTACCAGATTGGCCTTCTCAACGTTGGCCAGATCAATCTCAATCTTCTGCCCTTCGTCCGCCGGGCGAGCGTGCCCCGGCTTGGGCTTCTTCTTTTTCTTGCCCAGCAACTCCAGCACCAGCCGCCCGTCCTGAAAACTTTCCAGGCGACCTTCAAAATGCCGGTTGCCGTTCAGCGGCTCGTACGTCATCAGCTTGATCCGGCTGCCGGTAAACCGCTGGTAATCCTCTGCCTTCAGCAGCTTCCGGTCCAGCCCAGGCGACGAAACTTCCAAAGTGTAGGAAGCCCCGGAAACCGAATCCTCTACATCCAGGATGGCCGAAACCTCCCGGCTGACATTAGCGCAGTCCTCGTGCGTGATGCCTTCCGGTTTGTCGATGGTGATTCGCAGAGTGCGCGCTTTGCCGCCGCCCCACAGCTCCACTTCCACCACCTCAACCCCGTGGGTCGCGGCCACGCGACCAGCAATTGCGCGAATTGTAGTGAGGTCCGCTGCCATTCTTTCAACAACACTGGCTTCGCTAGCGACGGAAACCAACGCTCAAAAATAAAGTGGGCCTTCCGCCCACTGGTACGTTCGCCACGAATTGGGGTGCTACAAACCCACTCAGGCCACACCTTCACCTGAGCCGAAACCAGCTACAACTTCTTAATCATACGCCCAGGACGGCCAAAAGACAATGCGCCCGGAGGCCTTGGTGGTGTGCCAATTTGGGCCGATGCTGGTGGAAGAGCGGCCCTTTAGGCCCGCGTAAAAGTTCATTGATAGAAGATGCGCTTTAGCGCTGGTGGAACCGGGGCTGAAGCCCACTTCCTGGAACACAATGCTTTCACGCTGCCCATGCCTTCAGGGCATGGGGCCGGGGACCGTTTCTTCCACCAGTTCTCTGCGCTTAAAAGCGCGAAGAACTCCATGCTTCGTTTGACCGCTAGTTCTTCTCCCCCATCAGTCCCACGCGCTCCGCACCCGCACGATGTGTGATATCCACGGCTTCCGCCACAAACTCGAAATCAATCTCCGGATCGCCTTTCAGGAATGCCACCTTGTCTGCTCTGGCCTGGTAGATGGCCTGGAGCTTGGCCTCCAATCCGTCCCAAGTGACCTCCTGCTGGTTGATCTTCAGGTCAGGACGCTTGCCCAAACCCGCATCGTGCAATTGAATCACGATTGTCTCTTCCTGATCCTGCGCCGAGCTCTCGGTAGTTGGCTGGGGAATTTCTGTCTTCTCCCCAAAGTGCCGCTCCGGCAACACAACCATGAAGATGATCAGCAACACCAACAGAACGTCGATCAATGGCGTGACGTTCATATCGGTCGAAAGACCTCTGCACGCTCCAGATGTCATGGACATAGTTCCGCTCCTTCACATGAACTGCCGCTGCCTGCGGCCTGACTGCTTTGTTTGCGCGCTAGAAGATTGGACACTTGAGGCAGGAAAGATGTTCCAGGAAAAGCAATCAGCATTCAGTATTCAGCCCAGGAAGTATTCCGCGTGCTTGAGAAATTGAAGGCCGGACAAGATTGTTGCCGACGAAATTCTCCTGCTATCAAATGTGCGCACTTCCACGTGTATCCGGCGCCCGATTATCTGCATGGGCCGATTACTGAATGCTGATTGCTAAGTGCTAAGTGCTGAACGCTGATTGCTGACGGCTGAATGCTTTCCCAGTATCATCAACCACGTATCATCCATCAGATACCCAGGAGGGACGTCATGCTCAAAGGGTTCCGGCAGTTCATGATGCGCGGCAATGTGATCGACCTGGCTGTGGCGGTGGTGATCGGCGCGGCATTTGGCGCGGTGGTTACGTCATTCGTCACCAACATTCTTACTCCATTGATTTCCGCGGTGGCGGGCAAGCCTGACTTCTCCGCTTTCCACCTGACGATCCACGGCGCCATCTTTTCTTATGGCGCTTTTCTGAATGCCCTGTTCGCCTTCGTGCTGATTTCGTCAGCGGTGTACTTCATCATGGTGGCGCCCATGAACGCGCTGAGGGCGCTGGCAGCGCGCAATGCCACGCCCGTGGACCCCACCAGCAAAAAATGCCCGGAATGTTTGAGTGAAATCCCGATCGCCGCGCGCCGCTGTGCTTTCTGTACGTCCGTGTTGGTTGCGCCTGCGAAGACGGAAAACGTTTAGATATTTTCCTGCGTTGCTTACCACCCAACGCGCAAACTAATAGTTGCCTTGACATCTCTTGGGCCGGCTTCTAATGTCGAAAGGTCTCTGGAACTCAAACCGCATCTGGAGGAACTAAAGATGAAAAACCTGGTTTTAGTATTTCTTATGTTGGGTTGCACCATAGCGTTTGCCGGCGATAAGAAAGCAGCCAAGACCGATCCGTGGGTCGGTGACTGGAAAATGGACGTGAGCAAATCGAAGTTCGCAACTCCTGGGCCCAAGGAAGAAACTCTGACGATTGCCGCTGCCGACGCGACTGCCGTGAAGTATTCAACGAAAGGCACTGGGCCCGACGGCGCTCCCTACACGGAAAGCTACGATGGCAAGCCCGACGGAAAACTCTATCCGCTTACCAAAAACGGACAAGAGGTGGCCAGGATCAGCTATCATCGCACCTCCGACCACAGCTCCACCGCCATGGCCGAGATGTTTGACGGCACACTCATGACGGAAACGATTACCCTTTCCAACGACGGCAAGACCATCACCATCAAGAGCAGTATCAAGGCCGGGAAGTCTGTACTCGGCGAGACCATTGTCTTCAGTAAAATGTAGAGATTCACCTGATTTTCGTTATTACATGGTGCTTGGTGCGCCGAGAGTCGTGTGGCACCGCCGCCCCCGGTGGTGAGCCTTCCTACAGTGACTCTGGGGTCGCCCTAAAGATACCGTTCCCGCAGGATCGTAGCGTGATGGACAACGTGACCGCCCACAATGTAGGCGCATGCTCTTACGGTGAAAGGATTGTCGCTGGCGACGCCGCTTCGCATCCAGGCTTCGTCGGGAAGATTGCGGAAGAAAGCCAGAGTGGCCAGCCGTATCTCCTTGAACTCCCCAATGTGGCTGGCCCAGGAAACCTCGTCCGCCCGCGCCGTGCCGGCGGCGACGTCCTGATCAAAGCTGGGTAACGTGCTTTTGTGACCACGGGCAAACCATAAGGCCCGGAAAAGGAAGAGGCGCTCGGCATCATTGACATGGTTCCACGTCTGCCGGATGCTCCACTTCCCAGGTGCGTAGCGGTGCAAAGATTTTTCCTCGGAGATGGAGAGCAAAAACGGAAGCGTGTCCTCCAACTGGGCCTCAAGCACGCTGACAATATTGTCGCTGTCGATGCGATTGACGTATCCAAAATAGTAGGGTGAAGTTTCAGTCGCTGCGGGGCGTCCAATCATGAAATTATTTTAGCAGCGGAGGTGTTGTTGCACGTGAAACCTGTCCGGGGAGGAGAGTCTATGGACCACGTGGTCTCATCCCTCGAAGGAGTCTTCAGCTTTTATTGACGAGGCTCGCTCCAGCCAAAGCGCCCGCGAGTAAACTGGCGGATCGCACCGATAGCGGCGCCGGTACGTTCTCTCTAGCCAAGAACTCTTCCGCGGAAATCAGGTTCAGCAGCTCCCGCTTGTGATTGCAAAATAACTCGAACATATCGGCGTTCTGGCTTCGCTGGGTGCGCCATCGCTCGGCAAGTTCATCGGTCACGCGATGCTCGGTTTTCAGCGTCCCCTCACGGGACTTCTTTTTCACCACTCCACAACCAAAGTCAGTATCCACGGTGTAGTAGACCAGGTCGCGGCGAGACAAGAGGAGTTCTATATAGGCACAGTACGTGACTCCGCACCAGCAGACTTCATTGGGCAGGGGGTTTGCAAGTTTCTTGCTGGCCGGACAGCAATCATGGACAACCATCACCCCGTCTTCCCGAAGCACAGAGAGACCGGCTTGCAGGTCGCGCATGGAACACTCAAAGCTATGCCATGGATCGACAAACACAATGTCATACCAAGGACCGCTCGGGAGCAGGTTCTCTATCGATTCATTGGCGCTGCGGTAGGTAATCTCATCGCCATCTGCAAACTGGTCCGGGCAGCGATACAAAAGCCGGTGGCACACACGCAGCTGTTTCCGGTCGATTTTCCAGAACCTGCCGCCGGTTGAGGTAGTGCATATCTCCTGATAGCTCTGGTATCCATTTTTCTTTGCCAGGGCGTTGATCATGTCGTACTTTTGCAGCCCGGCCTCATGGCCCCAGGGTAGTCTGTGGCGCCAAGCGTTGGCCTTCCTGATCAAGCTCCCGGCTTTGTAATTGCCCATTGGTTCGAACGTCCAACTTTGGTCTTTAGGTCTGACTGTCGCTGTTTTCTCCGCAGCACACGTGGTTAGCCCCGTGGCCCCGAGTGCAAGCACACTTGTGTGCATTCCTTTGTAACCCCGTCTTTGCGGCGAAGTTGCACAAACAAATTCTGGGTTTGACCACGGCCAGCCTGGCGTATAGGATTTTGGCGTTCTCCAGTTATCCAGAGGTGTGCAGATGCGGCTCCGCGGCTTATTCGTGCTCATGATCGTGCTCCTGGCAGCGGCTTTTCTAGCGAAGCAATTGCCCGCTCGCTCTTACGCGCTCTTGGGTGGCAGGGCCAATGCCCGTGTGACCGCCGATGACGCATCCAGTGAGATGGCCAAAATACGCGTAGACTGGCCCAAAGCTTTGTATTCCAAACAGCTTGATCCAATTGCAATGATGTACGCGCCGGATGCGGTGTTCATCTCCGCCGGCGATCGCTTCACCGGACGCCCCGCAATCCGCGAGCTTTGCAAAAATGCCATGGCGACCTATACCAGTAACATGAGCCTGCACAGCATCGTCACAGGAAATTCCGGCGATCTGGCGTATGACAGCGGCGATTACCGTGAGACCGTGACGACGCTCTCAGACGGAGTCACCAAGAACCTGAGCGGCAACTATCTCATGGTGTTTCAACGCCAGCCCGATGGTCATTGGCTGATTCTAGAGCAAGTCTGGACGGAAGCCGCGGCACACTAAGCCATTTTGCCCAAACAAACCGGCCCGTTTCGCGAAACTGTGCCGGGTTCACTCGGCCCCCATGGCCCTTGCCATCAAGTGAAAAACCTCTGCCATGTCATGCACGCCCAGAACATGGAACGCTTGCGGGCCTTGTGCGGCAATGCGGACCTGCGTCCCCGTATGTTCCATGCTGTGGCTGGAGGCGCAACAAACAGAATTGGTAGCGTAAAGCAGTGTCATGCTCGCCTTGTCGGTCGTGGTCAGGGTGCTCATGAGTCCGGCGCTGTGATCGGTCTGCGTAGGTGCGGGAATAATCTGCGTGGAGTGGCCGTGGTCCGCAGTCACGATAATCAGAGTGTCAGGATGCCCGGCGGCATAATCCAAAGCAAGCCTGATCGCATTATCAAAGGCCACGGTTTCCCCAATCTGCTCGCAGGGCTGGGCGCTGTGCACGCGTTTATCGATCTGCGCTCCCTCCACTTGCAGAAAGAACCCAGGAGACTTGGGATCGCTGGTCTCCAGCAGCCGAATCGCTTTCAGCATCATGGAAAGGAGCGCCGGTTCGTTGCTGGGCCGCACAAACTCTTTGCACTTCTGCGGACCGCTGCCCGGATACGGGATGGCCGCGTCGCCCGACCATTCCATGCTCATGTTGCCCGCGTTGAACAGTCCAAGCAGTCGCTGCTGCGGATCAACTTGCACTTGCGAAAGTTCCTGCGCGGTGGTGATTACTTTATAGCCCTGGGCTTCGGCCGAATCGATCACGTTCTTGCCTTCATACGGCCCGCCGTCAATGATCTGCTCAAAGCGCTGTTTGCCGCCGCCAAGAATCACGTCGATCTTGTGGTCGACCAGTTGCTCCGCAATTGAACCAAGTCCTCCCGCGGACTTTTTGTATGTCGGACAATCCTTCATGTCCGCAGGCCCCTGGCAACGACGGCTGTTCACCTTGGCGCCCAGCACAGCCGGGGTGGCATCCGTGATCTCCGCCGTTGATATGTTGCCAGTGCGATACCCCATGGCCTTGGCGACTTCAAGAATGGTCTTCAACGGCTTGTCCGCCTTAGCGGTCGTGGAAATTCGTCCGTTACTGGTCTTCTGCCCTGTTGCCCATGCCGTGCCGCCGGCGGCGGAATCGGTCACGTAGTCAGGCTTGGATGGATCATCTTCTTGCAGGGAATAAGTAGTTGCGGAGCCGGTGAAAGGTAGAGCATCCAGGGCCAGCCGCCCGGCAGCTCCCACCTGATAATTGCGGGCAGCGGTGATCTCACTGTCGCCCATCCCGTCGCCGATGAACAAAATAATGTTCTTCGCGCGTCCTCCCTGGACCTGCTGCTGCAACTTTGCCGTCTCAGCCCCTGCGTTGGACGAGCCACTGTTCTGCTGTGCGGACACCGATGCTACGGCGCACGTCAACAGAATCAAACAAGTCTTCACTGTCATTTTTTCTCTCCCCCTGAACCCCGTAGCAATGCTTGGATTGCGCGATGTAAATAATTTACCGGAAGGATGCTACAGGAATGTTAATAGCGGGTAAATAAGTCATGGAGACCAAGAAAAGCCTAATACATTTACATTCGCCTACAACGGAGACGCCAAAGGGCCGGCGCCGCATTAAGAGGTTCCCCGGCCCGCGCCGTTTGGGAAGAAGCCTGCTGCTCTCGGCGCAATGACATCTAACTACAGCCAAGACCGAACGGAGGTCTTCATTCATAAAGTTTTGTGATCATTTACAACGCTGGAGTTTAGTTCTGATGAGCAAGCAAATAGCAAGAGGCCTGGTTCTACTGTGGGCCAGCGCTCTGTTGATTTGGGGCAGCCTTAACATTGTAGATGACCTGGTCTTCAGTAAGAACGCGCATGCTCATTCCATCCGTCGAAAATTCCGCGTGAATCATAGGTGCGGGGAACGTGAAATGCACCAAAGACTCCAAGCTGGAGGTATCGTACAGGTCCACCTCTTTGCCGTTCTCAACCAGTATTTTGCCGCCGTCGGCTGAGATTGCGTAGACGTAACCAAACACTCTGCCTCTTTGCGCGCCCGTTTTCAAAGAATAGAGCAACGTGCGATTATCAGAAACTATAACGGCAACCGTATCGCCGGCGGACATCGCGTCGCGAACACGGAAAGACAGGTTGCCCGTGTCCACCAGCACGGCGCCGGTGTTCCGGCCACTCGCCGCATCCAACACCTCAAGCACATAGCTTGCTTTTCTTCTGGTTTCATCGGCAAGAGAAGCAAGGCCCGCGGTAAGTCTGGCATCATTGCGCGCTTCTTGCTTCATGTTGTCGTAGTCGCCTAATACCAGGGTCGCGGTTTTTCCGGCCTCTGAGTAGTGCAAATGCGGACTCTCTTTTTCTATTGTCCTCTCCCACAGTTTTTTGTTGCTACGGACGTCGTACACTTCCAAAAGAAACCGCCGGGCATCTCTTTTGGAGTTATCCAGGCTGATTTTTATTAGCAAATCGTGTACCTGCCAGATTTTAGGTGGTCGGAGCACTTCCGGAGTGCCAGCCTTCGTTTCCGTGCTGTAGAGATCTTGCATGACGCCGTCTCCTGGGCTGACCTTAAAGACCCCAGCCGCATCGGTTCCCTTCCCGGGAAAGACTGCGGGAAATTTGGCGATTAGCTGGTCCTGATCAAACCATGCGCCTTCAAAACCCCGAGTCAACGCGGTGCGTTCCCCGGTTTCGGCCTTCCAGACGGCTCCTCGCGTCCTGCTTGAGACAGTAAGCCAGTTTCCACTGGCGGAAAACGCAACCGCCAGAGCAGCCCCAAGACGGCCGCTGGGCAAGTCCACGCCGCCTTCATACTTCTTGTCTGAGATATTAAAAACGCCAATTTCGCCGCCAGAACTCTCATCCACAAAGAGCTGATCATAAATCGCGAATGCCGGCTTTTTAACCATCAGCACCATTTTCTTGCTTTGCAAGTCCAGGACTTTTACCGCGATCTGGCCCGGTTCCCGCAGCAGCAAGTAACTTCCTTTCGTAGCGGCCTGAACGTCTCCGAAGAGCCCTGGCTCAAAAGAATCCACTGTTTCACCACTGGGAAAACGTTCCCGAATGAGCACAAAAGCCAACCGCGCTGGACCGCCGGCGTCATGAACGCCAAAGTTGTATCCAATAATTTCATTGGCGGCCAGAAAATCAAACGAGTACATGAAGATCTCTCTCAGCTTGGCGGGCAGTTCAAGTTCTTTTTGGTCCTGCAAATCGTAGGCCCAGGCTGAACCAAGGCGTCCCATGGCAACATAACGGTCATCGGGCGAGAAGCGTATCCTGACGAGGCTTGACAGCACGTTGCTCCAGGGCGACACCCACTGCACCTTGATCTTGACCTGTCCACTTATCTCCTTCGGTTTTTTACCTTTAAACATGACTGTATTGCTGCTCACCTTGATAAGCTCCGGCTCCGACTGCGGAGTTACGCAGGCCAGGACCTCGCCGGAATGAGAGAGCGCGGTTCCCATACACTCCTCGGCCAAGGCAACTTGATAAATGGAAGAACGTTGTTGCTTCTCAATGTCCCACTTTTCCACGCGCAGTTCTTTGTCATAGAAAACAATTCCGCGGGAATCCGGGGTGAACTGGGCCGCGTAGGTATCGGGAGCGTCGATGGTAAAAAGATTCGTCACAGGGTTAGCGGACAGAACAAAGACGCTGTTGTCATCCTGGGCCAGCATGTACTTGCCGTCCGGGCTGAACTGAATCGAGTGCAGGTCGCTCCGTAGCGGAGGCTTCAAGGCCGTTTTGGCAATGAGTCCAGGGACAGCTTCTTTGATCTGGGCAAATTTTGATCCAATGACCTCGCTCTGCCATTTCAAGAAGCGGGCCGGCGCGTCTGCCGGTTGGGCGGCCACGCAGTTCTGGGCCAGCGGTGTGGATGCGCGCAAGAGCTCGCGCAGACGCTTGGAATTTCGGCTCGTTTTGCCGAACATGTCCGTCCAAAAACTTCCGCGATTTCCCCCGGTCTGCGCCAGCCGGTCAAAAAACTCGACGAAACGTGAAGGCTGATAGCCGGCGCGCGCCATGGCGTACAAAGCAATCCTGTCCGCAATCAGCTGCTGCGTTTCTTCCCGTTTGCTGCTGTACTTTTCCGGTTTAGTCGCATACATATCCAGGAGCTGGTTCCATTTGTCGATGACGTCTTTCTGGTCCCCAAACTGGCTGACTCCTAAAACAGTCTGGAATGCATGCGTAAGGTCGATAGCAGCCTGATGGGTGATGATATGGCCTATTTCGTGCGCCAACAGCCCCGCAAGTTCATCCTCGCTTTGCACCAAAGCGAGGATTTTTCGCGAAAGGTAGATGCGGCCGCCGGGGATTCCGAAAGAATCATTCGCCGGTAAATCGATAATGGTGAAACGATAGTGGATCTTGCTGGGCGGAAGCTGGGCCAGAATCCGTTCGCTCAACTTGTCCAGGTAGTCGTTTTCCGGATCAGGAATAACGTTGAATGCGCCTTGGATTTTAGGGGCCAGTACCTCACCCAGCCATTCTTCCTGCTGTTCGGTGAGGTTATTGGGTTCATTGGTTACGCTGGAAAACACCGGCATACCGCACGAACCGCCGGTTGCTGAATTCTGGGCCTGCTGCGCTGAAGAAACCATGCCGCAATCAAAAGCGAGCAGAAGTAAACCCAAGAGCGCGAAGCGGCGAGAACGGTTCATGCTGACAATCCTGAATAGGAGAACTGGTCTGGTGATCTGGTCTGGTGATAAAGAGTGTATTCGAGCTTGATGGACCGGTCTAGACAAATACTATCGCCTCGCCTCAGTTTGTGGCGTCACTTGGCGCGCGACGGGGTGATCTTCAGCACCCGGCAAGGATCGCGTTTGGATGGCTTGAAGGTATGTCCATCAGAGAACGTGACGCTTCGCAAAGACACCACGAGCGGCGCGGATTTGCCGCCCGGGTAGGGATAGCTCACTGTAAATTCCGTTCGCGGGACGAAAGAAGCGTTCTGTTCCGCACATTGCCCACGCGGAGTTTGACGGCTTTGAGTGCGCGGCGGTGTGCAGTTGAATTCTATCCGCCGGATCGGCAGTTTGCCGAGGTTCCTGAACGTCACGGCAATGCCGTCACGGTCTCCCGTGCCGCTGACCATCAAGACCGGACACGCACTCTTGGCTGCGCTGGCCCCCGAAACGGCAAACAAAGCCAACAACACTAGAGCAATGGCTTTCCCCATGCAGCAAATATATCTCTTCCTGCGCTTGGACGACCACTTGTCTAATACTGTCGGCTCCGCAACCTAAGTTCTTGCCTGCTGGCCCCGTTTGAGTTCTTCACTGAGAATGACCGCTTCGGCAATTTCTTTCATCGGTTTGCGTTTTTGCCGGCTCTGCCGTTGTAGAGCAAGATAGGCTTGTTCTTCGCTTAGCCCCATCTCACGTTGCAGAATGCCCTTGGCGCGCTCCAGGACCTTGCGGGTCTCCAGTTGGGCGGAGAGCATGAGGTTCTGGTCTTCCAGCCGTGCCATCTCGATTGCCGCGCCAACCAGAAAACCAATCGTAGATACCAGCTTGATCTCAGACTTACCGTGAACATGAGGACGCCGATGCTGAAGATTGATCACCCCCACCACTCCCTGTGGGTTGAGTACCGGCACTGATAGAAAAGCTTCAAAGCTGTCTTCCGGCAGCTCGCTAAAGGCCCGAAAGCGCGGATCTTGCGACGCGTTGGACGTCACGCTCACCGGCTGCCGGTGTTCCGCGACCCAACCAGTGATGCCCTGCCCCACCTTGAGCGTCAAGCGGTCCACTGCTTCAGGATGTGGGTTCTTGGATGCCCGCAGGACCAGATCATTGCCTTCCAGCACGTAGAGGAAGCACGAATCGCACTTCACTACGGCGCTGGCAAACTCCACCACTTGTGCCAGCACCTCATGCAGCGGATCAGCTGTAGCCATGCGGCTGCCAAGTTCATGCAGAAAATCTACGCCCGGAGTTTCCAAAATGCCGATTTGATTCAAGGTCATGACCTGTCCTTATTTGCCTGAATTTGAATTGCTTGAATTATCTTGCCTGAATTATTTTGCTTGAATTTTTAAAATCACTTTAAAAATGAAAGCAGGCCCGCCGAGGGCCCGCCCCCACCAACACTCCACCAAGAACTAGTTGCTTGTCACTCCGCCCCGGCAAAGCGCGCCTTCGTGCACCAGCAATGCGTCGTCTCTCTGGGCTTGGTATTGCACGGTAATGCTGCCGCCTGTATCAGGCCGAGCATGACTCGGAGTCGCGGAAAGACCCAACATCCCCATGCCCAGTATCACCGCCTGCACATACGAATATTCATGAAGCGATTTCAAACTGACCTCCTTCTGGAAGCTAAGGGAGAAACGCATCTGGCCAAAGCCAAAGCGCCACTCGCAGTTGTCGGTTGACGACAACGAGGTCAGGATGGTTTGTTACAACAAGGGCAGCGCTAAAAGAACCTCTGGGTCCGTCCTGCTGACTGATCTAATGTGACAGACAAGGGTCCTGGCGTCCAATCGAAAAAATCTATCCTGAGTATTCACGCTTCGTTGAATCCGAAGAGCGTTCGGCCATGTTCGCCATTTATTCATTCATACGCCGGGATGCGTTTACGGTGCCGCTACGTGAAGATGCAAGAAAAAAACGAATGCCTATCCGGCAGGCGGCAGTTTAGGATTCCACCCGATTGCGGCCCAGAGCTTTGGCCCGGTAGAGCGCAAGATCCGCGTTGTGCAACAGATCGGTGATTTTCATTCCCGGTTGCCATTCCGACAGCCCAATACTCGCGGTGATGTGAATCGCCGCCGAACTACATAGGATAGGTTCATCCGCAATGCTTCTTCGCAGTCGCTCGGCAATCGGTAAGCCGCATTGTGCATTACAGCCCGGCAGTATGACTAGAAACTCCTCGCCGCCATAACGGCCCAGAAAATCATACCCGCGCAGCGCAGCACACATTCGATTGCCGGTTGCGGTCAAGACCTCATCGCCTCCAAGATGCCCGTAGGTATCATTGATGAGCTTGAAGTGGTCGAGGTCCGCCAGGCAGATACTGAGCGATTCCCCCGAGCGCGCGGCGCGGCTCAACTCCGTTTTCAGCAGTTCGATAATGCCGCCACGGTTCCAAAGTCGCGTGAGCGGATCATGCGTGGCTTGAAATTCCAGACGTTGGCGCGATTCCAGCAGCTCATTTTGCGCATCAAGAATACGCATGCCGACGCGTAAACGGGCACGAAGTTCAAACTCCTTAAATGGTTTGCATAGATAATCGTCGGCGCCCAATTTGAAGCCGTGCTCTATGTCGTCATCTCGATCATTCGCGCTGAGTAGGATGATGTACACGTAAGGCCCGTCGCCGGCGCGGAGCGCCTTGCAGAGCTCAGGTCCGGTCACACCAGGCATTGCGCCATCCACAATGGCAAGAAGAGGAGCATTCTCGCCCTGAAGGATCGCAAGGGCCTCGTTTCCGTCTTTGGCTAGCTGAACATCATATCCCCATCCCATCAGAAGAGGTTCAAGCATCTTCCGGTAGAGTGCGGAATCGTCAGCAACTAAAACCTTCATGCAATATTGAGTATCGGCTGTCCAACCTGATTATTACACGCACATATTAAGAGGGGGATCTTCTTTGCATACTGCTAGTTACGGCGGCTGATAGGCGATATTTTCATTTGTGCACTCTAATCTGGGTTCATCCAGCCGCGTGCAATCAACAAGCTGCACCGGTTCGGGCTTCATCGCACATCAGATTGCCAACTCGATACGCCGCGGTTTTTTACTTGCCGAAAAGTTTTTCCCGCGCATATTTCCGTAGGTTGGCCTGTTTTTTCACTCCGCAGATTTGGTGGATCTCGTCCTCGGCGGGGCTTGGTGAACTTTCTCTCTCTTGCTCCGTAATGGGAAATTTGTACCGTTGTGGAAATATTTTACAAAAACGTTAACATAAGAAATATTTTAACTTGCCTCCCCCAAGCCACTCCATAATTTGCGGCACCCGAATCGAAGCGAGGCTCCAGTCTTGCGCAGGTCTCACTCCTCGGACCAATGGCGCAATTTCATGTTGAATCTGCGCCACTTTTCCAAAAAATGTTGATTTCCGTCTTAAACCACCAAGTTGAAAGACGCACCCAAGGAGCTAGTCTATGACGTATATCAATGAAGAACATCAAGCATATCGAGCGGCAACGTTTACAAGGATTCCTCGTATTCTCACCCACGCATTCAAGCTGGCCTTGTGCGTGTGCACCATTACCCTCTGCTCCGCGATGATGCAAGGGCAAACCGATCCTGGACCTCGTGGCGGCGCAGCTTCTGCCGGCGGCCAAGCCGCCGGACTCACAACCGCCCAAATCGCTGTATTCAGCACAGGGCTGGACCAGTTTCAGGAAGATGAAGATGTTCCCAATAACGGTCTTGGCCCGAGATTCAATTCCAATTCCTGTTCCTCCTGCCACAGCCAGCCGGCGATCGGCGGAACCAGTCCGGCGAGCAATCCGCTGTTTGCATTTGCGAATTCACAAAACGTAGTGCCGACGTTCATTACAGCCAATGGTCCAATTCGGGAAGTCCGGTTCATCCGGAAACCGGACGGCACGCCTGACGGAGGGGTCCATGATCTGTTCACGATCGGCGGCCGTTCCGACACTCCAATTGGATGCAATCTGGTTCAGGAAAACTTTTCCAACACCGCCAACCTTTCGTTTCGAATTCCCACGCCAGTGTTCGGACTGGGAATGATTGAAGCCATACCCGATACAACGCTGGCGCAAAACCTGGCCAACAACGCCACCGGAAAAGCGGCTCTAGGGATTGGCGGGCGACTGAATCGAAATGGAAACGACGGCACCATCACCCGCTTTGGCTGGAAGGCGCAGAACAAATCCTTGCTCCTGTTTTCCGGTGAAGCCTACAACGTGGAGATGGGGATCACCAACCTCCTGTTCAATACCGAGCGGGATGAAACCGCAAATTGCTCGCCTTTGCCGCCGGTAAATAATAGCTTCAATGTTGGAGGGTTCGTCGACGCCGCCGTATTCGACGACATCACCAACTTCGCCAACTTCATGCGCTTCCTGGCGCCACCCACTCCTGGGCCGAGCAGCAACACGGTCGTCCAGGGATCCAACCAGTTCGTCAACATCGGCTGCGCCAACTGTCATACAACAACGTTCCAAACCGGCGCGAGCAACTTTGCCGCGCTGGCCAACCAAACAATCCATCCCTACTCCGATTTTGCCATCCACCATATGGGTCCCGGCCTGGCCGACCAGGTCAGCCAGGGACTGGCGGGCGGGGATGAATTCCGCACGGCTCCACTCTGGGGCCTGGGCCAGCGTCTCTTCTTCCTCCACGACGGGCGGACCACCAACCTGCTCACGGTCATCGCAGCGCACTCCAGCGCCGCCAATGCCACATTCCCGGCGTCAGAAGCCAATGCCGTGGTGACCAGATTCAACGCTTTGACCGCAAGCGATCGGCAAGCAATTCTGACTTTCTTGCGATCTCTGTAACAGCCACACACCACTAACCTGAGTGCGGAGGGCCAGCAGGTCTTCCGCATTCCAAATTGTCAAGGCATTCGTTTCCAATTTGCCCGATCACCCGATCTCAGACGAACTGTTTATCTTTTGATTAACCTTAAAACCACCACTCCCCTCCCTGGGGTATCCCAACAAACAAAGGGTTTGCGCGATTCCTCCCATGGGACATCCCAGGGCCTGGGATGCACATGAGGTGCACCCTTGAGGTGAGACAGATATTTCATCCCCAAGAGGCGGTTGTCCTGAAGTCCATGACCGTGAAATACGCTCTTCAGCGAGATGATCCAAGAGCCTCAGCCATGCCACGACGCGCTTCTTGAATGTTGCCAAAGGTGGATTCCCAAAGCGCCAGTAAAGCTGGATTTTCAAAGATCAAAAGCTGCTTTCGCCCCTTGGGTTGTCGTATCTTAGCGCATCACTTATGGAGAAACAATAGCGAAATCGCCGTTCCTTACCGCCGTTCCTTAGCCCCTGCAAGGGGCGTAATTATTGAGCCCACCACGTGAGCGGTTGGGAAAGCGAAACATGTGGTCTAGCCCTGAAAAGGGCGACATAAGCCGCATCACAGACACGGTATCGAGATCGATACAACGTGCTATGTCGCCCTGCAAGGCAGGGCTTGCCATTTCTCTTGCTACCCCACCGCTGACGCGGTGGGCTCAATAATTCCGCCCTGGGCTTGGATCAGTGTGTTGGCCATGCTTTCACTAGACTTTAAAGGTTCTGGCTTTAGCCTGTGCAGGTATCAGGGGCACGGCTTCAGCCGTGTCGATCAAGATCTTATTGATCGGGCTTCAGCCCCTGGGATTGTTTAGCTTTTTTTCTTCGGACAGTTCTCGTGCTTGCGCTCGGCGCGGGCGATGATCAGGGAAAGCTTGACCTTATGAAAATCAGCGATGGCCTGGAGGATTTCGAGGGCGGGATTCTGTCTCCCATGCTCGATCCCGTTCATGTACGACGGGGCGCAGTCTATCTCGCTGCACACGTCGTGATAGGACAGCCGTTTTTGCAGGCGCAATTCTGTAATAACAGCGCCCAGCGCCTCCTTGCGGTTATCACATTTCCGTTTTAGCTTCTTGGGAACTTTGCCGGCCACGCCTGGATCATCGGCCATTGACTGTCTTTTATGATCTACGATATATTGATGATGATTACCAACGGTTAACTAGCCGTCCAACTCTCAGCACGCATGAGTATGAAAGTAAGCACGATGAAACTGCACGTCTCCCAGCTCTTTTCCTCCGTCAAACGCAACCTCCAGGCATTCAACACTCCAAGCCAGCCTCCCGAACCAACGCCTGGAACGGCAGAAGACAGGCCCCGATATTTCACCGTCATCATCGAAGTTGTAAACCAGGAAGTTGTAAACCAGGAAGTTGCGAACCAGGAAGTAGTGGACCAACAAGAGGCGAACGTCAGGCTCCTGGAATCCACAGCCCGCCTCGCCGACGCGCTTCGCCTTCCCGACGGCTGCCACATCCGAAGCTCCTTTGAAATCTCCGCCGACACCGCCCGCGTCGTCATCAATATGTAACGCGGCCCGCGCTTTCAGTAACATTAAGCGCGGGCCGATTTTGGTTCCGTCGGACTATGTTTGTGAACGTTCACAACGACGCGAGCAATATATCCGCTCGTCGTCCGCTGTGCTTACGGTAAAAGGCAGCTTGCAGGTGCGGCATCTCTTCTTGCATGCCTCGCAATCTGCGACGGTGATTTTGATTTTTCTTGAGTTCCCTTTTCAGACGTACAAGCTTCCACCGAGGGTGGATCTTTTGCATTCATGTTCGGGTTAGAAGGAGTCCCGCACTCCAGAGGATTTTGCGCCTGGTTCCGAACAGGCGGCGATGTATTCATCATACCCCACCATTTCGTAAAAACCTCAGCTCGAGACCGCTAACAAACCAGCCCCTGCAAGGGGCGCAATTATTGAGCCCACCGCGTCAGCGGTGGGTAAGGAGATATAAAATCAAAGCCCTGAAAGGGCGACATAAAACCATGTCTCACGCGTTTGTCAAAAACCACATCCATCTCGTCTTCGGCACCAAGGACCGCCGTTCAACGATTGCGAAAGATATCCAACCTGAGATGTGGTCGTATCTGGCCGGCATCTGCCGCAACCAGGACATGGCCTCGATTGCCATCAACGGTATGGACGATCACGCGCATATTTTGTTTCATTTGCCACCGACCATGGCGCTTGCCAAGGCCGTCCAACTTCTCAAAGCAAACTCCTCCAAATGGATGAATGAACATGGGCGGCGCTTTGCATGGCAAGAGGGATACGGCGCTTTCAGCGTGAGCATTTCCAACACCGCCACCGTGGCGAAATATGTTCGGAATCAGGAGCAACATCATCGCAAGATGACCTTTGAACAGGAATATCGGGCCTTGCTCCTGAAACACGGTATTGACGTTGATGCTAAGTGATGTGACGCACGCGGCGTTTGCGAATTGATCTTCTCCGATGCAGGAGATCGTGGCGGTGGGATGTCCGTGGATCGACAGAAATGACAGCCCGCAGGGCGGAATTATTGAGCCCAGGGCGTGAGCCCTGGGTGAGCAAAAAATGGAATCAAGCCCTGAAAAGGGCGGCATATGCGGTTACGTGTCGACCATGCAAAATCGAGGCCTATGCCATTATGTCGCCCCGCAGAGCGGGGCTTGTTCTTTTCGCACGCCACCCCACCGCTGACGCGGTGGGCTCAATAATTCCGCCCTTCGGGCTAAAATACACGAGAATGCAAAGCCCGCCTTTCGGCGGGCTTTGCATTAAATTATTTTTCTTTTAACTTAACTGCACCCGCTTGTGCTCCCACAACTCATGCATCGATAGCACGACCCGTTTCTGGTCATGATCGAGCCACAAAGATGGCAACTGGGAGCGTCGCCCATGTCGACGAGGTCTTTCATGGCGTCGGCGGCGTGGTAGATGCCACGATCGATGGGGAGTCCCTTGGACGCTGGCTCCTGGCTCTGGGCCAGACTGCCTTGCGGAGGCGTGGTGTCACGGTCCGATCCATCTCCTAGTTCTCTCATCGCAGCCGAGGGCGGCTGCGCTCCACCGTTAAAAGCAGGCTGCGCTCCACTGCCCAAGGAAGGCTGCGCTCCGCCGGTCAGGGACGGAAACAGCGGGTACTGGCGTCCGGTGACGAAGCGGATTTCCAGCCAGCGGAAGATGTAATCCATCACCGACTTGGCGATGGGGATCTCCTGGTTGCCAGTAAAGCCCGCGGGTTCAAAGCGCGTGTGCTGGAACTTGTCACACAGCAGCTTGAGCGGCACGCCGTGCTGGAGGGCCAGCGAGACGGCGGTGGCGAAGGAGTCCATGAGGCCGGAGACGGTGGAGCCTTCCTTGGCCATGCGGATGAAGAGCTCACCGGGAGTGCCGTCCTTATAGAGGCCCACGGTGATGTAGCCTTCATGTCCGGCGATGGCGAACTTGTGCGTGACGGATGCGCGCTCTCCGGGCAGACGATGACGCAGCGCTCTGGGCGGCGCTGACTGCTGTTCTTCCGTGGTGGGCAGGCGCACAGCGGCCAGCGCTACGGCCTGCTGTTCCGGCGCGAGCTTGGCGAAGGCGGCTTCTTCCGTGGTGGGCGGAGCCAGCTTTTCTCCGCGGGTGCCGCGGCGGGCGGCTTCGTCCTTGCTGGAGGCGGCCATGAGCGGCTGCGCTTTCTTGGAGCCGTCACGATAGATGGCCACGGCCTTGAGTCCCATCTTCCAGGACTGGAGGTAGGCGGAGCTGATGTCGTCCACGGTGGCGTTTTCCGGTAGATTGACGGTCTTCGATATAGCGCCGGAGATGAACGGCTGCGTGGCGGCCATCATCATCACGTGTCCCATGTAATGGATGGTGCGCGTGCCCTTCTGCGGCTTGAAGCTGCAATCGAAGACGGGCAGGTGCTCGTCCTTAATGCCGGGCGCGCCTTCAATGGTGCCGGTGGCGTCAATGTAGCTGACAATACCGTTCACCTGCTCGGGCAGATAGCCGAGCTTCCACAGCGCCGAAGGCACGGTCTGGTTGACGATCTTGATCATGCCGCCGCCGACCAGCTTCTTGTACTTCACCAGCGCCAGATCGGGCTCAACGCCGGTGGTGTCACAGTCCATCATGAAGCCGATGGTCCCAGTGGGCGCCAGCACGGTGACCTGTGCGTTGCGATAGCCGAAGCGTTCGCCCAGAGCGAGAGCTTCGTCCCAGCTCTGGCGGCTGCCTTCGAGCAGCGCCGAGGGAACGTTCTCCTTGTTGATCTTGTTCACCGAAGCCCGGTGCATGCGGATCACGTTGAGGAACGGCTCCTGGTTAACGTACCAGCCAGGACACGCTCCGCCCCAGGTTTCACTGGCCGCGCCGCTGATGGGCGTGACCTTTTCGGCGATGGCCGCGGAGTGTGCAGCTTCCGGACCGTGCGTTGCGGGCGTGAGCCACGGGCAGGATTGCGCGATGCGCGCCGACTGCAAATACGACTGACCGCACATGATAGCGGTAACGCAGGCGGCGTAGTCGCGTCCGGCGTCAGAGTCATAGGGCAGGCCGGAGGCCATGAGCAGCGCGCCCAGATTGGCGTATCCCAGGCCGAGCGGACGGTAGTCGTGCGAGTTGCGCGCGATCATCTCCGTGGGATAGCCGGCGTTGTCGACCAGGATTTCCTGCGCGGTGATCAGCACGTCCACGGCGTGGCGGTACGCGGGAACGTCAAAGTCGCCATTGCTCTTGAGGAACTTCATCAGGTTGAGCGACGCCAGGTTGCAGGCCGAGTCGTCCAGGAACATGTATTCCGAGCATGGGTTGCTGGCGTTGATACGGTCAGTGTTTTTCGACGTGTGCCAGCGATTGATGGTGGTGTCATATTGCATGCCGGGATCGCCGCACTGCCACGTAGCTTCGGCGATGCGCCGCATCAGCTCACGCGCCTTGTAGGTCTTCATGACCTGCTTATCTTTTACCGAGCGCGTGGAGAATTCTCCGTCACGCTCCACGGCGTTCATGAACTCGTCGGTCACGCGCACGGAGTTGTTGGCGTTCTGGAAGAAGATGGAGCTATAGGCTTCCGCGTCAGGTGAAGAGCCGTCATAGCCCATCTCAATCAGCGCCCAAGCCTTGGCTTCTTCCTTGGCTTTGCACTCGACGAAATCAATGATGTCAGGATGTTCAACATTTAAGATGACCATCTTGGCCGCGCGGCGCGTCTTGCCGCCGGACTTGATCACGCCGGCAAAAGCGTCAAAGCCCTTCATGAAGCTGAGCGGGCCGGAAGCCTGTCCGCCGCCGGAGAGTACTTCCGTGGATCCGCGCAAGGTAGAAAGATTGGTGCCGGTGCCGCTGCCCCATTTGAACAACATGCCTTCCGTCTTGGCTAGAGTAAGGATCGAGTCGAGCGAGTCACGCACGGAGTTGATGAAGCACGCGGAGCACTGCGGATTGCTGTATCCGGTGGTGGTGAACTCGACTTGGCCCTTCTCCATGTTCCAGTGCCAGTTTTGCGCATCGGACTGCGGCTCCAGCCGGTCACAGCCGACGTTGAACCATACCGGCGAATTGAATGCCGCCTTCTGCTGCACCAGAATGTGGACCAGCTCGTCGTGAAACGCGTCACGATCGTCGGCGGTGGCGAAGTATCCCTGTTGCCAGCCCCAGTCGCGGATGCTCTCGGCCACGCGCTGGATGAGCTGGCGCACGCCGGTCTCACGCTGCGGCGTGTTCAGCGCTCCATGAAGATACTTGCTGGCCACAATGTTGATCGCGGTCATGGACCAGTCTTTGGGCGACTCAACGTTGCGCTGCTCAAAAATGCTATTGCCTTTGGCGTCGGTGATGCTGGCGGTGCGCAGCTCCCATTCCACTTCGTCGTAAGGCGAGACGCCGGTACGGGTGAAATAACGTGAGAACTTCAGCCCCGGTGCGCTGCTCTGTGGCTGTGCTTCCGGCCGCGTGGCTGGTGTCGATGTGATTTTCGTGGTCAATTCCGCCATTTTCTTCTTCTCCGCTTTGAGTTCAATTCTTTTTTAAAGGAGCAAGGGCCAAAAGCCCGCATAATTTCACGAGCAGCATCGTATGCTGAAATTGTTTTTGGTTCGTCCGGGCTTAAAGTCCGGGCGGAGACGTCCTGGCCAGATTGGTTCGTCGGGTTACGCGATCCACCGCTCGTTCCGCCACGGTCTTCATCTCCGCAGCTTCCACTTCAGGGACCTCAGGTAAGACATGAACGGATGGAATCGTTGCTCTCGGTTCACTGGGCACAGTCACCGGACGCTCAAAGAGCTGCGCTGCAACTTCACGCTGCGAACTCAGCCAGTTTTTGAGCGCACCCGCCGCAGACCGGCGCTCCTCTGCGTCAGGGATTACGGCATAACGAAGATAGCAACGCGCTTCCGCCAACTGCTGACGCCACGGGCTTGAGGCCGTATACAGCCGGCTCAGCGCGCGCACCAGGTCATCCGCTTCGCCCACTTCAATCACAGCAAGCATGCGGCGGGAATTCGGGCCAGCCGGCTGGACAATCTCTTCCGCCAGGGCAAAAATTCCAGGTTGGTTGGGCACCAGTAAGAGTCCAAAGCTCGACTCGCAACGGAACCAGCGCGACCAGTTCATCTCCATAAAATCACTCCAAAAATCCCATAGTTCACACCCCCGTAAGAAAACTCGGGGATGCGGGGTCAAACGATCCAAGAGGGTCACCGCAATTTTGCTGTTGTCCGGCGCCACCTCTGACGCCGATTTGTTTTGCATGTCGGAAATCCGCTTTGGCTTCCTGCGGCCCGGCAGAACAACTACTGTGTTGGAGAAATTACTCCCGTATATAGTGCCTGTCAAGAACAAAACACAATATATTGTACCTCATCCACAGACCGATGGAAACGGGGCCCAAACTGCCGTGTTTACCGTGTTTTACCGGTGCTGCCCCCATTTTCAAGGGTGTTGCATCCGTGATTACCGCCGAAACGCGATTACAAGCGCCCGGATAAAACCTAAATTTTCTTCAACCTGGCTGGAGACATTACTGAGCAAATCGAAGGGCCACAACTGGTAGTGTGAATCTACGCGCCGACCCCAGAAGATTCAATGCCAGAAGATGGTGCAACACTGTGGATTTGTGTGGAAAAAGCGACTTATGACGCAGATCTTGGCAATCAGCACGAACAGACAAAATGGGGCATCGCGGCAAATGCATTTATCTTTCCCTTTAGGCGAACCTTTTGGCCGGCAAATCCGAATAACAGTGTGGAGAAACCGATTGGCACGTGACCCAGAGATTTGGAGACAGGTCTGCCGAGGAGATACGGAGACATTTGAGGTTTTTTATCGGGAGAATGCGCCCCGGCTGGAGGCGTTCTTGCGACACTTGGTCGGTAATCGACAAGCAGCGGAAGATGTTATGCAAGAGACTTTCACGCAGATGTGGCGTCGGCCAAACGGGTTTCATCCGGAGCACGGGACTCTGCGCGCTTACCTCTACGGTATCGCACGGAAACGGGCGGCCGAATGGTGGCGGATGCAGCGTCCACAGGGCGTCGTTACCGAGAACGATTCGGTTGTTTGCCAGACAGAAACCGCTTCGGTCATCGACGATGCGCTTCGACGGCTACCGGAGGAACAGCGGGCGTTATTGTGGCTGCGGGAAGTAGAAGGACAATCGTACGCCGAACTTGCAGAGATCCTCGAAATACCCATAGGAACGGTAAGATCTCGGCTGTTTGTAGCACGGGAAGCGCTGCGAAGAATCTGGCGAGGCCCGCGATAGGGGCCGAAGGAGGACGCATGAAGTGCGAGGAAGCAGCGGAGTTTGTCTCTGCACTTTGCGACGGTGAAAGGATTCCACCTGCCGCAGCAGAGCACGCTCGAGTGTGCGAAACATGCCGCGCGCGCTTGAATGAATACCTAGACATGGGAGTGGAGTTACGCCGCGTGGCGAGTTTGGAACTAATGGAAGAAACAAGAGCACGCGACTGGAGGAAAACTCAGAGGATTATACCGAGTTGGTGGTTGAAAGGATGGGAGACTGTGCGGATACCAAGATTTGCGTTTGCACTGCTACTGATGGCGATTATAGCGCTGGGTTCCAGTCTCGTAATCGTGAGGGTACGGGCATACACTCAGGGTACGGTTTTGCTACTGACGGCCAAGCCAGCAACTGGCGAAACCGTACGATGCGCATTATCCATGGAGGACAAGAATAGAGCGTCATGTGTGTGGCTAAGTCCGCCTCGGTACCTTGCTGAATTCAGGGTTGTCTCAAACAATGGCGATCAGGTCGAACTTGCGGTCCGCGCGAAGTTTACAAACGCCGTGGTGGGTACCGGGACCTACCACGCCTCGCTTCAAGATCTTGATAAAGTTCCGGAGAAGAGATATTGGTTTCAGCCGGGGGAAAAACTGGGAATCGATGTTCCAGGATCAGGAACTATGATCTTGACGGGCGAGCTGATGGATCACATGCCGCCACTTTTCACTGCCGAGAATGATCTCCAAATGGATCCCAAACCCGGCGAGCTACGAATCATTTCACCGCTCTTGCTCCGGGGGAATGAAGTCGTGCATGACTTTGAGGGAAGCGCTGCAATAGAAAGTGCCGCGATAGAAAAGGGCCGCGGTGTTCAGATGTACGCACCTGGTGAGGGCCTCTGGGTACTTTCTTTATCGCCAGTGAAAGAGGCAGTCGAAGGCCGGATAAATCTGAATCGAGTTTCCTTTGAACTGAGCGGACGATCATACACGTTTGTAATGGCTGCTCCCGTTGCGAGAAACGAGCACATCTGGGTCTTCCATGACGCGAACTACAAACCTTCAGATGTGAACGTGAGGCACGGCTTCATCGGCGGTGCTGATTTGACCCATCTGGTCGCCAAATCGCCAGCGAAAAATTAGCCTTGGCGATCACCGCCAATAGCCGCTTCTCATTCCGCCGTCGGCATGTGCATGTACATGGACTGGATCGCCACGCGCCCCGGACCGGTGAAACGGTTCCACACGATCTGTCCGGCGCTGGCAAACAAGCCTGTGCTCAGACGCTGGAATTGTGTGTCCATGCGCACGCTCAGGTCTTTGTAGATCCAGCCTCCCGGCTCGATATCAATCTGCTCATTGGGTTGCAGGGTGACCTCAAAGACATTGCCGTAGCCGTGCACCCAGACAATTCCGTCGCCGTGGGGCGCGGTAAAGTGGTCGATAAAAAAGCCAGTGGCTCCCATCAGCATGTTGCTGATGCCTTTCACGCGGTTGAAGGTGTATTCCACATTTCCAGTGGCCGCCAAGAACTGGTGCTCGCGCATCTCAATGCCTTCGCCCCGGCGAAGATGCAGGCCGAAGACATGTCCCGCGCCGTCACGGCTGAAGGCGATGCGGCCCGGACCACGCGCTTCCGTCATAAAGACCGGCATGCCGGAGAGAATGCGCTTAAACGCTCCGGCCAGCGACTTGATCCCAATCTGCACCGCCGGATCTTTCCACAGCAGGATGTGATGTTCAAAGTAAACGGGGACCGATCCCAGTTCGATATGCAATGCCGGAACCAATTCACCCTGGATGTGATACGTCACGCCGGCAAAGGATTCGTCCGTGGCGTTGGTGGGAAGAAGAACGGGAACAGCCATGATAGATGCCTCCGTTAGATTGTGAGGTCTGCGTCAACGATCATACGGGCGGGACCACTGGACTGACAACCCAGAGATTCCTCATGGCAATCATACTTGCAAGTCGTACATGCAACCTGGATGACGAGGGCCACGAGAAAATGGACGTAAAGACGTGGCACCGCCACGTCTCACTGCCGGCGCTATCGAGGGTGTCTTTAAACTACTAACCTTCTCGAGAAGTTTTTCCAGGGAGTCTGTCTCATATGCTACGGGAGATTTCCAGCACAATTTTCTCTATCCATTGCCATCCGAGCGATTGCGGACACCTTCGTGAAAGCAAATATTCTCGAGGGAGCCAACAGTGAGACGTGGCAGTGCCGCGTCTCTACATCCGGGTCTTCGGAAGCCCAGGCGCATTTATTTATTCCTGTCTCAACCCGTCGAAGCGGGTCAACTGCTCAAAACGATAGTTGTGAAGCGCATCGCTGAGAAAGTGCAGAGGTTTCCAATTAACTGAAATTAGGTTAAGTTATTGAACTGTGGGGGGACTGCTGATGCGCTGGGTGCTTCTGGTTGTGATCGTACTGACTTCGTCCTGGTCTTTGGCCCAGGAGTGCACAACCTATGTGGTGCTCACTGCGTACGATCGCCTGACCGGCGTCCCTATTGAGACGCTGAAGACCGAAGATTTTGAGGCCAGCATGGGCAGCACAACGCTTCCTGTCGTCACCTCCGGCCAGCACTTCAAGAACCGGCTGCTGGTCCTGCTGGAAACCGATGGCGCCGCGAACGACGACAAGCTTGAGGATGAAATCAACACGGTCACACGCATGGCGCGGCAAGCGCCAGAAGGAGTCTCCGTTGCCTTTGGCGTGTTTGCGGAAAAGGCCGTGCTTACCAAGGAATTTTCCGCCGATTCACAAAAGCGCGATGCCGGCATCAGTGAAGTGATTGAACAAAAAAATTCCCTCGGCAAACGCGTGGCTTTGTGGGACGCGTTGCATCAAGCGGTGGCGCTTTTTGGCCAGCACCAGCCCGGGGACACCATCCTGCTGGTAAGCGATGTCTACGATGACAAGAGCAGCCACTCCGGCAGTGATGTAGAAAAAGAATTGATCGCGCGCGGGATCCGCCTGTACGCCATGCGCAGACGCCGCGCCAGTCACGTAGACCGGGATTTTCTCTTGAATTCGCACGAACTGGAAAAGACCGTGCTGGAGCGGACCATCAAAGAAACCGGCGGCGTCTACAGCGAATTCAGCGTGTCTCTATTTCGTTTTGCCTGGGCGGGATACATGCTGGGTATCAAAGTACCCGGCGGACTGGGGAAACCTCATAAATGGAAGGTACAATTCCGCGAGCAAGCTGCTGAGATCCATCACAAAGCTAATCTATACTATCCGGAGCATCTGCCATCTTGCAGCACTGCGACAGCGGCACATTAAGGCAATCTTATGAACTGAAAGACCCGCCCTGAAACTACGCATTAACTCTTGAGGAGCTTTAAAAGAGGTGTATTGTTAGCCGTAAGGACCCAGAGGCGTCCGCTGCCTCGCCTTGCGGGAGGTTGCGTTGTGAGGAAACTCTTTGCTTGCAGAATAATTGTTCCGTTGGTTTTCTGCTCTCTCCTGTCCCCGGCACTACAGGCGCCGGTCACGGGGATCACCCACACTGAAATCTTGATTGGATCGTGTGCCGCGTTGGACGGCCCGGCCCGGCAACTCGGGCTACAGATGGTGCTGGGCGCTTCCGCTTACATTGACATGATCAACGATCAAGGCGGGATCAACGGACGCAAGGTCCGTCTGGTGACCTATGATGATGGTTATGATCCGGAAAAAGCCGCCGTCTGTTTTGCCCGGCTGCAAAAAGAGAATATCTTTGCCACCGCCTTCTTTGTGGGAACGCCCACCGCGGCGAAGTATGTGCCTTTAGCGGAAGCCGGCAAAATCCCGCTGGTTGGGCTGTTCACCGGCGCACAGTTACTCTATGACCCATTCCATCATTACGTGCTGAACATTCGCGCGTCGTACTTTGACGAAACCAGAGAGCAGGTCGACGGTCTTTTTTCCATCGGCCTAAAAAAAATCGCGGTCATTCATCCGAATGATGCGTTTGGAGCGGCCGTCCTGGACGGGGTAAAGGCGGCAATGAAGAAGCACCAATCAGCGCCGGTGGCCACCGCCGAATACCAGAGGAACACGATTGAAGTGGGAAAGGCGATGGCCGTGGTACAGGCCGCGAATCCCGAAGCGGTTGTTCTTGTGGGACCGTACGCCCCGGTAGCTGAAATCGTACGCACGGCCCATGCGCGTGGCTGGTCTCCTCTTTTTCTTACCGTATCTTTCGTCGGCACGGATGAGTTTATCAGTGATGCAGGCAAGCATGCCGAGGGCACAGTCATCACGCAGGTGGTTCCGCCCTATTACTCCACTGATCTCCCCACCGTGGCCCTCTACCGCAAGCAGATGCAAAAATACTTCTCCACCGCCAAGCCAGGGTTCGTCAGCCTGGAAGGGTTCGTGGATGCCATGGCCATGGTGGAAGGCCTGAAGCGCGCGGGAAAGGACCTGACGCGAGAGAGATTCATCAGCTCCCTGGAATCCATTCACAACCTTGATATGGGACTGGGACCAAACCTGAAGCTGAGTTTCAGTTCCAGAAACCACAAGGGGTTTGCGAATGTATATGCCACCGTGGTCAGAAACGGCATGGCCGTGCCCTTCACGGACTGGAAGTATGTGAAACCGAAACCGTAATGACCAGATCTTGCTGGTGCGCGCAAAGCGGTCCCCCGGCATCCAGGGTGCGCAACAAAAAAACAAACGCGCCCCAAGGATTGGAGGCGCGTCTGGAATACCGGAAATATCCGGCTATTTCTTTTCTTCGTCGTCCGGGCCTTTTTCCGCGCCAGCCGCCTGCTGTTGTTCTTCCATCTGTTTGCGGACTTCTTCCTGACGCTTGGTGCGTACTTCCGCCCGCTTGGCGCGCTTGGCTTCAATCACTTTTTCGCTGCCCAGCAGCTCAATGAATACAGTGGCGGCACCGTCTCCCGCACGCCATCCCTTGTGGATGATGCGCAGGTAGCCGCCGTTGCGGTCGCCAAAGCGCGGGGCCACGGTGTCAAACAGGCGGCTGACGGATTCGCGGGTCATCAGGTAGCTGCCGGCCAGGCGGCGCGCAGCCACGTCACCACGCTTGCCCAGAGTAATCATCTTCTCCACGTGCGGACGCATGGCTTTGGCTTTGGCCGGCGTGGTCTCCAGCCGCTCTTCCATGATGAGTGAGGTCACCAGGTTCCGCAGCAGCGCGCGGCGATGGCTTGTATTACGTCCAAGTTTCTTGGTTACTTTGCGATGGCGCATAAGGGTATTCCTTCAATTCGTGATTGCTGGCCTGGGCTACTAGCTTCTGGCTACTAGCTGCTAGTAAGCAGGCCGTTCGTACTCAGCAAAATCTCTGTGCAGCGAACTGCGATCGGGATGACCAGATCAACCGATGACCCGATCTCCCGATCCACCGATTCTTAAAACTCCTGACCGTCACCGTCGCCGCCATCACCGTCGCCTTCGCCAATCGATATTGCGGAAGGCATCTGGCTGGTGGGACCCGGAACGGCATTGCCATGCTCGTCGATCTTCATGCCCAGCGAGAGGCCCATGGAGGCAAGGATTTCCTTGATCTCATTGAGCGATTTGCGGCCGAAGTTCTTGGTCTTGAGCATTTCCGCTTCCGTCTTCTGCACCAGTTCGCCGATGGTCTGGATGTTGGCGTTCTTCAGGCAGTTGTAGCTGCGCACAGAAAGCTCCAGCTCTTCCACCGAGCGGTTCAGGTTCTCATTCTTGATCAGCGGCTTTTCTTCGCCGCGGGCCTCGGTCTCAAGCTCCTCTTCAAAGTTGATGAAGATGGTCATGTGGTCTTTCAGCAGTTTGGCTGCAAGACCCAGCGCGTCGGCCGGAGCGATGGAACCGTTGGTCCAGATTTCAATGTCCAGCTTGTCGTAGTCGGTGATCTGGCCCAGACGCGCGGCTTCCACGGTGTAATTGCACTTGCGCACCGGAGAGTGGACCGAGTCGATGGGAATAAAGCCCAGGCCCAGGTCTTCGTCAAAGTTCTTGTCGGCAGCAACGTAACCGCGGCCGCGCTTCAGGCGCATCTCCATGTCCAGTTTGCCGCCTTCGGAGACAGTGGCGATGTGAACGGTCTTGTCCAGCACTTCCACGTCGCCGTCGGCTTCGATCATGCCGGAGGTGATGATGCCCGGCTGCTCCGCCTTAAGATAAATTGCCTTGGGGCCATCGCCGTTCAGCTTAAACGGGACCTGTTTCAAGTTCAGGATGATGTCTGTCGCATCTTCCACTACGCCAGGAATGGACTGAAATTCATGCAGCACGCCTTCAATCTTTACCGCCGTAACGGCTGCGCCCTCAATGGACGACAGCAGCACGCGCCGCAGAGCGTTGCCGATGGTTGTGCCGAAGCCGCGCTCGAATGGTTGCGCGTAAAAGCGCCCGTACTTATCAGTGAGTGTCTCCGTGTCCGTGGCGAGACGCTTGGGTTTCTGAAAACCTCTCCAAAGAACCATGTTTGTTTTTTCCTTTCAACTCCGCTCCGTTTGGCGCATGGGCTTGCAGCCCAAGGCTGTTCTGGTGCGGGCAAGTTGCGCGCCAGGAGCTGCTAGCTTATTAGCTCCTGGCTTTTAGCCGAAAATCGGAACACGAAGTATCCCGAAAAGTGTCCGTAATGTTGCTCTTCCACCAGCAGCTACAAGCTAGTGGCTAGTAGCTATTTGCTATACAACTCGACGATCAGCTGTTCATTCACCGGCGCGTTGATGTCTTCACGCTTCGGCAGAGCCAGGACGCGTCCCTTCAGGTTGTCGCGGTCCACTTCCAGCCAGCCGACTACCGGCTGATGGCTGGAGTATTCACGAGCGCCTTCAATCACGGTGAACTTGCGCGCTTTTTCGCGCACCTGGATCTCGTCTCCCAGGTTCACCTGGTAGGACGGAATGTTGACCCGGCGTCCGTTGACGTCAATGTGGCCGTGGCGCACCACCTGTCGCGCCTGACGGCGGGACGTGGCAAAGCCCAGACGGTACACAACGTTGTCCAGACGGCGCTCCAGTTGTTGCAGAAGCAGTTCGCCGGTTACACCCGGCTTGCGCGCGGCTTTCTCAAAATAATTCCGGAACTGGTTTTCCAGGGTGAAATACATGCGCTTGGTCTTCTGCTTTTCCCGGAGTTGCAGGCCGTACCCCACAACTTTGGCCTTGCGGTCCTTGCCATGCTGGCCGGGAGCGAAGTTGCGCTTTTCCACGGGGCACTTGTCGGTGAAACACTTGGCCCCTTTTAAGAATAACTTCATGCCTTCGCGACGGCAAAGGCGGCAGACTGCACCTTTATATCTTGCCATTTTCTTTTTCTCCTACTTTCGGTTGTCGATCGGTTTACGGGGTGGCTACCCTTTCTTCCCGATCCTGGTTAACAATCGGTTGATCGGTTGATCGGTTCATCGGGTGATTGAAGAACAGATCACCCGATCACCGGATCACGGCGATCACCAGATATCAAACGCGCCTGCGTTTTGGCGGCCGGCATCCGTTGTGCGGAATCGGGGTGACGTCTTTAATCGTCTTCACGTCCAGCCCGGCGGCAGCCAGCGCACGGATGGCCGATTCGCGTCCGGAGCCAGGACCGTTCACCCGCACTTCCAGGGAACGCATGCCGTGGTCGCGCGCCTGGTTGGCGGCGTTCATCGCTGCCTGTTGCGCGGCAAATGGAGTCCCTTTGCGCGATCCGCGGAAACCCAGGGAACCAGAGCTCTTCCAGGCCAGCGTGCGGCCTTCCATGTCCGTGATGGTAACAATGGTGTTATTGAAAGAAGCTTGAATGAACGCGACCCCGTGCGGGACGTTCTTGCGCTCTTTCTTCTTGAATACTTTTTTCTTGCTCTTGGTGCCGCCCGCTGCTGGGGCGGCCGCTGCTGCCGGCTTTGCCATTTCTTATTCCTTTAGATTACCCGCCGGCACGATTCGATTCATGCCGACATTTTTCAAACCGCTTTAGCTGCTAGCTTCTGGCTCCTAGCTGCTGGTAAAACCAGAATTCGCCTTTTTTCTCAACCACAGACGCCTAAGTCCCATCTGCGGTGCCGTTGCTCCTACTGCTAGCGGCTAGTAGCCAGCAGCTAGAAGCTTCTTTACGTCTTGGCCGCGGTCTTCTTCTTGTTGGCCACTGTGCCTTTGCGCGGTCCTTTGCGAGTACGCGCGTTGGTATGGGTGCGCTGTCCGCGGACCGGCAGGTTGCGGCGATGCCGGTACCCGCGATAAGAGCCGATTTCAATCAGCCGCTTGATGTGCATGGAGATGTCCTTGCGCAGGTCACCTTCCACGCCGCCTTCATTTTCGATGACCTGGCGGATGCGGTTGACTTCTTCCTCATTCAGGTCCTGGACCTTCTTCATGGGCTCAACTTTCGCGGTGTCCAGAATTCTCTGCGAACGCGAGTTCCCGATACCGTAGATATACGTCAGCGCGATATTCACGTGCTTATTGCGCGGAAGATCAACGCCTGAGATGCGTGCCATTTTCTCTCCTTGAAAGTTCTCTGATCGGTTTACAGGCTAGCTCACCCTTCATTCCCGATCGCTTAGAGTTTGCGATTGGCGATTTCTGATTCAGGCCCTGTGCCGGCCGTTTTGCCGAATCACAATTGACAAATCAGAAATCACAATTACCCTTGCCTCTGTTTATGTTTTGAGTTTTCGCAGATCACACGCACCACGCCCTTGCGGTGCACGATCTTGCACTTGTCACAAATTTTCTTAACCGATGCTCTGACCTTCATAATTTCCTGTTCTGCCTTTATAGAGATCCCGCGGACGTTGCGTTCATGGCCCGCAAACGCGATCATTTATATCTGTACACAATGCGTCCCCGCGTGAGGTCATACGGGGAAAGTTCCACCGCGACCTTGTCTCCAGCCAGAATCTTGATGAAATTCTTGCGCATTCTGCCGGAAACGTGTGCGAGCACCTGATGCTTGTTCTCCAGTTCCACCCGGAACATGGCGTTGGGCAGCGGTTCAATCACCGTCGCCATAACTTCAATCGCGTCCTCTTTGCTCACCTAGCTCCTTGGGAATCTCGATTCTGAGATCCCTCGCTTCTCTCGGGATTTCGGCTACAGGCTCCCGCTTCGCTCACGCCTGTAGGACGCCTCAACTTCAATCGCGTCCTCTTTGCTCACCTAGCTCCTTGGAACCAGCTGCTAGCCTCTAGCTGCTAGCTTCTAGCAAATCCCTCAACTACAAACTTCCCGGAATCACCGTACCAGCTCTCGCCGCACAAACTCTCGCCCAAAAAACCTGCCCTGCGTTTCTAACTAGTAGTTAGCGGCTAGCAGCCAGTAGCTACCTATGCTGTCAACACCAATGGTCCATTCTTGGTTACCGCTACGCAGTGCTCAAAGTGTGCGCTGTAACTGCCGTCTTCTGTTACAGCGGTCCACTTGTCATCCAAAACGCGCGCGCCCGGCTTGCCGATATTGACCATGGGCTCAATTGCCAGCACCATGCCTTCGCGCAACCGCGTGCCATGTCCGCGCGTGCCAAAGTTCGGCACCTGTGGATCCTCATGCAACCGCGTACCGATGCCATGGCCTACAAAATCACGCACCACACTGAACCCGTTGGCTTCCACGTATTCCTGCACTGCCGCACCAACGTCGCCGACTGTTTTTCCCAGCCGGACTTCTTCGATGGCCTTCTTCAGCGACGTCTCCGTTACATCCAGAAGCTTCTGCAACTCCGGCGCCAGCGCGTTGCCTACCGGTACCGTGATAGCGGAATCGCCGTAATAGCCGCCTAACACCACGCCACAGTCAATGGAGACGATGTCACCTTCCTTCAGGATTCTTTTCTCTGAAGGAATGCCGTGGATAATCTCATTGTTCACGGACGTGCAAAGTACACAGGGATAATCGTAATACCCTTTAAATGCCGGCTTCGCGCCAAGTTCGCGGATCTTCTCTTCCGCCGTATGTTCCAAATCCATGGTGGAGACACCTGGGCCAACCATGGCCTTCACCATGTCCAGCACCTGGTGGACAATCTGCCCACTGCGCCGCATCTTGTCTAGTTCTGCCTGTGACTTGCAGTTAATCATTGTGTTCCACGACCAGCGGAGCCTTCGATCAATCGAAAAACTTCCGCCGTCACCTGCTCCACCGGAAGCTCGCCATCCAGTTGACGCAAACTTCCCTGCCGGCGGTAATACTCCACCAAGGGCAGGGTCTGGCGTTCGTAGCTTGTCAAACGCTCAGAGATGATTTCTTCCTTATCGTCTTTGCGCTGAACCAGTTGCGCACCGCAGAAATCACACTTGCTTTCTATTTTGGGCGGCTGGAAATAGATGTTGTAAATCTTGCCGTCAACCGGACAAGTACGGCGGCCCGTAAGCCGTTGCAGTAATTGATTATAACTGACCGCCACGTTGATCACAACTGCCGGCATGTGGCTCCCGCCAAATACCCTTACTTTCAACTCCCGGTCCAGCCATTCCGCCTGGGCCGCTGTCCGGGGAAATCCGTCCAGGATGAACCCACGCTGGCAATCTGGCTGGCTGAGGCGCTCCGCCACCATAGCGTTGACCAGATCGTCGGAAACCAGTTTGCCGCTGTTCATATAGGACTTGGCCTTTTTGCCCAACCCGGTTTCCCTGGCCACATTGTCGCGCAGGATGTCCCCGGTTGAAATCTGCGGAATTCCGTAATGCTTAGCGATCTGCTTGGCCTGCGTTCCTTTGCCCGCTCCCGGGGCGCCTAACAGAACAATGGGCCCAACGGTGATGGGTGTCTCGGTCATAACGTCCGTAGCGGTGTTGGCCAGCATCGGCTTAACCCCAGGTTCTCCTTCCACGAACGCGCCCGCTCTTCGACGTAAATCCTTCGTAGTGGCGCATGACCAATTGCGACTCAATCTGGTTGACCGTGTCCATGGCCACGCCCACAACAATCAGCAGCGATGTCCCGCCAAAGTAGAAGCTCACACCCAGGCCGTTTAATACCCAGTTGGGTAGATGCTCAAACAACCGTTGTCCCAGCCACCACGGCATGTGATTGAGGCGAAAACCGGCGATCATCCATTCCGGAATCAGCGAGATCAAGATCAGGTACAGGCCGCCCACCAGGGTCACACGCGTGAGGACGTCATTGATGTAGTCACGGGTGCGGTGTCCAGGACGTATGCCCGGGATGAACCCGCCGTATTTGCGCATGTTGTCCGCCACATCTGAAGGATTAAAAACGATGGACACATAGAAATACGCGAAGAATATAATGCCGGCGGCATACAGCAGGGTGTAGAGCGGCTCGCCCCACTTGAGTTGCTCTAAAGTACCGCCGAAGTAACGATACAGACTTCCGCCCGGACGCAGCGCAGGAGACACGGTCAGCATTTGCGGAATGCTCAGCAAGGACGAAGCAAAGATCACCGGCATCACGCCGCCGGAGTTAACCCGCAAAGGCAGATGCGTTGCTTGTCCGCCCATGATGCGCCGACCCACCACGCGCTTGGCGTATTGCACTGGAATGCGCCGTTCCGAGCGTTCCATAAAAACAATGAACGCTACCACGGCGATCATGACCACCACGAGAAAGATCACAGCAGGAACGGCGAAAGCTCCCCACTGCCCGCCGCCTGCGCCACTGCCAATCCCAGCCTTGCCAGCAAGGTCTTTGACGGCCTTCGGCAGTCCCACCACGATGCCGGAAAAAATCAGCAACGACATTCCATTGCCGATGCCGCGCTCGGTAATCTGCTCACCCAGCCACATAATAAAAATACTGCCGGTGGTCAGCGTGACGATCGTCATCAAAGTAAACCCAAGCCCCGGATCCGTGGCGAAACCCTGGCTCTTCAAAGTGATTGCGATCCCCAGACTTTGCAAGATGGAAAGAATGAGAGTCAGATAACGCGTCCACTGGGTGATCTTCCTGCGGCCCAGGTCGCCTTCTTTTTGCAGGCGGGCCAGCGGCTCCCACACCACGGTAAGCAATTGCAGGATGATGGACCCGGTGATGTACGGCATGATGCCCAGGGCAAAGATCGTCAGCTTGCGCAGGTTGCCGCCGCTGAACAGATCATAAAACCCTAGAAGGCCGCCGCTCTGCTGTTCAAACGCTTTTTGCAGCGCGTCCGTATTAATGCCCGGTGTGGGAATATGCGAACCAAGGCGGTAGACAGCCAGCATCGCCAGCGTGAACAGCACACGCCTGCGAAGATCGGGCACACGAAAGACATTCGCCAGTTTCTCGAGCATTTAGGTCACTTCTTCTTTAGTTTCGTTGGCTTCTTGGGTTCTTCCGCGGCGGCGCCGATCAATTCCATTTTGCCGCCGGCCTTGGTGATTTTTTCCTGGGCTGACTTGGAAAACTTGTGTGCGCGCACGGTCAGCGCGGACTTGAGTTCGCCGTCTCCCAGCACCTTGATCAAATCGTTCTTGTGCACGATCCCGTGCTGAATCAACAGCTCCGGAGTAATGTTGCTCTCACCCAGTTCCACCAGCCGGTCCAGATTCACGACCTGGTATTCCGTCCGGAAGATATTGGTGAAGCCGCGCTTGGGCAAACGGCGATGCAACGGCATCTGTCCGCCTTCAAAACCGCGCATCATGCGCGAACCGGAACGCGACCGTTGGCCCTTGTGGCCGCGAGCGGAGGTCTTACCCATGCCGCTGCCCATGCCACGGCCAACGCGCTTCTTGTTCGACGTTGCGCCCTTGGGCGGCCGTAATGTTGAAAGATTGGTTGGCACTTTGTTTTTCCTTTGTCACAGCCGGCTTCTTATTGCATTCCAGCCAGTCTACTCGGTTTCCCTGATTTTCAATCGGGTGATCGGTTCATCGGGTGATCGGTTTCAGATCTCCCGATCGCCAGATCTCCCGATATTCAACTACTCCACCACCTGCACCAGGTGGGGAATCTTGGCGATCATGCCGCGAATTGACGGCGTGTCTTCCCGCTCAACAATCTGGTTCAAACGGGTAAAGCCCAGCCCTTTGACCACCAGCTTATGCTTTACCGGCGTGCAGATCTTGGAGCGTACATATTGAATGCGAATTTTCTTTTTCTGTCCCGTCATGATTACAGCTCCTGCAAGGCCTTGCCGCGCATGTTGGCGACATCCTGGCGATCGCGAAGTTTGTTCAGCGCGTCAAACGTGGCCTTGATCACATTATGCGGGTTGGCCGTCCCGATAGATTTGGTCAGCACATTCTGAATGCCGACGGAAGTCATCACCGCGCGCACCGCTCCGCCCGCGATTACGCCCGTACCTTCCGGCGCCGGCTTCAGCAATACCATGCCGGAACCAAAACGTCCCAGGACCGCATGAGGAATGGAAGTGCGCGTGAGGTTCACCCGCATCAGGTTCTTCTTGGCCGATTCAATGCCTTTGCGGATGGCCTGCGGCACTTCTTTGGCTTTGCCGGAACCGTAGCCGACCACGCCCGCACCCGGGTCGCCCACAACCACCAGCGCCGCGAATGACATGTTCTTGCCGCCCTTGACCACCTTGGTCACGCGGTTGATGGCAACCACCTGGTCTTTCAACTGGTAGCTGCCGGCATCGAGCTTTTTCTTTTTCGTGATTGTCGCCATTGTATTTAAAACTCCAGGCCTGCTTCGCGGGCTGCGTCGGCCAGCGCCTTGATCCGTCCGTGATACAGATATCCACCGCGGTCAAACACCACTTTCTTGATGCCCTTTTCCTGCGCCCGCTGTGCAATCGTCTTGCCGATTTCCTTCGCGCTGGCCACATTGCCGCCGGTGCGCTTTACACCCTTTTTGCCGCCTTGCACCGTGCTGGCCGCAGCCAGGGTCTGGCCGGTAGCGTCGTCAATGACCTGTACGTAAATATGGTTGAGCGAACGGTACACGTTCAGCCGCGGACGCTCCGACGATCCCGACAGCCTTTGCCGCAACCGCTGGTGAATCCGTTGGCGAACTTTGTCTTTCGAATTATTTGGAATCATGTTTTTAGCCTTTGCTTCGTAGCGCCCTCTGGCGCCACGATCAAAAAATGTGTTCCCCTATTCCGTTAATCGGGTGATCTAGTGATCGGTTCATCGGGTAATCCAAAATCTTGGATCATCTTAAGCCGTTCCGATCTCCCGATCACGCGCGATGACCCGATCCACCGATCCTACTTAGCTCCCGTCTTGCCGACCTTCTTCTTCAGTCTCTCGCCGACGTAGCGGATGCCCTTCTGCTTGTACGGATCCGGTGGACGCAGCGAACGCATGTCCGCAGCCGCTTGTCCTACCTTCTGGCGGTCAATCCCGCTGACCGACATCTTGGTCTGCTTCGGATCAAGGGCGACTGTGACTCCCGTAGGAAGCGGAAACTCAATCGGATGCGAATAACCCAGAGTGAACACCACGGTGTTCTTTCCCTTCAGCTCCGCGCGGTATCCGATGCCCACAATCTCCATTTCTTTCGTCCAGCCTTTGGTCACGCCTTCCACGGCGTTGCTCACCAAGGCGCGCGCCAGTCCATGGACCGCGGCGAACTGGTCGCTGTCCCGCGTGACCTGAATGTTGCCGTCGGCCTGCTTCAACTTCACGCCGGCAGGCAGATGGGCCTGCACCTGGCCTTTGGGGCCCTGCACCACGACGGTATTGCCCTTCACTTCATACTTCACTCCCTGCGGGAGCGGGATCGGTTTCTTTCCGATACGTGACATTTTGAATCCTTTTTCTGGCGAGTCTCTCGATTGCTATTGCCGCTTCGAGTTCCACTGCCGTTTCGTCATCGGCCTTTGGCTATTAGCTCTTGGCCTTTAGCTCTCAGCTCTTGTTCTAATTACCATCTCAATCTTCAACCGCACTGCACGCGCCAGCGGCACAACCGAAGAGCTAATAGCTAAGAGCCAAAAGCCCGCGCGCGTAGCGCGCTACCATACTTCACAGAGAATTTCCCCGCCCAGACCTTGCTTGCGGGCCTGGCGTCCCGTCATCACGCCTTTGGGAGTCGTCAGGATGTTGATCCCCAAACCGCCGAGCACACGAGGAATCTCATTGCGGCCCACGTAGGTGCGGCACCCGGGCCGCGATACACGCTGGAGGTTGGAGATAGCGGCATTGTTGTCCGGCCCGTACTTCAGGTAAATGCGCAGGACCTTTCTGCCTTCTTCCTCTGTCGCCTTGAAATTGGCGATGTAGCCTTCTTCTTTCAAAACACGCGCGATCTCCAGCTTCAGCTTGGAAGCCGGGATATCAAGCTTCTGGTGCCGTGCGTGGATCGAGTTGCGTATGCGCGCCAGCAAATCTGCGACCGGATCGGTCAAACTCATCTTCTTTTATCTCCTCTTATCGTCACCCGTTTGCTCCCGCCCTCAAGCCGGAGAACCTGCCGTGACGTACTGCGGAAAACCAGCCGTTAGCTTTTAGCTATTGGCTTTTGGCTCTTCTGTCTAGCCCCTGATGCTCAATCTTCGTTCAGAATTTCTCTATCCCGCACGACGAGCAAGCCAAAAGCTAAGCGCCAAGAGCCGAATACTCCCTACCAACTCGACTTGGCAACCCCGGGAATCTCACCCTTCAGCGCCAACCCACGGAAACACAGGCGGCAGAGGCCGAACTTGCGCAGAAAAGCGCGCGGCCGTCCGCAGATGCTGCAACGGTTGCGGTGCTGGGTGGAAAACTTGGGTTTCTTGTTCGTCTTGGCAATCTTTGCTGTTGTAGCCATTTTTTCCTTTGTTAATAGCAATTAGCACTCAGCATTCAGCAATCAGCCAGAACAAAATCCCACCAGCTAATTCGTTTTTACTAAGTTGCCATTGCCTCCCTGGTTCCAAAATCTGGCGCGTAAACTTCAAAACCTTTATGAGCCATCTGCACTGGCTGAATGCTGAATGCCAAGTGCTGACTGCTGATTGCTACTGCCTAAACGGCATCCCCATGCTCTTCAGCAAGGCCCGTGCCTGATTGTCGTCCTTGGCCGTGGTCACAATCGTCACGTTCATGCCTTTCAGCTTGTCCACTTTGGAATAATCAATCTCCGGGAAGATCAGCTGATCGCGCAGGCCCAGCGTGTAATTGCCGCGCCCGTCAAACGACTTGGTGGAAACTCCGCGGAAATCACGCACGCGCGGCAGTGCGATGTTAATCAACCGGTCAAGAAATTCGTACATGCGGTCGCCGCGCAGCGTCACCATGGCGCCAATGGCCATGCCTTCACGGACCTTGAACGCCGCAATCGACTTTTTGGCCCGCGTGACCACCGGCTTCTGTCCCGCGATATTTCCCAGATCGTTGACCAGCGGGTCCATCATCTTGGTGTTCTGCGTGGCTTCACCCACACCCATGTTGACCACAACTTTATGCAGCCGGGGCACGGCCATGGGATTTTTCAGTCCCAGCTCCTTGGCCAGTGCGGGAGCAATTTCTTTGTCAAACTTCTCTTTAAGTCGCGCGATTGTTTTTGCGGTTGCCATTGCTTCTCTGTTTTCCTTTCCCACGGTTTCGGAGTGATTACCGGTTCGTAGGTGCTCCTGGGTTTCTAGCTTTTAGCTTTTAGCCTTTAGCTCTTATCCAGCGGTGCGTTGCATCTGCGGCAGATGCGGACGCGCTTGCTTCCAGTCACCGCGTGTCCAATGCGCGACGGGCCGCAACTGGGGCAAACGATCATCACGTTAGAGATGGCGATGGCCGACTCCTGCTCCGCGATGCCGCCCTTGATATTGCGCTGCTGGTTGGGACGCACGTTCTTCTTCACCATCATCACGTGCTCCACCAGCACCTTGCCCGTGTTCGGAGAAACGCGCAGCACGCGGCCTTGCTTGCCCTTGTCGCGGCCGGCGATTACCTTCACCGTGTCATTGCGCTTGATGTCCACTCTTGTATGCATAATTAAGCCTTCAACAATCGGCAGTCAGCAAATCAGGCTGCCTTGGATCGGTTTCTCTAGAGCGCCCCTGGCTTACAGTACTTCCGGCGCAAGAGAAACAATTTTCAAAAACTTCTTTTCCCGCAGCTCGCGCGCCACCGGACCAAAAACGCGTGTGCCGATCGGCTCACCTGTCTCATTGATGAGCACGGCGGCGTTCTGATCAAAGCGTATATAGGTACCGTCGCGCCGGCGATGCTCCTTGCGCTGCCGCACGATCACGCATTTGACCACGGTGCCCTTCTTGGCCGTCCCGTCAGGCGAGGCTTCTTTGACCGCGGCGGTAACAATGTCACCCAGGCTGGCGTTCAGGCCGGTGTGCCCGCTCAGTGGCAGAATCATCTGCAACCGGCGCGCGCCGCTGTTGTCGGCCACCTCAAGAATGCTTCTCATCATTACTGCCATATTTCAAATCCTCTTTTCCAGGAGGGCCGCTAAAACCGCTGCCGATCTAAATTCTCCCGAAGTTTTTCTTTCAGCTCTTAGCGACTGGCCTTTGGCTCTTAGCTATTGGCCTTTGGCTTTTTAATTCTGGCCTTCCGCAAAACTGTTTCTGGCTGAAGGCTAATTACTAGTTGCTAATTGCTTCCTCACCACCCACCAGCTTGGCTTTCTGGATGATGTTAGTCAGACGCCAGCGTTTCAGCTTGGACATGGGCCGCGTCTCTTCAATCTCGACAAAGTCGCCCACATGCGCCACGCCTTTTTCATCATGGGCGTAAAACTTTTTGGACTTGGCCACCACTCGGCGGTACAGCGGGTGCGCCTTCTTCATGATCACCTGGACCACGATGGTCTTGCTCATCTTGGTGGAGACCACCTTGCCCATCTTGGTGCTGCGATGGCTAATCTGTTTTGCGGTTGCTGTCTCGGCCATTTACTTCTTCCTCTTTTTGGCGGTTGCGGTCTTGCTCTTCTTTACGGGCTTGCCCGCTTTAGCTTTGGCGCTCTTGCCGGCGGCTTTTTTCTTTGCGGCCGCGGGCTTCGCGGCGGCTGCCTTCTTCGGAGCCGAGGCTGGAGCGCTGGCTTCTGCCGGCTGTCCATTGCCGGCACTGGGACCGGCGATGCCTAACTGCTTTTCCCGTATCACCGTGTGAATGCGGGCCACATCTTTGCGCAGTCCGCGGATTTTCGTCAGGCTCTCGGTCTGTCCCATTTTGAGCTGGAACTTCAACCGGAAGAGCTGGTCATTGAGCTCGCTCTGCTGGTGTTCCAGTTCGGCGTCGGTCAGGTTTCTGATTTTTTCTACGTCCATCTTTGTTTTTCTCTTCTTTTTGCGTTCCTAATTGGCTCTTGGCTTTCAGCTTTTGGCTCTTAGCTCTCAGCCTTCGCCAAGCTGCTTGGATCTAAAGCACAAAGGCTAATAGCTAATGGCTAATTGCTGGTTTCCTAGTGCATGTCCGCGCGGGCAACAAATTTTGTTCTCAATCCCAGCTTGTGTGACGCCAGCCGCATGGCTTCCGTAGCATCGGTCCGGGACACGCCTTCCATCTCAAACAGGATCTTCCCCGGACGAACAACCGCCACCCAATGGTCCGGCGCGCCTTTGCCTTTGCCCATACGGGTTTCAGCCGGCTTCTTGGTCACAGGCTTGTCCGGAAACAGGCGGATCCAAATCTTTCCGCCGCGCTTCACAAAACGCGTCATGGCCACGCGGCTGGCTTCGATCTGGCGGTCCGTGATCCAGCCTGGCTCCATGACTTTCAGCCCGTAATCGCCGAAGGAGAGTTCTCCTCCGCGCCACGCTTTGCCGCACATGCGTCCGCGTTGCTGCTTGCGGTACTTAACTTTTTTCGGCATTAACATAACGTTGAATTCCTTATTTCAAAACTGCTCTGTTGTAGCCGCGCACATAACAACTCGCGCATGGCCCCACGATCGAGCCGCTAGCTACTGGCTTCTAGCTAAAAGCCAGTGGCTAGGAGCTAGTAGCTTCTTCTAAAATGCTCCCGCTCCAGCTGCCTGACGCTCCGGCGTTCTCTTCTTTTGCGGCAGGATGTCGCCGCGGTAAACCCAGCACTTTACGCCGATCACGCCGTAGGTGGTGCGGGCCTCGGAAAATCCATAGTCAATGTCGGCGCGCAGCGTGTGCAGCGGCAACCGGCCTTGCAGGTACCATTCCGAACGCGCGATTTCATTGCCGTTCAGACGGCCCGATACGCGGACCTTGATGCCTTTGCAGCCAAAGCGCAGCGCTGAATCCACCGACTTACGCATCGCCCGGCGGAAGCCCACGCGCTTTTCCAGTTGCAGCGCAATGCCTTCTGACACCAGTTGCGCGTCCAGCTCCGGCTTATGCACTTCCTGGATGTCGATAAAGACCTCGCGCGAGGTGCGTTTCTGCAAGTCAATCTTGAGCTTGTCGATCTCCGCGCCTTTGCGTCCGATGATGATCCCCGGACGGGCCGTGCGGATGATGATGCGCAGCTTGTTGCCCGGACGCTCAATCTCGATCGAGCTCACGCCCGCCGACTTGAGTTTGTCCTTCAGCTCTTCCTTCAGCTTTACATCTTCCAGAAGCAGCTTGTTGTAATCGCGCTCCACGAACCAGCGCGACCGCCACGGCTTGGTGTAACCCAGGCGAAACCCGTAAGGATGGACTTTCTGTCCCATGCAATTACCTCTTTATATTCTTTGCAGACGCGGCGTGCCGCGTCTCTACGTCTAAACTTTTTTACCGCGCGGCAGCCTTGCTCTTACCGGCAGATTTCTTTTTCGCGGCCGGGGCCTTTTTCTTTGCCGCTCCCTTGGCCGGTGCCGAGGCTTCTTCCTCTTCGCCTACAACCGTGGCCAGAGACTGCTTGTTCTGCGCGCCCTTTTCCGCCAGCACAATCTCCATGTGGGAGATGCGGCGCTGGTAACGAAACGCGCGGCCCATCGGCGCCGGACGAATGCGCTTCATGCGCGGCCCGTCATTGGCGATGGCGCTCTTTACGAACAACCGGTCCACGTCCACGTCCAGACCTTTTTCCTGGATCAGGTAGTTGGCATTCTCCACTGCCGAACGCAGCAACTGGAAAATATCCGGCGCAATCCGCTTCTTGGTAAAGGTGAGCGTGGTCAATGCTTCTTCCACGCGCCGACCCTTGATCAGGTCCAGCACCAGCCGCGCCTTCTGCGGCGACACTCGGGTGAACCGGGCTTTTGCTTTAAATTCCATAAGGCCTCAAAAACTTGCTCTCTCTAATCTCGAGTTACGTAACTATTTCGCCGGAGGCGGCGCTCCGCCGGAGGCCGGCGATATTGCTCCAGGTCCGCCCGGCACTCCGGCCGGCTTGGCGGAAACTTCTGCGGCGGCCTTCATCGAGTGTCCCTTGAACACCCGCGTAAAGGAGAACTCACCCAGCTTGTGTCCCACCATGTTTTCGGTGACGTACACCGGAATAAACTTTTTGCCGTTGTGCACGGCCACTGTGTGTCCAACCATTTCCGGAGAGATGGTGGAGCGGCGCGACCAGGAGCGCACGACTTTCTTCTCGCTCTTCTGGTTCAGGTCGTCGATCTTCTTCATCAGGTGGGCGTCGATGTGCGGCCCTTTTTTTAATGAACGCGCCATTATTTCTGTCTCCTGCTGACAATAAACTTGTCGGTGCGCTTGTTATTGCGCGTCTTGTAGCCGCGTGTCGGCTGGCCCCATGGGGTCACCGGATGGCGTCCGCCAGAGGTCTTGCCTTCACCGCCGCCGTGCGGATGGTCGACCGGGTTCATCGCGACGCCGCGATTGACCGGCTTCTTGCCCATCCATATATTGCGTCCCGCTTTGCCGATCGAAACGTTTTCGTGGTCCACGTTGCCGATCTGGCCGATCGTCGCCATGCAATCGATCAGCACCTTGCGCGTCTCACCGGAAGGCAGCTTGATCAAGGCGTAATCGGACTCCTTGGCCACCAGCTGCGCCGCTCCACCGGCGGAGCGCACCATCTGCGCGCCTTTGCCCGGCTTGAGCTCGATGTTATGGATCGTAGTGCCGGCGGGAATGTTCTTCAGCGGCAGTGCGTTCCCTACCAGGATGTCCGCTTCCGGTCCGCTCACAATTTTTTGTCCGACTACGAGCCCCACGGGATGGATAATGTAACGCTTCTCTCCATCGGCATAAGCAATCAGCGCAATGCGCGCCGAGCGGTTGGGGTCGTACTCGATCGAAACCACGGTAGCGGGAACGCCGGCCTTGTCGCGCTTGAAGTCAATGTCCCGCAGCTTGCGCTTGTGGCCGCCGCCGCGATGCCAGATGGTGATGTCACCACCATTGCGCCGTCCGCCGGTGCGCGGCTTGATCGTGGTCAGCGGCTTATGCGGCTTAGAAGCCGTAAGCTCGTCGTTGGTCAGAGTGGTCGTGAACCGCAGCGACGGTGTAATCGGTCTGAAAGTTTTAATTCCCATAAAAACCAGCCTTTAGCAATTAGCTCTTAGCAATCAGCCTCTATTTGCAAAGCCCCGCGCTAACAACTAATCCGTAAACTCTTTCTTCTCTCTTCAGCGATTCGGCCTTGCACCGCCGAATCGCACCGCATCAGGAGCCTGTTGCGCTATCCCGCATCCAGACCCTGTAGCGGTTTTCTAAACTTAAAGATTGGCCGCGTACTCCGGCATCTTCTCGCCGGCTTTCAGCTTTACGTAGGCCTTCTTCCAGTCGGGACGATAGCCGGCAAACTTTCCCCGGCGACGCTCCTTGCCTACAAAGTTGGCCGTACGGACAGAATCAACTTTCACTTTGAAAATCTTCTGCACCGCTTCCTTCACTTCGGTCTTGGTGGCCTGGGCCGCAACCTGGAAAACCAGGGTGCCTTCGGTCTCTTTCATGCCCAAGCCCTTTTCCGTAATCACCGGTTTGCGGATGATCTGATAAGCAGATTTCATTACGCCACCTCCGCTTTACGCCGGGACGCGCTGGCTTTCAGCATGTCCTGAAGCTTTTCCAGCGCCTGCCGCGAGAAAATCGTGGTCTCATAGCGCAACAAGTGATAAGGATGCACCTGTCCGCCCGACAGCAATTCCACTCCGGCGATGTTCCGCGCGCTCAAGTGCAAGTTGCGGTTTTCCTTGGAGCCGTCCACCAGCAACGCGGTTTTTTCCACGCCCAGCTTGTCCAGCGTCTTGCGGAACGCCTTGGTCTTGGCTTCGCCCAGTTCAAACTCTTCCACCACCGTCAGCTTGCCGTCGGCCAGCTTGGCCGCCAGCGCGGAGCGCAATGCACCCAGCAGCTTTTTCTTGGGGAACTGGTAATCGTAGGAGCGGGGCTGGGGTCCGTGGACCGTGCCGCCGTGGCGCCATATAGGCGAGCGGATGGAACCTACGCGGGCCCGTCCTGTGCCCTTTTGCTTCCACAGCTTTTTGCCCGCGCCGGAAACCAGCTTCTTGTTCTTGGTAGCGTGCGTGCCGGCCCGATGCGCGGCGCGGTAATGGTTCACCGCCTCCCACAACAGGTCTTCATTCACGGCGCCGAAAACCTCGTCGGCCAGCTCCAGCGAGCCTACTTTTTTGCCGTCTAAATTTAATACATCAATCTTTGCCATAAGAATCAGCTCTTAGCTCCTAGCCACTAGCGGCTAGCTTTTTTTCTTTGGACCACAGGTTCTCTCACCTGCGATCTGATTTTCCTTGTGCAACTTTCCTTGTGTGGCACAGGCACTCTTGCCTGTGCACCTTTATTTCTTTGCCTTACCAGCAGCTGCCTTCTTCGCAGCCTTCAACGGATCAAGCGTGGTGGAACCGGCAAAGCCACGGCGCTCGCGCGGCGGTTTCTTCGCCTTCATGATCACCACATATCCGTTCCGTGGACCGGGTACAGCGCCTTCCACCAGCAAAATGTTGTCATCATTGTCGATGCCGCGAATCTTCAGATTCCGCACCGTCACCTGGTCCACGCCCATGTGGCCCGACATGCGCATTCCGGGAAACACGCGCGACGGAAACGACGATGCGCCGATCGAACCCTGCACCTGAAACATGTGTCCGTGTGCTCCCGGACCGCCACCAAAGTGGTGCCGCTTTACGACGCCGGCAAAGCCGCGTCCTTTGCTCACGCCAATCACATCCACGTATCTCTCATTGCTGAAGATGTCCACCAGGATCTTGTCGCCAACCTTGGATGCGCCGTTGCTGCTGGCCGCCTCTTCGCCTTCCGCCGGTGCTTCTGCCTTGGCCGGCTCTGCATCTTCCAGCCCCACTTCACGCATGAACTTCACCGGAGGCAGGTCATGCTTGCCAAAATGTCCCTGCATGGGCTTGGTCACGTTCTTGCCCTTCACGAACTCAACCAGGCCGATCTGCGCGGCTTCATACCCATCTTTGGGCGCGCGCTTGATCTGCGTGATCACGCACGGCCCCGCCTGCAATACGGTGACCGGGTGAACGTCACCCTTGTCGTCGTAAACCTGGGTCATGCCGATTTTTTTCCCGAGTATTCCGTTAACCATTATGTTGTCTCCTCATCATTCCCGCTCGACCGGCAGCATTTTTCCTGTCTGGCCCGTCGAAGGAACTGTAGGGCTCCTGGCTGCTGGCTTCTAGCTACTAGTAGCTAGCGGCCAGTGGCTAGCAGCTATTTATGTTCTTTCCCAAACGCCTTGATCTCCACATCCACGCCCGCGGGCAGATCGAGCTTCATCAACGCGTCTACCGTGTTCTGCGTCGGCTCCAGGATGTCGATCAGCCGCTTATGCGTGCGGATTTCAAATGCCTCGCGCGACTTCTTGTCCACGTGAGGGGAGCGCAGGACGCAATATTTGTTCTTCACCGTCGGCAACGGAATCGGCCCCGCGATCTGCGCGCCAGTACGTTTTGCCGTGTCGACAATCTCACCCGTGGACTGGTCCAGGATGCGGTAGTCGTATGCCTTCAGCCGTATGCGAATTCTCTCTTTGCCAATCACTTTGTTTTCCCTCAAAGATCTTTTGCGGTCAGGCCGGTGTCGAAAGATCTACGGTCACCGCCGCGTTTTGATTTCTGGTTTGCGACTTGTGATTGGCGATTTAAATTCGCACATCACCAATCGCCAATCGCAAATTCTTCTTACTGAATGATCTCGCTGATGGTGCCCGCGCCTACCGTCCTGCCGCCTTCACGGATGGCAAACCTCAAGCCCTTCTCCATCGCCACCGGCGTAATCAACTCAATCGCCAGCGACACGTTGTCTCCCGGCATC
>Ga0137407_10000133_pt1 | contig 56198 bp, 53 predicted proteins | sample CZOMad2_2_16fung_FD_108410 | JGI IMG/M metagenome (GOLD analysis project Ga0137407, IMG submission 108410) | Vadose zone soil fungal communities from Angelo Coast Range Reserve, California, USA - CZOMad2_2_16fungal (Illumina Assembly) | ecosystem: Environmental > Terrestrial > Soil > Vadose... | reverse complement strand
CAGGGTGCAAGGGACGGGCATGGGACTGGCGATCGTGAAAGCCATCGTTGAGGCCCACGGAGGGCGCATCGAGGTAAGCAGCCAGTTAGGCAACGGTTCGGTTTTCTCTTTTGGTCTCCCTGTAGCTTCTAAAAAATAAACCTCCGTTTTCCACGCGGCTGATTCTTTTTGCCGTTCGCGAGCGTAAACCCCAAAATGTCTAGGCTGGTTCATTGCCAGGCGCAGCATTCGCCGGTTGATCGATTTTTTGAGCTTCTTGCCATCCGCAGAAAGGGACTACTCACTCGCCTGGTAGAGAAAATAGCCAGAATTGGGGCTTCTCCTGCATACTCCAGTGCCCATTTCGGGGTCGCCCAATCGAGAAGACGCCCGAAAAATGGGCATTTCTGGAGGAATTCAGAGAACAATTCTCTGAGCTTTAGACTGTCTGGCGGAGGACGCAGTCTGCTGCGAACCCGTCTCTGCCCGAAAATTCCCGTTAACAGGGAAAAATACAGGGAAAATGCCAACGCTTTGACCCACCAGGGCATACAAAACATCGATTCCATCGGCATTTTCAGGTTTTTCTTCTGGGACGGAGCTAATTCGTAACAGGGAACGAACAGGGAAGAAGCAGGGAACAGAACAGGGATTAAATAGGAAACAACACCGGCAGCCCCCAAACTCCAATTCTGCTGCCCCGCTCGGATCCCGTTTGCAGCTTAAGGAGAACTCAAATGAAGCTTGCCTTCGGAGGACTGATCTCTATTATCCTGCTGGGTCTCCAGGGATCGGCCTAGAAGGTGAGATCAGCCCTGCCCTTAACGCGATTCTCATTTTGGGGCTATGAGCGCAGTTCTGGACATCAAGGCGACATGATGAAAGACGTGCGCGACGGCATTCAGAAAGTTGGCGAAGGCAGGATCCGCTTCAGCGCCTTCGTTCAAGATCACGCTTCTGCCAAGTAGCAATGCACTAACCATTTAGAAACTTTCGACACAAATCCAACTCTGTATTCACTATTGTGAAAGGTTTCAATCTCGGGCTACCATCGATCAACCTCAGGTGAAAGGGGTCGAAAGCACAATATGGCGGCTCGTTTCGCGTTGTCAGGCCAAAATTGAATCGTCCCGCTTGCCTTCGCCGTCAGATTCGTGCAGCGACCCCCTTTCTAGCGGTTGCTGTGAATTGGCTGACTTGATTGTCAATCGCCCCTTTTTTAACTCATCCGCAAACGCAATAATTCTCCGGCTCAATGATGGCATGTCAGTGGACATCAAGACAGTTATTTAAGTCCCCTAAATTCGGGTTGATCCAACACGGATGCGCCACCGCTCAAAAATCCGAGCTGCCACAAGAGATCCAAAACATGGAAAGGATCGTCATCATGTTCAATGATCTTGCCGTCCTGAATCCGGACGAATTCCGTTCCAAAAGTCTTCACCGTCCGGCCGGTGGCCTCCCGGCCAAAAGCGCGTCCTTTATGCGTTCCTGTCAGTTCCCAACGTAGCACTACCCGGTCGCCCTCCGCGACCATCATAACCTCGGTGAATTTTCTGTCAGGAAATGCCTCCTGCTCGCGCATGATCTCCGTTTGTACCCGCTGGATCACGGGCGAGTTGCGGATTGTCGGTTCCAAACCAAGAGCTCGGCTATGATCCTTAATCTGCGGATGCAGCACCTCGCGCACAATCTTGCTGTTCCCTGTGTTGAACGCTTCGAGCATGCGGCGCACCAGCGCTTTGTTTTGTTCGAGCACATCGTAAGCCATGGATGTTTTCCTTTCGCTTGGCGATCCTGGACGGCAGAATGGTACCTGTGGGGTTGGCGCCCAATCTTCTCCTGCATTGCCCATTATGGGTGAGAGCCGGGGCACCATTGTTCACGACAACTTCTTGAGCCGCAGCGCGATGGCGGAAGAGAAGCTGATTTTCTGGCCGCATTGATTGCGCAATCTGAGAGAAGCGCCCTGCGGTAGACGGTGCTAGGGTCATGACGACACTAGATGGTGATCTCTAATTGCCAGTTTGTCGTGAGACTGACAGGTTAGGATGATGTTTGTCTCCCCTCAAGATGCCGCACTTTATCTGCTTCATCCGGGTGAGATCGATGAAGGCGTGCTGCCCGACGAGATCAGGGCTTATCAAGCAAAAGCGAAAGTGGTCGTCGGCTGGGCTCGCACTTACCTCTGTCGGCCACATCCCTCCCTGGGGCGAGATGGGCCTGTTTGCCCTTATACGGAGGCTTCTTTACAGCGAGCGTTCTTCTGGCTGACCATCTATCAGGGCTCCAATCCAACATTGGAGGAGATATCCGCCGTTGTTAACAAGTATCGTGACTGGTTCGTGCAGTTGGCGCCGGCAGCGGGCAAAGATGCGGAGTACAAGACCATCCTTATCTTATTTCCCGACCTCGCGCCGGGCACAGCTCCTAGGATCATTGATGTTGTCCAGGCCGCTTTAAAACCCGAATTTGTAACGCAGGGTCTTATGATCGGCCAGTTTTATGACAGTTGCGACCAGCCGGGGCTTTGGAACCAGAATTTCCGGCCGCTTTGCAGCTCAGTGCCATTGCTGGCCATTCGTCATATGGTCCGCACAGATGCCGCGTTTCTGACGAATGACGCGCTCTCGCTGGCTGCTTACTTGCAGCGGTTCGGCCATGATGTGCCGATCAGGCTTCAACCCGCGGTACGCGCGGCTGCATGCATATTCGGCCTCAAATATTGCAATGCGTGACCGTGTTCAGTTCGACAGCGCCATACCAAGAGGATTCCCATGTGCGGAATAGTTGCGAGCGTTTCAAACCGGAATGCTGTTTCTGAGCCGGCGATCTCCCGGGCGACACTGCGTCTGCGTCACCGCGGTCCGGACGCGCAGCGTACTTGGGTATCGCCCAATGGCCGCGCGGGCCTTGGACACGCCAGACTAAGCATTATCGACCTCCAGACCGGCGATCAACCCATTCCAAATGAAGATGGGAATCTCCGCATCGTAGCTAACGGCGAGTTCTACGACTTCGAGCGGATCCGATCGAATCTGCAGAAGCAAGGACATTCGTTTCGGACAAAATCGGATACTGAGATCGCACTGCACCTCTATGAAGACATCGGCGCACGCGCCTTGCACTCGCTTCGAGGAGAATTTGCCTTCGCGATATGGGACGAGCGCGATGCCCAGCTCTTCGCGGCCCGCGACCGTTTTGGAATCAAACCGCTCTTCTACACTGTGAATAATGGGACCTTCTACCTGGCATCGGAAATCAAGGCCTTTCTCGAAATGGGACTCCCACTTTGTTGGGATCACGAGATGCTGTACGACATTCAATTTGTGGCGTACCCTCCGGACCGCACGCTGTTCAGGGGAATTTACCAGCTCCCGCCGGGGTGCTATCTCGTGACCAACGGGGAGCAGGTTCGCGTGGTCCCATACTGGGATTGGGACTATCCTCGCGCTCGTGCAGTGCAACCGCTTGCCAGTCCACGCGAGTGGGTGGAGCGGCTTGCGGACGCTCTCGAGGAAGCGATTCGGCTTCGTCTGCGGGCGGACGTTCCTGTAGGCTGTTATCTGAGCGGCGGAGTTGATTCGTGCGCCATACTCGGATTTGCAGCGCGCCTCTTGCCGAAACCGCTTCGCGCGTACACGCTTTCTTTTGACCACGCCGACTACGACGAGGCTGCAATCGCGCAGGAACAGGCAAAGCGCTCAGGGGCGGAGTTCTTCCGTATCAACCTTAGCTCGGAGGACCTGGCCGACCACTTTGCGGACGCGGTCTACCACGCTGAACGTCCATTCGCGAATGCCCATGCGGTTGCCAAGTACCTGCTGAGCGCCGCTGTGCGCGATTCCGGCATCCATGTCGTGCTCTCGGGAGAAGGCGGCGATGAGATTTTTGCGGGCTACCCTCATTACCGGCGCGATTTGATCCTGCACAGCGACAATGGATGCAGTGCAGAGGAAAAAGCGCGGTTGTTAGCCGAGCTGGAAGCGGCAAACCAGGTTTCCGCCGGTACTCTCATGCCACATGGATCGACTCCTCTGGATCATGTGCAACGCGTTCTCGGATTTGTTCCGTCGCACCTGGAAGGCTGGGCCCAAGTCGGCGCCGAATTACTCCAGGTGGTCAACAGAGATTTTCTGGCCGAGTTTGCCGGACGCGATACCTATCGCATCATGCTTGACTGCTTGGACGTTGAGCGGCAGTTGACGGGGCGTGATCCGGTAAATCAATCACTTTACCTCTGGGGAAAGACCCTGTTGCCGAACTATATACTTTGCAACGTTGGAGACCGAATGGAGATGGCGCATTCGGTCGAGGGACGGCTCCCGCTCCTCGATCACCTTGTCGCTGAGCAAGTGGCGCTCATGCCTGTAACCATGAAGATCAAGGGCAAGAAGGAAAAATACGTGCTCCGCGAAGCTGCCCGCCCGGTCCTGATTGACGCCGTATATAAGCGGCAGAAACACCCATTCAAAGCGCCGCCCGCTACAATCCGGGAGGATAGCAGACTATACGTGTTTCTCCAGGACACGTTGCGAGGCCCCGCACTCTGTGGCCCTGGAATCTACGACCGAACGAAAGTGTGTTCACTGCTCGATGCAATTCCATCGATGGATCATGCAGGACAGTTGCGCGCAGACATGCTGCTTATATGGATGGCCGGACTTTGTCTCCTGCACAAGTCGTTTATAGGCGCCGGTTGATCTTTCCTGCTGATTCATATCGGCAGGACTTTCAAGTCCGAGGGAAGATTCCATCGTTTGTTTCGTGCTGCTGTGCCCAAGAGATTCCTCTTTGATTACAGGAAAACGCGTAGCGGTGGCCTTCCACCGAGGGCCGTTCTTCTCCTGCTTTGCTCATTTAAGCTGTGCCGCTAGTCATCGACAACCGGGTTCCTTATCTTCGCGTGAGCAAGATTGGAGAAGAATATCCCTTATTAACGCTTTATTGTCACGATCGTGCGGCAGCCGGAACTCGGCTGGAGGGACCATGATCAATGGAATGCATCTGACATTGTTCAGCTCAGAGCAGGTGACCGAGCAAATACGAAAGTTTTTCCGCGATGTTTTGAATTTGCCGTCGTTTGACGCGGGCGGGGAATGGTTGATTTTTCGTCTCCCGGGCGAACTCGGGTGCCATCCGGATGAGAACAAACGGGATGTAGATCCAGCTGTTCCGGGGCTTGGCTTCTCCTGTGACGATATTGATCGCACGGTAGCGGAATTGAAGAAACGGGGCGTCCAGTTCGTGCAGGAGACTCAGGACGAAGGATGGGGGCGGCTGGCACGGTTTCGGATTCCCGGCGGGCTGGAAGCTGATCTTTACGAGCCTCGGTATCGATAACGCCGCGGGCCCCCTGGACTCTAAGCTGGGCGTGATTAACTGATTATTCAATCCCTGCATGCCCGTGGCGTGGCTTTCGCGTCTGGAACTACGTCTAATCCGGCATACCTAAAGTGCCATGGAGACGACGGCAGCCAGCAAGCGCTGTCTGCTTGCTCAAGAAGACTGCGGATCTCGGGATCCCCACTCAGTTCAACCAGGTTTGTGCGCACAATGGCGCAACGAATTCCCGCCGACCGAAAGATCCCTTTCCACTCCGCAGCAGTCCGGGTATGCAGACGCTCCGCGAGCTTATCTGGAATAGCTTGTGCGGGCGCCGTTCTGTCGATGCTGCAGATCTCAAGCAGGTGTTCCTGGCTCGCAACATCCTCAAGCGCCAACATGAGGAACCCTTCTGCTGTTTTGAGTGGCTGCTCTAACGGGCTCCAGAGCGGTCTGCCGGCGCGCCGACCGATTTCCCGGTTTGTTGCCATCTGTTCAAGGACTTCCAGTTGAAGCGACATCGCCGCGGAGAACAAGGAAGTCTCCACCCGGCTCTCACAGCCGTACCGTTCTCCCAGACAAAGTGCCGCAAGAATACCCTCACAGGCGAGGAGGCCGCCGGCAACGTCCAAGAGAGTCAGGCGTGATGGAAACGGCGCCTCGCCCACGGGATTGAGTCCGTCACCGCATGCGGCGTGGGCTTGCACAAGGAAATCTCCAGCAATAGGGCTGGGCGGGTCCTCCATTCTTCCCCATCCGGAGGCATGGCAGTAAACGAGTCTTGGATTGGTGCGCGATAAATGCTCAAAATCCAGGCCGAGTTCCTCGGCCCTGCCCGCTTTCCAGTTGTGCAGAAAAATATCCGCTCCGGCGGCGAGCTCAGTGAGTCGTGCCGATCCTTCCGGAGGCTTGTAATCCAGCTCGATCGTTTTCTTGCCGTGATTGTAGGCGACATAGGCAGCGCCGAGGCGACCCGCCAACGGTGGAGAAAGCCTGCCAAAATCACCGCCAGGCGGTTCGATTTTTGTCACCTCCGCTCCGAGCATCTGCAAGAGCAGCCCGGCCAACGGCCCCTGAAGCCTCGAGGTCACTTCTATCACCCGTCGGCCGGCCAAAGGAGAGTTGGGGACAGCGCTGGCGCGCTGAGGCAAGTGGAAACGATTTCGGCCGGATTGAATGCTCCACGGCAGTGCTGCAAGAGCTTTGCCGGTCGTCGCATCGCGCTTGGCTGAAAGGGAATCGCGCAGGAGATCGTCGTAAGAGCGAACGCGGCAGATCGTGGCTGCATCACCAGCCGCGCGGAACAATTCAGCCAGAGTATGACGCCTTGTGGCCGCATGAAGCGAAGCGGGCAACGCGCAGCTTGCGGCGAGATAGCGATAGACATAGGGCAACCATGCCGCTCCAACCTCCTTGGCCGGCTCAACCCCAAGCCGGTCCCAGAATGTCTTCCAGGCATCGCCGCTCATCACTTCAATTTCCACCCAGTGCCCGTCAGCAGTCGCAAACGGAGGCCCGTGCCCGGAGTCTGGCGGACGAAAAGGAAAACTGTTGCCGCAAGTCGCAATGGCCAGATGATGGCGCAAGAAGACCAAAGCAGCCTCAAGCACCGAGATCCGCACCGAGGTGACTTGTCCGCCACGGCTGTTTGCGATAAGGGCCGCCAATATGCCCTGTGAAGCCACAATTCCGGCAGCAACAGATGCAATCTCCAGGCCCAAGCGCCGGGGGACAGATTGATCTCGTCCGTGCACCGCCATCAAACCTGAGATCGCCTGGATGAGAGCTTCGTTCCCCGGCTCCTGCGGACGATTTGGATTCCATACAATTGCGCAGTCTATATCAGTGGCAATAGAACAGTGCCGTGCTCCTCTTGCTGTGAGATGTAACAACGATTCCCCACGATCTTTCTTGCCGCTGTTTTTTGCGCAAGGCCCATGCTGGACCTCTGCTCCCAACGCGGCCAGATGACGGACACAAACGCGAATGGGCAATATAGGATATTCTTCGGTCGTGACCGTGAAACCCTCAAGCAGGGATGAAGGGGATATTTGCGGCACTCGATCATCTCCTTTGCAAGAGTTGTCCCTGCCGGGATGCAATGGCGGCTTTCAGCTTTTCCAGATCGACTTTTCCCAATTGCGTTCTGGGAATTTGATTCAGCGCATGAAGCTCCTCGGGCAGCTTGTACGGCGCAAGCTGATCTTGCAGTGCGGCCCGCAACCCATCTAGGGTCAGCGAGCGGCCGGGTTCGGTGACGATACAAGCGCAGACCGTCTCGCCAAGTATCGGATTCGGACGGCCTATGACGGCACAGTCGAGCACGCCAGGACAGGGCAGCAACGCCATCTCAACTTCAACGGGATCTACTTTCAAGCCGCCCCTGTCAATCTGATGTTTTATTCTGCCGAATACGTAAAGCCGGCCTTCAATATCCAAACGGCCACGGTCGCCCGAGTAATACCAGACTTCCTCGCAATTGTCGACGGGAGTCGCCGGCAAATATGGACCTGTGGCCGGATCTTTCCAATACTGCACAGGAAAAACCATGCGCGAAAAAGCAATCTCTCCGATCTCACCCGGCGGCAGTGGCTGCCGGTCTGGGCCGACAATGACTACCGAGCCAGGAGCTGGTTTGCCCACCGATCCCAGAAGCATGTCTTTACGGTCGGTTGTCGCCACACCAACCCCTTCACTTGATCCATACATGAACATGAACTCAACTCCCAGATTCTCGCAGATCAAAGAGATCAGCTCGGGTGAGAAGAAGCTCGCAGTTCCGACGCTGAGCCGAAGGCTCCCGGTCCGGTGCCGCGCGGGATCAAGGCAGTTCAAAAGCAGTTTGAAATGAGTGGGCGCGCCGTTTAGCACGGTAACGCCGTGCTTGGTGATTGCCTGTAGAGCCTCTTGTGCTGAGAACCGGTTCAGCAAGACCAGCTTGCCGCCCGTCAGCAACGCGCCCATCATCATCATCAGGCCGAAGCCGTGTGTTAAAGGAAGCTGCGCCAGATGAACGTCGCTGGGGCCGAACCGCAACCATGCTGAGAGCCTTTGCCATCGCTGCGCAAGGTTTCCGTGAAATCCAACCGTGGCTTTGGGTCGGCCTGTTGTCCCTGAGCTGATAAAGATGATGGCAGGATCGGAAGCAGCCGGACATTCTCGTCGAGCTCCCACATCCGGCAAGTCTTCAGACTGGAGCAGAGCTGAGAGACTTGCGGCTTCAGACGCCAGCCGGTCGCCCACCACAATAATGCGCAGCTCAGGATGGCTGCTCCTGAATGCCTGCAGCTCTGAAAGGTTATCAGCCGGCTCCAGGACCAGGGCGCGTGCGCCAGTCAGCTCCAAAATGTATGAAATTTCAGAAGGAGTGAACTGATAATCCACGGCGACATGAATGGCGCCGCATGCCCAGGCCGCGCCCAGCGCAATGATCTGTTCCGGGCGATTGGAAACCGAACAGGCGATCCGGTCCCCGCGGCGGATGCCAAGGCGGCGATAGGCGACAGCTAGTTTTGCAATCGCGCCGCCCAACTCCGCATAGGTGATTTCACGCGCACCATGCACCAGGGCAATTTGCTGCGGCCAACGGCTGCAGGAATTTTCCAGCGCATTTATCAGACTGTCTTGTTTCGTTGTGATGGTAGATGCTGTCATCGAGTCGCTGCTCCTTCGCGCTGTCCATCTGGCGTAGACGCCCCGTTCACAATTCAATGCGCTTGTAAGACTCCGCGTATTCATAGCCCGGCTCCCGGCCGGACCATCTCATCCAGTCATAGACCCAGGGCGGGACAGATGCGCCTCCGTTGAGCTGGCTCTTGTGGCACAAGATGGCCTTAACTTTCTTTTCGACAAAAGGCCCGGCATCCACATAATGGTTGGGACGCTCATATCCTGTGAGCCAGATCTCTTTCACCCGGTGCGGCTCCAGGCCTTCCCGGCGCAGCTGCGGGAGCGCGCGCGCGTTGGCAGCAGCAGGAAAAATTGCCGCCAGGGTTGATTCGCCTACGGCGATGTGGTCCGGGTGCGAAGCATCAATGGGAATATCCAGCACGCGGTGAGGAAAATGCGTGAGCACCAGGTCGGGCTTGTAGCGGCGGACCTCGCGCGCGATCGCCATGCGCAGCTCGGGTCCTGGAAACAAGCAGCCATCGGGAAATCCCAGAAAAATCACTTCGCGAGCGCCGAGCGCCGCAGCCGCCTGCCGCTGCTCCTGCATTCTGACCGCCACCACTTCTTCATTGGGCATCTCGGAGTCACGGCCGCCATTCGCGCCGTCACTGCAGACCACATATCGCACCTCCGCCCCTTCCTCCGCTAATTTGGCCGCTGCCGCGCCGAACAGGAACTCAGGATCGTCGGGATGAGCAACCACAATCAGCACGCTCTTGTATTCTCGCGGTTGCGACTTCGGTTTCTGGGCATTTTGTTTCGTCTCAGTCATGGCGGACCTCTCTGATTACTGACGGACTGGACCGGATGCAATCTGCAGCGACGGCCCCTCAACACTAAGCCGGGCAAGCAAGCGCTTAAAAAGCGCGATCCTCGCCTCGGACAGAGGAATGGTGATCCTCACGACCTTCGCCGCGTGCGCGACTGTCGGCGGCGAAGCTGGCCGCAGACACCGGATTCCGCACTGATCAAAGAGCCGCTCAGCCGCGCCGTCCTGGTTCTCCACTGAGATCCAGGGGAAGCGCGCGTCACCGGAGACCAATTTGAAGCCGCAGCGCGCGAGGAGGTCAGCCACGGCCGGCTTAACCAGGTAAATGCGCGTGCGCAGGCGGGCAAAAACATCTCCCGCGCGCAGAACGGACAAGGCTGCTTCGAGCGCCAGTTCACCTGTTTGCAGCGGAGGCACCAGCTCCCGAACACGCGCGGCAAGCGCCGGAGAGGCAACGGCCAGGCCGACCCGTAGTCCTCCCCAGGAATAAGCCTTGGTGAATCCACGCAGCACCACAAGATTGTTCACGCGGTTCACCAGTTGCACGGCGCTCTGCGCCGGGCCGGGATAAGGAGCGGCAGCCTCATCAATCACCACGTTCACTCCGGAAGCTGAAGCAAGCCGAATCAACTCTTCCAGTTCATCCAATGCCGGAAAACCGCCGGTGAAAGTGGGACGGTCCAGGTGCAGCAGGGAAAATCGGGGAACTTGCAGCACGGAGCGCAGCGTTTCAGCATCGTCGCGGGGAATGAGCTGAAGTGCCATGCCGTGGTTAACGGCCCAGGCCTCCAGATCGCCATGAACAATCTCTGAAGCTGCGATCGGGCCGCCGTCCGCCAGGCCCCCCAGAAAATGCAGGAATGCCGAAACGCCGGCAGCGAACGTGACTTGTTGACTGTCGAGAGAACAGCCAAAGTGCTCAGCCACCACGGCCGCGCCGCGCTTTCCGCCATAAGGATCATCCACTGCATAATGGCCGGCGAGTTCCAGGCCGGAATAGGCCGCGGACTCCATCATTTGTTGCCACAGTTCGGCCGGGGCTGGGTCCAGCAACTCGGCCTCGTCGGAGGCATAACGTAAATCGAGTTCAGCAGGCAACTGCTTTCCCCAATCATCAACCGCCAATGATGCTGGAGGCGCAGGCAGGCTCCGGGCTACAATTTCCGTTTTCACACTTGCAGTGGTCACCAGACGTTCTGACGAGAGATCGGAGTCAATCTCCTTGACGGCAAAACCGGCTTCCCGCACCAGCGCAACCAACTCGGCCAGCGAATACCGCCTGAATTCATACGGGAACAATCTCTCCTGGCCATTTTCGAATATCGGGATCTGTGCTCTGACACGTCCGGTCACAGGATCATATTCAGTCTCAGGAGAGCGATCGAACTCCGGTTCTCCCTGAACAGCAGGAAAATAGCGGCCGTCCCACCAGAAAGGAACATGCTCCAGGACCAAGATGCCGTCTTCGGCAAGATGCCGCCGAATTCGCCGGAGAAGTCTTAGCTGCAAAGCCTCAGGGCCCCAGCCGAAGGAATGCATGCAGAGAACTGCGTCCAAGCGGCTGACGGGCCAGTGCTCGCCATCTGTTGGATCCATGGCCAGCCACTCCACGGCGAGCCGGCGGTCAGCGGCCCGTTTCCGCGCCAATTCAATCGATGTTTCGCAGACATCCATGGCGGTCACGTGGAAGGCGGACTCGGCCAGGCCCATGGCCCTGTCACCGAGACCGCAGTTGATGTCAAGAACGCGCCGCCCGGGAGCGGCTTTGCACAGAGTACGGCGTAAATATGCCATCTCTGCCGCCGTGCGAGCCGCTGTCTTTTCCTGTTGATACGGCGCCTGCGGGCCCACCACACAGTGATGGATATACCACCGCCCCGTTTTCGCGAACCGGGCGCAGACCTGGCTTCCCGAGGGAGGCACGCCTGGCCCGCGGCTCGGATCGGTCGAGATCATAATTGCGCAGCCAGAATTTCTTTTATTTTGGCTCCACTCGGAATCTGCATGGCTTGGGCCGAAGGTTCATACAGAAACAGCAGATGTCCGCTGGGATCTTGCAAGCTTGCTACAGCGCCAATCTCTGACCGGGAAATCCTCACGCTCGATTTCCGGTCCTTCTGCGATAGCTCCTTTACTGCCTCGTTCATGTTGTCTACATGGAAGGCTGGCGCCACGCTCTGCATCGCTCGCAGGTCAATCTCGCGCGGCGGGCAGACATGCTCCTCCACCTGTTCGGGCGTGCGCTCCTCATAGATCCTGTGGGTGGTCACGAGCATTCCGCCGGTGTCATACTTAATCACGCCGTCGGAGTCAGCCGCTGTTCCGCTGCTGCACGGCCCGCCTTCCAGGTCGCGCAGTCCTAAATACTCGTGATAGAAGGTCTGGCTGGCCTTCGGGTCTTTCACAAAGAAGAAGACATAAAAGAGATCGCTGCCGTGCAGTCCCTTGACGGCTCCGTTTGAAGCGGACTCCGCTCCGGTGTTGGCTGCCGCGGAAGCACTATTTCCATTCACGGATTTGCGCGCTTGGCGGACAGCCCGAATGCGGTTTCCGCTGGGCCACGTCATGGCTTCGTCATTCGGCTGGTAGAGCGTCAGCCAGTGGCCATCAGGATCATAAAAGTCAGTGATCCCGCCTGGCTGATACCAGTCCGTCCGGGAGAACGAGACTCCGCGGGCTTCGATGGCAGCGCGCACTGCGTTAAGGTCGTCCACCAAAAAAACGATGTCCGCCGAATTGTCCTTTCCGTCGGGCAGCGCGATGTTGTAATCGGCAGCGCGGTTGAGAGCCAGAATCACCTGGCCGCAATCGAACTTCACACATCCCGGATCTTCTTCGATCACGTGGAGTCCCAGCTTGTTCTCGTAAAAATCGCGTGACTTGGCCAGATCGTCGACATAAATGAACAGATATACCGCTCGCATATTGGCTAACATCTTTGTAACTCCTTTATCCATCTATTTCGTTGGCGTGCCAAAGGCTGCAAGCTCCATCAGTTCCATCACCTTGGGACCGCTGGCCCAGCCAAGGCACTCCTCGGACGGTTCATAAATACAAATCCGGTGGCCGGAAGGGTCTTCAAAACGGGCGGTCGCGCCAATTTCGCTGTGGGCCACGCGCGACCCTTTGAACGCAATGCCTCTCTCCAGCAGGGCCGCGCGCGCAGCTTCAACCTGTGGCGTATAGAAAACGATCAAATACGTGTCATACCGTGGGCATCGTCCGTCCGGCGCTGCTCCTTTCTCTTCCAGCGCCATCCGCACGCTGCCCGTGGCAAAGCGCGCGCTTTTCTCCGCCTGCTCCAGCATTTCCAGACCCAGAGTGCCGCGATAGAAGTGAATAGAAGCCGCGAGGTCCGTGACCATCAAGCGCAACTCAGGCACCGAAGGCCATGCTGTATTGCTGCGCTCTTCATGTACGGGTGAGAAGAGAAAATGATGGCCGTGGATATCTGTAACCAGCCCTCGTGAATCCACGGAAGCCACGCAAGGATGAGAGCGCAGGGTTTCCAGCCCGGGACTTCCGGCGAAGACCGTGATCAGCCCATCCGAACTACCGGAACTGAAATTGCCGGCGCCCGCCAAGTTGAGTGACAGGATGATCTGGCCTGCATCGTATTTCACCACACCATGCCGGTGGTGCGGCAGATGAGGTTCAATTTCCAGGACCGGGAGGCCGATGATGCGTTCAAAAAAAGACCTCTCACGCTCCATGTCGTGAGCCTCAAAGAACACGTACATCAATGGCGCATGTTGCAAGCTCACCTGGCCTCCTTTTTCGAAACTGGCCCAATCAGCTTTTCTGCCACGAGCGGCTCCGCGTCAAGCTGCGGAAACGCGCGGGATCGCAGGGGCTGAGCGCCGTAGAGGGTTTTCCCTGCAGCATGGATTCTGCGAGCGCTTTTCCCAGTCCCAGCGCGGGCGGTAATCCATGTCCTCCACAGCCGGCGATCATCCAGATTTCCCGGCCATCCGGCGACGGCCCCGCTATAGGCTTGCCGTCAATCGTTTCATCCATGATCCCCGACCATCGCTGTTGCACTTCAAACTCCGGAAAGCCCAGGAAGGTCTCCGGCAAGAATCGCTGCAAGGCCGCCTGAATCGCGGGATTCAGGCCTTCTTCGGTTGTCGCCTCGGCGTGTGGATCCAGATTGTGATAACCGCCGAGCACGACTGCTCCGTCGTCGGCCTGCCGCCAATACAGAGTGCCCCAATCCACAGCCAGGCCCACGCGGAAGAGAGAAGGCAGCCTGCTGGTGCAGACCACCTGTCCCCGTACCGGCGTGAATGCGTGCTGAAGTTCGGGCAAAAATGCACCCGTCTTGAAATTGCACGCCAACACAACCTGGCGAGCCAGCACCGCGCCGCGCGAGGTCATTAGGCGAATGCGGCTGCCCGCGGCGTTGCCAACCGCAAGCACCGCCGTGTTCAGCAAGATGGAGGCCCCGTGGCGGACTGCGGCTTCGGCCAGGCCATAGACAAAGCGGACAGGGTGGATGGTCCTGCCACTCGGAAACCATCTTCCCCCTGAAAAGCGGTAGCTAATCCGAAGCCCGACCAGCTCTTGACACTGGCTATGATCGAGCCATTGCAGCAACGGAGCTGAAGGCGGCCTTCTCGCGATCTCCTGGTGGATCTTCTCTTCGATCTCGCGAGAGCCAGCCAGCGCTAGGTGTCCGGTCTGCTGCAGGTCAGCGTTGATCCCTTCTTCCCGCAGGACGCTTCCGATGAGCAGCGCATCTTCAAGAGGCGAGCTGCCACAGAGCATGAATCCCGCGTTTCTGCCGCTCGCGCCCCAAGCCAGTTCCGTGGCCTCAACCAGCACCACATTCACGCCCGACTTAGCCAGCCAATAAGTGGCGGCAACCCCGAGTATGCCGCCACCTATCACAACCACATCCGCGGCGCCGGGAAGAACAGCGAGCGCGGCCGGTCGTCTCACCGTGCCGTCAGAGAACCAGTAAGACGGCATCTCTGTTTTTCCGGCGCGGGCCGGCTCGCTTGTGCTGCAATTTGCGGCCGTGAAACATCCCCGGCTTTTTCGTTCAGTACCCAAAGCCGGCTTCAGGCCACACCGACAGGCTGTTCCACCGCCGCAGCGGCTTCCAGCTTGTCGCGATGCAGGTTCTTCTGCGTATCCAGGATCTGGAACAGATCATCCGGAGGCTTGTTGAGTATGTCGGCATAGATCTCGTCGTCCTTGGTCACCACGATGTCAAACGCCGTAAGCTCGCCCGGTATGAGATGTCCGATCTGCTTGCCGGTCTCTTCCAGTACCAGCTTTACCTTTCCGGTCGAGGAATGGAAATGCGTGCCGACCGGCGGGTAGTGGCCGACCACGGCGGGACCGAAGATCAGCGGCTGGTCCGGATCGGTAAGAACAGTGCCCAGAGCGGTTTGGATTTTCCACGACACGCGCCAGATCGCGGTTGCGGGGAAATCTGCTCCGCCGATGCTGTTGGACTTGACGATGCCGTCATTGGGACGATTGAAATTCTGCTCGATCCGGATCGGCCCCAGGGCCGCCTGAATCAGCTCGCCTCCGTGCATCAGGATCTTGAGATACATTTCATTCCGGCCGTCTCCATCCAGGTCCATTCTGGGGCTCCGGTGCATCAGCACGATCCCGTTTTTCACGCTCATCTGGTAGTCCTTGACCATGCCGTCAATGCTCAGCAGGCAGGAGCACACGCCTTTCAGCAGCTCCACTCCACCCGTTCCCGGAAAGTAGCTGTTGAACCCACGGACTACCTCAGTGAAGGAGTTCTCCGAGCGCTCGCCCTGCATGAGCTCACCGATGCTGGACAGCAATTCCTGGTACTCCTGGTTGGTTTGCACCTCCACCTGTGATTGCTTGGACTGCCATTTGAAGATCTCAACAATCTTCACCTTGCCCATGTCCGGATGCGCGCTGCGCAGGACCTCGACGGGATAATCTCCAGCGTAACCTTTGTCCCGCAGCAGCGCCCATTTCGTCCGAACCTTGTTTACCAGCGCGTCAGCTCTTGCGGCGTCGGTCTCGTAAGTTTCCATCTGAATCAGCGACTCATTGCGATAGGGATTTAATGACATAATCTCTTACCTTCCTCTGTCGAGTTTTTCGTTGTTTAAGGTCCCAGGGACACCGGGAGCTTTTTACGGCGGACACGGAAGCCGTTCCACCCCCTTGAGCTCGACGCGATTCGTATGTACGGAAACCGTGATTCGAGACGGCTCTGCGACCAGTTTCACGGGGGTTCCTTCCAGGAAGCCAAGCTCTTGTGCAGTCGCCTCATCCAGCCTTACGTAACTCCATCCCACTGTAAGGACGTCGCTCTTGGCGCACCCTTCAGGGGCCTGGGCGCAGGCGCACCCATCCACAGTAAGAGTCTTAGTTGGCACCCAATCAGGCACGTCCATGCGTTCCAGCACAATGCGGCGTGACCCCACAACCTTCATCGCCAAACGATGCCCGCGCTTGATTCCCGAGACCTTCCGGATTTCAACCGGGAACCTGATACAACCCACGTTGCCTACATATCCGAAGGTTGTTACAGGCCCCGCAGCTTCTTTTGCTTTCATTTGACCGTACCGCGTCCGCTTTTGCTTTCAGCACGGACTCTAGTCGGAGGCCGCTTTAAGTCGCTTCTCCAAAATTGCGCAACTTGCGGCAAGCGCCGAAAGAGGGCGCGGAGGCATGCAGATTTCCGGAAGCAGAGGTGAAGGGAAGCCGGCGCAGCCGGGCGAAACAGCGGTTCAGGAGGAAACTGTCACAGGTTCTGAAGGTTTTTGGTTTTTCGTAGCCGCTTGACTCCGGCCGAGTACAGACACAGCTTGTGGCCATCAGGGTCTTTCAGGAACGTCTGCCGCCAGCCCCACGGCATCAGCTTTGGTTCTTGCGAAAAACGGACCCCAGCCGCCAGCATACGCAAGTACAGCCGGTCCAGTTCCTTCACTTCGAGATAAAGCCACACTCCGCCCGGAACAAGGTTCTCGGGCAACTCCGATATGTGCAGCGCCAGCGTGCTCCGGCTGTTTCGCGACCGCAAACGCGAATACTCGCCGGGGATGGTTTCAATCTCCTTGAATCCGAGCAGGTCGCGATAAAAATTAAGCGCCGGGTCCAGGGCCTTTACATATATAAGCGCATGGTTGAAGTTCACGGCGGAAGGGACCCGGCTCTTCGAGGGGCGAGTATTTTTCGGCATGGACGGATCTCCGATCGGCACAGGATTTTGCTTGCGCCACGCGTCGGCAGCAGTTTTGCCGGCTGGTTCAGGTGGGCCGGATCACAGCGGCGGCCTGCTTCCAGCCACAGCCGTCATCCTGCCGTTTTTTTCTTTTTTCGCGGCGACTTCGTTTTCGCCTTGTTCGTGGCAAGCTGCAACTGGGTCTTCTTCGGCAGTTTGGCAAACACCAACCCATGTGCTTTCCGGACCAGTTGTTCGATTTCACGCGGAGTCAACGCGCATTGCGGTTCAATGGAGACCCACTGCGCTCGCGCAAGATATTTGGCCGGCGAAACGCCCTGCCGCTCCACCAGCGACGCAAAATCTTCAGGACTGCTTTTGAATGACAACCAGTGCAGGCCGGGTTCAAGTCCCGCGCAGGCATACATCTTTCCACCGACCTTGAAGAGAAGATCATTGCCCCACTGGACATTTTCCGTAGTGTGCGGAAGGGAAAGGCAGAATTTGCGAAGTTGTTCAAGAGTCATCGGGCTACCTCATTTGCACCGGCAAAGGCGCCGATAAATAAAAGATGACCTTGCCTGTATAAATCAAAAAATGCCTGCTTGCAACAACAGCCGGCAGGAAAAACGCGCAAATCGCAGCGCGTTCACCTCAATAATGCAGGATAGTAGCTCCAAAAATGGTTCTGATGCGCAATTTAGGAGAAGGTCAGGAACAGCCTTTCCGGTTATCAACTTGAAATGCCGAGAGCGATTGAAACCACGCCGCAGGAAATTCTGGAGCGACTGAAAGCCCAAATCCGTGGAAGGCTGCTCTCGCCCGGGATGGAAGGCTACAACGCGGCGCGTCGTGTTTATAACGGGATGATAGACCGGTGTCCCGCATTCATTGTGCAATGCGCTGGAGTTGAAGATGTCCAGGCGGCCGTGCGCTTCGCCGATGATCAGAGCTGGCCGCTGGCAGTCCGCGGCGGAGGTCACAGCGTCGCCGGCTTCGGCGTCTGTGAAGGAGGACTTGTCATTGACCTGTCTTCGATGAAGGCCATTGAAGTTGATCCGGCACGCCGGACTGCCCGCGTCGGACCGGGCGTGACCTGGGGTGAATTTGATGCGGCGACCGCGGCGTTTGGGCTGGCCACCACCGGCGCCCGCATCTCCTCAACCGGAGTCACTGGCGTAACGCTGGGAGGCGGTTACGGCTGGCTCATGCGCAAATTCGGGTTGGCGATCGACAACCTGCTCGCGGCGGAGATCATTCTTGCCGACGGTCGCTTGCTCAAGGCGAGCGCGACGGAGAACCATGACCTCTTCTGGGGGCTTCGCGGCGGCGGCGGCAATTTTGGCGTGGTGGTTTCTCTCGAATTCCGGTTGCATCCTGTGGACCAGGTAACAGGTGGAATGGTCTTTTATCCAGCTGCGCGAGGAAGGGAGGTGCTGGAGTTCTATCGCGAGTTCATGTATTCCGCTCCTGACGAGCTTTCCGCGCTATGCAATTTCCTGCTCATGCCGCCGGCGCCGTTTGTGCCGTTGCGGCTCCAAGGCGTCCCGGTGGTTGCGATCGCCGTCTGCCATGCCGGTTCTCCAGGAGAAGCCCAGCGCGATCTTGGGGCGCTTGCCCGGTTCGGACCGGCGTTGCTTCAGCGCATCAGGCCGATGGCATACACAAAACTTCAGCGTATGTATGACGCCGCGGGAACCTTCGGACACCGGGTGTATGGCCGAAGCGGCCACTTCCCCGACATCAATAAAGAAGCATTGGATACCATTGCTGCTCACGCAGGACGTGTTCCCTCCGCTCTCTCTATAACCATGCTCTCGCGGCTTGGCGGAGCTGTGGCCCGCGTGGGTGAGCACGATACCGCATTCAGTTACCGTGACACGGCCTTCGATCTAGCCATTAACGCGGTCTGGAGTGACGCTGCAGAGTCCCCGACGCATACGCGCTGGGCAGACGACTTCTGGCGCAAGCTGCGCCCTTTTTCCAGAGGAGTGTACGTGAATGAGCTGGGAGAAGAAGGCGAAGAGAGAGTCCGCGAAGCTTATAAACCGGAAACCTACCGGCGTTTGGCGGAGTTGAAGAAAATCTATGACCCCGGAAATCTCTTCCGCTTCAACCAGAACATTCAACCGGACGCAGCTCTGAAACTGAGCAATCCGAGAGAAGTTCAGGCCGCCAAGCTGCCGCTAGCCTGAGAGCATGAGACTGTAGCGCTCCAACCGGAAAGGGTCTCTTATGCTGACCACCGAGCAAGCCTCGCAGGAAACGACTGACATTCTGGCGACGTCGCGTCTTATCTACCTGATCGTGTATGTGAACGATCTGGCGGAATCGCGCTCTTTTTACGAGCATCAGCTCGGGCTGCCGGTAGTGGAAGCCGACGAGGATGCCGTGAAGTTCGATGTTGGCCAGGTGATGTTGTGCCTTCATCGCGCCAGCGACTATGGAGTTACAATCGGCGGACGGGCTGATGATTCATCCGATCTCGTGTTCCTGGTGGATGACATCAACGCCGCGCGCAAGGCGCTGGAGGCGCGCGGTATCATGTTTATTCGCCGCCGCACCTATGAAATCGGGCTGGTCACAGACTTCTATGATCCCAACGGCCACCGGCTGATGATCTATCAACCCTCCGAAAAGGCGCTTTCCTGGCCGAGCGGAGACAAGCTTCGGGAATTGTGGAAGACCTCGGGCCGCGGCCGCTCGGACCTGATCGGCCCGGCAGCAGGACCTTCGCAGGAAGGGAACAAGGGCCTCAATGGAAAGCCGCTGGTCTACATGTTCATGTTCGTGCCAAATTCAGGGGAAGCTCTTGACTTCTACCACGGACGACTGGGGCTTCGCGCGATCGAACAGGTACACTGCTGCAACCCCGCGTGCCCGCCCGAGGAAAAGGGTGTTGCCAAATACGAGTGTGGCGGGCTATTGCTCACTACACACCACGTTCACCGCAGTCCAGTGGTGGATGACTTTGGAAAAATCTATTCTCCCACGGCGGTTGATCCTGCCCATGCCCGCGGAATCGCGCCTGTCTTTCTGGTTTCCGATATAGATTCGGTGCTGGAGCAGCTTGCCGCGCGAGGCGTCAAGTTCAATGATGGCGCAGTGAGGTCGCACATCGGATACATCGCCAAATTTGAAGCCGCCACTGGCCATGTGTTCTATCTGTATGAACCGGTGCCCGAAGTCTTACAGTGGCCCTCAGGCGCCAAGATTTCGGAGATCCTGGCTATGAAACCGGGCCTGTGAGCAGACGGCCCAAAGCAACGAGACGAGCGCATAGGCCATGCGCCAACTGCGGCCGTGCTGTCCAGCTGCAAGGATTCGTTCATTTTTGCCCGGAGGTAAAACCATGACTACAACCGCAGTAACGGCCATCAACCCGAAGAGAGCGCTTGCCCAGATCATGGTTGGGAACCAGGTCCAGCAGGCTGTTTATGTTGCCGCAAAGCTTTGCATCGCAGATGCGCTCAACGATGGGCCACGCGACAGCGAGCAGATCTCCCAGGCTGTCGGGGCGCATCCTGAATCGCTTTATCGCCTGATGCGGCTGCTCGCCAGCTATGGCATCTTTGCTGAAGATGACCGCCGCAGGTTCAGCATGACTCCCTTGGCAGAACTGCTGAAGAAAGGAACGCCGAGCCGTTCTTTCGCCGTTTGGTCCGGTGATTTCAGCTACCGTGTTTTCGGCGCGCTTGAGTACAGTGTCCGCACCGGTAAGCCGGCATTCGAGCATCTGTTCGGCATGGAATTTTTCGAGTACCTGAACCAGCACCCGGAACTAGGCGGCCTGTTCGATCATGCAATGTCCTGGCACACCAGCCCGATTGCGCCTGTGATTGCCGCGTTGGATTTCTCCGGGGCCGGCACAGTCGTGGATGTGGCTGGAGGGCGCGGCGAGGTATTGACCGCGGTCCTCCGCGCGCACCCTGATCTGCGCGGGATTCTCGTGGACCACCCGCGCATCATCGAAAACGCACGGACCAAACTGGAAGCTGCCGGGGTCAGCGACCGGTGCACGATTGTCGGCAGTGATGTGCTGGAGTCAGTTCTCCCTGCGGGCGATGTTTATATCCTGAAAAGCGTCCTCCACGGCCTGGGTGATGGCCACGCAGTCCGGGTGCTCACCAATTGTCGCAAAGCCATGAACAATGGCAGGCTGCTTCTGATCGAGTTCGTTTTACCGGTCGGCAACGATCCTTTTCCCGGCAAGCTGATGGATTTACTGATGCTGGTCGGCGGCGAAGGCCGTGAACGCACTCGAGAAGAGTTTTCTGCGCTCCTGGAGAAAGCCGGGCTCCGCCTGGGGAACATTCAAACCACCAGCTTCGCCTATTGCATTCTTGAGGGGATCGCAGCCTGAGGGGCTGGCCGCTGTTTTGCGGCCCCGCTACTGTCGGCGCGAAGGTTTCTTTATTGCGGCCCTCTTTTTTGTAGCTTTCCTTCTCGGAGCTTTCTTTTTTGCTCTTGCTTTCTGTGCCATCCCGCCAACTTTCAGGTGTAACGCTGTTGGGTGCTTCGGCTGAAACAGGCCAAGTTCGCCGCCGCCGGGCATTTTGATCGCTGTAACATAACCAAAACCTTCGTCGGTCATGGGACCATTGAACTCCACGCCCTTCGCAGTCAACTGCGCCACCGTCTTCTTCAGGTCATCGCACATTAGCCAGAGCTCGTGATGGCCGCCTTCGTCGATAGGATGGATTCCGAGTTCGGCGGGCGGCAGGGCGAAGATGAGCCAGCCGTGCCCGGCATTAACAAAAGGATACCCGAGCTTGTCTTTAAAAAAAGCGCGAACTCCTTCGGCGTCGCGGGTATAGATCACACCGTGGATTCCGTTAATCATTGTGCCCTTCACCTCAATTCCCATGAGAGTCCGAGTATCGATCATGAACCGCGGCACGCAACCAATCCCCATCTGTGGCGCGGCTCGGTCGCAGCTTGAAAACCCGGTGCGTAACTTTGCGCGGCGAACTTAACCTACCGGCACGGATTGAGCGTGCCAGGCTTGCAACAGTCCATCTTCGCGATTGCGCGCGATCCCGATGCGCAGTGGCGTAAAAGACTGCCCCGTGGCGTTCCGCGATAGAATGTGCCTTACGGTCTCCTCAATGGGGCGAAAACCCAGTCCAGCGTCAATCGCTTTGTTGGAGTCGATTTCCCCTCCGCCATGCGCCCCAGGCATCCAGAATGGAAATTCTACTGGTTTTACGCCTGCTTTGAGAAGGAACTGGTCGTCTACCCACGTCAAGCGGGCGTCGCTTCGACTCTGCGCCTTGCACACCTGGAGCAGCCTTTCCAAACTCAGTGATGAGGGATATGAAGGACCGGTGGCGTTGTAGACGCCTGTCATGCGATGCTCAATCGATTTCAGGATCCACTCCGCAAGATCTCTGACGTCTATTAATTGCACAGGCCGGTCACGCTTACCTGGAACCAGAACTTCTCCTCCTTGTGCAACGCGTTGGACCCAATAAATAGAGCGACCGGTGGGGTCATGTGGCCCGAACAGGAAACCAGCCCGAACAATCAGCAGGCGCCCCGGCAGCAAACCTTGGAGTTCCTGCTCGCATAATGCTTTCAACGGGCCCAGAGTTTGCGGAGTCGGGTGCTGCGCGGTTGGATCGACACTGGTGGTTACAGGCGAGTGCTCGGAGAGGCCCTGTGCCTTTGGGAAATCTCTGTACGCGAGCACGCTGGAAATGAAAGTGTAATGCTGCACTGCGGCCGCGAGTCGCTCTCCCGACGCGTGTACCATGCGAGGCACATGGCCGGATGTATCGATGACCCCATCCCAAAATCGCCCTGCCAGCAGGCCGAGATCCTCCCAACGATCACCGCGAATTCGCTCCGTCTCGGGAAACAGTTCGGGATTGTGCCGTCCACGATTGAAAAGTGTGACGTGATGTCCCCGGGCCAGAGCAGCCTCGGTCAGGTGACGACCCAGGAAGACGGTTCCGCCCAATATCAGCAAGTTCATTTTCGGTACACTCTGGATCTTTTTTCCTGAAGCGCCAAGGTCCTTCCGGTCGAGGTGACAGATAAAAAGTCCCGTTCATGACTAGGCTGAAGTTGCGGAAGATTGCCCACCGACAATCGAAATGGGTGAGCAAGGAGCCTCAAGTCCGGCCCAAACGTTAGAAATAAAGCAGGCAGCGCAGGACATTCTTCTCTTGAATTGCTCTGTTTTGCTCGCACAACGCTTAATGGGGGCGGTGCATCACCGTTTACGTGCGTGGACTGTGGCACGGTCGACATTTCGAAGGGCCTATTGAGCTAGCTGTTTTAGCGTGCCGATAACGTAAAACCCGCCCTGCTCAAACGCAGCGCGCATCAGCAGGACGGACTCAGCCAGCGAGAAACAAGGCTGCGGTGGCGGACCCCGAGTTTCTTCAGAATACGATGAACATGGTTCTTGGCGGTGTATTGGGAAATGCAGAGCCGAGCGGCGATCTCTTTGTTCGTAAGGTTCTGTGAAAGCAGTTGGAGCACTTTTCTTTCCTGCGCTGTTAATACAGCAGATGGGAGAAGGGACGAAGGTTCACTGCTGGCTAAGTAGGCAAGATGCGAGAACAGTGCGTGGGTGATGTACGGCGGGCAAGTGAACTCTCCGTTGCGTACGGAATGCAATATATGCACGAGTTGCTCCGAGGAAGTCTCGGGCAGCACATAGCCCCGGGCGCCTGCTGCTGCAAGTTTCACTACGGTTTCTTCCGATTCCAGCACTCCCACCACAACAACTCTTGCCCTAGGGTAACGCGCAGTAATGGAACGGACGAGTTCGAGCACCGGCTCCAGGCCGGTATCGAGATCAACGAGGACAATTTCGAAATCAGCGAGCGCTTCAAAGTCCAGACGAACAAAGGCCTGGGCACTGAATGCTGATCTCGTCTTCAAGGCCAGGGCTATTGATTCAGCCCTGTATCGGTGCGCAGACAACACTGCGACATTTTCGGCTGGTGGCTGGTGCATCATCGCGCCTCCAAGTTCATTTGCTCTGAGGCTGAGCACAGACGCAGCACTATAGCACTTGGCGGGTCGAAAAACCATCCTGCGAGAAATTGTCGCAAGATTGGATAAGACGCAACCTTGAGAAAACGTTAATAAGGTTCCGGGTTTATCAGGCACACCCATGAGCATAAAAATCCTTGTGGGAGAAATCGGTCCGGAATGGGAAGGCATCCTGAAAGGGATCCTTCGTCCTGATGACGAGTTGGAACTCGCCAGCAAAGTCAACAACGCCGTGGATCTCCTGGTTCGTGTCAACGAAGTTCGCGCGGACGTGGTAGTTCTTCGCCAGCTCCCCGGCGGGCGTGAGCCGGGCATTTGCAGCCACCTGCTGCTGGAGTATCCCAATCTGGCGGTGGTGCTTCTGCCCGATGCGAAAGGACTGGATATTATTCTGAGGCTGGTGCTTCGCGAGGAGAGGTGGGACACTGCGTCCAAAGAATCGCTCCGCGCCGCGCTGGATCATCACCGCTGGAAATGAGCGGTGCCGAACGTTGGTGTACCAAGCAGGTTACCTGCCATTCACAATGCGAGGCAGAAGTCCCAGACTTCGCTGCGGCTGGCGCATCCAGGCGGCTTCATGGCGGCTCCTCACCTTGAGTTTCTCCAGAAGATGATGCACGTGATTTTTTACCGTGTTGGGCGAAATGCACAGCCGGCTGGCGATCTCTTTGTTGCCGAAACCATCGCGGATCAAACGCAGGATCTCTTCTTCGCGTGGGGTCAGTCGGTCCGGGGTGGCAGGGGTCTTCTCGCTGCGCTTGTGGATCGCGCTGAGCACAAGCTGCATGATGCGTCCTGAACAGGGAATGCGGTTGTGGCGGACCATCTGCAGGAGATTGACGAAGGCGGCCAGATTCTCACTAGTGGAGAAATATGCGCTCACGCCTTCTTCGATGAAACGCACGATGTCCGAGTCTGCCCCGGCGGGTCCCAGCAATATGATCTTGCCTGTGGGAAATTGTGCCCGGACATAACGCACGGCGTTAAAGATCATTTCGACGCTGCCTGAAGCTCCCACCAATACAATATTGGCTTCTTCGCCCGCAGCCAGAGATTTCGGGTCAAAGACACGCCAGCCATAGTCAGCCAGAACAGCCTTGATAAGTTCGTGAAGAAAGCTGTCCAGGCCGATGCTGATAACGACGTCCTTGGCAAGAGCCATGATTGCCTCCTGGCGCGGCACCGAATGCCAAGCAAGCCAAAAAGTCCCGGATAGCATAGTTAGACGGTCAAATCTGGTTTCGAGCTATCTGATTCTTTTCTGAAAATAGAACAAGACAAAATGCCGAGCGCCGGAAATACATAGTTTCTTGGTGCTGCAAGTACGCAGGCAATTTATTCAAGCCACCGCGGCTTAACAATTGTCTAGCGGTTCTAAAAAGATTCATTTCACTGGTCCTCGTTACTAGTCCGCAGGGTAAGTGTGGTTTTTGTGTTAGCTATTGGATCTTCGTGCAAACGCAACATAGGAACACAACATAACTACACCACCAAGCCTGCCGAGGGCCCCATCTTCGATCGGTCCAACGGAGCATAGCAGAGCGGAGCTGAGGAACACAGTGCTGATGGGGCTGATGGTCCTTTTTTGGCCCCAAGGGTCATTGCTTCAATCCGTGATTTTCAATATACGTGAGCTTTGTTTGTCATCCGCATCAGTTCCACGCCGGGGAGTACGAACGATGGCGTCTCTTAGCTCGCGACCTCCAAGAGTAATGCGCCCGGATACCATTGATTCACATACACGTGCTGTGCAGCGCGTGATTGTAATGATCCGGTCGCGTCTCGATGAAGAAATTTCTCTCGAAGTGATGGCAGCCATAGCCTACATGAGCCCCTATCACTTCAATCGGACATTCAGGAGAATCACAGGCCTGCCTCCTTGCCGCTTTCTGGCCAAGCTGCGAGTTGAGGCTGCCACGCAAATGCTGCTGAATACGAACCATCGCATTACAGACATCTGTCTCGACGTAGGATATAGCAGCCTGGGCACGTTTATCCGGCGTTTTTCCGAATTGCTGGGCACCTCGCCGCGAAGGCTACGGACCATGCGCCGCTCGCCGTCGCAAGACCTGTTGAAGAAGTTATCCATGGAGAAGGTTTCAGTGCGGGGACGGATCCAGGCTCCGCCAGGTTTCTCGGGTCCGATTTTCATAGGGTTATTCTGCCATCGAATTCCCGAGGGCATGCCGGTAGCCTGCGCCATCAACCTGGAGTCGGGTGAATATGTAATGCGGGCGGTCCCACCCGGTCATTATTACCTGTTTGCCCTCGGCCTGCCGAACCCCTCGAAACTGGATGATTTCTTCCACTGGGAAACCGCGCTGCGGTGCGGCGGCCAACGCGTGGTTGTAAAGAACGAAGCCGTGGACTGCGGCCAGATCCTCTTGCGCGAACCGGAGTTGACCGATCCTCCGGTACTACTCAATTTTCCCGCTCTGCTGAAGAGAAGAGAGCGCGATGCGCGCAACGTGGAGTGAATGGGACAAGGCAAAATGCGATACCGCTTTATACAATCCGGAACAAAGTTCGTGGCAATGTGGGGGGCCGTTGCGATCTTGGGGTGGCTCGCTCGATTGCCTGGCCTGCCGCCCGCAGAGTCTGCCGAAATGGCAACGCGCTTCCATTTCGAGCCCACAAATTTTCCGCGCTCCAGCGTTTCGGACCGCAGCTATCGCGATGTAAATCCGGCGTTGCAGAGAATTAACGCCTGGATCTCGACCGTGGGCGCCGGGATCGCACTGGGAGACCTGGATCGAGACGGGTTATCGAATGACGCCTGCCTTGTTGATCCCCGCACTAATACAGTAATGGTCACGCCGGTGCCGGGGACGAGCGACCGCTATCAACCTTTTCAACTCAATGTTGAGCCCCTGGCGTACGACGCATCCACTATGGCGCCCATGGGCTGCCTGATCCTGGACTTGAATGAGGATGGATTACGCGACTTGGTAGTTTATTACTGGGGGCGCACGCCTGTGGCTTTCCTGCAGCGGCAGGCCCGAAAGCCGGCGCCGCTCTCTCGCGAGAGCTTCGTGCCCCAGGAGTTAGTGCCGGGCAGTGAACGCTGGTATACGAACGCAGCGCTGACTGCGGACATTGATGGTGACGGTCATTTTGATCTCGTTTTCGGCAATTACTTTCCTGATGGCTCCATGGTGCTGGGCAAGGCCGGATGGGTAGCGATGCAGGCTTCGATGTCGCATGCCGGGAACGGCGGCAGCAAACCGATCCTGCTCTGGCAATCCGCGACGAGCGGAGAAAAGCCAACGGTGCAGTTTGCCCGTGTTGCGGATGCAGATTCCACGCTTGGAACCGGCTGGACGCTGGCGATGGCCGCCTGTGACATCGACGGCGACCTTCGCCCCGATCTTTACATCGCGAACGACTTCGGCCCTGACAAGCTGTTGCACAACGTTTCCTCTCCCGGTCACGTGCGATTCAAACCATTGCGTGGACGGCGCAACCTGGCAACTCCCAAATCCAAGGTGTTGGGCCAGGACTCATTCAAGGGTATGGGTGTGGACTGCGCAGATCTCAATGGCGATGGCTGGCCTGATTTCATGGTCGGCAACATCACGGATGATTACGCCCTGATGGAAAGCAACCTTGTTTTCCTGAGCACGGGAGAATTCCATGCCATGGACTCCGGTATGGCACCCTACAACGAGCGGAGCGAGGCGCTGGGCCTGGCGCGAAGCGGCTGGTCGTGGGATGTCCGTATTGGTGATTTTGACAACAGCGGTGTTCCGCAAATCCTGCAGGCGACAGGATTCCTGAAAGGGTCGGTGAATCGCTGGCCTGAGCTGCAGGAACTGGCAATGGGAAACGATTTGATGCTGCACAATCCGGCGCACTGGCCGCGCTTTGGCCCGGGAGACGACCTGAGTGGCAGCAATCACGACCGTTTTTATGTGCGTTCGCAGTCAGGAAGATATTTTGACCTGGCAGCCGCGGTCGGCCTGGGCGAGCCATACCTGACGCGGGGCATAGCTGTGGCCGACGTGGATGGTGACGGGCGGCTCGATTTCGCGCTGGCCAACCAATGGGCGGATTCCATTTTTATTCACAACCTGAGTGAAGGCACGGGAGCTTTTCTCGGGTTGCATGTGCTGCTGTCAACGGCACAGGGCCCGTCCACGATTCACGCAGGCCATAGCGAAGCGGCGCAAGGCTCTCCGGCCCTGGGGGCTCGCGTGACCGTATACCTTCGTGACGGCAAGCGGCTGGTGGAAAGCGTTGACGGCGGAAACGGGCATTCGGGCAAGAGTAGCCCAGACCTTCATTTCGGGCTCGGTACTCTGACGCCGCAGAAATTGCGCGTAGCGTTCGACTGGCGCGGTCGCCACGGAGCGGTCCGGCACACGGAAACACAACTGATGCCGGGCTGGCACACCGTGCTATTAGGGAGCAGCAACTTATGACGACCGCCGATAACTGGATCCAGGGGCGCCGGTTCGGTGGGCTGCGCCGGTTTGCTATCGCCATTACGGTCCTAAACTTGCTGGGTCATACATGGCTGGGATTTGAACAGTCGTGGGCACAGCCGCTCCTGGCACTGGCGACGACTTACTCATGCGAGTTGTTTGTGGAGTGGATGGACGCCTGGGCAGGCCGGCGCAGACCGCGCTTTCTGGGAGACTGGCGAAAAACAATAGATTTTCTGCTTCCGGCGCATATCACGGGGCTGGCTATCGGCATGTTGCTCTATTCGGGCGACCGCGTACTGCCCACAATGTTTGCCGCGGCGGTGGCCATTGCGTCCAAAGCCACGCTGCACATCACGATGCAGGGACAGAAGCGGCATTTTCTGAATCCTTCAAATTTCGGCATTACCGTGGCCCTTCTGTTGTTTCCGTGGGTTGGCATCTCGCCGCCTTACCACTTCACGGAAAACCTGGGGCACGCAGGATCGTTGATTCTGCCCGCGCTCCTCTGCGTTTCCGGCACGCTCATCAATGCTCGATTCACAGGAAGGCTGCCGCTCATTCTGGGCTGGATGACGGGTTTCATACTGCAGGCCGCGGTCCGAAGCGTGATGACGGGCGCGCCGCTGGCAGGCGCTCTCAATCCCATTACCGGCGTGGCTTTTTTGCTGTTCACCTTCTACATGGTGAGCGATCCCGCGACAACGCCGTTTTCCGCTTCACGACAGTCGCTCTTTGGCCTGGCAGTCGCCGGCGCCTATAGCGTGCTGGTGCATTGGCATGTGGCCTTCGGGCTCTTTTTTGCCCTGACGCTGGTTGCTGCAGTTCGCGGCCTGGCACATCAGGTTGCCGGACTCGTCCGAAAAGCTCCGGCCATCAGAAAACCTGCAACCGCAGCGCAGAATGCCGTTGCCGCAATGACCGAGCGTGCCTCGTGAGACAGCAAACCGCGAGTTGAAACAAGAGCGATGACATGTCGTTCAACAAATCAAGGGGCCGGCTGATGCGTGGTGTTTTCTATCCCTGGTTCAAGATTGACCCGTGTGAAGCAAAATTCACACGCCGACGATTTATGTGCTCCAAGCCAGCGGTCCGGGTACGCCTGGAGCGGATTGGCAGGACCTTTCTGCAAGGGTACAACCTCGCGTTGCGGGAAGAGTCCCAGGGGGACCTCGCGGCGCAACTGGACGAAGTACAGGTCGAAGACCGGGGCTTTGCGTATGAAGGCGCGGCCATGGCGCTCGCCCTTCTTGATGGAATCACTCCGTGGAGAAAGAGATTTTCGCGCTTTGTTGCCGGCGCCGGCAGGTTACACATCTACATGCTCCACATCGGGGCCGGATGGGCGTGCGCACGGATGCCGTGGCTGCGCCGGAAAATTGAGTCGCCGGCTCCCGGCTTCCATCCTGTCCTGCGTGCGCTGGCGATTGAGGGCTACGGGTTCCACGAAGGTTACTTCCACTGGCGATCGAGACTCGAACGGAAGGCTGCCGCGCTTTCGGTGGCGGGCAGCCACATCTTCTTTCAGGGTCTGGGACGAAGCCTGTGGTTCGTCAAAGGCGCGGATGCTTGCGAAATTGCCCGCAGCATTGCTTCGTTTCCCCGCCAATATCATGCCGATGCCTGGAGCGGCGCAGGGCTGGCGTGCGCCTACGCGGGCGGAGCAAGCAGCGATGAAATGAAGGAGCTCTACGGCTGCGCTACGGAGTTCGCCGTTGCGCTGGCGCTGGGCGCGGCATTTGCCGCGAAGGCTCGGCTGCTGGCGGGAAATCTGGCCAGCCATACTGAAATGGCCTGCCAGACTTTCTGCCGGATCAGCGCGGAAAAAGCTGCCGCGCTCTGCGATGAGACCTTTAATCAAATTGAGGTCCATTATTGCTGTGCTTATCAGCGGTGGCGGGAGCTGCTGCAAGAGAGATTGCAGGCCATCAGCAACAAACTCGGCGAAACCGGCAACAATCTGGAATTAACTCACCTGAAAACAAGAGGAGAATGCCATGTCTAGTTCAAGCACGGCGGTGCAGCCGCTGGCCAAGGACCAAAGCTTTTACGAGAAGATCAACACCCGCTGGCACAAACGCGCCCTGGCGTTTTTTATGCTCGTGGTGCTTGGGCACTGGGCCGAGCACATTGCGCAAGCTTGGCAGATCTATGTCCTGGGCTGGCCGGCCCATCACGCCGGAGGAGTTCTCGGGCTTTTTTATCCCTGGCTGGTGCATTCAGAAACCTTGCACTATGGCTACGCACTGGTCATGCTGATCGGGATCTGGGTGCTGCGCGGAGGCTTTACCGGCACGTCATGCCGGTGGTGGACGGTGGCGCTGGTCATCCAGTTCTGGCACCACTTTGAGCACCTTCTGCTGATCGGCGAGGCCGCTTTTCACCACAACCTCTTCGGCGCGCCTGTACCGACGAGCATCATCCAATTCATCATTCCGCGTGTGGAGCTACATCTCTTCTATAACTCAATCGTCTTCATTCCCATGGTCGTAGGCATGTACTACCACGTGTTTTCGCGCCATGAAGAGGCGCAGCAAAAATGCACCTGCGCATGGCACCGCCAGGAATATGTAAACGCGTAGAGCGGGAACACCCCCCAGGTCATGAGTGCTATTGCTATTGTCGGAATGGCGTGCCGTTATCCGGATGCGCGCTCGCCACGCGAGTTGTGGGAGAACGTGCTGGCGCAGAGACGCTCATTCCGGCGTATACCGCAGGTGCGGCTGAGGCTGGAAGACTACTCCGCCGAAGCCGCGGGCGCAGACGCCATTTACATTCGAAACGCGGCCGTGCTCGAAGATTACGAGTTCGATCGCGTCCGCTATCGGATATCGAAACAGACCTATGAATCCACTGACCTGGCGCACTGGCTGGCCCTGGACGTAGCAGCCCAGGCGCTGGAGGATGCAAAGCTGCTTCAGGCCGGTGACGGCGAGCGTGAGCGGACAGGAGTGTTCGTGGGCAATTCTCTGACCGGAGAGTTTTCCCGCGCGAACCTTCTGCGCCTGCGCTGGCCTTATGTTCGCCGTGTTCTGGCAGGGTCGCTGCAGAAGCATGCGGCCGGTCTCAACGGCGGCCTTCACAAGCTTCTCGACGAGATTGAAGACCTCTACAAATCTCCTTTCCCGGAGACCACGGAAGAGTCGCTGGCCGGCGGGCTCTCCAATACGATCGCCGGACGAATCTGCAATTATTTCGACTTCAAAGGAGGCGGTTACACCGTGGATGGCGCCTGCGCTTCCAGCCTGCTAGCGGTCGCCAACGCGTGTTCCGCGCTGGAAGCGGGCGACATTGACGTTGCCGTCGCCGGTGGGGTTGATGTGAGCCTGGACCCATTTGAGCTGGCCGGATTTTCCAGGCTGGGTGCGCTCGCACGCGACAAGATGCGCGTGTTTGACGAGCATTCAACCGGCTTCTGCCCTGGCGAAGGCTGCGGGATGGTTGTGCTGATGCGCGACGAGCATGCCGCGGCGCGGCAACTCTGGCCATACGCGATGATTCGCGGGTGGGGCATTTCTTCGGACGGCGGCGGCGGCATTACCCGTCCGGAGGTTGCGGGACAATTGCTGGCATTGCGGCGCGCTTACCAGCGTGCCGGCTACGGGATTGATTCAGTCGCCTGTTTTGAAGGCCACGGAACGGGAACCGCGGTAGGCGATGCGACGGAATTGCAGGCGCTTTCTTCGGCCAGGCACAACGCGGGCGCCGACGCTTTGCCGGCTGCGCTGGGCTCGATCAAGGCAAATATTGGACACACCAAAGCAGCGGCCGGCGTGGCTGGACTCGTGAAGGCCGCGATGTCTATCCGCGCAGGAATTGTGCCGCCCGCCACGGGCTGTGATACACCGCATCCTGAATTAAGGGGTGAGAAGCCGGCCCTGCGGATTGTGCGCGAAGCGGAGTTGTGGCCCGTGGAAGCGCCGGTCCGCGCCGGTGTGAGCGCTATGGGCTTTGGCGGAATCAATACGCACGTCACGCTGGAGGCCGCGGACGGCTGTCGCCGCAGGAGCTTCACTGGGTTTGAGCAACAGCAGCTTGCTTCGGTGCAGGATTGTGAGCTGTTCCTTTTCCAGGCGGCCGATTTCGGTGAACTCGCCGCGCGCTTGCAGGAGCTCCAGGACCGCGCACGCGAACTCTCTTATGCTGAGTTGGCGGACTTGTCCGCATGGCTGGCGCAGCGGATCAAGCAAGACGCAAGCACAGATGTCCGTGCCGCGTGCGTGGCGGCGACGCCGGATGACCTTGAATCGGCCATCGCGAAGCTCCACGAGTGGTGTGTGCGGGAAGCGGAACAGCAGATTGACGTCACCCAGGGTGCGTTCCTGGGTGCCGGAGCGGGCAAGCCCCGGATTGGGTTTCTTTTCCCCGGACAGGGATCACCGGTTTACGTGAACGGCGGAATGTGGTCACGCCGCTTCCCGGCCATTCACTGCCTTTATCAGCGCGCGAATTTGCCGCGAAGCGCGGGCGTGGCCACGGAGATCGCGCAGCCCTGCGTGGTCACGGCATCACTTGCCGGATTGCATGCGCTTGAGCTTTGCGGCATCGAAGCTTCCATTGCGCTGGGACATAGCCTGGGAGAAATCACCGCCTTGCACTGGGCAGGGGCCTGCGATCAGGAAGACCTGCTGCGCCTGGTAAAGCAGCGTGGACGCGTCATGGCCAGCAACGCCGCGCCTTCGGGGAGCATGGCTTCCATTGGCGCCGATTCCACGCAGGTGAGGAACCTGCTGAATGGCGATCCGCTGGCCATCGCAGCTTATAACTCTCCACGGCAGACGGTGGTCTCCGGGCATGAGGACGCCGTCCGGCAATTCACGTCGCGGCTTGTCTCGGCCGGGATCGCCGCCACCGTGCTGCCGGTTGCGCACGCCTTCCACTCGCCGCTGGTGAAAGAGGTGGCCACCGCATTTTCCGGCCATTTAGCTGAAGAAGAGTTTTGCCGACTGCGCCGCAGAGTGGCTTCTACAGTAACGGGGGCGCTCCTGGAAGCCGATGCTGATTTCCGGGAGCTGCTCGCCGCCCAGATCACCATGCCGGTGCAATTCGCCTCCGCCCTCGCCGTGGCCGCGGCGGAGACAGATTTGCTGCTGGAGGTTGGGCCCGGCGCGGTACTCTCCGGAATTGCAGCTGAGTGTACGGACAAGCCGGTGGTCCCCCTGAACGTGGGCGCGGAATCCGTGCGCGGGTTGCTGCTGGCCGTGGGCGCTGCTTTTGCGATGGGAGCGAACGTGCGCACTTTTGCTCTGTTTGAAAACCGGTTTGTGCGTCCATTTGATCCCGGACGGAAGCACTCTTTTCTCGCGAACCCGTGTGAGACGATCCTGGACACACTGCCCCGGCGAGCCTCGGCCCGCGCCGCTGCCGACGCGGCAACTTGTGCAAGAGAGATGCAGATTGAGAGCGGGCAGACAAGCCTCGACCTGTTGCGCAACCTGGTGGCGCAGCGGACAGAACTGCCGCTTGCCAGCATCAAAGCAGGCAGCCGTTTTCTTGACGATCTGCACCTGAACTCAATTGCGGTGAGCCAGATCATTCTTCAGGCAGCGACCCGGCTGGGACTGTCCACGCCCGCCGTTCCCAGTGAATACGCGAACGCGACTTTGCTGGAGTCAGCGGCGACGCTGGATGGAATCCGGCAGCAGGCGCCGGTGAGCGCCGGCAACAAATTTCCCGAGGGAGTTGATTCCTGGCTGCGAGCGCTGGGGATCGAGTGGGTGGAGCAGCCGCTGCGGCCTGCGTCTTCACTTCCACCCGGCAGATGGCAGGTGCAGGCGGAGCAGGACTCGCCATTGCGAGCCTCCCTCGCGGAAGAATTTCACGCGGTTGCCGGGAGCGGGTTGGTCTGCTGTGTCCCACATGAACTTGACCACGGCGGGGCGGGGTTCCTGCTGCAGTGTGCTCAGGCTGCTATCAGCCAGGATGTGCACCAGGTTGTTTTTGTGCAGGATCGCGCCGGCGCGGCCGCGCTTGCCCGCACTCTCTGTCTGGAACATCCGAAGTTGAACATTACTGTGGTGAACGTGCCGAACCATCCCATGGCGGCTCAGTGGGCGGCGCTGGAAGCCAACTCCGCCGGCGGATTCACCGAGGCGAAATATGATCCGGACGGAACGCGCCGCGAGCCCCGGCTGAAGGTGCTCTGGATAGATGAAGAGGCGCATCGTCTGCCATTGGGTGCAGAAGACGTGCTGCTGGTCACCGGAGGCGCCAAGGGCATTGCGGCGGAATGCGCGCTGAGTCTCGCGCGTGAATACCGGTGCCGGCTGGCGCTGCTAGGCCGCTCTGATCCCACGCGCGACCAGGAACTCCAGAATAATCTGGCCCGCTTTGCCGCAATGGGCGTGGACTACCGCTATTTCCCCGCCGATGTAAGCAAGAAAGAGCTGGTCGCGAGTGCGGTGGAGAGAATCCGGGCCGAGTTGGGCGACGTCACGGCAGTGCTTCACGGCGCGGGCACAAACTTTCCTAAGCGCTTGCTGGAGATCAGCCCGGCGGATCTTAAAGAGATTCTTTCGCCGAAGGTGGAGGGCCTGCGCAATGTTTTGGAGAACCTTGACGTGGGCAATCTGCGGCTGCTGGTCACATTTGGCTCAATCATCGCGCGTACCGGCCTGCATGGCGAAGGACATTACGGCTTGGCCAATGAGTGGCTCACCGCAATGGTTGAGCGCTGGCAGGCAGACCATCCATCGTGCCGTTGCGTCCATCTGGAGTGGTCCGTGTGGGCGGGCACAGGCATGGGACAGCGGCTTGGAGTGCTGGAGTCGCTGATGCGCCAGGGTATCACTCCGCTACCGCTCGACGACGCAATCGACGCGTTCAAAAGAATGCTTGCGTGGAAGCATGCGCCCGTCTCTTCGATCATCACCGGACGCTTCGGGAAGCTGCCGACGCTGCAATTTTCGGATCCCGACTTGCCGTTGCAGCGCTTTCTGGAGCAGGTGCAAGTTTATTATCCGGGCATTGAACTGGTGGTGGATGCCGAATTAAAGGCAGATACGGACCCTTACGTTGCCGAACATGTGTTTCAGAGCGAGCAGCTTCTTCCCGCAGTCGTCGGAATGGAAGCCATGGGCCAGGCAGCCATGGCACTGGAAGCAACTGATCAGTTGCCTGAATTCCGCCAACTCCGCTTCGAGCACCCGATCGTGGTCCCCGCAGGCAATGCGGTAACTATACGCCTTGCCGCGCTGCGACGCCGGCCGGCGCACGTCTCAGTGGCCATTCGCTGCTCCAGCAGTTCGTTCCAGGTGGATCATTTCAGCGGCGAGTGCATCTTTGAGCGCAAACAAGCGGAACAAATTGCGGATGGACCGCCATTGTCGCAAAAAACGCTGTCTCTCGACCCTGCGTGCGATCTTTATGGTGGAATTCTTTTCCACCAGGGCCGCTTTTGCCGGGTAAAAAACTATCATCTGCTGGAAGCGGGCAGAAGCGTGGCTGAACTCACCGAGCCGGCGGCTTCGCCATGGTACGCCCGCCACCTTCCAGCGGAACTTGTTACGGGAAATCCCGCGTCGCGCGATGCGGCGCTGCACTCGATTCAAGCGTGCATCCCGCATAAAACCGTGCTGCCGGTGGGAATTGTCCGGGTTGTGGCCCAGGCTGACTGGACCTGGAAAAGCGCAACGGTGCGTGCGACCGAACGCAGCCGCGACGGCGACGACTTTATTTATGACCTGACGGTCCAGAATGAGTGTGGGCAGATCTGCGAGCGCTGGGAAGGACTCCATCTTCGCGCCGTGGGAAGCAGCCGGAGTGCGGGGCCATTGCCGCCGGCGCTGCTGGGGCCGTACATCGAAAGAAAGCTGGGCGAATTGCTTCCTTCAATCCAATTGCGGGTGATGCTGGTGCGGGAAGAAGATGCGGCTGCGACGATCGAGCAAATGCTAGGCCCGGGGGCGAAGCTCACCCATCGCCTCGACGGCAAGCCTGAAGTTACAGGCTGTCTGGATTCGCTGGCCGTGTCTGTTTCTTACTGTTCGGGACTGACCTTGACCCTGTGCGGGAAGCACCGGGTGGGTTGTGATATTGAACCAATTTCGCGCCGAAAAAATCATTGCTGGAAAGAGTTGCTGGGCGAGAACTACGCGCTGGCGACACTGATGGCGGAAAAGTCGCGGACATCGTTTGACACGGCTGCAACCCAGGCCTGGACTTTGAAAGAGTCGCTTAGAAAGGCGAGCGCCAGCGATCAGCCGCTCCGCTTGCAAGCGGTTTTCCCCGATGATTGGTCCACGCTGAGCGGCAGCGGCGTTACCGCGTCGTCGTTCCACACGCGACCGGCGGGAATCAATGACGAGATTGCTTTCGGCTTTGTTGTCAGGAATGGAATACGATGAACGCCTACGAGTATCGTCACATCATTGGATTTGAGGAGACCACGCTGGTGGGGAACGTCTATTATGTTAATCACTTCTGCTGGCAGGGCCGCACGCGAGAATTGTTTCTGAGAGAGCATGTTCCTGAGATCCTTATGGAGCTAGAACGTGGGTTTGCGCTGATTACCTTGCGGTGCTCCTGCGAATACCTGGCCGAGTTGAGGGCATTCGATGAGATAAGCGTTCGCATGTTCCTGGCGGGCACGGTGCAGAACCGCATCGCCATGAGGTTTGAATACTGGCGTGAGAACCAGCCTCGCGAGCTGGTGGCGCGCGGCGAGCAGGAAATTGCATGCATGCGCCGCCAGCACGCACACCTGGTGCCGGTGGCAATACCCAAGTCGCTGCGCGAGGTCTTAGCGCGGTTTGACCAGGCAGCGGATATGGCTTTTGAAACGGCGTGACGACCTCGCCACCTCACTTCCGCGTCGGAGGCGACGGTGCTCGCAGCGACAGCCGCACGACGCTGGCGCGCACCTCTTCGACCACGCACACCCAGATCGATCCTCTCGATTTTGAATTACTAAGCTGATTTTATGGCCATGACACCATCGATAATTTGCTGTGAATCGCTCGCCATCGTTTGATTCCCCGCCAGTTTCCAGTTTTCCAATCCGACAACTCCGGAAATACGGTAAGTCGAGGTTCCAGGTCAAAACTGAGTGCGGTTTTGTCTTGAAACAGAATCGTGATTGCGTTCAGGTCAGGATCAATTTCGACACTCTCAACGATCTTGCCTTTGACTTCGCGAAAGTAAGTGAGATGTCTTGGGCTCTTTTTCCGTGAGCTTTTACCCTTGACTGCAGCCAATTGTCGCCTCCAGCGGGTGATTGGGTCATAGCTCGTTTGTGCCAAGCCACGAGCGCGTCCCGTTGTGTTCTATAGCTTCCGTTGGCGAATAAAGCAACGAAATAACCAGCTAGAGAATTTTTTGTGCAGTTGCCGCTAGAGGGATTGCTTCGCCACTTTGGCGTGTATCTGGGCGGCATTTCTGGTAACCCAGTTCTTCGTCACATTATCGCGTGTCGGTGCTTTTTCTTTGGCAATCAAACTGGTCAGGTGTTTCGCTAGCTTTTCTTTAAAAATTACATTCGCCTGCCAATCTGGCACAGCTCGCTCCAGAACATACTTCGCCGCCCATACAACTAGTTTGTGTTCAAACTTCTGCCTGCGTTCCTGAACCCGAACGGGTACTGTCGCGGATCGGTTGTGTTCTATGCAACAGAAAAGCCCATATTCATAAGTCTTATTTGGTTTGTCGAATACAAAGTAGGGCCGCTTACAATTTTTATAGCGACACTTTGCAATGCGCAGCCGCAAATCACTCGAGAGAACCAAAGCGATGATGCGCCTGGCCTGCCACATGGGATTTTCAAAGTTGCTCTGATCTTGGGGCAGCAGCCTGAGAGTTGAAAGGGTAGAGGTCTCTAAAACGGTTCGTGACGTTTTCCAATACGCTGCAGCTTCTGAGGCCGCTTGCTGTGCCCTGGACTCATTTCGGTTACGCGCAGCTTCCTTGGTGCCATTTTTCCCGCTGTCGATCCATTCATCAATACAGCTGCAGACCTTTTGGGCCGCCACCTCGCGATCAGTGCGTTGCTTTTTACAGAACTCATCAACGTCAATATCCGGATGCACCGCGGCGCAGTTTGTTTCGTAAAACGCATCACCGCTCCACAGCGGACTCACGATGCGAGCTTCCGGAGTACTGTTCAAGAGATCCAGCACATCCTGCTCAGAAAGGATGGTTTGTAGCTTTAAGTCAATAGCCAACAAACGTTTTCCGACAGTGCGTTTCACAAATATGATGCTATCACTAATGAGAATAATCATGATAGCAAATGAAATCTAGTTCCAACTCCGGAGCTGTGATTCACTGCCCCCATGACTACCTCAAATGCGTCCGATCTTACGATTTCGTACTTACCAATCGATGCTCTTGTGTCTAATCCCTGTAACGCACGAACGCACAGCAGGCACCAACGTCGGCAGATAGCAGCCAGCATCAAGGCGTTCGGGTTTACAAATCCAGTTCTGATCGATAACAGGAACACCATAATCGCCGGGCATGGGCGAGTAGAGGCTGCAAAACTGCTGGGCATCGATCGCGTTCCGACTGTACGGCTGGAGGGTTTGACCCAGGATCAGATTCGAGCCTACGTGATTGCTGATAACCGGCTTGCAGAAAAAGCAGGCTGGGCCAAAGAGATTCTGGCAATTGAGCTGCAACACCTCATCGCCCTCGACAACGATTTAGATATCACGATAACGGGTTTTGAAATTCCCGAGATCGACTTGATCCTGCAGGAAGCAGGCGCGCAACAAGATGAAGATGATGTTATTGAAATGGATCTGGCAGCTCCAGCTGTCACTCAGACTGGCGACCTCTGGCAGATGGGCAGACACAGGGTCCTTTGTGGGAATTCTCTTCACGACACTTCTTACCAAGCACTCTTGGGGAGCCGGCGTGCTCACGCCGTTTTTATCGATCCGCCCTACAACGTCGCCATTGACGGGAACGTTTGTGGCAAAGGGTCAATTAAGCACCGCGAATTCTCGATGGCTTCAGGTGAGCTGAGTGAAGCCGAGTTCGTGGCTTTTCAGAACACGGCATTCAGGTTCCTCGTTCGGTATAGCATGGGCGGATCTGTGCACTACATATGCATGGACTGGCGCCATATGAGTGAGTTGTTAGCCGCCGGCAAGCAGATCTACGACACCCTCCTTAACCTGTGTGTTTGGGCCAAGGACAATGGTGGAATGGGATCCTTCTATCGGTCCCGGCACGAACTGATCTTTGTTTTCAGAAATGGCAAAGGTCCACACCGCAACAACATTCAGTTAGGACAATACGGGCGTAACCGGACCTACGTATGGGAATACCCGGGAGTCAATACCCTTTCGAAACATAGCGATGAAGGCAATCTGCTCGCACTGCATCCGACCGTCAAACCCGTAGCTTTAGTCGCCGACGCTCTTTTGGATTCCTCTGCTCGCGGCGATGTCGTTCTCGACAGCTTTCTTGGGTCGGGCAGCACGCTCATGGCGGCGGAGCGCATTGGCCGGATCTGCTACGGAATTGAGATCGATCCAATTTACGTGGATGTGGCCATCAGACGCTGGCAACGGCTCACCGGGGATCGCGCCGTTCATGCCGTAACAAAGAAATATTTCGATGACCTTGCGGTCGCAGCGGAGGTACGCCATGGCTGATCATGACGATTCTTACGAAATTGGATACAAGAAACCGCCCGCCGAGACCAGATTCACCCGAGGACAATCGGGTAATCCAAAGGGAAGGCCTAAAGGCACAAAGAATCTGGCAACCTTACTCGTCAAAGTCGGACGGGAGCGCGTCAGGGTCACGATCAATGGGCGCACTCGGACGATGACCAAGCTCGAAGCAATCCTCCTGCAATTGGCGAACAAGGCTATTGCTGGTGAAGACCGGGCGGCCAAAGAAATCTTGCATTTGCTGAGCTTGTACGAAGAATCGGACAAGACTGGACTCCCGCAGGCCGATCAGGATGAAAAGGACGAGGCTACCTGGGACAACCTCGTGAAACGAATTCTGAAGTCCAACCCAGGGTCGGATGATGGAACCGGCGGCGCCCCGGCAGCCGTATCCGACTGGGAGAAATGATCATGCAATTTTCTCGCTCCGAACTTGAATTTATCTTGCGCCGCGATCTAATGGGATTCATCGTACGCTCATTCTACGAACTGAATCCGCAAACGAAGTTCTTTGAGAGCCCCCATATCGAAGTCATGGCCTCGAAGTTGGAAGCCTGCCGTCAAGGCAAGATTAAGCGGTTGATCGTCAATATGCCGCCACGGGCGCTGAAATCACATGCCGTGAGCGTTGCTTTCGTCGCCTTGGCTTCTTGGACACGATCCGACCAAGCAGATCATCTGTGCCAGCTACGGCCAAGAGCTGGCGGATAAGCATGCCAGGGACTGTCGAACCCTGATGGCAAGCGCTTTCTTTAGAAGGCTCTTCCCCAGGACCCGACTCTCTCCAGATAAGCAGGCTGTCAATGATTTCATGACAACCGAACAGGGCTTTCGAATGTCGACTTCGGTCACGGGGGTGTTGACTGGTAGGGGAGCGGACGTCATCATTCTCGACGACCCGCTAAAGCCCGAAGAGGCACTATCTGAAACCAGGCGCAACAGTGTTAACGACTGGTACAGCAACACCTTCTTAGTCGCCTCAACAATAAGGAAACCGGTGTAATCATTATTGTCATGCAACGGCTGCACCAGGACGACCTGGTCGGCCATGTGATGGAGCAGGGAAATTGGGAGGTCTTGTCGTTTCCGGCGATAGCGGAGGAAGACGAAACTCATATCATCGAGAATCCCTGGGGAAAGCGGACATTTCAACGCAAGGCCGGTGAAGTCCTCCAACCGGAACGGGAATCCAAACTCACACTCGACATTACTCGTAAAAACACAGGAGAGTATGATTTTGCCAGTCAATATCAACAGAGCCCGATGCCTCTGGGCGGCGCCATCATAAAGACGCAATGGCTCAGATATTACGACCTTGGTAAACTTCCCGAAAGATTCACCTCAGTGCTCCAGAGCTGGGATACAGCAAACAAGAGCGGCGATCTCAATGATTTTAGCGTTTGTACAACGTGGGGCGTTGTAAGCGGCTATTACTATTTGCTGCACGTATTCCGTGCGCGTCTTAATTACCCCGATCTAAAACGCGCAGTGCAAGACCAGGCTCAACGAGAGCACGCATACCTTCACCCCGCCAATACAATTCTTATCGAGGACAAGGCGTCGGGAACCCAGTTGATTCAGGATCTGCAGGCGGAAGGGGTGCTTCATGTAACTCCCTATGATCCTCCTCCTGGATCGGACAAACTGATACGTCTCTATTCCCAGTCGGCAGAATTTGAGAACGGTCGGGTGCTGCTGCCGAGCTCTGCCTCATGGCTGGACGAATACATTCGCGAGCTTACGGCTTTCCCCGGTTCCAAATATGACGATCAGGTGGATTCTACATCGCAGGCGTTGGAACACATGAAGCAGAATCGCGGCCTGGCTTCTACTATCACCCGGAGAGCTGTTACAGGCGACTGGGGCACAATCCAGTGATGCTGCCGCTTGCAAGTCGTTAATTACGGCAGGGAAGCAACTTGCACAGACGTGGCCTTCCAAGTCCATGGCCGAACAGCGCGAGTTTTTACGCGACGTGATAGGACGAATCATTGTGCACGAAACTGGGCTGCAAATGGCAGTGATCCAACCCACATTACGGGCAGCCTTGCTAGGAGAGCAACCAGCTCACGGCGGCAAGAGCACGCAAGACGTTTACACAATCACCATCGACGCTCGAGTCAAACGTTGTGGTTGGGAAGTGCGGTTAGTTGTTCCAGCTGGAACCGGCACCCAGGTGCCACATCGAGCTTCGCTGCCTTTAGTCAAGGCCGTCGCCCGCGTCCATCGTTGGACGGAAAAGATCATGGATGGAGGATTTCAGAGCCGGCAGTCGATCGCACAATTCGTACAAGTTGATCAGCGTTACGCGGGCCGCATTCTTCAATTTGCCTTCTTGGCCCCTGACATTATCGAAGCAATCCTGGAAGGGCGCCAGCCAGCCGAGCTGACTGTGCAAAAGCTGCTGCGCGGGCTGCCGCTGAGTTGGGCCGAGCAGCGAAAGCGGCTAGGGTTCATGGCTGTCGCGCAAGACTAGAGCTCCGGCTTGGGCCCAGTGGGTCTTGTGCGTCCGAACTGTAGGCAATTTTGAAATGTGGTTCCTTCGTCACTGTAGACAGGGGATGAATCCGCAGATTGCCGATTTAGTGATCTCTGCTTTAAGTGCCAGGCATCTGAGCAAGGTTATGTTGCTCTGTGTGGTTGGCGTTCCGGCCGGCGCACTTTCCGTCTCAAGCAAGAGATCTGACGAAGAGTGCAAGAGCCTGCCACAGACGCTGGCGATGATCGGCGCTTTAATTCGTACTCACCCTCTACCAGCTCAGTTTTCTAGCATCCTCGCAAGCTCGAACCAGCCAAGGTCTCGGCACTCACGTTCGGAAAATACCTCTGGCAGGAGAAGAAACGAGCAAAGTGCTAAGTGTTCGGCTAAGGCCAGATTCGTGCGATATCCCTCAAATATGCTTCCCCATGCTTGCCAGATAACATGGGGTCGTCGGCTAGGTTTAAGTAATTCCGCGATGAAAATGCCCATGGCCGTCCTCACATCAATCGCGCGTCTCTCGGTGACTTGATCGCTCATTGCAATCAGTGGTCGCAGTTCCAGTGCAAGGTGCGGTCCGTTGCGCGCTAGGATAGGCGCTCCGGAACGGAAACTAGCGGTCGCTTTTGCAGTGAACGGACTGGCAAGTGCAGAAAGACCTGTTTCTGGCCCTTCAACTGAGCCGGTTGCAACAACTCCCCCCGAGGACCAAAACACGAAGGGCATAGCTCCCAAAGCAAATCGCTGCCCCTGAGCCCATGCCCCCATAATAGCTTCCTTGACAGCACTAAGATGGTCTGCCGCAGTACTCACCGATCGAGCCGCCGCGATCTCTAGCACTCTCGCTGGAACGCGAAGCAGAGCTTCTTGTTCTTGCAGTGTGCCCATCGATAGAAGCGCTGACACGAGACTCCGACGAGATTCCTCACTAACCTCGATCTGCTCTTTGCGAGCGGAAGTCAGCGCCTCTTGGAAGACGTCTTGGAGACGACTATGCACGATGTCGCTAGCCCAACGATGTCCCTCAGACAGCGTCGCTGCGAAATGACGATCAAGGCGCTCATTGTCCACTCTGCCAGTCTGTTCGAGCATGGAGAGCGCGGCCTGTCTTATTGTATTTGGGAACATAACGCGCCCTCTGTATAAGAACTCTATTGCCCTCGGCGTCTGTGATGCCTCGCCCGCTAGGCCGACGGGGCGGATGAGACGCAGACAAGTCGTTATATCAGCATGACGCTCATCAGCGTACCTGGCAAGGGTATCTAACTCATCTTGCTCAGACACGACGGTCGCTGTTTGAGTCGCCTCCTCAGCAATTTTCTGTAAGACTTTGTAGAGTGGCAAAAGTATCCGGATTTCGCTCAGCCAGGCGCTTGCGCTGTCCGCACCTTCCTTGATCTCCTTGAGTCGTCGTTCAAGCGAAGCCCGATCCCTGTGGTAGGTCTCGATAAGCTTGCCATGGCTCCGGTGATGTTTGCGGTTCGCCTCAGCAATCAAAGAGGGAATGGCGTGAGGCCGCCCTGCTTCATCCCCAGCCAAGTCTTTCGCCGCAAGGAGTTCCTCGATCGACTGCTCCGGCTCGATTCCGTACGCCTTCGCCCTAGTCAGAGCCCACAAATTCTCCCAAGCAGTGTGCGAGTGAGTGATGAAGCGATTCGACCACAACCTTTCGACATATCGAATCCCGGACTCCACTCCATGCTGGGTAGTAAGCTCCGACACTGCCTGACGAATGTAGGACCCTCCACCGTCACGGGTCTGATATGCCGAAGAGATAGAGATCCACCACTCCATGTAGTATGTTGCGGCAGATATCGTGCCGCCATCCACGGCGGAATCCGAGTACTTTCTTCCGCCAGAATAAGTATCCGCCAGCGGAACACAGTCATGGTGGTGCACGACCGCGTAGTCGCTGAGATATTCGTCCGTCTGATGCTGAAATAATTCTTGGGCGCGTTTTGATAGCTGGTCCCAAGGCGCAGTTGTGTCGGCCGGACGCGGGTGTGGCGATCCAACGATGTGGGGCAACAGGTCAAGTGCGTGTTGAAGGAAGACGACCTCATCTGAGGAAGACATTCTTGCTCACCTGAGCGACAATTTCTTGCCCTCTGCGAACCGCGAGTTCTCGCGGCCATCCACTTTCTTCAAGAACACTTGCCGCCGCTTGTGCTGCAGCGTCGTTTTTGGCAACGTTGCCTGAAGGTTGATCTTTCTTGAGGGTTGCGAGCGCGTCCAGGGCATCTGCAAGAACGTTCGGATCCATCGGAAGGTCGCGGGCGGCTGTAAGCCGTTTCGTGAGGTCGCTGTCTGAGTCGTGTTCACCACGAGCCTGCCCCGGCCTGAGGCGACGTTGCAACTTACCCAGCTGGTCGTATGCAACACTCGAGAGGAGATTAACCACGAAAGCGACTATGACATTCCAGACAACGAGTTCGAACCATTCCGGCGAAGGCAAATTACGTTCACGACTTTCTTTCGAGGACGCAAGATACGGGGCGTCCTCTACTAGAATGGAGAACGTCTGATTGAAGAAGTTCAGAGCATGACGCGTCGTTATGGGGTCTTCATTCTGCATCAAGAGGACTATACACCCGTATCAGTCTCCAAGCTCTATGCGACTGCGGTAGCGTCACGGCCGACTCGGACGTGATTCCGTAGACATGCGTTGTTGGCGATAGCGTCCTTTATCATTTACTACTTGAGTCTCAATGCCAACAGTTTCGAGGAAAACGAAGTCTTAATTTTCCTATACTTTGAATCAATAATTATGAGCGGTACTTAGGCATATCCTGAAAGACGGTTCTCGTCCGAAATTACATAGTCAGAAGTAAGCAAGTCCAAATGGCGCGCTTATCATTGCTAGACTCTTCAGATCACACTTGCTCCACATTTTGCTATTGCTGGATGCCCAGGCTCGGGCGTCTTAATGCGAGGTCAGAGAAAGCGTTTGGTAGAGAGATGACGAATTTTACAAGTGACAGCGAAGCGGCAGCGGCCAGAGGATGGTAGTTATCGCGAGTGGTCTTCTTTGTCCCGTCAGCCCAGTCGCAGACGGCCTTCACGACTATCCATTCTTTTTTGGCGTCGTGCCGACTTGCCGCTGCGTATAACCCGGCACCCTCCATTTCGCCTCCGATCGCCGTAGGGTGCTCAGAAAACAGCCGAACCTTTTCGTCCAGATTGTCGAGGAGGGTGTCTCCAGTGAGAAGCGGACCCGGTTTCACTCTACACACATAGCCGTCAGGCCGCTTGAACTCCCACCCGAATACATTGCTGAAGCGGTTCAAAAGAACGGGCCCGGCTTCCGGACTTGACCCGCGGTATTCTTCGCCAGCCACACTCGCGCGCTTGACCTCATACGCAATCACTTGCTCTGAGACCAGCACGTCGCCGATTTTAAGCTGGTCGGTGTAACCACCGAATGCGACACCTGCGGCAATCACGGCGTTAGGATCGCAGTCAGCAATGGCCTGTCGAACCGACAATGTCGCACCATCCCGACGGGACGTACCTGCCTTGCATTTGGCGACGGCAATGTGATGGCGCCCTAGTCGGCCAAAGTAATAGACGGCTTGTCCCTTGTATCCATACAGCACAGAGGTACCGCCAATCGGTTCGAGTGCGTTCAATGCCGTATCAAGCTCGATTTCGGCCGCCGTAAGAAGAAGTATTTCGGTCTCTTTTAATAGGGCAGCTGTTTTGTCTGCATCTACGGCCTCAGCCTTCGGCTTTGCCGGTGCAGCGAATGAGAAGTTTGGAGCTTCCCCGTTGGTGAGCCGGGCTCGGAGTGGGTTGTGACGAACCAGCTTCTCCTCGCGCTCACCGTGCGATGAAGTTGCAGCCTGGGGGAGACATTTCGCTGTAAGACCTGCGACATCCGCCGCACTGAGGTAAAAGGTACCGACCTGATCCTCCTCAAGCCGTTCCGGAGTTTTCATGTTCTGCAGCTGACGTCTGTACAACGGCTCGATCATTTCCAGCCCTGTATAGACGATCGCTACGACATCAGTCTTGTCAGACGACCACGTTTCGAATTCTGCACGATTCTGAAATACTGGATTCCTAGTCGCACTCTGTTCCCATACATACGTTGGCGGCCCGGATTTTGTGTCCCGAACGGATGCCTTCGCGAGGATTGCTCCCGACGCTGTCCTATCGCTCTCAACGTAGAAAAAAACAGTGTCACCGGGCTTCAGGAACTTCCCTACAGGGCCACCCTTGAAGTACGTTCGCTCCTGGTTCGGTGCCGTGCTCAGAGCATGAAGATATGCAGATTTGATAGGCGCAGGAGTTACGAATACGCCATTGAAAGGTTTATCGCCTGGTATTGCTCCGAACCTAGATTGACGTTTAACCGATTTGTCGTTGTGAAGTATCGCGCATTCCTAGAACGCCTCTCGCTGTCAGCAGCTACGATCAACTTACATCTTTCCGCGATTCGGAGGTTGGCCGATGAGTCCGCAGAGAGCGGCTGGCTGAGCCCGGACACGCGATTGGAATTCGGCGAGTTAAGGGAGTCAAGCAGCTCGGACGGAAAATGGGCAACTGGCTCACTCGCAATCAGGCTCAAGAGCTAGTTAACGCCACTTCGAAGACCAATCTATGTGGTTGGAGATGGGGCAATGCTTGGATTGCTATTGGGATGTGGATTGCGACGTTCGGAAGTCGTGGGTTTGAGCCTCGACCAGTTGCAATCGAGGGAGGGGCGCTGGGTCATTGTCAATTTGGTCGGGAAAGGAAAACGACTACGAACGATACCAGTGCCGTCGTGGACCAAGGAGCTTCTCGATGCTTGGCTCCGGCATTCCGGAGTTATCGAGGGAAAGGTATTTAGGCGGGTTTTGAAGGGGGGAACTCGACAAGAAGCCGGTCTGACAGCCAATGTTGTTTGGTATGCGGTGAAGCGATGTGCCAGTCAAGCTGGCATAGCCAATTTGGCACCTCATGACCTTCGTCGCACTTGCGCCCGCCTGTGCCATGGCTGTGGAGGAGAACTGGAACAAATTCAGTTTCTGCTGGGCCACGCCTCCGTGCAAACAACGGAACGGTACATCGGCAGCAATCAGAAGCTTCAAGACGCCGTGAATGATCGACTTGGAATTTCGGTCGCGAGCGACAGCGCCTGAAAGGTTCTATACTCTCGTCACGTAGTCTTGACGATAGCGTCCTTTATCATTCACTATCTGGGTTGGCAAGCGGGCATTCGGGTCGTTTGTCCCCGACAGCGACTATCCACTCACTTGTTTGCTTCCCGCGAAATGCGCCAATTGGCGTTTCTCGACCCTTACGGCGTTTGTCAGAACGAATCCAGTCGCGTTTGCGAATAGCCGGCTTCCAGGACGATGGCTTTGACTGCACTCTCAAGGGTTATCAGGTCTATCGCGCGGAAAGTGCCAGGCTAGGAAACCACAGCGTAGATGCGGTTGCCGCCGGACAGATTAGCGCCAGCGAAGAGAAACTTGAAACCCTGCCATCCACCGAAGCCGACGATCACCGGGTCCGAAACATTCCCCGGAGTTCCGGCGTCACCGTAAGACAGCAACTCTCCGCTCTGGTTGACCGCATAAATGCGGTTGTTGCCGGACACATCTTTGCCGGCGAACAGAAACTGGAAGTCTTGCCAGCCACCGAAGCCGACGATCATCGGATCCGAAACATTCCCCGGAGTTCCGGCATCCCCGTAGGACAGCAACTGCCCGGCTTGGTTGACCGCGTAGATTCGGTTTTCGCCGGACAGATTCGCGCCAGCGAAGAGAAACTTGAAACCCTGCCAGCCACCGAAGCCGACGATCATCGGGGCCGAGACATTCCCTGCAGTTCCGGCATCCCCGTAGGACAGCAACTGCCCGCTCTGGTTGACCGCATAAATGCGGTTGTTGCCGGACACATCTTTGCCGGCGAACAGAAACTGGAAGTCTTGCCATCCACCGAAGCCGACGATCATCGGGTCCGAGACATTCCCTGGAGTTCCGGCATCCCCGTAGGACAGCAACTGCCCGCTCGCGATGGTCTCGACCTGAACGGAGAAGGCACCCCCCAGCACGGCGCCGACAACATTGATCGTTACGCCGTCTGTCGTGAATGACTGTCCTGTCGGGAGAGCGGTTTACGTGAGCAGGGCAAGGGGAGCGGCGTTGTTCTGCGCATTCCCCAGCGGGTCCGATGTCTGGACGCGGTAGACGATAACGCCTTCGTTGGGAATGTTGGTGTCGAACTGGTCGGCCCGCAGGCGTGCTTCAACCATTAGGTAAGGCACCGCGGCGCCGATCTGGATAGCGGCCACTCTCCCGGTCGGGGGCGGTTGGATAAGGCTGGCCGACTGCAGCGTATAGGTAGCAACTCCGCCGCGGTGCATCGCAACGGTCGAAGGGTCCAGCCATCCTACGGCCCGTTTCGTCCATGCCGAGATGTGGGTGGCGTCATAGCCAGCCTCCTGGTCAAAGGGACCCATGTTATCGCCGGACGGATAGTTTCCGGCAAAATCGAACAGGTCGGGAAGATCGCATAAGTTCGTCTGGTGCAGGAGTTCACCCACCCAGTTGCCGAGATTATCGGACATACAAAAACGAGACCAGGCGAAGTTCGAAAGCTGAGCGGTCGAGCCGCCGCCCGGCCCACCCAGCATCACGATCGCCGCGCCGACAAAGCCCTCGGATCTCAGTTGGGCGCCCATCGTCGCTTCAAGAGCGTCGGGTAGAACGTTCTTTCCTGCGATGGTTTGCGCAGGGAGCACGACGACGTCGAGATCCGCCAGTCCGGAAGATACGGTGTGGAAGTAAGCGCGGACGGATCGGTCGACGCCGGCGATCGGTGCGCCGATTATCGAGTTTTTCGGCGGGTCGTAAAACAGCCGTTGCATGATCTGATCGGACCAGTCGGGCGGTATGACGTCCGGCGGCTGAATGTTTGTCCGAGACAACGGAATGAATGCAAGTTTCTTTCGACCCAGCCAAGCCATATCGTCCTCCCACGCGCCGCGATGATTAAAACCGCAGGGACGCTTTGATCGGTCATATTCAATACCGTCGCTGGTCCGGAGCAGTACCGCGTGTTCAACATTCGGCTGGGGATTGAACTGGCCTTTGCTGTTCCCGCCAGCCAGCAGTTGTTCTCCTAGTCCAATAGTGACGCTACATGCTGATTCGTTTCAGTGAGGTTTTCTTGTCTGGATTCTTTAGTCTCGGTCAATCGGTGTCGAGGGGCACGGAGGATCGCCCCAACAGGTCCTCTGTGAGGATTGAGCAAATTTCAACGGATGGTGCGACAGTCAACGCTCGTGTCCACAACGCCTGCCTTGGCGCTCGGTAAGTCGGCACCCTTGTATTTATTGCTGGACCACACCCCCTGATATGGTCCTCGGTTCATCGGCTCTGAAAGGCTTTGACCATGAACAAGACTGCTTTTCCTGTTGTTGCTCATTGGGATCTCCCTCGCCGCCGAGTCACCGAAATACGGATGGAAAAACTTGGCGAGGAAACGTTCTCCTTGGACGCGACGGAGCACAAATACCTCAGACTGCCGACCGGTAAACTGCGTTTTGAATTCAAGGCAGTCCACCGTTGCTGACCGCTTATCCTGTAACGCTTCGAATATCCAAATTTAAGTTGCTTATGTCGTCACCAACTAGTATTCTCTCTGACCAACACCCCTTCCAACTGTAGAGCGGTAATCAGAGGAAGATATGATCGATTGGCTGCGCACGGCTAAGTCTGCCTACTTCTACAAAAAGCGGAAGAAGTTACCCAAAAATGCCATCGTCGACATGTTTCGAGCTGTTCGAGATAGATCGGAAGCGCCGTCACAAGACATTTTCCGCCACGTAAAAGAACCACTTAACCACGCTGCATGGTCGGCAATAGCCTTCTTCTACCCAGAGATCGAGGAAATATTTGTCCAGCCAGCTACCCCACCCGCCGACCAGGAAGATGTCGGCGTTCAGTTAAAACGTTATATAGATCGAAACGACCTTTTTACGATCCTATTTAATGACTTTGCCATCGTATATCTGGACGGGACGCTGTATCGAGACAACTCGTTAGCTGACGGCCAGGCGTTCCTCGCGTACATAAAAACTGACCCTCAGCTCGCCACTACAACAAGTGAAAAAGGAGCCTTCTCGTCGGCGCACACGGCTTTTGATGCGGACTCGGTATTCGGGGTGATTGTGGACCGCATCGCGAACGATGATGACGTTCTAATTTGTGATGATCTCGGCGACGAGTGGGCTGATTTCATCGGGGTCAATGACGATTCACAGCCGAAAACAATCAGCTTTTATCATGCGAAACATGACGACTTAACTTTAGGCGCTTCTGCTTTACACATTTTAGTGAGCCAGGCAATTAAGAATTTGGGACGAATGAATCCTTCAAATGCAGAGGTTACAGCCAAGCTTCCAAAATGGACTGCACTCTATACCAACAACAATGCAGCTACAGCCATTCGGCGGCTCGTGAGAGGCAATGCTGCAATGCTAAGTAACAACATCAATGGGGCCATATCAGCGCCTGATACTATTCGTCGCATATTCATAGTCACCTCGTCTTTGAGCCGTGCACAGCTCGTGCAAGCCTTTGAGGCCATTCGCAATGGGACACCGCCGAGACCTCACTTCGTGCAACTCTACTGGCTTTTGATATCCTATTTCTCCGCATGTACCGAAGTCGGAGCCTTTGCTTACGTCATGTGCAGAGAATAGCGATTGCGACGATGACTTACGATCAAAACAGAGATGACTGTGCCGGACGATCCTGCACCGCAACTGATTCTTCCGCGCACTCCGGTCCGTCATTCCCGACCTTATTCACTCTGGAACTCACCGGGTACACACGCATGAGCCGAGCATCGAAGGGCTTGAATAGATCAGCAACCTTTGCGGGATCGGTCATGCCGGGGTCAAGCCACAGGTCATGGTCGTTCTTATCGATAATGACCGGCATTCGGTTATGAATGTCTTTCAGCAGCGCGTTGGCTTCGGTGGTCAGGATTGTGCAGGATTCGATTAGCTTTCCTGTCGGGTCTGTCCATCTATCCCAAAGACCGGCGAACGCAAACAGCCCATCATCGACCATGCCAATTTATACGGCTCCTTTTTCTTCGGGCCGATCTGCTTCCACTCGTAAAAACCATCTGCAGGTATCAGGCACCGGCGCTTCCGCATGGACTCGCGAAAGACCGGCTTCTCCGCCGCCGTCTCCGACACCGCGTTGATTGCCCTATCACTGGCCAGATGACCTCACCGTACCTGAAGCGCAGACAAGGCAAAGAGCTTGTGACATATCCACGCCCGTCACTTGAGCCGGTACTAAAGCGGACGCTAGGTGTTCCACTGTTTCAGGAGCAGCTTTTGAAGATGGCGATGATCGTCGCTGACTTCACGGGCGGAGAAGCCGAAGAGTTACGCCGGGCATTGGGTCATAAACGGTCTCAGCAGCGCATGAAGGAGATTGAGGTCCGGCTTCGTGCTGGCATGACGAAGAACGGTGTGAGCGCAAAGGCTGAGGACGATATTGTCCAGTTCATCAGCTCATTCGCGTTATACGGATTCCCTGAGTCGCACTCAGCTAGCTTTGCTCTGATCGCATTTGCCAGCGCATTCCTGAAGGTACGGTATCTATCTGCGTTCACGGCGGCGCTGCTCAACAACCAGCCCATGGGCTTTTACTCTCCGGCGACCATCGTTAAAGATGCACAGAGGCATGGGCTGAGAATCAGGCCGATTGATGTGACGTGTTCAGATTGGGATTGTTCACTGGAAAAAGCGGAAGGCAAGATCGTGATGCGTGTGGGACTGCGGTACGTGCGTGGGATGCAACAGATTGCCGGCCTGTGGCATGTCTAAACATGGAACATTCGACGTGGGCAAATATTTTACCTTGCTGGTCGTCGTATTCAGCCTTGTGACTGGGGTTTTCATTTTTATTCACGCCTTCGTCTTTCTAAAGGTAAAGGGTGCCTATTCGGAAGAAGCAGTTTGGAGTGCCATTGCAGGAATGGTCCTCTTTTTTTGGAGTGCCCACCAAACCGTCATTATGTTTAGAGAGGTACTTTCCAAAATAGCTACCCCGATAAAGGCCCAGCAGCCTGTGCAGCAAATGGAGACGAAGCAATGATTGAAATAGGCGATACGGTAAGGGAGATTGCAACTCAGGAAATCAGGACCATCACGGGCATCGGTCCCGGTGAATTTTTCCGGACTCAACTTGGAAACGATGGGGCTTCAATAAAGATGTTTAAGGCCGATGATCTTGAACTCGTCGCAAAGGCCCCCAAGCCAAAAACAGAACCCGGATTCGTTCCCTCTCGGGGTATCATGGAATAAGTAACGATTTCTAGGCTTTAGCACTGAATTTGAACCACGACGCCGGCCTTACCGGCTACGCCATCGGTCCCGTCGCTGCCCGCGCTCCCACCCGTGCCAGCAGCGCCGCCCGAGCCATGGACCCCGAGGGCCCCGCCGTTGGCCGTGATGGTCCCAGAGCCAGATAGAAGTTGGTACATCAGGAACACGACCCCGCCATTTCCGCCCGATGCTCCGCCTCCTCCGCCTCCGCCGCCCGTTCCAGTATTCCCAGTTCCCCCGTTACCACCAGCCCCACCATCGCCGCCGTTAGAAGAGATGGTTCCGTTGTTAGTAAGTTTTCTGGCGCAAATGACAACCCACTGGCCGTTACCCGCAACGCCGCCTGCTGCCCCGCCGCATCCGCTCAGGTGTAAAACATTGGTACCATGACTATCGGCTTGCAAGTGTTTTCACAGAGGCCTCGAACGTCATCTCGCTGGATATGGCCGCAGCTGGCCTGCCCGTCGTCGTATCGGCTGAGATCAAATGGGCGGACCCGGCCTGCATCGCGCAGCCGACAGACTCCGAGGATATTGCGGAAAAGATGCACCATGCCGTAGCGCATCCGGACCTGACGGAAAAGAACAAACAGCGCATAGCCGAACACAATGACTCATGCTTCAGCCATTGGCAGAAGTTCTTATGGCCAAACGCCCGCGTCCTGTTCCTCGTGCATAACGCGCTGAACACAGGCATCAGCACCGTGGCCAATAACGATTGCGCGATGCTCCAGGCGAACGGCATCCACGCTGAGATAGTCCGGACGACTTTCGCGCCAGATGCAGTGAAGCAAGCGATACAGCAGCACAAACCCACGCATGTGATTAGTGAGGCGTCGTGGCGTCCGATTGAGGTTCTGTGAAGCGACCCACCGAAAGCGCGGGGGCAAGGGGACTTTGACCGTGGAAGAGCTTGCCCTAAATACTGAACTGCCTCCAAGAAAAACCATTTCAGGTAGTTGTCGAAAAGCCACCGCTCATGAGGGGTTGAATGAACGAAATCGGCGATGATCCAGTAGGTGGGAAGTTTTGCCCAACCTCTTGGCATACGGCAGTCAGTGTAAATGGCGAACTGGTGGTGCCGTCCCCTGCATAAACTATCGTGCACATGTAATTAGACGACTTTCCAGCTAACACCATAACTAATCCCTGATTAACTGCCTGCACAGTGTTTGGCACAGCGCTTACAGAAAATTCTAACAGGTGCGATCCTTGTTGTTGTGGATACGTCGTAGTACCAGTTGCGTTTCGCGACTTCGTTTGGAGAGGGTTATCGCCGTCAATCACTGAGAAAAGAGTTCCCCAATCGTTCGAGTCAATTGAAATCGAAAACAAACCCGATGTTTCGCTAACAGTACGGAGATAGCTGCCATTTGTTTTGCCTGCTTTCTAAGGAAGACGTATCTTAGCAGATCAAAATCCCGACGCCAATCGATTAGCTTATTTTGCCTCCGGGCTCTTAGCCCTTCAAATAAGAACAGCACCTTTGAATCTCTCCAAGGTGCTGTTTTTAGGTTCCGTTTGCCGGACCGCAAGTCAATCGATAGACTCGAATTTTTTCCACAGCTCTGCGTGTTCCCGGGCAATGGCCCAGAGGCTATCCCGCGTGGTGCCCGGTTCCTTGGTTTTGGCGGCAAAGAGCGCCGCTAATTCTGCGAGCCGGATGTGCAAAGCTTCTTTCTCAGGATTCTCAAATGGTTTTCGCCACATCAGAAGCTCGGCGTCTTCATCTTCTGTGCTGCCGGGTAAACGATATTTATCGCAAACCCGCGTGGAGCCGCAGATAAGCCCGTGCCATGACCGTTGGCTCATTTGCTCCCCCAATCGCACTTGCGGGTTTTACGGTTGCGGGAATTACGGCGCACACGGAAAGCGTGCGCGACGAACTGCACATAAACCACCAGGGCAATCACCGCTATCACAGCGATGAAGGTGGAAATATGCTGGGAAATCAGGTTGTGCAGGTTAGGCAGAAGGGATGGGGATTGGGCAATCATTGGCTCACCCCCGCTGCTGCAACCTGTGCCTGGGGCAGAGCCCAAACCTGTGCAACTTTGGCCGCTCTCTGGTCGTCCTTGAGGGCGGACAGATACCGCCAGATGGACTTGGAGTTTGCTGAATGGCCCATCTGGCTGCGCAGGGTTTCGATGTCCATTCCGTTCCTAAGGCAGGTTGTGGCATACGTGCTGCGGAATTTATGCAGCCAAAATTCATCCGGGTCTAACCCGGCGTTGGCTGCAATCCGTTTGCAGGTCCGGAGCAATTTTTCGTTAGGCTGGCCGCCAGAGGTAGGGAAAATCAGTTTGCGTTTTGCCGTGAGCTTGAGCGTTCTCAAATCCTGGATCAAATCAGGCGGGAGATACACCTTGCGGGATTCCCCGGTTTTCGGGACGTAGTCGTACTCAGGGCGGGGCTCAATCGTGATGTAACCCTTGTCGAGGAAGAGCGAAGTCCAGTGGGCATATTTAAGCTCTGACTCGCGAAGGCCGCCACGAAGGAAGGTGTTGAAGATGACCCGCTGATAAGGATTGCAAGCAGCGAAAAACTTTTTAAGCTGCTCATCATCGTAAACATCCACGGGAGGGTTTTTGGGGACTCGGGGACCGTCGCAATTCTTAGCGATGTTGACGCCCGAGAATTTGAGGAATTGGTTAACCCGGATGAATTTATTCTGGGCGGTCCGAGCGGAGCCCGAGGGGCTCTGAGACTTTGCCCATGCAACGTACTCGAATAGGGTTTGTTTTGTGACTTCCCGGAGATAGCGGCTTTTTGAGAACTGCTGAAATTCCCCGAGTATGTGTTTGGCGTTTGTGTAAGTCCGGGGCCTGCGATTGCCCCTGGTTACCGCTTCATTGATGTGATTGAGATAGGCGGTTATCGCATCGCTTACGGTGCCGGATTGCTCATCCTCTTTATGTGTGTCAGCCTGAACATCCAGCCCTTCGGCTTGGGCCGCTAACCGGGCGAGTTCCTTTTTCTGTGCAGCGACCGCATCAGCCGGATTGGGTCCAACACACTTCCACTGCCCCGCGATATTGAGGTAGTAAGACCCCTCGTCGTGATACTCCTCCTGACCTCCGGGGATTGTTACCCAATTGGGCTTGATTTTGTTGTTAGGCCCGATGACGGGCTTGCAGTAACGCCAGCTCTTCCCGAGCCGGACGTACTTGTATATTGAGATTTTGCGGTTGGCCATTATTTCCTCAAATACTGAAAGTTTTCAGATTTGAGAAAATCTTTAGGTGGGACTTTAGGATTTCCGTCTCCCCCGCGTTTGGCGCGGGGTTAAAGCTGTCTGGCGGAGAGGGAGGGATTTGAACCCCCGATACCCGTTAAGGTATGTCCGCTTTCGAGGCGGATCGTTTCAACCACTCACGCACCTCTCCGCGCCGTGAAAATCCGTAGTCTCAGGTCATTT
>Ga0137407_10000132_pt1 | contig 56247 bp, 32 predicted proteins | sample CZOMad2_2_16fung_FD_108410 | JGI IMG/M metagenome (GOLD analysis project Ga0137407, IMG submission 108410) | Vadose zone soil fungal communities from Angelo Coast Range Reserve, California, USA - CZOMad2_2_16fungal (Illumina Assembly) | ecosystem: Environmental > Terrestrial > Soil > Vadose... | reverse complement strand
TCCCGATGATCAATCAGATCAAGATGACCCGCTCCTTACTGCGTCCAGGTGGCCTTTATATATGTTAGCGACAGGTCTGGAGGGAAAGTCGCGCTCGCGGTGGCCGTGGCCGACTGAATGGTGCCCAGCAGCGGTGTAGTCTGGACGACCTGTATGCTTCCGTCTTCCGAATAAACATTCAGGCTCATGACAGTTCCCGGTGGAATACCCGTAGTCTGAATCGTTATGCTGACTGGCGAACTGCTGTTAATGACCGCGTCGGGATTCTGAAAGCGGCCTAACGCAGGATTGGCGACCTGAACGCCGCCGATGCTGACGATCTGGATGGACACCGGTAGATTCGGCTGGAAGAATGCTCCGGGAGCGGATTGAGAGGCGACGATGTCTGTACTAAGGCTGACGGGCAACTGGACAGCTTCAAGACGGATGGCTCCGTTGCTAGCTACCACGCCACAGCAAGCTACGGGTGCACCACTCGCGGCCCGGATGATCCCGGCGCCGGTGATCGTATTCGCTGCCAGTTCTACGGAGCCGCCCGCTCCGCCGCCAGATGAAACGTTACATCCGCCCGCGTTAGATCCGCCTCTCGCATCGATCGACCCACTAAGAATGATCGAGGTGGAACCGGCAATTACCAACGCGCCTCCTCCCGCACCTCCCCCGGGACCAAAGAAATTGGTTCCATCGTTGCAGAAACCTCCTCCTCCTCCCGAGCCGCCAATGGGAGGAGCAAAAACAGCATTCCCTGTAAACCTCCCCCCTTGGCCGTACTGGTGACCGTCTCCTGAGCCGCCAAGATCGAGGCCAGCAGCGCCTCCACCTGGTCCGTAGCCAGATTGCGGTTCGCTGCCTGTTCTTCCTCCGATTCCACCGGGATAGCCACCTGGGCCCGGGATCGCTGGGACGCGCAGTGAGGTGTCACTTGTTGCGTCTGGGCCGTTTTGGCCGCTGAGTTGGATTGTTCCATTGATCACCACGTCGCCGGTAGCTAACCAGAAGACTGGCCCATTCAGCAGTTGGTTCGACAGTATCACTGTAATGCCGGTAGGAATGTTGATAGTGGTGAAGTTGAAAGTATTCTGGCCCGGCGGATGCGGAACAGAATTGAATTTGCTTGGATCAAAGACGACGGTGCTGTTAGCAGGCAGGCTGGAGTAGTCCAAAGCGCCATCAGCACCCGTCGACCCACTGCTGAACTGTGCATGGGCAGTTAGAGCAAATGCAGAAACAGTTAAAAGCAGTAGGACCCAGTTTTTGAATCTCTTGTCCATTCTGGCTGACATGTTGACTCCTCGATAAATCATTTCAATTCCATAGTTGATTTTGCCGATATGGGACTAGCAGCTGAGTTCGTCCCTGGTTGATGGCCGGTTGAGATTGTCCGATTGCCGGTCGGTTTGTGACTTTTGGTGCTTGCACGCCGAGCAGATTTCCTTTTCAACGTGGTGCCTGCCCGGTTTTGCGTCTTGATTCCCTGAGCCAGAGCATTCTGCCTCCGCATTCGGGCTTGAATCGTAACCGGAACGGGATGAATGGCGGCGCTCGTGGCTGTATTCCTAATAGAAACCGCCGGGCTTTCTGTTTCATGGATGGTCGGCCCAAACGTACCGTTTAGGATTGTGACAATGGGGCTTTCTGCCTCGAAGTTCTGGGGCGTACTCAGGGGGTTGGCATTCAAGACAACGACCGCCGGGCTTTCCACTTCATGAACAACAGGACCTGAATTATTGTTCAAAACAGTGACAGCCGGGCTCTCCGCTTCGAAGCTTCTCGGGGTGCTCGAAGGATTGGAATTCAGTACAACCACCGCCGGACTTTCTGCCTCATGGGTTTTGGGACCAACGTTCGTGTTCAGGACCGTGACACCGGCGCTTTCTGCTTCAAATGTCATGGGCGTAGGAGTTCCACTGCTTCTATTCAGCACCGTGACCGCAACACTCTGTGTTTGGCCCACCGCGGAAGGAAGCAGCGGAATACTGTTGGGATCAAGCGGGTCAGTACCGAAAACCGCTTCAAAGACGTCGGGCACCCCATCTCCATCACTGTCCGCCCTTGATTTAGGATCAACGACAGTAAACCGATTCGTCGGGGTGATCGTTGTGTCGGAACTGCCAGCCACATTGGTCGCGACCAATGCGAAAGTACCGGCGATGCTGCTGGGCACTGAAACTGCCAGCGACGCCGAAGTTCCGGTGGAATCGATAGAAGCACTCTGCACCGCAATCGCCGGGGATGATGCAGGCGAGAACGTAAATGTCGAGGCGCTAAGTGTTGTTCCAGTGACTGAGATAGTAACCTGCGCGCCTGCCAAGGCCGACTTGCGGCTCATTCGCGTAATCGTTGGCACCGGCAGGATCACGATGGCGTGGTCGAGTGGACCGCCTTTGCAATTGCCGTGGCCTCCAGCGGCAAAGATCGACTGAATTTCCGTTGCGCTCAGCACGCGATTGTACACCTGAGCTTCATCGATCGATCCATTGAGATGGGCGCCCTGCAGCGCATACGAACCCAGAAGAAGGTCTGTCGAGTTGGTGTCCAGGAACGCGGGAGAAGACGGTAAAGTCCGCGTGTCTTGCAGAACGCCATTTACATAGATGGAGAAGTCAGCCGCGCTCTTGACCACCGCCACGTGATACCAGGTACCCGTCGTGGGCGCCGTCCGGCTAAATACTGTATATGCAGGATCAAAACAGCGATTGCCGGTCCGGCCTCCCAGGCAGAACCAGAACCGGTTGTCTGATTGTTTTATAAGGCGCCAACCATCCAGGTTGACGCCGGCAGATGACATCTTATCGAGGATCGACATATCGCCTTGCAAGGCGTTGAAGTTCACCCAGGTAAGCGCCGTGAAACTGCCGCTTGAAACCTGCAGATTCGGCGCGTTGCCAACATCGACGAAGGCGTTCAACCCATCCAACGAGAACGCCTCTCCGACCAGGCCTGGAGCAAAGGCGGCGCCGTTTTGCAGAACGCCATTATTGCCGTCCGCCAGATCGATGGAATTGCCGTCGCCTGGCCACCAACTCACCAATGCAGAAGGTGTAGCGGCACATGAGTTGATCGTAGTAATCCCCAGGGGCACCGGCGGCGTCGGAGCCGAATCGCCCTTGCGAAATGTGCCATCCACATCGGTAAATGTCGCGGTCACGACAATGTTTCCCAGCACGGTGGGAACCTGCGTGATGGAGAAACTGCCATCCACGCCGGTAACTGCAGAGCGGCCGCCGAAAGTAGAGACCGTTGCCCCGGCGACGGGGTTGCCGGCCACATCCACAACTTTGCCCACCACCGTAGTCCCTGGATCGGGAATCACGTTGAGTTGGACCGGCAACGCCCTGCCTACGTCTCCAGCCAAATCGACGGCAAATGCGCCTAGAGTCACAGTCGAGACGCCAACCGGAACCTGGAAGTTGAACTGGTAAGGCGGCGAAGTTTGCGTACCAATCACTTGGCCCTTCAGCGTCAGGCTCACTGAAGCTACGGCCACATCATCTGTAGCTAGAACAGTGACGGGAATAGTCTGGCGCTCAATAACAATCGTACCCGCGGTCGGCGAGGCGATGAGGGCCGTCGGCGGAATTCCATCTGTATCTTCCAAAGCGAGATATTGGCCGATGTAAAGCCGGGTATCGCCTGTGACACCGATGTCAGAGATGCTGCCCTCTTCTCCAGTCATGTAGACAAAGGCGCTATCTGCGGCGATGCCATGGCCGTTGTCGTCGCGGAACTGGCGGAAGTCGATGATGGCCCGCGAGACGGGGTTAGTGGGAACAGTAACATCGGTGATCGGGACACCATTTACAAAAAACACATCGGCGCCCAAAGTGAGCGTCTCGCCTAGGACGGAACTGATTGCGACGTCTTGAAGGCGGCCACCCAGAGTGAACGAAGTCGTGCCCACAATGCGAGGACTGCCCGGTGCGCTGAAATCAACTACTTGCAGACTATCGGGATAAGGCGCAACGAAGGCCGCCGTGCCCTTAGCCTGAACTTTGCGCGCGTCGCCACTGGGCATTCCTACACAACCCAATATTTGAGGATTGGAAGGATTGGAAATATCTACCACCTGCAAGCCTCCCGATCCCGCGGCAACCAGTGCGAAGTTGCTAGAGACGGCTACGCCCTTCGCTGTCCCGATCGAGCACGATGCGGTCCCTGAAGTCGAGCTGATGAGGGTTGGATTGCTGGGATCACTGACGGTCGCGATCTGTAAGCCTGATGACCCCGCGGCGATAAACGCCAGATTTCCCGCAACGGCTACGTCCCAGGCGACATCCGGTGTCTTGGAGGAGCCAAGAAAAGTCGGCGTAAGAGGGTTTGTGACATCAATGATAACGAGCCCCGCCGAGCCGGCAGCAAGATAAACGCGGTCCCCGACAACGCGCAGATCGTTGGCGTTTCCGGGTGTGGCCAGGGAAGCAACAATCCTGGGATTGGTGCGGTCGCTGACATCGACAACCTGAAGCCCGGCCGAACCGGCGGCCACGTAGGCGAAGTTACCGTTCACTTTCACATTGTTGGCAAAGCCTGGGATAGAAACAAACGACAACGGCGCAGGAGAAAAAGTCTTGATGATGCCGGTAGCCTGGGCAGTAAATCCGCTGTTGCTGACAGTAATAGTGCAGGTCCCGCTGTTCCCGGCAAACACCTGGCCGTCGAACGCGCCGAAATTGCAAACGGTCAGGTCGCTCGAAGTGTAATTGGTCCCTCGCCGCGCGGAGGTCAAATCAATTTGGGTCACGTTCAGGTCAATGAGGGTCCCGGTCACGATGAGCTGGCGTGCCCCTTCGCCGAGAAGTGTATTGAAATTGATGGTGAACGCCGATGGCGAAACCTGGATGGACTTCAAAGCCCTGGGCAAGAGGCTGAGAAAATCATTCGGGTTGAGAGGATCACCACCCAGGGCAATTTCTAATCCGTCAGGAAGGCCGTCGCCATCAGTATCAGGATTGTGCGGGTCGGTTCCGTGCTGGAATTCTTGCAAGTTGTTAAGGCCATCATGGTCGGGATCTTCAAAGGGCATCGCCGGATCGTTGGGATCAAGCCCGTGCGCAATGGCCCAGGAATCAGGAATGCCGCCATTAGAAGCGCCACCCAGCACCACGTTGATCGCAATCACTCCCAACGCGCCTTCGTTCATGGCAGAGATGATTGTCGTGCCGCTGCTTACGGCTGTGACCAGGCCATCGGGACTCACGGTGGCTACGGCGGGATTGCTGGTGGTGTAGTTGGTGCCGGAAGTCGCGCCAGTAAGGTCGATCTGATCGCCAGTTGCCGATGTTGAAATCACCGCGAGTTGTGCGGTATCGCCTTGTGTAGCGATCAGATTTGTCGGTGTTGTAATCATCAAAGATGCTGGGATCGACGGTATTTCCTCAAAGTTGATCGGGGGGATAGTCACCAGGCCGTTTACTGGTACGGTAAAGAACGCTGAGCCTCCCTCGAGCGTGACGCCATTCTGGGTACAACTTATTCGGGCACGCACTTGGCCAAGGTTCGCAGGCACGTTGAGAATTGCCCATGTACCGTTGGAATTAACTTGTGTATTGCGATTCAGAATACTAACAACGCAGCCTTGGTCGAGGACTTGAGCCACACCGCACGGAAATGTGCCAAACACAATCAAGGCGAGCGCACTGATTCGAGTGAGACCGCTAACTTTGGCTCTCATAGCGACAACATTACTTCGATTCGTGGCGTTCACGATTTTCCTAACGCTTTGAGCCGTTGTGGCATTCATAATTCATCATGCGAACTCGAAACATTGGCAGTAACGCTTCTCCGTCGTCTCACGCCTCAAGTCCCTATGGTCTGCAGAAACTTACTGAGCAACTCGTCCTTGGGTCTAAACACTTTGATTTGCCCTCGTTACACAAGTTGATACACGCGCCAAACCCTAAAGGATTGTCTGCTGGATCACAGACGCTGTCACAGCCGGCTTGGCACGGATCACCAAACTTTGTTTCGCAATACGCTGTCCGAGCGAAAAGGCAGGCCAGCGTTTCGCCGGCTACGGAACCCGCTGGTGCACACTGAGGTCCTTGGTCCCCGCAAACGCCAGATGCCGTGCCTGTGGTGCTGGGATTCCCGCCACAGTGCCATCCCCCCTTAACAATCCCCACACCCGGATCAGACTTAATCACGCTCCCGTCTTTGCTTACAGTTCCTGTGCCAATCGCCACAAAGCTACCAAGGTCATGATCAAACGAATACATCTCGGTAACTTCACCAGGACTCAAGCCATCGACATTGGGCAGAGTCATTGGCGCGGGCGGATTGAAATGTGCGCCGGCGGGCTGGATGGAGATGATGAAGCGCGGCTGCTGGCCGAAGTTGGGGGTCATGGGCACTTTGTCGGCGTGGACGAGCGTGACCGACACTAAGCCGCTCATGCCGCCGTCCGGAAAAGTCACCGAACCGGGAGCGATGGTCAGAGCGAATCCCGGAACATCAGGCAAGGTCAAGGTTCCGCCGTGGGTTGCATCTACTTGCAGGCCGTGAGGGAGGTCCAGAGGCAACAGATAGACCGGCATACCCAGGGTATTGTTGTGACCGGAAACAGTTACCAGTTCGTACTCCAGTTTGGGCCAGGTTCCGGGACGTGCAGCGGTCGCACCATCGGCAATCAGTTTGACCCGGCCCACGGGAACGCCTGTCAGCAGGAACTGGCCCTGTTGATCTGACTGGGTGGTCAGAGCGGTGCCGTCAACTTGAAGAGTAATTCCGGCGATGGGAATGTTGGTATTGTCTAGGGCCACGCCGCTGATGCTGGTGGCGGCGGGATCTCCGGCCACGCGGCCCGATGCTGTAAACGTTGCCGGGAAACCCTGGTTGCCGGCGAAATCGGCTTGCACCAGGTTGTTATTGATGCCCTCCTGCTGGCCCAGGGTCAGGATCGCCATGGCGCGGCCGTCGCTATCGCTCTTGACGGTGATGGCGCTGAAGTTGGCTTGACCAGGTAACGGGATCTGGCTGCCTTGACCCATGAATGTTCCTCCACCCTGCCTGATGGTGAAGATCACCGGAATGTTGGGCAGGCGGTTGTGACCGGGATCGGTCACTACTACAACGAACGGGTGCGGGAGCGCCTGTCCGGTTGCGCCGGTCTGGGTGTTACCGGAATCAAGGCTGATCAGGCCGGGAGTACCGGGTAAGGAGATGACGCTGAAGTTGACTTCACCGATAAAGTTCGCTGCGGTGACTTTTACAGTGTTGTTGCCTGCGCCGGCCCGCATTCCCAGGGTCCAGGCGACTTGCGCCAGTCCGCCCGTATCGCTATTTACTACGAGCGTCGGACCGCCGTTGTCGCCGGCGATAGCATTTCCAGAAAGTGTTCCATTGCTTCCCGTCACCTTAAAAACTACGGGCTGACCTGGAGCCGGATTGCCGGCGCCGTCTTTGAGTTGGACCACGAGCGGCGTCGCCAGTGGCGTACCGATGGTTCCGGTTTGACCGTCCCCTGAAATCAGGGTGATGGTGGGTTGAGCGATGGCCGGTTTCTGGAGCACGGTGATGCTGACTTGCGCAGTATTGCCGGCGATGTCGGTTCCAACCGCGGTGATGGTGTTGGGGCCGGGCAAGAGCGGGACAGCGCGCAGAAGATAATTTCGATTTAGCACCTGGGCTGCGATGCCGTTTACGGTCACGGTTGCCTGCTGGATGTTCACGGTGCCAGGGACAATGTCATTGATCAGACCAGAGACCGCAATGGTGGAGGCGGTGGTGATGGCGCCGTCCGGAGGAGAGTCAATGGTGACGTGAGGCGGCGTAGTATCGAGCGAGATGGTGATGGTGGCGGTGCCTGGTGTTCCTCCCGCGCTCTGCGCGACGACGGTGATCGTGTTGCCGCCTTCCTTCAAGGAGACCGGAACGGAAAAACTTCCTGAACTTAATGGAGCAGGAGTGCCGTTCACATTGACCTGAGCATTCGGATCACTCACCGTCCCGGCGACCGTCACCGGAGTGCTGTTGACGACGCTCAAATTGATGGGCGATGTGATGGCAATGGTCGGCGTCGCCGAGAAATTGACTGTCAGAGTGGAGGTAGTGGCATTGCCGGCGACATCGGTAGCAACAACGCTGATGGTATTGGCGCCGGCGCTGAGCGGCACACCGCATGTGACACTGGCGCCGCTCAACTGGGCCGGAACTCCATTGCAGGTGACCCCTGCTACGCCCGAGAGCGCATCCGTAACCGTGGCTTCGAGCGTGACCGTAGGCACAATCACCAATGCGCCGTTCTGGGGTGAGGTGATGGTGATGTTGGGCGGAGTCTTATCGATGTTGAGGGTTGTGGAGGCACTGGCCGTATTCCCCGCGCGATCACGGGCGGTGCCGGAAACAGCCTGATTTGCGCCTTCCGCGGAGGCGGTCACGGGCGCCGGGCAGACGTCCACACCACTGAGGGCGTCGGAGCAGTTGAAAACTACCGTGACGCTGGTGTTGTTCCATCCTGCCGCGTTCGGAGGCGGAGAGGCAGTTGTGATGATCAGCGGCGGAGTCTTATCGATGTTGAGGTTTGCCGCAGCGGTGGCGGTATTGCCTGCCTTGTCGACGGCAATCCCCGCCACCCTCTGATTGGCCCCCTCAGCGCCAATCGTTTGCGGTGCCGGACAGGTGGCAACGCCCGACAGCGGATCCGCACATGTAAAGCTGACGATGACATCAGTGTTGTTCCAGCCATTCTGCTTCGGAGCGGGCGCCGCCGAGGCAGTGATGGTGGGAGGCGTTTCGTCAATGTTGACAGTGGCCGAAGTAGTACTGGAATTGCCGGCGACATCGGTTGCGTTGCCGCTGGCCGCCTGTCCTGCGCCCTCTTGTGTCAACATAACCGGTGAAGCACAACTGGCCACGCCGGACAAAGTGTCCGAGCACAAGAAATTGACGGTAACACTGCTGTTGTTCCAACCAAACGAGTTCGCCGCCGGAACCAGATTGGCGCTTATGAGCGGAGGAGTCTTATCAAGGTTCAGCACAACAGCCGCAGTCGTGGTGTTGCCGGCCTTGTCAAATGCAGTACCGGAAATGTTCTGATTGGCCCCTTCCGTGCTTACGGCGGCGGGCGGGCAGGACGCGACGCCGGAAAGACTGTCGGCGCAGGTAAACGTAACATTGACGTTGGTATTGTTCCAGCCCGCGGCGTTTGCGGCGGGCGCTGCGTGAGCGCTGATCGTGGGCGGCGTTCTATCAATGTTGATCGTGACGCTGGTTGAAGCCATGTTCCCGGCTTTGTCCACGGCAGTCCCGGCGGCAACCTGATTTGCCTCTTCGGCGTTCAGCGTCGCGGGTGCCGTGCACGTGGCAATTCCGGAAAGGGCGGCTTGATCTTGGCAATTGAAGGTGACGGTAACGGCGGCATTGTTCCAGGCAAAGTTGTTGGCTGGTGGAGCAGCGCTCGCTGCGATGGTGGGAGGCGTCTTGTCCAGGTTGATGGTGACTGAAGTTGAAGCAGTATTGCCTGCCTTATCGGTGGCGATCCCGCTGATTATCTGGTTCGCGCCTTCCGTACTCACGGTCACCGGCGTCGGGCAGGAGGCCACTCCCGAAGTTTTGTCGGAACAGGTGAAGGTGACGACTACGTTGGTGTTGTTCCAGCCGAACGTGTCTGCAGCCGGCGTGGCTGAAGCGGAAATAACCGGGGGATCATTATCGATCCCGGTGATGGTCACGGTTACGGATGTGCCTTTTTTCCCGCGAACCTCGACCGCAATCGTGTCTGATAGCAGTAGCGAAACGCTCTTCTGAATAACCAAGGTCGGGACCTGATTGGTCTTGTCGTCATCGCGATCGGTAAAATCCTTGAAGCTTACGACCTCTGTTCCGTTGAGGAGAATGCGGGCACGCGCGCGCGGATCACCATCATCAGAATCCTGGTCATGGTCTTCATCCATTCTTGCCGCTTCCACGCGCAGTGTGTATTGTGTGTTGGGATTCAGAATCGAGAAGCTATTGCTGACCGCAACCGGCTTGCCGTTGCCCCTTACATAGGACTGGGGTCCGAATGCCGTAAATGTACCAGCGAAGGCCCAGCCGCAACACAGCAGTACCACGACCAGTCTTCCTATTTGGTTGCCGAGAGTCTTCATTCTCTTGCTCTTGCTTTGCCTTGCCTTGCTACTGTCCCTTAGCTGCTGTTTCCGTCTTCGCCAACTCTGCGTTGATGACCTCTTTGAACGTGGCCAAAGGCTGCACTCCGTCCATTCGCTTTCCATTCACGAAAATGACCGGAACACCATACACACCCTGGTGCTGGGCTTCAGCGGCATCTTCGGCCAGGACGGCCTGGTAGAGGCGGCCATCCAGAGCGGAAGTGAATTTGGCCTGGTCTAACCCGAGTGTTTTCGCATACGCAATCAGATCACTTCGCGTCATTTTGTTTTGGTTTGCCAGGATCAACTGCTGCATCTGCCAGAATTTCCCCTGCGCGCCTGCCGCCAGCATTGCGTAATGCGCAAGCGCCGCATGAGGGTGAAAATCCATGGGCAGGTTCTTGAGCGTCACTTTGATCTTTTCTGGGTAGCTGGCTAAAACCTGTGAAATAAGCGTCGCTACCTGGGGGCTCAACGGGCTCTCAAGATCGCAATACCAAGCGATCGTGATGGGCGCGGTCTCCGGACCCTTAGTGGCGACGCTGAGCTTGGAGGGCGGGCTCGGAGGACGGTTTGCTTCTTTTGGTGGTACGACCGAAGGCGCCGCTGGAGCTGCCACGGCTACTTTTTCCCTTCCGCCATTTAGTTCTGCTTCCACCAGCCTCTTGTAATCGGCCAGCGGCCATGCTCCCACGATCCGCTTGCCATTAACGAAGAAGGTTGGGGTTCCTGTTACCCCAAGTCGCACTGCTTCCGCCTTGTCCGCCTCAAGGGCTGCTTGAAACTTGTTGCTGTCCAGGTCGGCCATGAATCGCTTTATATCTAGGCCAATCTGACTGGCTTTCTGAATAAGGTCATCGCGCTTGATGGCACCCTGATTCGCAAAGATCAAGTCATGCATCTCCCAGAATCTTCCCTGCTCGCCGGCCGCAAGTGCTGCCTTATGCGCCAGCAACGAATCGGGATGAAAGTCGAGCGGAAAATTCTTGACGGCCCAGCGGACGCCGTTTGGATACTGGCGCAACAACTCCTGCAAAGTAGGAACTGCCCGGCCACAAAAGGGACACTGAAAATCAGTGAATTCAACGATTGCGACCGGAGCTTCGCGCGCTCCTCGTGTTGGTGAGCCAGCGATTTCCACTTTCTCAATGACCGCTGGCGGTGCTGGAGCCATTCTGCTGGCAACATTCCCGTTCTGCGCACCGATTGCTTCTGGGCTAGTCGGGAGTCCCAATGCTTCGTCCACAGCGGCCTTCAGAGTCTCCAGGCTCTGTGCGCCGACAATCTTTTTCCCATTAATGAAAAAAGTAGGCGTTCCAGCTACGCCGAGCCCTTTGGCCTCCTGGACATCTTCATCAACCAGTGGCCGATAGAGGTGCGAGTCGAGTGCACCGCGGAAAGAGTCAACATCCAGTTGAAGCTGGGTCGCATATTGCAGCAGGTTACTTTCGCTTAGCCGTTCCTGGTTCGCAAACAACAGATCATGCATTTCCCAGAACTTGCCTTGAGCTCCTGCCGCTAAGGCTGCTTCATGGGCCAAGGCAGAGTGCTGGTGGAATGGCAACGGATTCTGCCGGAAGATAAGTCTTATCTTCCCCTGATTTGCGCGGAGTAGTTCTTGAATGATAGGAGCTGCTTTTCTGCTGAAGGGGCATTCAAAGTCTGAGAATTCTAGAATTGTCACAGGGGCATTTTTGGGTCCCGTAGCTGACAGCTCCGCAGTGCCAGCAGGCGAACCAACAACACTGGAGGTTCCGGCTCGCACCCAACATTCGGAGAAGAGTACTAGTACAAAGAAAGTGAGCGCCGTTTTGAACCGCACATTTCTGATACTTGCAAAAGCCATGCTGCCCTCGTTCTTTCCGTAGGCCCGTGCCACATCTGGTAGCGCCCCACAGGGTCCCCACTTTCAAGCGTCTGGTTGGCCGCTCTTGGGCTGACAAACAGCTTGGCAAGCCTCCCCCCCCCACGCAGAAAGTCTGCCTGCTGCGGAGCAAATCCGCCCGGAATCCTCTTGCGTCGTGCTTACCGGTTACGGCCAAAGGAAGAAGAACCCGGGCCCATTAACCCTTCCCCTTCAATAAGCGGTTCGAGAGTTTCCAGTTCGGTCAATCACAAAAACCCCTCACCCGATGGAAACGACCCCCGGTTTATTGCGCTACAACTTTGTAATGGGAATTCTCAAAAAAGATTAGTGAGTAACGGCAAAGAACGAAGAAATCGTGATGAGGATTGACCTTGTAGCTCTAAAAAGGATGCGACGCCGATGCTCTCTCGAGGCGAAAAGAATAGAATCCTACCGGTGAGATCTTCCCGTTCGAACTCACTCCAGACAGGGTCAGCACGTAGTCATTGGGGACTAGAGCATCGGCGGAAACCTGCCACAGCACCAGTCTCGTTCCCTTGACCTGCTGACTCGTAAGGCCGCTCTGTCTGAGGACCTCCCGTCCCTCCACAGTTTCGATTACACCTCGATATTCCCTGTGTTTATCCGCTTTCAGGATCATCTGTAGCTGCAGGATGCCGGCTCTTGGCGCCACGGTCAGGGTGGCACCGCCCCCACCGCGCCTCTGCCCCGTCTGTATCGCATCGGCAGGCGTCAGAAGCAATGACGCAACAAACAACCTGGGAGAGTCACGAAGTGTAGCTAAGTCCCTATCCAGACTCTCTCGCTGCGCCTGCTCATTCCGCAGTTGAATGCTCAATTGTTCGTACAGGCTACGCTGCTCGACGAGAGTGTGTTTCAGCTCGCGAGTCAAGTGCTCCTCCTTTGCACTCCAGATGCCAACTGCGACAAGCGCAAGCAATCCAACGGTCACGAGTGCTGGACGCGCAGTGTGACGATGTCGCTGCCACGCCACTTGTAGGGTCCCCCACCATGAAGTAGCTGTCTGAGGGGCACCAGGGAAGGCTGTCGCTGGGTGGGATTGTCCTGCAGAGGCTCGCACATGCCGCTCGGTCCATTCGACTCTTCGCCTCAGACGCGAGGAAATACTGAGCTGATTACGGAACAGGATCTGATCTTCCTCTGACAGCGCCTTTTTGAGATAGCTCTCAATCAGCTCATTTTCCAGAACGTCCATCTGATCCAAGTACTCATCTGCTTTGAAGAATAGGTCTTCGATTGAGCGTTCCTCTTGCTCGCCTAGCTGGGCGCCCAAGAGATACCGGGTCAGAAGCTCATCGTCTTTCGGGCTCATCGACATTTACCGAACTATCCCTCATTACGTAAATGGGAAAAGACGCATTTGCGTTATCCACAACCAAGGCACTTCGCGCAACAATGACAGTAGCTCTCGAGCGTCTTCCTGATCGCGTGGATTCGCACCCTAAGGGTTCCTATTGTTGTCCCTTCTTCGGCAGCGATCTGAGCGCGAACGTCCTTTAGTTTCCCTTCGGCTTCGAATATCCGCTGGTGATAGCGATCAAACAGGATACGGTCCCTATCCGAAAGGCGCTTTTTGCACAGGTCGTAGATCTGCGAATTCCAGTCTTCTGTTTCGGGATGCAATAGCAGAACGGGCACTGGTGGCGGCTGCTGCCGCCTGACTTCGTCCCGCCATTCCGAGAGGACCCGCTTACCGACTTCAACAATGAAACCGTCACGGCCTTCCAAGGGGCCTTCTGGTGTTTCCCGGTCCAGGATCTCCTCCACGCGCACAAATGTTCTATCGGCTACAAGATCCGATTGCCAACAACCCTTTCTCTCAGAGTGCCGGACAAGCCGTTGACGGAGCCGTTCGTATCGAACGGCCGCTTGCGTCTCATCGGCGTCCAGGAAATTCAGCAGTCTGCGAAAGGATTGCTCGGTGCTTATCAGGGCTTTCTTTGGTCGAGCCGTATCGTCCTCTTCTTCGCGGCGATTCGCAATGCTATTTGATTGCGTTCTTATCGCCATTCACCTTCAATCACAAAAGGAGCCCAATAAAAAGGTAAGCGCCACCGCTTTTGTTTCCACATCTCAATTTGCGCAGCCCGTAGGGCCGCTGGCGGAGACATCCGCTTCAGCAACATCCCCTTGTAGAATCGGCGCATCAATTCGGCCGTTGCCATGTCATTGACGCTCCATAGACTAACCGCAACTCGCGGGCTGCCGGCATACATGAATCCCTGTGTCAAGCCGACCAATCCCTCTCCTTTAATGTCCTTGCCCAAACCAGTTTCGCAAGCGCTGAGCACAACTAGCTCCGCGTTGAGCTTGAGGTTGTATATTTGGTGAAGTCTTAGGACACCATCCTGGGGCCGCCCATCACGACCCACCTGCGAGAAAGCCAACCCCGACAATTCCGGATGCCGTCGATCAACGCAGCCGTGCACCGCCAAGTGCACATACTGGTACTGGGCCAATTCCGGGCTTTGTGCAATCCGCACGTTGGCGGCGAACCCGTAGGCGACTAGCTTCTCCTCATTCGGGGCAAGAGCCACAATGGCCTCGCCTTCCCGCCGCGAATACGGCAGCCGACGAAGTCCAGACTGGCAATCACGAGTGATTCCCGCTTCTGCGACGGAGGGGGCAGCCGCTACGTATCGGAGTGTGCCCGGTCGCTTCTCTGCTTCCTTGTTCTCTGCGACCCGAGAGTCGTTTGTGTCGTAGACGGGATCGGCAATCACTGCCAGGCGCCGGACAGCGGAAGAACGATTCGCGCGCGCAAACCTTAGTGCGCTGACTATCGACGCCGATGGTAAAGCGACAATTTCATGCGCGACAACCAGCGGCACCGCCTGATGATCCCCCCCGATTGGGACAGGTTCGGGAAGAGCCGCAAACGGAATATATTGCAGGGCTCCGTTGGCCACAATCAGGAGCCGCTTATTTGCTAGTTGCTCTACAACCGGAACAAGCAGGATCCTGCTTAATTCTGACGAATCCGCTTCTGAGCTCCTGCCTGCGCTCATAGCGGAATAAATTCGCCACACCAGGTCTTCGATAGGTTTTCGCGGAGGAAGCTCGATACTGGTGATTGAGTCGGGCGTTATCGCCCACAAGTAGCTCTGCTCTTTCCCTAAAGAGTATTCCAGAAGCACACTTCCATGATCGAGCTGGCGCTGGATTTCTTCCAGATTAAGTGGCTGGGGTTGCATCAATGCGGCATAGCGCGGACTTGCAACACGAATGCGTCCTTCGATCTCCTGATATTGGGCCAGCAGTTCATCAATTTCTCTGGCCGTTGTTTCCGCCTGCTGGGCTGTATGCTTACCGCCGAGCAATCGCATCCGGGTTTCCGATTTCGTGTCCAAGAGTTCTTGCAACGAACGCTCACGTTCCACCAATTGGGGGTCGACACCCTGGCGAATCTCAGCTCTCGCCTCGGTCAAGGTCTCAAGCAAACTTCGCCCTCTTGCTCTTTCGCTGGCCTCCAGCGCCCTCGCGTCATAGCGGTCCGAAGGATGCAATTTGTGCAACTGCATCAACAGACTGACGTAGAAATCGTAATATTCCTCTACAGATGCAAAATAGGAAGTACGGAACGCTTGACTGGCGACCTTAGTCCGAAGCGACTCGATGAGCTTGATGGCTGCTTCGATATGATGGAGAGCGTTGGGAAGATCCTGAAGGTCTCGCTCCGCGCGTGCGGTTCCCAACAGCACGGAAACTTCAGTGTGACGGTCCTCAACAGCCCGACTCAGGACCAGGGCGGCATTGAAACTATCCAGCGCCTTCTGTGATTCACCGGACTTAGCGTACAGCCAGCCAAGGTCGTAGAGCGTAATGCCCTCACGACGTCGTAAGTCGAACTTACGCGCAACAGCGAGGGAACTCTCAAAGTATTCCAGCGCCTGTTTCTTGTTTCCCAAGTCGGCGTGCGCTTTGCCAATGTTGGCCAGAAGGCCTGATTCTGTATCATGATCCTCAATCGCTTTGCTTATAGGAAGCGCCAACTCGTAGTTCTCGAGTGCCTTTTGCGGATTGCCGTCCCTGAAATAGGAAACTCCCATGTTATTAAGAACGATATTCTCCCATTCGTGATTTCCTGCGGCCCGTTCCAGGCCAAGGGCTTGCACATAATATCGCCGCGCCTTCTCTTGGTCTCCCAGGATGACATAGACCGAACCAATATGGTTCAGGCTAATTCCTTCATCAAGGCGATTACCCGCGGCATGCAAGATAGCCTCAGCTTGATTCAGGTAATCGAGCGCTTTTTGCGTCTCTCCCAAGGTAATGTAGAACCAGCCGAGGTTGTTCAGTGTCTTGGCTTCTGCCTGGCGGTTGCCTGTAGCTCGTTTTAAAGCGAGGGACTGATCGAAGTATTCGCCGGCCTTCTTTTTCTCACCCAAGGAGCTGTAAACGGACCCGATACTGTTAAGCGTTTGAGCTTCCCCAAATTTGTCAAGCAGCAAACGCTTCAATAGGAGCGCCTGAGTGTGATATTCCAGCGACTTCTGCATTTCGTCCTGATCATGGTAGAGCACGCCAATGTCATCCAGCACTGCCGCTTCGAGATCGCGGTCGCCCACCTCCCGACCTAACGTGAGCGCACGGTTGTAATTTTCAAGCGCCTGGGCAAAGTGTTCAGTATTCTCATAAATGCCTGCAATGACTTCGACGGTCTCCCCCTCGCTCGCGCGGTCGCCGAGTGTCTGCCTAATCTCCAATGCACGGCTTAGATACTCCAGCGCCTTTTGGTTCTCGCCAAGATCACTCTGAATGCTCCCAGTATCAGTTAACGCTAGAGCCTCTCCGCGGCGATCTGAGGCCGATTGAAAGAGTCTAAGAGCATCAGCAAGATACTTTAGAGCCTTCTCGTTGTCGCCTGCGTTGTTGTATAAGCCGGCGAGCTCCTGCAATGTTTCAGCTTCTCCACTCTGGTCTCCCACCTTCCGCCACATAGGTAGAGCCCGCTCGAAACTTTCAGCGGCTTTTCTGAGAGAATCGGCCGTGCGTTGGTCGGTGAGCTGCTGCCCTTCGGCAAAAAACTTCCATGCAGCGGCTTTGTCGATATCGGTAGCTGTCGCGGTCCGCAATTCTCTCATTGTGATGCGGTAGCGCCCAGATGAAGCGTTTTTCTCCGTTGAATGTACGGCTACTTCATAGCTACCAGCCTCCTTCACAAACGCAAGAACCGGCACCGGTCCTTGGACTCCGTACGGACTCTCAGCGGTGATTGCAGTGAACCCCTTGGGGCCGGAAAATGTGACCCGCACGTCAGTCGAGATCGGCTCAACCAGTGCCTCAACAAGTTGGTCAGCTTGGACCGAGATCTCATAGGAATCGGTCTTTCCATCGGCAAGCTCTTGCAAAACTGGCTTGGCTGGATCCAGCTTGAGCGTATGTTTTGTCTCCTGTTCGTGGGACCGGCTCTCATTCTGCCGTACAGAAAAAGCGTGCATGCTGGTTACCGCAGGTCCTGTGATACTTACGAGAAGAGTCATTCCTAGGAATGCGATACGACAGCCCGCCCAGCAGCGACCTGAGGGCACCACGAAGATTCCACATCCAAATATCTCTTGAGCTGTAACGATTCCCTGCGCGAGTGAATCTCTGGGCTTCATACCGAGCACACGCCCCCTTCAGGTTGATCGTCGGGTATATCGGAGAGGGGTAGTATAGTTCCTGAGGCGATTTTAGAACATTAATAACGCTAGGATGCTTGGGTGGCGTTTCCCGTTTTGGAACTTCGGAACGACGTAAGGCCAATTCCGCCCGCGCTTCTTCAGAAGGCGCTTCTTCGGATTGAATTGCATCATGAAAGAACCTGCGGTTCCTTTTGTCAATCGGAACACTTTGATCTCGCCTTGTGGGAGTCGGCTTTTGCCTTTTTCAAGAGCCTCGAGCAGCCTCCCAATTTTCCATAGTGCGCACATAATGCTCCACGTCTCTCAACGCGGTTGCCTAACCATCGTAACGGTGATCTTGCTACGGCGAAGGTGGCCCGGCATGCGTCTCGGAATTGTGATCAAAGCACCAGGACACAAAGCCCGCAGGATATCGGGTTGTGACCTCGGCTGGGACCTCGTGTTCCTTAACCTCGACAAAATCCATCTTGATTGTTTGCCGTTTCCCGCCATGCTGCACCGTTACCAGCAGGTATCCATACACGTCCTGGAACGCGTTCGATGACGGTGTCACGCTCGATGGCAGCTTGTACCGTTTCGCGCCTGCGCTTCCCACGATCCAGCCCGGCAACACACCGCCATGCCGACGCCAGTACGCTGTATCGAAAATGTCGGCCATATAAAAATGGGAGTGGCTCGCGAAAATGTAAACCGGTTTGCCTTTTTCCCGGATCTGCAGCAGCCAGTGATAGATTTTCAGGCCTTTAATTTCTCCATCCGGGTCGTCGCTCATGCTATGTGCGCGAGCGAGGTTTTCGGGCAATGCCTCGTGCATGCCGACCACAACCGTCTCAATTGCCGCGTCCGACATGTCTCTGCTCAGCACTGATTTAAGCCACGTCATTTGTGCATCGTCAACCGTATTGGACGCATTGTCGATGTAGATAAAGTCGATGCCATCCCTGATCCAGTGATAATAGGCGTGCACAATGTGATCGTTTGGATCATCGGCCAGCCGCTGCTCCTGAAGCGCTGGCGTTACAAGCCAGTCTGTGAACCGGCTGACAAATTCATTGCGTGTCTTCGGTGGCACCAGTTCGTGATTGCCGATGCCGATAAAGAATGGCACCCGGCCGAACGGGGCAATCTGATGATCGATGAAATCGTCCCACACGCGTGACTGGTAACCGGGAATGCTAAGCGGGTACAGTTTTGGATCGGCAAGCTGTTTCTTTCTCTGTTCAGCGGCCATGTCCTCATCAAAGTTATAAAGCGCTCTAAGATCCCCAAGATGCCAGTAGAACTCGGCTCCCTCCCCCTGAACACTGCGCGCTATGGCGGGCATCACGATGTCGCCACAATTCCGCGAGTCGCCGGAAACTGCAAATCGCCACGTCCGATCCGGAGATTCTTTCTTATCCGCGGGCGTTGCGGAACGCTCAGGAAGAACATCCACCAGACTTTCGCGAGGGAGTTGAGTCCAGCCGGAGCCGATGATAATCTGCCACAGATCGACGCAAAACAGTCCCGCGAACATGATGACGAGAACGGCGAAAATCGCGGGCATGCCTCGTAGTATGTCTGGTCTTGAATCAACATATTTCCAGCAGGCAAAGGTGACCACAAATTGAAACAGGTTAATCAACAGCCATGCCCAGGCAAGATGGTTTGGCCGGGTAATCACTTCGATGATACTCCACGCTACACCGGCGCCCGAGAACATCATGATCCAATACATGAAGCTTCTGAAACGCTCCGCAAGTGCTGCGCGCACAAGAAACGTGCCAAACGCAAACAGGAAAAACAGATCCTTCAAGAACCTGAGCAGAATCTTAATCGTGGGCGTGTCAACATATGTCACGTGCAGGTGGATGTAACTACCGACCAGGAATCGAATGGCGAGAGTAATCAGAATGGTAAGCGCGGACCAGTAGCACAGCTCATGTCGCCATCCCTGATACTTTTGTTCGGCAACCACTGAATGGTCCTTCAGAAAGCGCTCCAGCGCAACGCCCACTACGACCGTGAAGGCCAGTAAAACTGCTTCGACCGCACCTTCTATGATTGTTGTGCTACCAGCGTTCACAAGCACGGCCACATTTGCGGGGCCAGTCATAAGACTCTCCTTACAGCCAATATTCGTTCCAATCCTGGTCTGCAGTTGACAGAAGCGTCAGCTCGTCCTGTTCAGGTAAGCCCCATGCGGCCGTTGCATTAGCATTTGTCATCCATTGAAAATTGCGACCGCACTTAGTAGATCTGAATGGGGGAAATTCCTTCAGAGATCAGAACGCCAGCTGGGATCCCTTCCCTTTCAAAACTCCGAAATTCCTCTGAAGCCCTTTTGTATGCCACGACGAACGAAGACCTCCTGGCGCAACAGCGGGAGGCCTAGCAGATTTATGAGCCATTGGGCCTTCACAATTAATCACTTGGGGATCAACGCTAAAAATCTGTGGTCGATTTTGTAGTTGCAAGCTCAAGTTTCATCATAGTGGCAGTTGATGAATGAGCCGTCCAAACTCAACGCGCACACCAGCGAAGCCCCCGTTTGCTTCGGCCAGGGCCTACTGTGGCTTTAAGACCCAGATAGAACGGAGTTTCAGGCACTTTAAGCATCTACCGCAAACTCAACCACATTTCTTACAGAACCGCGATGAGCCTTGGGGAAAAGTGCCGAGAGACTTACTCTTCTCTATAAGAACGGCCATGATCCTCCGGGAGTTCGTCAGCGCCAAAGTGGGAGCAACGTAGGGTTCCGATTGCGGTCCTCTCGCCGTAGCCAAAAGAATCGATCCGGCAGGCCATGTCCGTGCCCTATTTCCGTTCACAGTGTTCGTGCCTGTCACCTGGATGCTGGAGAGGATCAACGCGAGAATACCATCCGCGTTGCCGGGACACCATTTCGTCGGCGATAATCGCAGAGCTGTTGTCGCGAACCACGATGCCGGTGCCCGAATTATTTATCACCTGACCGCCGGACAGTTGTAGATGGGAATTGCCTCGGGCCTGAATCCCTATTCCGTTTTCTTGAATCGTGTTGTCTCCGCCGTTCGTAGCGCTGCCGCTACGCAAGGCAATGCCCAGGGCGGTATTACCTTGAACCAGCACTGGGCCAATGGTTTCTTATCTGCCGCCGGTAATGACAAAGACCCTTATCTGATTGTTCAGTACCTGCCTTTCACCATCCGCGCAGCAGAAGACTGCTTGCCCTCCGCTGACCTCGACGCCGAGCCCATTGTTTTGAATGATGGTCTTTCCATGAATGTTCACAATTCCATTGTTACGGACCTCAAGGCCAACTCCGTTACCCTGCACAATCGAAGGTGTAGGTTCCAGGGTGGTGCTTACATCTCCAACTTAAACGAGAGCGGGGCCGTCCACGCGTATGCCGTTAGGATTGTTGTTTTGGACCACGCTGGCATGTACCTGCACGTTCGAATGGCCTTGAACGAACATTCCGCCCCCAGCGGGGATGCCGCCATTCTCAAGAGTGCACTGGAAAACATTTACCGAACTTTCTGACACAAATATGGGACTTGGGCCTAAAGGCCCAGTGCTGTGCAGCTTCAACCCACGGATCGCTATCGCCTTTGAGTTCATAATCGCGATAATGCCAATATTGCCGCCGGCATCTGCTGGCGCAAAGATGCCAGCACCATTGTTGCCAAGCAAAAGTAAATTGTCCCAGTCATCCAAGACGATGGTCTCTGTGCACGTGCCGGACACTAATGATGGCGTGGTTTTGCTTCCCCATCGTCGCTAATGAGTTGAGAGCATCGTTAACCGAATTGAAATCGAACGACCCGGAGGATCCGGCGCATCCTACGGATACTGTTGCGGCCCGAAGTTGAGCCGTCAAAGATAAAATGAAGAGGAACAGGGAGGCCAAACGCATCCATTTCCGCAAAGCACATCTGATCGACATATTCTTTCTCCTTTAGGAGTTCGAGCAACAGTTATGCCGGCGAAAGTGAATACTCTCGCCGGCGGTCCGTTAGTGATGCTGTGCCGGGCCTTCAGTTCTTCTTGTAGACGTCGAGCATTATGACAATGGTCTGATTGTCATCGTCGTGATCGCCTTTCCCGGATTGTGGCGGACTTACGCGGACAGCCGTCGTTCCGATAAAGGTAAAGCCATTGGGTGCCGGCGATCCGTGCGCCAAATAGAAAATCGCGCCCTGAGGAAATGTCGCAGGTGTTCCCGCAGATCCCTGCGGACCGGCAGGCCCTTGCAGGCCAATTGGACCTGGAGCGCCCTGTGGTCCTTGCGGGCCCGTTACGCCTGGTGGCCCTTGCGGACCGATTGGGCCTGAAGGGGCTTGAGGTCCTTGCGGGCCTGTCGCCCCCTGTGACCCTTGCGGACCCGTTGGACCCGGAGGTCCTTCGGGCCCAGGAGGTCCAGGAGTACCCTGATTCCCAAGACCGTTGGCATTGGTCAATACCCAGACCTGATCCGGTTGGTCGGGGGTCGGGGAGGAGAAAAATGCAGTCATACGGTTGCTGGCTGCGTCGTACACGGCGCTTTCATTACTGCTCGTACCAACGCCCGTCGGTCCACCCGTAGCGCTCATATGAGTCCACGTGGGAGTTCCGGTCATGCCGTTGGCGTCCGCCAGTACCCAAATGTCAGCCGCATCCGCGAGCACGATCAGGCGATTGTTGATCGCATCATATACTGTCGGCTTGCCTCCCATCGGAGGAGGTGATCCCGCTGCTCCTTCAGGAATAAGATTGATCCAGGCTGGGGTTCCTCCCAGTCCATTTGCACTGGTAAGCACCCAAACTGCATTGCTGGTTCCAGCGCCTCCAAAGCCACCGAAAACCATGAGTCGGTTGTTTGCCGCATCATAAGCGGAGGTGGGCTGATATTGCCCTGGGGGTGGACCGCCGATGGGGGAGAGTTGCGTCCACGACGGGCTGCCTCCTAAACCATTCGCATTGCTCAGTACCCAAACGTCACCGAAGGTTTCGCCAGCAACCTGACCTCCTCCGTCCTGACCTCCAAAGATGATCATGCGATTGGAAGAGGCATCGTAAGCAGCGGCGAGGGCAATGCGCGGCGCCGGTCCAGGACCGACGGGAGTAAGTTGTGACCATGAGGGTGTACCACCCGCGCCATTGGCATTGGTAAGAACCCATACGTCGTTGAGTGCTGGAAGGCATCCTCCACCGCAACCTCCGAAAATGATCATACGATTGTGGATTCGGTCGTACACTGCGACGTGATTGTCGCGGGCAGCAGGACTTCCCCCATTAGGTAAGAGTTGAGTCCACTGGGCAGCGCTCAGACCATTGTCTCCGCTCAAAACCCAAACGTCATTGAAGTTGGCCCGTCCACCGGGAGTACCCACACCTCCTGCAAAGAGGGTCATATCTCCATTCGGGTCCGATACTGCGGTTGCCCCGAAGCCGCGTTCAGTCGGTGGCCCACCGGTCGGAGTAAGTTGCGTCCATGCCGCTTGGGCGAGCCCCAAGCCGCTGAACGCTACAATTGTCATGAGAAGAAGGATTAGTTTCCAAACATGTAGAACCTTGAAGTTCAACTTGCGCACAAAGATCTCCCATCTGCGCAGTCATCACGCTGCGCTGTCGCTCGAGGTTTTGTTACAACGGCTTGTAGAGACGAAGTGTTATGAGCAGCCACAATGAAACGCTGCTGCCCCGACTCGTTATGTCCGTCAAAAGTGCTGCACCTACTGCATTCGTCCAGTCAGAGCCTGATTTGCAGTCCCGATCACCAACTTTTCAATCTGCATAGGATGAAAGGCGCAGATTTTTGACTTTCGTTGTCGCCGGCGATCGTCGTCTCCGGCAGCAAGGAACCTGACCTGCACTAAAATCAAGAACGGCGACTACTGGTATTTTCCTTTTGCATATGGAGATGGTCGTGGGGCGTGGGAACACAATTTGTGATGTTAGACCCGTTTGACTGGTCGACCCGAACGAATGTGCCGATGGGCGATGGAAGTGGGTGTGATGTTTTCCGTTTAGAAATGATGAAATGATGTGGAGAAGTTGAGTTAATGCGGAATCGCGATTTCTAGATTGGAAGACTAAGCTCCAGGCACAGCCAGCCGTCACACCATGGGAGGGTGGTGGCGAGCGTCAAGTTTGAAATCAGATCGCGATCACGAGCCGTATCGGTCTAGCGATTCGGTTTCTTGTCCTCACGTTCGAGCTCGTTCAGGAGTTTCATTTGCTGCAAAAGCATTTCGTGCCATTTCTGCCGGACGCGAGAACTGAGGCGGGAGATCGCCTCGGGTTTCATGGGGTAATAGACCTCCGGATGGTCGGCATCTTGCACGAGACCGCCGCTGAGCGCGTAGAAGCGCCTGGTTTGTCCGTCAACCTTGAGAACGAAATTTCCTACAATCCCCCCGCTGGGTGCCATGCCTTCCCGGAGCACCTGGCAGAAGTCAATATCGTCGAACCACTCCTTGTCCGCGGCAAGTAACTGGGGAAATCTGTCGTAAACTAAATCGGACGAAGGTAGTGCCTCGGATTCAGAGTACACTCCCTGCCGAAGCGCGATTTCGCTGCGAAAGTCGAGCAAAGAAATGTCTCCGCGTTCCTTCTTTCTCTTGAACTCGTCAGGTAGAGTTACATGAAACAGCCGGTCCGTGCCCTTGAGCGCAAAGCACGATCCCTGATCAATGACGACGCTTGCTTCATCGACAGGAGTCTGAATAAGGTCATTCGGCTTAGCTGTTACCCAGCGTTGCTCAGGCTCTTTCGGCTTAGCTGTTCCCCGTGGTTGGTCAGGCCCCTTAAACACGTAGAGCCCTTTCCGGGATCCATTCTGAGTCTCATCAAGGCTGCACATGACCTGGCTGTTCCTGGCCCGCGTGGGGAATCGCTCCGAGATACTGTTCAACAACTTCATTGCGGATGGGCCGACGCCGGTGTCACAGCTGAATAGAAGAAGCTCCGATGAATTCAAACTGCGTAACGTGGCAATGACGGCCGTATCATCCTGGTTAAAGCTCTGGTTACTTCCGGGGCTGGGTCCATTACCGGTGGCCATCCGCCCAGGGGCCCCGTGGCCAATGATGATTGCACGTTTAGGTTTCGCTGAAGCTTTGAAGCATTGCGTCAGGCTGTCAAGCGTCTCGTCCGTCGATTGGGTTCCGTTTTTGAATTTTCCTTTAAGCTGCGACTCGAACAATTTCAGGCCGCAGGTCGTGAACGCGTCGGGCTCTACTTCAGGCGGCAAGCTCACAAACTCATTGATCTGCGGCCCTTCAACAGAAATGCAGCTGTTGTCAGCGTTGGGTTCGAAGTCCAGCTTTTCGACAGGGATCTCCCGCATTGGGAATGGCAGGAGTATATCTTGCCGCAACGATTTCTGGCCGGCTTTTCCTGATTTTCGTTCCCCCGCCATTGCCAGAGCCAGAAGTGTGCAACAAAGAATAAGCGCAACAGTCAAAATAGATCTGGGTCGCATTGTCTCTGTTCCTTTCTTAGTCAAGTGGACGGGTGTACGAAATTCGCTCAGGCGTCTGGACCACTCACCAGGATCACGCCAGCGCATGATCCAACGTGGGAGGCACCGGTGGGGATACGCTTGCCATCTCGGTCCTCCAAGCTCAGAGTCTCTGGCGTTACGAGATCATCGGGAACTTTGGGTTTTGCATCGTCCATTAACTGACCTTGGTCTATGTCTTGAAGTACCTTGTCCGTGAGTTTCAGGCCACCGACGTCGTCATAAAGACTGGTCAACTGCGAAAATGCAGTCTTTACGTGCTTGCCGCCGTGGGGCTCATGGGCTTCTGCATAAATGTGGTAATTGATGTGCGGCAGGTTGGCCAAGCCGCCTATCACCGGCAAGGTGCAAAGAGTATCCAGTCTGTATTGAAGCAGCAAACAAAGCGGCACCTGTACCGGTTTCTTAGGGATCAATCCGTCATTGTCAAAGAAGGTTTGCCCGGGCGCATGAAACTTTTGGGCCGCTGCTACCTGCAGGGAGTGCGGATACGGCAATTGGAACTTGTTCCGGAGAGGACCGCCGCCTGGCCTTTGTTTGAGATCCGACTTGCGGACTATGACGAATTGCGTGGGATCGCTGTAAGCGGGAACCTTCATCACGGCATCCGGAAGAGGATTAGCCTGATCAAGTGGAAAGTCAAAGACCAGCGTTGCACCCGGTAAGGCCAGCGTCTTTTGTTCCCGTTGAAATGTTCCCGCTTTGTACTCGTGGGCCTCAGTGCCATCGTCCTTCAATACGGTTGGAATGAGAATCAGGGCCTGCTTGTTTTGAGTGTCGAATTGCAGCACGTACGTGCCGTGCAGCACGATGTTGAAATTAATCGTGCTCGTAGGGCCGCCTTTGCTCAGGCTGGCACTTTGGAGGTCCGACGCTGCTTTAGGTTGCTGATTCTCAGCCCCCTTATTGCAGGAACTGAGCAACCCGGTCATTGCGGCCGCTCCCTGCACCGCCAACAAACCCTTCAGCAGATCGCGGCGGTCAAAATTACTCTTCTTCATTTGTGCTCTCTCCTCAACTGAATTTTTGAAAAACGCATCGTCAACTACGCCCAAACGCTGCAAATGCGGCCCAATAATATGGGTGGTTTGTTTGCTGAGTCGCTAATATGTCAACGCGAACGTGCCGCAATGCGTGAGCGACCGTTTGCCCGGAAAATAATTGCGAATAGAAAGCTTCCATCAGACGATCGGTGACTCTGGAATCCACGTCCCAGCGACTGGCGACCACATGAGGTACCCCACCGCGAAGAAACGAGCGCACCAGGCTATCCGGGTCCGCCGTGCGGCTGAAACTCGCGCTGGCGGTCGAGCATCCGGAGAGCACCGCCAGCCGGGTCCGCGCCACAAGAGAGGGATCAAACGTCGAGGCATTCAGCAATGAAATCTTTGCCGGGCCTAAGCCAACAGCATCTTCCGAGGCCAGCAGTAGCCCCGCGCGCTCTTCGCTGGCGAGCGCGTGACCTGCAAAGTGGAAAACCCCCGCATTAGGCAGAGACTTCATGACGGCTGCAGCCGTCGCCTGAGCCCCCACCAGCAAATCGGACTTGGAGAACCGCGCCGCTACCGCCTCAGCTTCTCGTGTGGCATCGGGAATAGGAGGAAATTCGCCCGCGATTTCTCCGCTCAAGAATGGCGTGCCCACCACGAGAGCCTGTAGATCAGATGTGATCAAATCGTCTTGACGCAGGCCTTTCATGTACTCCATGCCTAGTGATGCGGTGATCGCAAAACGCGAACCGAGGTACGCTCCACTGTCATCCACCAGGGCCTCGAATGCCAGCGTCGAGATTGCGCCATCGGCTTCCACCACTAGGTCGCGGGTGGCATCGAGCTGCGAAGCAATCGGAGCGATGAGCCATCGATAGAGCTGGTGGGCGTCCCGTTTGAGCGTGTAGACGTCAGATTCAGGGTCGGAGCATTCGCGATTGAACCGGGAAATGACGTGGTCAACTTCTTCCTGATTGAGGGCCACCCATGCGGAGATAATGCCCCGGTTGTCAAAGACCCACACGGCAATTCCATCGCGCATCCGCGCATAGGAAAGAACAGTCACGTTCTTTAACGGCGCTCGACGGTCGGCCATGGACGGTGCCCCAGGCAATACCGGGCTCTGCTCCATCTGCGCAAAGTCGATATTCCCGGAATGTTTCGACCACGTTGAATTCGCGATTTGAGTAGCCCGTAGCGGCAGAGCACGATACCACTCCCATAGATCGAGCGCTTCTTCGGCTCTCCGATCATTCAGGAAGAGCAACCTCACCATATTGCGGTAGGCTTTACCAGTCTGGCGGTCCCATACCAGCCGGTCATGTTCCCCCTTCATCGTCTTGACTCCGATTTCGCCGATGCTCATGGCTGAGCGCAAGGCTCTTACCGCGTCATCGCGCTCACCCTGTGCGAGATGAACTTCTCCCAGAGTCGAGTAAAACTGCAGCGGGACAGTATAGTTCTCGACCGCAGCCAATCCAGGCTGTGCTTTCTCCAGGAGGGCCAAAGCTTCATCCAGCTTCCCGCGTCCGGCCTCCAGATTGGCAAGCATGACCAGGCCCGCGATCTGATAGGCGATAACAGTTGTTTTTGGCTTACTGCTCGGGGCATTGTGCTCAATCTCCGAAAACATCTGGTCCGCCGCGGCGAACTGTTCGCGGGCTTCAGCTTCCGACCCCGAAGCTTCGGCCAGACTGGCCAAACGGTAACGGGCCAGAGCTTCTACGCTTTGGTTCTTCGCCGGAACAATTGCTGAAACCGCTTCCCGCGCCAGCGCCGCCGCCGTATAAGTCTGCTCTTCATCTTCAGCTACGTAAGAAAGCTCCGAGTAAAAAAGGAAAGCCCGCACAGGGGCGTAGTTTCCCTTCCAGTATTGCTGGAGACCCTCCCAGTGGCGATTCCACGCCTTCAAAAAGTCGCCCTTGATGTCATCGATGGAAGCAGCGTTTCCGAGCGCCCGCAGATAAATCGAGCGATAGCCGGACATCTTCGCTAGTTCAACAGCTTTGTCGGAATCTCTTGAAGCGACGTCCATGTCCCCCGTAATGCTTCGGCAGGTTGCTTCTTCCGAAAGAGCCTGAATCTCTAACCAAAGGTACCGGTGCCTCTCAAGGCCCGCAATCAGCAACGTTGCCTCCTGGCGGCAGAGAGGCCCCTTTGCCTGTCGGTCGAGGGCATTCACTCTCTCAAAGCTCGCTCGCAATGCACCAGCAATGCTGCCGGCTTCGCGGAAAAAGCCTTCGGCCCGTTCTGCTTCCTCGGCTGCTGCGTCGTAGTCACCGGACTGGGCAGCACTCAGAGCGCTCGCCAGGCTCTGCACGGCCCGGAACACTCCAGGCTTCTCCTCGGCAGTCAGCATGTCATTCAGCCAGTCGTCGTGACGCGATTTCCCAAGGAAGGTGGCGAGCAAAGTAAGCGCTGCCCGGGCCTCTTGTCTCTTCGCTGTGCCCATCAATGGATCGAGCGATTCCGTCAGCCACACACTCGTCGCAATGTCTAGATAGTCATCGGCGTGTTCAGATAAGAGCCGAAACGCGGCGCTATCTTCTTGTGCCGCCTGCCTCACAAACATCCCAGGGTCGCGTAAGAGTTCATCCCTGAACTCCTGATGAGCATTCAGCGTCTCCCGAATTGCGCGCAAGCGTTCGGTGACATTCTCGGCCCATGCACCTCGTGGATTGATCCGAAGGTAATGTTCCAGATCAGTTGCCGCGTGCCGATAAAGGAAGATCCGCTGATAGCTCAACCCGCGGTTGAACAGCGTCACGGGATCATCTGGCACGGCCGCCAATACTCGGCTCTGAAGATCGATGGCCGTCCCATAGTCAATGGCGCGTTGGTTGACTTCGGCGCGCTGAAAGTACGCGGTTGCAAGATCCGTGAAGAGAGACACCGACTCCGGCTGGGACTCCAACGCTAGGCGCAGAGAATTCATGGACTCCGCGTACTGCCCTTCCAGCAGGTCGGCCCGGGCCGCATACTGCAACCAGAGCGGATCGTGCGGATGCGCCTTCAGCGCCTCACGGATCCTCGACTCGGCGTTAATCAAAGGCTGAGGCAGCTTAGAGAGTGGAATCCCGCCGCGTGTAGCCACAACCGGAGCGTATCCTGCTCCAGAAATTCTCGGCTCAATACTTCGCCGTTCGGTATAGGCTCGACCAAGAAGATATTCAACATAAACAGCTTGTATCCGGTTCCAACACAGTCCCACTAGGAGCACAGGCAGCATCATCGCAGCCGCCATCATTAATTTATTCCGCAAGAGCGGCGCCGCACGAATTAGTCCCTTCGGCTCTTCGCTCAGGCCAGAGGCTCGGGATCTCGAGACCCGGGTCAGATTCCCCGTCTGCGTTGTCCCTGGCATGTCCACGCTACGTTCCTTTCGCTTTCTCCGGCAATGATTCCTGCGGCTGACGAGCTTCACCACACTCCGTGCACTACTGCGAAATGCCATTCGCACGAAAGAGTCAGAGAAAGTCAGACACGGGTTACCTTATCCAAGTATCGACGACTCGCGGTTCTGCAGGTACCCAGGAACCTTCGTCTCATTACGACATGGACGCGAGAATGCTTCATCAATCCATAAGTGGAATGTCGTGTTCATCACTTCATTTCACTTTCTCATTCAGCTGCTCCAAGTGTTGCCGGGCCTCGCCATTCCATCCCTCATCACGCGATAGGTGCAGATACCGTTCCCAATCCTTGATTGCTTCCCTGTAACGAAATAAGCGTTCATACACGATCGCGCGGTTGAATAAAGCCACGTCGTCTTCGGGATTACGCTGCAAGACAGAACTCAACAACTCGGCTGCTGTTCCGTAGTCCGTTGTGTGGCCTTCGGCCTCTGCTCTCTCAAAGTAGGCAGTTGCAAGATCTGTAGGAATTGCGGGAGCAGCGTTCTGCAGATCATTCGCGCGCCGCAGCGTTGCAATAGCTGACTCGTAGTCACCTTCGAGCAACTCAGCGCGTCCCCTCTTGTCCAACCAAGCCGGGTCCTCGGGATGTTTGTCGAGACCATGTCTGATAATTGACTCAGCATCCAGAAGCGACATCGGCCGATTCAGGTGAGACCGCCTCCGTCCCCTCTCGATCCGGGTTGGAGCGTGCTGCGCCCCCGGCATCCGCAGCTCAATGGTCCTCTGCTCCGCATAAGCCTGAGCCAGCAATTGATTCACATCCGCATCATTGATCTTCAGCCGCATGAACCAGACAGCAGCGACCAAAACCGCGCAGGCTGCGCCGACCCACCTCAGACGCGGCAACCAAAATATTCCTGTCTTCTCTTTGACTTTGTGCGTCGAAGGCGTTTCTTCCTTCCCGGCCATTTCTTTTCCAGCCACATGCGTTGCTTTCTCTACCCAGTCCGCTGTTTCGGAATTCCGGACCCGAGCGGCCAACTTCCTTCCCATCTCGCGCTGCCAGGCTAAGGAAGCGGTTGGCAGCTCGGCTAGAGCTTCCTGCTCTTCCGGGTTCACGTCTTGTGCCAAATCTTCCATCGATTCCTTCAGCCGAGGTCCGCACCAGTCACAGGTGGCGGCGTGGGTAACATAACGTGAGGCTTCATCTTCTTCCAGCAGTCCAGCGGCCAAGGAGAGCCACGTTGCGTCAACGGGGCAGTCAGGCCCCCGCAGTGGCTCGTCGCCTCTGTTCTTGTTGACCGAGGCTTTGTTCCTAGAGTCCAGGTCTTTGAGCGCCTTTTCGGCATTGTGATATCTCTCCGCCACGGATTGGCAAACCACACACCCGCTAAGGTGCTGTTGTGCCTCCGGCACCGAAGCACCGGTGGCGTTACTGTTATTCGAATCGGCCACCTCGAAGAGCAGCAACTCGAATTCCTGCGGAGTTAAATGCGCGTCCGCCGGTCTCATGGCTGCCCTTCTTCTTTGAACAACGTTTTTTCCTCCTGAATTCCTTCAGCTCCTGATCTTGGTTGCCCAACGCGCATCGCTGGTTCGGCAAGTCTGGCCCGCAACTGGGACCTTAGCCTGTGAAGAATGCTCTCCACTCCTTTGGCGGTAAGCCCATAACTGCTTATTTTCGCGATGTCACTGGCAGTGAGCCCCTGCCGATAGTGGAGCCAAAAGATTTCCCGGTCGCGTTCTCCGGAAGATATGGTACTCAATATCCTGTCGATTTCCTGCAACAGGATCTGGCGCTCAATATGGTCTGGACCAGTGTGATGAGGATCGGGAACAAAGACTTCTGCTTCATTGAGCTCGGAGTCGGCTTTGCCTGAACCACGCTTGATGCAGTCTCGCGCGCGGACGTAGTCGTGGGCAACATTGGCTGCGGTGACTTTTAGCATGCCAAAGAACGCGTCCTCATGATGGGCTTTGAAGTCCCGCAGGAGGCGGCAGTCATCGTCGCAGATCTTGGCATAAGCTTCCTGAACCAGATCCTTGACGACCGCATGGTTGTCTTCGCCGTATCTGCGCACGATACGCCAAACTACCAAACTGATTAGCTTTTCAAAACGGCATACAAACTCCTGCCATGCTTCGGCGTTCCCCGATTCAGCACAGGCATGTACTAACTCGTCGCACGACAGAGAGCGGTAAATCATTGTGAACTTGCCCGAGATTTATATCAGGCTTGTTGGGATGAAAGCCACAGGAAACAAGGGTATTGAGGCCGACACGCACTGCCGTTTTCATGTGATAGGCCTAGCGGGCGAAAATTAGACTGCCTTAAGAAATGTCATCCATACATTTGTTTTTGTATTATGGACGCTCAGCGCATAGGTGAACGCAGTCCGAACAAAGCGTTGCTCTCTATGCAACATTCAGGGTGGCTTTGCCTCGGGCGTTCAACTCAGGCACAGACGGGAACCTTGCTGCATCTGGCAACTACGGGACGTCTGGCTTCGCCGGGCCGCCTCGTTTACCGCCGTTCGCAACGCGAACATAAAGATCATAAAAGTCAATGATCCCACCTGTTTGCGGAAAAGGCTGCTCTGCCACCATTCATCTCGTTCGCAGACTCGCTCGTGGCGTTGAACACAAGATTTCAACTGACCCTTCCATGAGCCAGATCAACGCTCACGCGGTCGAACTGCGATTTTTTCTTAGGTATCGTTGATGACTGTACATCCACTTGGAACATGGTTACCGTAAGCATTGTGGCATTGGCCTCGATCAACAGATAGCCGTATCCTTGCAGTGAGCTTTCAAACGTATGATCGCCGGTTTTTGGCTTCCCGGTTGCCGGGTGAACCGCCTGATCGCCGATGCCGCCGGTTCCCGCCACCAAATAGGGTATCTGCAAAGCCCGTCCGTTGAAGATCAGATCGCGCGTATAGCGCTGATAGCTGTGTGCATGTCCGGATAAGAACAAGTCGGGCATCACGCCTCCCTGTTTGCATGCGTCGTCGATGTCGGCCAGCATTTCGGTACTGGGGGAGTGTCCCCCGGCAGTGTACGGCGGGTGGTGAGTCGCAAAAATTAACGCCTTGCGTTCTTGCGGCTTTGCCTTGCGTTGAGCCGCTATGTCTTTCAGAGTCTTGATGAGCCAGGTTTTCTGCGCCGAACCGGGAATGGCCCCTGAGATAAAGCCGGGGTTTTCAGCCGCATTAGAGTACAAACCCACTATGTCCACAAAGGGTGCGTTTAACAGCCAGTAGACTCCGGGCTGGTTCATAGTTTCGCGGAAGATGGTTCCCGCGATCGGGGGCACGGTCTGAGAGGCAGCACAGAAATTGTTCAGGAAGGCTTTGAGCGTCGTGGGATCGGACTTGGGGAAAACCTCCCCGTCGTGATTACCCGGGATGGCGATGATCTTGCCCGGATAGTGCACATAAGGTTCGTAGAACTCGCCGCGGTAGGCCTGGTCTTTGCCGGGCCCGTAGATCACGTCGCCCAGATGGAAAAAGAACGCAGGCGAGGATGTGTGAGGCTTGCCGGCATCGTAATCGGCCGCCATGGCTTCTGCGACGTCGCCTTGGGGGGAATTCGCACTCTTGCCCGTGTCACCAACAGCGTGGAAACGAATAGACTTGGAGTTTAGGATGTCCACGCTCGCTTGGGTACCGATGATGTCAGCCAAGGTCATGATGGGCGTCCGCTTGGGTGCCGGAACCGCCTCCAGGTTCCCTTTGATGTGGTCAAGGAGCTGTTTCCCGGCGCCGCGAACGGGTTTGCGCGCCGCAACCGGCTTGGTGGTGAAAAACGGGTGGGCGAACCGAAGTGGCTCGCCGCTTCTTTTTGTGCTCTTTTTTTGCATCTCGCTGTCTCCTCTTGGTAAATAAGTTGCTGTTCAATCCGGTGTTGAAGAAGCGCCAGAAAGTTTTGGCGAATCGATCTGGCCTCCTTCGGATCTCGTCTCAATGAATCCCCAGACCGTTCTAACCGACTTTTGCTAGAACGTTCTGAATCGCACTTATCGAGGGAACAAAGAGATATGCACCGCCGGTGGCAAAAACCAGTCGTTCGGGTATGAACAGAGGGGTCCTCGTATCATCGTCTTTCACAAACCAAAGCGTCCGCTTAACGGGATCACTATTCCCGTTTTGGCCAATGATTGGATCGAAACCCGCGTTGGTCCGAGGCGCGTCGGAAACATTCGCCCATGTGCGTTGAAGGAACTCGAATTGTTCTTCAATGAATGACTGATACGCGATAAAGAGCAGTCCCCGGTCCTGACGCTCGCTCCCCGGCTTTGCTGGATCATATGCTTCCCCATAGGGGATTCCCCGCCGGATGATTCTGTGTTTGAACGTGCGAGGAAACTCACCTCGCTCAGTAGTTTCATCGCGCGGATTGATTTTCCTGATGTGAGCGGCCAGCGGGCAGGTCACGCCGTCAAAATCCCGGTGTGCAGCTGGAAGGGTATCTATCGTTCGACCTGATGAAGGGTTCCACGCCACCGGCTCGGTATCCGCGTCATAAAAAAAACTGTTTATGGCATCATTAGTGTCGCCAACGAAACGGGGGTCATCGACAAGTGGGGCGCGGAGGATCGGAGTTCCGCTTGCCCAACGGCCAGTGCACATTGCGCCTAGCCGCTCAGCAGTAATTCCTTGAAACCCTGCACTCATGAGTGTGCGCACACCTTCCTCGATAAACCTCCTGAAGGCTGCAACGTCCTGATGCAAGCGACGAAATACCAGGAATGATCCGTCTAGGGTCCAGGGAGGATCTATAGGCTTTTGAACCGGCTTAAGAGGGTCATTGAGGTCCATCTCGGGATATCCCTTCACGAATTCCCCTGGCCATATGAGCGGTTGGCCTGGAGCAGCGAACAGCGCTCCAAGTGGATCTGAAGGGTCGATAAACCTGGGCGTCAAGAGAGGACGAGTTGGACTATCGATCCACCCCCTGATTCCTGGCTGGGAAATGCCATCTTTGAACCCGAAGTGCTCGTGACCTCGCAACTCTCCCTGCAATGTCTGACCAGCTTGTTCGTAAGTTATTTGAACTGGCGACAAGCCAGGAGAGATACTGTCGATCTGTTTACGAATAGAACGGACCTCGGCTGCGACGTTAGCTTCGTGGTCGCCGGCGATGATGAGCATAGCGTCAGGAACATTGCCCGGACCGCCAATGACCCAAGTGCGCGCATCGCCTGGCGAGCCATTGTTAGGGTCGCCAACGAATGTTGATCGTTCGGCTGCGCCCAGATTGAACGCTACTCCGAGTTTGTCGACTTCCGCCTTGTTGATAAGCTTTCCAAGTCCAGGGGCCGTAAAGCCGAGGTTTATCCAACACGCATGCAATGGCGGATCCTGACGGAGCTGCCGCCGCATGAGGCTGAACGCAGTATTAAAGGCATGCACTACGCCCAGGCTTGCAAGCGGGATCGACCGCAACCATTGCTTGACGTCGGCAATATGAGTAGAGTCGAATTCGAGAAACAACAAGGCGACGAAATCTTTGCGGAATCCAGCCAATCCGTCGCCCTGGATTTCATTACCATGTAGCAGAGGTTCTTCCATGTATTTCTCTTTACTGCCGGGATCGGCCAGGCAAAGCTTTCAGGCTATCCTTAATTGTTGCCGCGATTGCATGAAGTGGCTCCATTCCGCCACATGGTACTTTGGGTGAGTGCGTAAATTCTTTCTTTGGGCCCACGATGACCGTGACCTGAATAAAAACATGCTCGGCGATTTGCCCTGCGAAACGGATAGGCTCGCCGCCAATTTTTATCTCACTGATTTTGAATTTCTTCATGGGCACTTCAAAGCGCGCCCGGACGCCAGGATTGCCGCGGGTAATTCGGAACAGGGACTGTGGATCGCTGCCATCGGGAGTCGACCAGCCCGTGGTATCCAGACCATCAATATACAATCCCACGGGATCGGCGAGGGTGATTGCACGACCGTCGAGTGCCAGTTGATTCACATTCGAGGCGATCGTAGGGTCGCTTTTCCGGTTTCCATCGCCAATTGCACCGCTGCTGTGGCAGCGTGTGCAATTTACGACAGATTGCTTGTCGCGTAACATCGTCGATTGTGCGACTATATCTATTTCCGCACCCAGCGTATTCGCCGGGTGGATCAGGTGCATGATTCCTTTTGTTGTATTGAATTCATTTGCTGGGTTGTAGTCCCCGCTATTATCAAATATCGCCTCGACGGTCACGTTGGGATTCGCTATCTGATAAACCTTGGTGAACTCTTGCTTTGACAGCACCTGGGAAAGAAATTGCCAGTATTCTGGGCCTTCGCAAGTGAAATCCACCGCAGTCATTTCACCAACGTTATTCCGCTCAATAAACCATTCGAGATATTCGTCCTGAACTTGACGCCCCCTGTCGGGGTCGTCGGCTCGCGCAAGCGCTTCCTCGCGGGATAGACCCTGCGCGAGTAACCCGATTGGAAAAGCAGGCCACGATACCTTGCGACGGTCAGATCCCAGATCTCGGACCAGCGGATCGATAATTTGAACGTTTCCGGCTCCCACGCAGGATTGCACGGAAGTCAGCTCGCTAATGAAATCGCTATGAATAACTTGATCGCTCCAACCATTCAGTTGGTCGTCGTTTTTGAGATCATTTAAGTTGCCAGGAGGTGAAAACCGATTGAGCATAGCTATGCCTCGTTTCCGGGATACCACAATTGCAACAGCAACTAGGGATATGCTCCCCAGGTCGAATATGGAACTTTCAGAACCCACAGAATAGAACGTGATCTGTGCACTGAACCCTTTTGTGGTTTGAATGTTAGACGGCCGCTTGTCCGGCTTCTTAGGCCACCTTCATATCCATCCCACTCGGCGCTCTGACGCTGGTGAGTGGGTGTAGGTCCTGGCCCATTCTTTGTTGCACTTGGGTCTCGCACACTCTCGTCCAGGACGGCGCGAACTTGAATGGAACATGGCTTGCGATCCATTCATTGCGCGCTTCTTCGCCGATCTCAAAACTGGGCCGCGTGTGGAAGAATTGTTGCGACATTGTGCTGCGCAGGGGTACGGAAGAGAGTCTTTACAAGCCGTTCTGCGAGGAGGACCTTCCCCAACATCTGCACAATCCCGGCACCGCCGGCCCAAGCATCTGGACATGCTTGAGAGGGCTGGAAGATCGGAAATACATTCTCTCAGCCAGGAATCATAATTGCAGCGACGGCCATTCGTATACGCTCTAAATGGTTCTGCAAGGCAATGATTATAGGGCGAACTTAAAAGTCCGCCCAACTGCCCTCAACCCCGCTTTGCTGATTCAGTACAACAAATTCGCGGTTCTACCTCTTCTTCGGGCAATATCATCTGGACCACACGGTGTTGGGCTTGGCGCTTGGCCATGACTTTGGCTTGCGAATACATGTCGAGCGTGAATCGACTGCTGGCATGACGCATCAGTTCTTGCACGACTTTAATATTCTCCCCGTTGGCAACAAGCATCGTCGAAAAAGTGTGCCGAAATGTGTGCCACCCGATCCTCTTTTTTATCCCAGCCCGTTGTGCAGCTGGGCGAATCACTCTTTGCAGAACAGAATCTGGCCAAAATGGATATTTTCCCTGGTGGCGAGGACTGGCAAAAATCCAATCGTCCGTTCCGTTGTACCTGCTTGTTTCTTTCCAGATCCAAAGGTCCGCCGCTACGCGTTCATCCAACGGAACAGGCTTACGGGATGTTTCTGTCTTGCAGTCGCGAATTTGCTGCCAATAGATTGAACGCTGCACATCGATGCTCAAAGTGGAAAAATCGACATCCCGCCACTTGAGACCGAAGAGTTCACTGCGGCGCAATCCTGTCGTGGCATCCAGTAGTACCATCACACGAAAACAGGATTTCAGCTGTCCAAGAAGATTCTGTATCTCCTGTGGATCTAGGATCTCTGGAATCCGTTGACGCTTCGCGCTCTGACGAACGAGTGTGATTGGGTTTCTGCTCTGATCGAGCCATTCATATCGAATTGCGTGATTGAATAACACGCTGAGTAGATTACGGATCTTCGCTCTCGTTGTGTTGGCTAGCGGTGTGCCATCAACTCGGTTAAGTTGCTCAAGCCAACGCTCCACCGCAATGGTTCGCACAGAATGAATACTGTCCTTTCCCCACTGCGGTCGTATCCATCTTTTAAGAAATTCCCGGTAAACCATGCGCGTTGCGTGCGAATGCCAGCTACTCTCTTCCGAGAGTTCCGTTTGCATGTAGTGATCGACCAAGTCCGCGACAAAAATATTGTGCCCAATCTGCCGGTGAGGATTGTCATTGACCTGCATGCGTAAACCGTTCGCAGCCATGTCAGCCAGTTCTCTCGTTGGATATTGTTCCACCGTCCCAATGACAACGGTGCGACGTGTACGTTTTCCCGTCTGATCAGTTTCTCGCCAGAGAAATTCCCAGCAACTTGGTCCAGACTTGCGTTTACTGCACCGCAAAAATCCATTTTGATAATGTTCTTTCATCGTCTAATCCTCCTCGCGGAAGATTCCCAAAGATTGTCCAGAAATCGACAAATATCAACGGTATAGGCTGGAATGGTTTGTGCCGACGAAGTGGTATGAAAATGACTAAGCGAAGGAAACCAAAGGAACCGATAAATTCTGCTTTGCATCGAATACTGAGATGGAGTATACAGAGGACATGGCGAAGGCATTCCTCACGAGTGAGATCGCGTGGTAACAATGAGGTAACAATAAGTGTTTCCTGCTGCGCCTACAGTTCCTTGCTGTGCCATTCGCGCCTGTAACGCCTTGAAAACACTTAGAGCGCTATATTGACACGGTAGAGGTCAGGAGTTCGAGTCTCCTCGTGCCTACCATTTGTTTCAGCGACTTAGCAGCAACACCACTTTTTCTCGCTGCTCCAGAACGCTCCAAATCTGGGTAAGTACGCTGCCGCGATGTTTGGGGCGGTCATTAATAATAATAATGTGGATGTTGCCCCAAAAGTCGATCCGGATAAAACGGAGACTGTCTCCAGTTGCAAGATATTTTTCATGGGCGAAGAAATCTTCACAATCCGCTGCGAGGAAGCCGCGGACCGATGTGCAGCGTAATCGCGGGCGCATTCTGGAAGTGGACGACATCGCCAAAGAGGCAGATGTCGGAGTTGGAACTTTGTATCGACACTTTCCGAACCGCAGCGCACTGATCGAGGCGGTTTATCGGACTGAGGTGGAAAAGCTGGCGGCCGCAGAGCGTAAGTTCGCCGAGACGATGCTTCCGATTGAAGCATTACGAGCCTGGATGCTTTTGTTCGTTGATTACATCGCGACCAAGCAGATCATCGCCGCGGCGCTGAATAGGTTCGTCGGAGGTCCCGCGAAGCTGTATGAGGGTTCCCGGGCCCAGGTCCAGGGAGCGATCGATGCCCTAGTGAAGCACGCGATCAAGAGCGGGGACATACGTAAGGACCTCGACCCATTCGATCTGCTTCGGGCTCTGATCGGCGTCTCCAACGTGGCCTCCACCCCTGACTGGCAACAGAGTGCCAAGAGACTGGTGGATATCCTCCTTGTCGGTTCGCGGCCAACCAAGTAGCCCCGGGATCAGCGTTCACTTGCTGCGAGCTTGGGAGCTAGCCCACTTACTGAATTTCAATCCCATTGATCGCGGCGTTGTCTGTCACTGTGGTGAATTGAATAACAATCTGGCCGCCGGCATTTGCCATCGTAACAAACTGCTTCACGATTGCCTTATGTGTTGCTCCTGCGGCGGCAAGAATGTCGAAGTTTGTTAACACCTGCGTGCCATTGATCGACACGTTAAAAACGCGCTGTCCCGCCGCATTCCAAAAGGTCTCAGCAAAATGCAACCGCACGGTATGATTTGATCCGGCAGTGAAGCCTGGAACCGTGTAGCTAAAATTGCCGAAGCGCATGGACTGGTACACTTGCGAGGGCGCCGGGTTCGTAACACCGGACACACTTATGGATACAGCGTGCGTCGAGGTCTGGCCTCCGCTGAAGTCTTTATCTGCAATGAACGGAGTCACGGCAGGGCCGCCGGTATTGATGGCCAATGTTCCGCTCACTGGTGTGGCGCTCACCTGGCTGGAGTTTGCACTTTCTCCGCTTGTGTTCACTGCACTGACCACGTAGAAAACAGTCGTGCCATTCGCCAGGCCCGTATCAGTGAAACTGGCAGTCGTGACATTGGACGCTACGAGCGAGTAAGGCCCTCCACTGATGGTGCTTCGTCTTATGTTGTAGCTTGTTGCCCCCGTCGAAGCATTCCACTTCAGTCTTACTTGGGCATTGCCAACAGTTGCGGTCAATCCTGTCGGGGCCGCAGGTGTTGTTACCGCCTGCCAGCGGAAGGTCACACTCGTGTTGATGGGCAGCGTGTAATGAAACGATTGTGCATTCCACACCACTTTGAAACTCTGGGAGCTCGTCGTATTGTTGTAGGCAATGAGCACCAGTGAACCATCGGGAGTTGTGAAAGCTGAATTGAGCACATTGCTATTGGCGGTCGAATCAATACGAAAAGAGCCGATGGGAACAAATTTGGTGTAGTGCCCCATAGTGAAATACTCGATGGTGTAATCCACTTTGTCCGGGACATCTGTATGTACCGTGATCACAATCCTGTGCAGACCCCGCAACCACCAACGTGAGGACCCTGGTTCTGGTCTGCGGCGACCGGCCACTTCACAAAAGTGCGACCCCAATTACGAAACACTCCGATCATCAGATTCATGTCTCGATTGTGCTGGACGGTCGGACTGTTCTTGATGGAACCCGTTCTCTCGGTCTCAAAGGCCTCGGCCCCGAACTGGTCATGAATCGTAGTTTGTTCTGAAGGGTCTCCGCAGTACCCATGCCATGCCACACCGGCCACAAACGGGGACGTACGGACTGTGCTGTCCTGGAGCATGGGTGTAACCAGACCGCTATTACACCAATTGAAATCAAGCAAGAAAATCTTTGTCTGGATGTTGTTCTGACTCCATGTTGGGAACCAAAAATTCTTGAGGATTGCGATCATCTCCCGCTGAGGTCGGATGGAGCGAAGGGTAATTGATGGTTCCACAGCAAGTAGGTTCGTTATTGAGGGCGACGTAATCAATGGGAACCCCCTGCGCTTCGTATGCCTGGATGGTCTTGACGTAGTAGTTCGTAAAATGCGGATAGAATTGCGGCAGCAGGTCGCCGCCTACCAGGTTATTGTTGTCCTTCATCCAGGCCGGTGGACTCCAACCGGTCATCATCAAATGCAGGCTGGGATTGAGCCGGCGTGCTGCCTTCGTCAACGGCAAGACGTCTGCTAAATCATGGCTGATGCTGAAGTGCAGAAGGCTGGAATCGGATTTGTCGCTCGCATCGTCGTCGTAGGTGTACTCAGTGCGCGTCAGGTCCGAAGCCCCCATGGGATTGCGCAAAAAACTAACACCGATGCCTGCATTGGGGTCGAAGAGGTTCTGCATCACCTGGTCGCGTACCGACGGCGACAGATTCTCATTCACCAGCCAGGCTGCGCTGTCGGTAAAGGAAGCCCCGCCCCCTTCCATGCGCTGAAAAACTGTGCCCGCGTTTACGCCTACGGCAGTAACACCGTCATTCTTATCGGGCGTAAAGCTGAGTCCGGGCTGCGGCTGTAGGCCAACCGCAACTCCGTTGCTGTTTGAGGTAGTAATCCATGACTGCACGGGGGTTCCCTGTGCAGCCATGATTCGTGGGAAGGCGCCGAGTAAGACAAATACGGCGCTAACTGCCAGTCGTCTCAACAGGCTATCTATCTGTTTCACTCTCACCCTCGCTCCCATTTCCGTCGCCATCTCTATGTCACACATTTGCACACCGCATCTGCGGGAAGACTACCTAATGAATTTCAATTCCGCTGATGAGGGCTTTGTCGGTGACCGTGGTAAAGACGAGGGTGATTTGGCCGGTGCCGTTGGCAGTGGTCGTGAACTGCTGGATCACTGCTTTGTTCATCGCGCCGGCCGCTGCGAAAATGTCGAAGTTAGTGAGCACCTGCGTGCCGTTGCTGGACACGTTGAAAACCCGCTGGCCGGCTGCCGTCCAGAAGGTTTCAGCAAAGTGCAGGCGCACGGTGTGGCTAGATCCGGCAGCTAAACCGGGAATCGTGTAGCTGAACGTGGTGCCCGCACCGATGGCCGCAGTCGCCCGCGCCGACTGGTACACCGCCGTCGGCGCCGGATTCGTCACTCCGCTCAAGTCAATCGTGTTGGCATGATTGATCGTCACTCCGTCGCTGAAATCCACATCTGCAACAAACGGACTCACCGCCGGCCCGCCCGAATTGATGTCGACCGAACCCGATGTTGATGCAGATGCGATTTCGATTCCGGACACGGAGGAATTGTTTGTCACTGATGTGAACTGAATGACATACCGGCCGCTCGAGTCTGCATTAAGCGCAAACTCTCGGATCACGGCCTTATTCTGCGCGCCAGCAGCCGCAAAGATATCGAAGTTTGTTAGCACTTGCGTGCCATTGATAGAGGCATTGAAGACGCGCTGACCGGCTGCTGTAGCGAAGTTCTCAGAAAAGTGCAACCGCACGGTATGGGCCGATCCAGCGGTAAAACCGGGAAGCGTATAAGTAAAGTTGCCGAAGCGGCGTGACTGATAGACAGCCATCGGAGCTGGATTGGTCACGGCAGAGGTATCCACAGTGGCCGTGCTGGTCGAGGTTGAGCCGCCGGCAAAATCCACATCCGCAGCGAAGGAGCCAACCGCCGGTCCGCCCGCGTTGACGGCGTCGACGTGGACGGCAGTCGGAAAGTCGCCATAGACGCACACTTGACCACTATTGCTGGCCGCCGTACCGAAGCTGCTTAGATAAACCTTACCGTTAGCTACGACGGGGTAACTGTACTTGGAGTAGTTATTGCACCCGTCGCGGCCGGCATTCTGCTGCGAATCCCAGAGTTCGTGGCTGACGTCGTCGGCATCGAAGGCACGAAAGATGCCAGGTTGCGTGCCGTGGTTGGCATCGCCACTAAGAACACAATTCGCCCAAAGGACCCCGGTGCCGCTGGTGCCACCGTTGGCCGAAACGGAAAGCATGCAGCCCGGCATACCGCACGTAGCTGCTGTCATGGTGCTCGTGTGAATCGCGGAGGTGTTGAAGTTCGAACCGTTGAACCGGAACTCCCGCAGAAAGTCGTTCTCGCCCCACACATAGACCAGCGGGCCGTTGCTGTTACTGTTCCAATACGCTGGGGAGCCATGAATGTGCAGCGTCGCGCATCCGTTGTGCACGAAAGTGGCCTGGAATTTCTGCACGATTTGCGTATCGTTGGCAACCTCGTGGCCCATGTTGTCGGCATTGAGGAGGTAGAAGATCCCATCCTTGCCTCCACCCACGATGAAGTTGGTTCCGGGAATCAGAAGCGGACCAGAAGAACCCAGGTCGCGATCACCATTGTTCATGGAGTTAAAGTCAGAAGGCGTAAACCAGTCCTGCGCTGGATTGAAGCGGCTAGGGTTCAGCTTAATGAAACTTTCTCCCAAGTTCGCATTATTGTCGAAAGTCCCGTTGCCGGTCATGAAGTAGAGATTTCCACTGAGATCCACGCTGAGCCCCTGCCCGGCCTGCCAAATGCCCCCCTGGGTGCCGCTGGGGGTGTCATTAAAAACATGGACTTGCTGCAAGGTCGAAGCGTCATAGCCGATAACAAAACCGTGATACGGCCCAAAGTCGCAGAACGATGACCACGCAATATAAACAATACCCTGAGAAAGGGTCAGCGCCGGTCGCTGATTTTCAATGGTGGGATTAAATCCGTTCGCCTGAATAACCACCTGCGAACTGGGCGCGCCGTCATTGCCCGTTGTGATATCAATTGCCCGCAGCCTCTGTACCGTATTCCCACCCTCAATCGTGCGGGCCACAAAGTACATCTTGTTGGTGGATGCATCAATGACCGGCGTGCCCAAGATCCCAATATTCCCGGCGATGTCAACGTAGGGGTTGCACAATCCGCCGGTACCAACCTCGGTGTGGTTGGTGGGACGGCCGCCATTATTAAAATTACGCGACCAGAGTGGATTTCCGCCCCTGTCAGCGTCGAAGGCGAACACGGTGTTGTTCATCGTCGCTACGTAGACCACGTTGTGCGTCACGCCACCGATGTTGAGGTTGGCTACGTACAGTGGCGACGCATACGCCTGGTCATCAACCGGCAGCTTGAACAGGAGGCCAAACTGGGTTACGTTCACATTCGATGTATTGAGTGTGGTCTCATTCAGATTCGCGCCGGTCCTCTGGTTGTTATTGTGCTGGGTCAAAACACTCACTTGGGCCGATGCCCACGTGTTCATTAACAACATAATAAACAGCACAAATCGTAAAAAGAGCACACACTTCCGCGCTTGTCTCATTTTCATTGTGTCGCTTTCTCTCCCTGTTGATTGCGCTTCTTCCTACACGCCACACGACGGGACAGTCGTACAGCTAAAACTACGGCACGAGTGTCCGCCGGAGCCCCCGAGGAGTCAAGTTTCGTCGGGTTAATTTAACGGTTTAATCAGTTAATTTAACGGCCGGAGGTATGAAAACAAGACCTGGCTTACTCTTCGCTGACCTCGATAGCAGTCACAAGCGCGTAGTTGTGGATGGGAACAAAGGTGAGATTGAGTTTTCCTTGAGGAGAAGGGAGCACATTGTGGAAAACCTTGATGACGGGCCGGCTGCCTATACCGCCACTTTCCTTGAGGATGTCAAAATCTTTCAGGAGGGTTGTGCCATTGCAGTAGACGTCAAAAACGCGGCTGCCCACTCCACCGGTTGACGCCGGGGCGGTAAACCAGATTTCGGCAAAGTGCAGTTTAACGGTGTACCGGCCATTTTCCGCGACGGGAATGGAATAGCTGAAATGACCAAAGCGCTGCGCAATATACAACGCAGCATCCGGCGTCCCTTGGATCTGTTGCGGCTGTCTGGTGGACCTGCGGCCCCCATGGAAATAGTTATCTGGCATCCAGACTTCGCCGAGGTGGTCACGATAAACGTCGTCCTGCATGGTCATTCGAATCGGAAGCATCTTGCCGGGAACACCCGGCAGGATTTCTATGGCGTTTACAAAGCCCGGACCAGAACCCTGGAAGGTCAAATGCAGTAACCCATCTTTGGCGGGCGAAATGTCCTTGAATATCTTTACCGTGGCGGTATTGACTCCATCGGCATCAGAAGCAACGTCCAGAGTCGAAACCGGCAGTCCATTGATCGCCAGACTAACGCTGCGCAGGGCCTCACTTTCCACGCCAGTCTCGGCAAAGTAGAGATGAAGCTCGTAAATCCCGGGATCCAGTGGAATTTCATAGACGAACTGGCCTTCACGGCCCCTTTGAAATATCTCGGAGTCTTGCGTGCGTAGAATTTCCACGGAGTTGCGGCGGAAAGTTGCCCCGCCTGTGAAGTAGCGGTCAGCGAGCCAGGTGTGTCCCGCTTTATCAACATAGTTCCCTTTACTATCACCCGCCAGAATTCGTATCCCTTCTGATCTTGTATGTAAAACCACAGAGCCAGTTGCGGCAGGTTGGACCGCTTCTTCTCCGTGTGAAGCAACGGTTCCGTTTTGGCCCGCACTGCCAGTGTGAACAACCGGCTGTGTCACGCGGTTCATGGTGGTCAACTGCCACGCAGCAAGAACAGCGGCAGCCAATACCGCAGCAAGCCACAGCCATTTTGTTGTCGAGGACGTTGGTTTTGCCGGGCTGCTCTCTACTACTGAAGTGTTCTCTTCACTGCCATCCGCCGTTAGCGTCGGTGTTTCATTTTGGAACCGGCCGGATTCCGTGCTCTCGACGAATTCCGGAGTGTATTGCCCGGCAGGGATAACAATCTGAAACCGATGATTATTTCCTTCGCTGGCGTAGTATTGCTTCAGCCGTTTCCTCAGGTGGAAGGTGTCGACCCGAACCACGGCATCAAGTTGGGGATCAAACTCGGCATTGCGGCCGAGCACGTCGATTGCAATGCTGTATTCCTTCAGTTCGTCCCCTGTGCCGCTGAAGTATTTATCACAAAGATAGGACAACAAACGGGAAAGCTTCGGCGAACGCTTGAATATCTCCGAGTCAAGCACGACCGCAAGTTCGGCCCTCTCGTGTTCCTTCGCGGGCGGATTCGTGGATTCTGCATTCAGAGGATGACCTGACCGATCTTTTGTACCAAGCGGAGTGTTCGTGTAACGCCTCCTTGGACATTTGTCCGTAGTCGTCGCCGGGTGTGGGATGTGGGGTGGTTTTTCCGTTCCCGATGCTTACTTCAATCTGCCGCAGCATCGTCACGATTTGCTCTGGCTTCTACCTCTTGATCGGCATGACCCGTTTTTCCTCCAAGTGGATTCCTCTCTCATTCCACCTGGTACAAAAGTCACCAGTCACGTCACGTACTTTGTTCAGTCTGAGCCGAGGCCTTGCGCCTCTTGGCGTATCGCGTAGCACGACTAGGTTAAATGCATACTCGGGCGAAGAGCATATCACAGCTTAATCCGGACATTAAGGGGCATACTTGCCTTTATTTAACATTTTTAACGTGGACTTAACGTTCACGAAGATACAAAACTAGCTGGTTTATTGGTTTCTTAATCCAAAAGTGCAATTGGAGGCAAAGTACCTTTAGATTTTTGGGAGTTGTGGATTGATGCTGGTTTGATGCCCTGCCAGCGCTGCTCAATGGGATTTTGGCTGGGATTAATGTAAGGCTCTAATAATGCTAGAGTTAACTGGAGTGATCTGACATTCCGTCGGCTTGAACTTGCTGTGGCGAAACCTCAATTACACTTTTTGGACACGAGTCCGTTTTTGCTCGCGTTCCCACCGGGCACAGCAATGACAGATCATTTGCTGCTTCTGGCCCCGTCAATTACTGTCACCGTATTGCCGTCGTAATTGACTACATAAGCCTTATTGGTCTTCTGGTTCACTGCCAGGGCTTGCGGATGCGTGCCCACACTTAGCGTGCTACTTTTCTTCGTGTAGCCGTCAATCACCATTACGTTATTGCCGAACTGGTTCGCCACATAAATCCTGTTGGTCACCGAGTTCACCGCAACGGCAAACGGATCAGCTCCTGCCTCCACGCTACTGGTGCGGTTCGTGGCCCCGTCAATTATGGTGACGTCGTTGCTGTGGGTATTGGTCACGTAAATTTTGTTCGTTACCGGATTCACCGCTAGAGCGACCGGCTCACGCCCTACCTCCACGGTTACGGCGCTATTTGTAACTCCGTCAATGACGGTGACCGTGTTATCGGTGTGCTTCTCCATATGATTATTGGCCACATACACCTTGTTGGTCGCCGGATTCACCACAACCGTAATTGGATTCGTCCCTACCTTGACTGTTGTGGTGTGGCTGGTGGCGCCATCAATCACGGATACGCTATCACTGTGGCCGTTGGCTACGTAAATCCGGTTGGTCACCTCGTTTACAGCCACGGCGCGCGGCTGGCCTCCTACATCAACAGTCGTGCTCCCATTGGTAGTCCCGTCAATCACGGTTACGGTGGAGCTGCCGCCATTGGCCACATAAACTTTGTTGGTCGCCGGATTTACCGCCACGGCATCGGGGAAGTGTCCCGCAACCACGGTGTCGGTGTGGTTCGTGGTCCCATCAATCACGGTCACGTTGTCGCTATCGAGATTCGCCACATAGATCTTGTTAGTTTTCTGGTTCACGGCCACTGCATAGGGATGGGTCCCCACAGAGATCGTACTGGTGCTGTTCGTGGAGCCATCAATTACGGTCAAGGTTGAGCCGTTCGAGTTCGCCACATAAATCTTGTTGGTAGCCGGATTGATGGCTAGCGCGGCCGGTCCACTCCCGGAAGGTAGCGTTACTGTCACGCTCTGTCCACCGGCTGGCAGAAAACAAGCAAGGATGACCAGGATAAAAAAGCCCGACCGCGGCTCCTTTTCAGCAGTAGCTAAAAATAGAAAATCGTTTCTTTTCATTTTCTCGTGCTCCTTCTTCCCTACTCTGCGTGCTTCCGACAACAGGAGGCGCTTACTTCGTGCAGGAGTTTCTGCCAGTCTCCAGATCGAGTCAAGTTTTTGTGCGTTGTTTTAACTGTTTAATCGGAAAATTTAACGGTTCGAAACTTGATTCCTGAAAAACAGAAACCGTAGAATTCTCGCAGTCTAACGTGCAAGGAGGTCGAGTAGATGATTTGGCAAAGCCAAAATTCGAGGAAATCTTGCTGAATTGTGAGATCAACTCCTACGCCGCTGCCGAGTTGTAATCTTTAAAACTGCCGCCATGCAAGTGAAGAGTTTCCCCTTTCTTAAATGTATGGTAATGCGTCCCGGACGGGCATTTTTTGACGCCAGACCGCAATATTTCTCAACGCACTATATCGCTTCTGCCCTTAGAAATCACCTTGCCATTTTTAACCATTTAAACAGTTAATTTAACCCGATGAAACTTGACTCTCTCTTTAAGAGGGCATCAAACTCCCGGATGCTGTTCGCTGTATTCCACGTCGACAGACGAATGCAAAAATCAAGCCAGCGCCAGATGAACAGCTCGGGCGAAGACAAACAACAGAGAGAACATCATTTTGCGAGAGCCAGGAGAACTAAATATGCAAACTAGGTTGTTTCAGTCAGGATCAAAAACACGTTTTGAGCCAAGGTCTTGGATAACCCTGAAATATCTGCTGTCGATGGCAATGATGCTTATGTCGCTGCTGCTGGCACCCATGGCCAGTGCGCAAAACTGGAAGCTGGTCTGGAGCGATGAATTCAATGGCCCGGCAGGCTCGGCGCCCAGTGGGGCCGATTGGTCATTCGTAACCGGCAAGAACAATGCCAACGGTGAACTGGAGTTCTACTGTCCACCAGGATCGAATACATCGCCCTGCAACGCAAACACCCCTAATATTTTTGAAGATGGTAGAGGTAACTTGGTCATCCGCGCCATTAAGACACCGAGCGGAACATGGACATCGGGACGCATGAGCACGGTGGGGAGACACCAATTTCAGTTCGGACGAATGGAAGCAAGAATGAAGCTCGTCCCCGCCGCTGGCTTCTGGCCGGCATTCTGGATGTTGGGCACCAACATTGGCAGCGTAGGCTGGCCAGCCTGTGGCGAACAGGACATCATCGAATGGGTTCCCCACTATACGCCTACGACTACCTCCTCCACGATTCACGGACCTGGATATTCCGGAGCAGGAGGCATTGGGAGAAGATTTACTTTCCCCAACGGCGGCAGGATTGATGATGGCGCCTTTCACACCTATGGAGTCGTTTGGTCTCAAGACAGGATGCAGTATTACAGAGACGATTGGACTAAGCCTTTCTTTACTGTGACCCCAAGCGACATCCCCGCTGGTACTCAATGGGCGTTTGACCATCCCTTCTATATCCTGTTGAATTTCGCTATCGGAGGCGGATTTCCTGGTCCTCCGGATGCTTCAAGCCCGAGTCCCTCGGATGTACTGGTGGACTACGTTCGCGTGTATGATCCTTGCCCGTCCTGCATGAACGTCGCCATCGATTCCGGCGGAGGCGTTGTGAGTTCATTTGATGCCGATAAAGACTTCACCGGAGGTCAGACCTCGACACACGCTGTGTCCATTGATGTGTCCGGTGTAACCAACCCGGCGCCAACGCAGGTTTATCAGTCGATTCGCTTCGGAAATTTTGGCTACACGATTCCCGGTTTTACCGCCGGATCAAATCACACGGTGCGCCTGCACTTTGCCGAGACCTTCTGGACTACCGCTGGCCAGCGCACTTTCAATGTGTCTATCAATGGCACAAGCGTGTTGACCAATTTCGATATTGTTGCTGCTGCTGGGGGCGCGCATCGGGCAACCGTGAAGGAGTTTGTAACAACCGCAGACTCGGCGGGCAATATCATGATTCAGTTCGTTGCGGTAAAAGACAACGCCGCAATCAACGGAATCGAAGTTGAATAACCGACTATCGCTTGGAGGCGCTTCTCATGCCGTATTTTTTGGATTTCTGCACTATTAAACATCATTAAAACGGTACTTGACCTGAATCTGGAGTTCCTGTACCGTCCTAAGCTTCCGCGAGAAGGTTGGCGCGGGAGGAAGGCTGGATTCAGGCATGAAACAGCGTAGAGGCTTCTTGGGGCGACTCATTCTACTTTCGTTATTGCTTGCGGCCGCACTTCCGGCCCTCTCCCAGACAAGCGTACTCACGCGAAGCTATGACAACCAGCGCACTGGAGCCAACCTCTCTGAAACCATCCTCAATCAATCCAATGTGAACGCCAGTCAGTTCGGCAAGCTGTTTCAGTTTGAGGTTGATGACCAGGTTTTTGCCCAAGTCCTCTACATGCCCGGCCTTTCGATTGCGGGTGGCACCCACAACGCGGCTTTTATGGCGACGGCGAACAACACCGTTTATGCCTTTGACGCCGATACAGCGGGCGCCCCGTTGTGGCAGCGGAATTTCAACAATGGCGGACGCCCGACCAATCACACCGAGGTGGGCGGGAACTGCAATCCCTACTTGGATTTCGGCGGCAACATCGGGATTGTCGGTTCGCCCGTCATCGACGCAACCACCAACACCATGTATTTTGTGGCCCGCACGGTTGCGAACGGTTCCACCGTACAAAGGCTGCGGGCCATCAACGTCACCACCGGAGCCGACCGCGCGACCAATGCGGAAGTGGTCATCCTGGCCGCTGGATTCGATCCCGTCATTCAGAACCAGCGCCCATCGCTGGCTCTCTCCTCCGGCGTTCTCTATATCGGATGGTCATCGTTCTGCGACACCGGCGCCTATCACGGATGGTTGATGTCCTACGACGCCAGTTCGTTCTCGCAGCTTGGGGTGTTCAACACCACGGCCAGCGGAAGTCAGGGTGGAATCTGGATGAGCGGCATCGCGCCGGCTTTTGATTCCAACGGGAACGTGTACTTCTCCACCGGAAATGGCACTTTTGACGGCAGCAGAAATTTTGGCGAAAGCCTGCTGAAGCTGGCTCCGCGAACGCTCAACCGTCTCGATTCGTTTACGCCCTCGAACTTCAACACCTTGAATGGCGGCGATACCGACTTCGGTTCGGGTGGGCCGCTCTTCCTGCCGGGCACCAATGTAATCGCAACCGGAGGGAAGGAAGGAAAAATCTTTGTCATCAACAACAACAATCTGGGCGGAGTGGTGACTGGCGACACCCAGATTCTGCAAAGTTTTCAAGCGGTCGACCCGACCGTGGTTCCCAACGCGACGTATCACATTCACAACGGGTCCGCTGCATGGAACAGTCCTCAAGGCTTGAACCTGTACATTTCAGGCGAGAACGACCACGTGCGCGCCTATCGCTTCAATGCCTCCACGCAGACCTTTGCCACGCCGGCTTTTGCAACCAGCGCTTTCCTGCTGCCGCGAGGCATGCCGGGCAGCATGTTGGCTCTCTCCGCCAATGGGTCGCAATCGGGGACCGGCGTTTTGTGGTCCTATACGCCGCGCCTGGGCGATGCCAACCAAAAAGTGGTGCCGGGCGTCCTCACTGCTTACAATGCGGAGACGCTGGCCCAGCTCTGGATGTCGGGAACCAATCCTGGCGACGATACCTTTAACTACTCCAAAGGCGCCCCGCCCACTATCGCCGGCGGCAAGGTGTATCTGGCTTCGTTCTCCAATATCATTTCCGTCTATGGTCTGAGAACCTCTGCATCCACGCAGAACCTGGCGCTCAATAAAGTGGCCACCGGCAGCGCGTCGTGCAACGCCACTGAAACGCCGGATAAAGCCGTCAATGGCAGCTACTCGGACGGCAACAGCGATAAGTGGTGCTCGCTCGTTACTCCCAGCTTCCTGCAGGTTGACCTGGGGGCCAACTCTACGATCGATCAGATCGTGGTGGAACATGCCGGCGCTGGGGGAGAAGGTGGAAGCCTGGACTCCAGCGGGCGGCCGAACTTCGATATCAACACCAGCGCCTACAACATTCAGGTGAGCACCGATGGAATCAACTTCACTACGGTGGTGAACGCCAGTGGCAATGTCCAGAGCATCACCACCCATAACGTCACCCCAGTAACGGCGCGCTTCGTCAAGCTGAACGTGACCACGCCGACCCGAACTACCGATGCCGCGTCGCGCATTTACGAGTTCCAGGTCTATGGACCGCCGGGTTCGATTGCGGCGCCGGATTTCAGCTTGTCGGCATCACCGGGCAGTCTGACGATTGCCCAAGGCTCGAATGGCAGCAGCACCATTACGGTGAGTCCACTGAACGGCTTCAGCGGCAGTGTCAACTTGTCGGCTTCGGGACTGCCCATCGGAGTCACAGCATCCTTCAATCCTTCCAGCACGACCGGTACGAGCACATTGACGCTCACCGCCAGCAGCACCGCGGCTACAGGAACATCCACGGTGACCATCACTGGAACTTCCGGAAGCCGGACCCACACGACCACCGTCAGCCTTACGGTAACATTAAGCAGCACAGCGGTAAATTTAGCTTTGGCATTTAACCTGTCCTCGGGCATCGTGACCGACGGTACAACGTTCACCGGCGGCGGCCTGGATGGTGGCGGCCGCTCGTTTTCGGCGAGCTTACTAGGGTCCGCACAGACTGTCGGCGGCGTCCGGTTCAACCTGGGGCCGGCCAATGCAGCCGACGCAGTAGACAACGCGACCATCTCTCTGCCGGCAGGCCAATTCTCCGCACTCAAGATGCTGGCGACAGGGGTGAACGGCAATCAGGCCTCACAGGCCTTCACCGTAACCTACACAGACAATACGACGCAGTCGTTTACCCAGAGCGTTAGCGATTGGGCGCACCCGCAGAACTTTGCCGGCGAGTCCATCGCCGTTACCATGGCCCACCGCGACATCAGCGACGGCACCATGCAGGTTCGAACCGTAAACCTGTTTGCTTACAGCTTCGCGGTCAATAACACTAAGACAGTCAAAAGCATTACGTTGCCCAACAACCGAAACGTGGTTGTGCTGGCCATCACGCTGGTGCCATGAAAGTCAGTACTTAGCCATTAGCTTAAGCTTAACAGTAGCCCACCTGAATGAACCTTCGTTTCGCGGGTATAACGGCTAATTACTAAGTACTGTTACGGTGCAAATATGAAACCCGCACTCGTCCTCATCGCCATCCTCGCGACTCCATTGCTGGCGCAAACTCATGCCGCTGATCACGGCATGGATAGTTCGGTTCCCCTCCGTCCCACGGCCAGGATCACCATTCCTTCCGAGACCAATCGTCCTGTCTACAAGCCCGCAAGATGTGACGCTCAGGGCAACATTTATTTCCGAGGCTATCAGGCTGACGATCGCCGGGTTCCCGTGATACGGGCCGATGCTAAAGGCCAGACTGTGAAATACATGCTCGACGCGGACGCGACACTCGCGAGCGGGACCTCCTATGACTTTTCCGTGCTGCCCAACGGTCACCTCTATCAGCCCGTGCAGGTTGGAGAAGACGTTTACATCGTTACCTTCGACCAAGAGGGCAAGGTCAAGGGGAAGGTCCGGCTGGAACAGCGGTTCTGGGTTGCCCGCTTGACCGCACTGAGCGACAAGTCTTTCCTGGTAATTGGGTCGGAACCCCGGCCACCGGCTGAGAGAAAACCGGCGCAGCCTCCCAAGGCCCTGACTGCGCTGTTCGATGAACATGGCCGACTGGTTCGCCGCATTACCCTCAGTAACGATGCCCGCGAGGAAACGCCGATTCTGGTAACGCTCTCTAGCGACGCGCAAGTTGACGCAAATGGAAATCTCTATCTGCTTCTCCGCACCAATCCGGCCACTGTCGATGTCTTTGATTCCGTCGGACAAATTGAGCGCTCCTTCAAGGTTCAGCCCCCCGGCCCCAAAATGAACGCAGTCTCCATGAATTTGGCCAAAGGTCGGCTGGCCATCCTCTTCCGTGAGACGTTTCGTGGAATGCAGCATGATGATATGGCAATCATTACCGTAGTAAATGCCTCCACCGGTGCCGAAGTCACGCGCTACAGCGCCGGACCGGATCTAGGGGCAACATTGGCCTGCTACACCGAAGATGATTTTGTGTTCGTTGGGACGGACAGGAACAATCTAGCGATCCAACACGCGGTCTCAAAGTAGGGTCCAGCGAGGACAAAGCGCGCACGAAAGCAAGGCCAGCAAACTGCGCGCCCAGGGTACGACACAGAGTCAGTGGCCATCAGTACCAACAGAAGCTGGCAGTGGGCCAAGGGACCGTTGAGCTTCTTGAATTCATGAGACAATTGCCTGCTTTTTTGAAGAACGAAAGAGAGACCCTACCATGATGCGCCGAGTTTGCATTGCTCTTTTCTGTCTGTTGGCCGGCACAACGGCCCTTGCTCAACCTAATTTTCTGACATTTCACGGTGACCGGCAGAGGACCGGTTGGATCTCAACGGAAACCATTCTTACTCCCGCCAATGTAGTGAGCGGTAATTTCGGCTCGTTGTGGAACTCGCAGCCCTTCGATACCGTGACCATCGGAAGCACCACCTATGCTCCACACCTTTATGCATCTCCGCTGTATGTTGACAGCGTCACCATGTCCTCAGGAGCTTTTTCGGGAAGGACATTCAGTGTTGTCTTTGCGGCGACCAGCAACGGGTTTGTGTATGCGGTGAATGCCTTTGCCACCACAGGCCCGAATCCTGTGGCCGCGGGGACGATTCTGTGGAGGACCAAGCTCGGTAATCCGGCAGTGGTCAGCAGCCTTGATGGAGGAGTTCCGGTGGGTGTGCTGGCGACTCCGGTGATTGACATTGCACACACGCCGGGACATCTCTATGTTGCGTCGGCGGACTCAGCCAACGGGTGGCAGGTGTTTGGACTGGACATCACCTCGGGAAGCATTTTGCCCGGCTGGCCGTTGAACATCAACAACTCTACGCTTGCTCCCATCAACCAGAACGGTCCGACCACTTTCCAGGCAACAACGGCCATGAGTCAGCGCGGGGCTTTGAATCTCAGTCCCGATGGTAGTTTGCTTTATGTTCCGTTTGGGGCCTACGGCGACGGCGGAGCAGGTTGGATGGTGGCCGTCAATACCAATATTCCGGCCCTGGCCAGCGCGTTTGCCGGTGCGCCTTCCAGCGTGCAATTTGCCAATGGCGGCATGTGGGCCTCGGGAGGTGCAGCAGTAGACGCCAACGGAAATGTATTTGTGACCACTGGCAATGGAACAACAGCGAATGATGCGACCCCGCGTTACTGGGGCCAATCGCTGCTGGAATGGGCTCCGGGCACGCCATTGGCGCTCGCCGGTACCTACACTCCCTGGAACTATTGTCCCATGGAGACAGCCGACATCGACCTTGCAGGAGGAGCGCCGATTCTGCTGCCGGATCTTGGCTCGGCCAACACCAGCACGCCTCATCTGATTGCCTTTGGAGGCAAGCAGGGCAATGCTTACTTGGTAGACCACGACCACATGCCGGGAAGCCTGGTCATGCGCCAAGGATGCAGCACCGATTCCAGCTCCGATAAATCGCTTCTTCCTCCGGGGCCTCAGCCGCAATTTGGAAAGCCCGGGCCTTTGAATATTTTTGGACCGTATTCGGACACGCTCTCGAACACCGATTTCGCCAAAAGCCGCAGCACGCCGGCCTTTTTCCGGGCCGCCGACGGGACCAACTTTGTTTTCATGACCGGTTCGACCAAGGTGAACGCAAGTTCCATGACCACCATACCACCCTGCGTCGCCCGTCTGAAGATCATGACCTCGCCGGGACAGCCGGCCTTCTTTGGCCTCGACCAGTTTGAGAACACGCTTACGCTGCTCACTCCGGGCTCGCCCACCGTGACCAGCAACGGATCCAGCAATGTTATCGTCTGGGTGCAGGTGGCCAACGTGCTGCGCAGCCAATCGCTCATAGGTTCAAGTGTCCCTCATCCGATTCTTTACGCGCTCGATGCGATGACTTTGAAAGTGCTGTGGAACAGCACGCCCGCGCAGTTGAACGTGGGGGGCAAGTACAACGCTCCAGCTTTTGCGCGGGGTACTGTTTTTGTGGGGACCGACCGCATTCAAGCCTTCGGCCTGGGAGCTGCGCCACCGCCGACGGCAATTCAAATCAATGCGGGTGGCACCGCGGCGGGAACGTTCGTTGCCGACACTGATTTCGTGGGCGGCCATGCGGACACCTTTACGAATACAGTGGACGTCTCGGGCGTGACCAATCCCGCGCCTCAGGCGGCCTATCAATCCAAGCGCACCGGTAATCCGCCGAGCACAGGGTTCACCTACACCATCCCTGGGCTGACGGCAGGCACATCGTACCAAGTGCGGTTGCATTTTGTGGAGAGCGCGGCAACTGCGACTGGGAAACGCCTGTTCAATGTTGCCATCAACGGGACCACCGTTTTGGCGAACTTCGATATCTTCGCTGCCGCCGGCAAACAGTTCAAAACCGTAGTGAAGGAATTCACGGCAGTCGCAAATTCCAGCGGACAGATTGTGATCGCGTGGACCTACGGACCGGCGGGCAATCCTCTAGCCAGCGGCATCGAGGTGATTCACTAACCGGTGTTCACTCATCCGGATCTTTCGTGAAAATAGGTCAAAACAACTCGTCATTCCTATCGGGACAATACGTTTTGCCATTTGTCATAAAGATCTGACAGCCTTAAACCCGAAGGAGCCGAATTGCTTCTTGTTTGCCGACAGGAGCGAAGGACAAATCTCAAAGATGCGAGTGCAATGGCGACTCGATCCAAGCAGGGTTTAGGAATTCTTGCTAGTTACTTTCCGGCGCAAAAATAGTCACTATTAGACAGTAAATATGCGGGTGCAAGTAGAGAGCTTGGTGTTACAACGTTGAGTTAGGAGTTGATTTCAAAGCTTTCGAATGGAGGGAGCGAGTGA
>Ga0137407_10000125_pt1 | contig 58109 bp, 55 predicted proteins | sample CZOMad2_2_16fung_FD_108410 | JGI IMG/M metagenome (GOLD analysis project Ga0137407, IMG submission 108410) | Vadose zone soil fungal communities from Angelo Coast Range Reserve, California, USA - CZOMad2_2_16fungal (Illumina Assembly) | ecosystem: Environmental > Terrestrial > Soil > Vadose... | reverse complement strand
TTCTTTTCGAAGTTCGAATAGGCGTGGACGATATACCAGCGCTTGTCCATCGTCTGCGTTCCGGCGCTTGTCATCAGTGAATGCCGAGCAAAAAGGTGACGAGAATGCGGATGAGCTGATCCGCGGCGAAAAAGAAAATCGAAGCCAGCGCCACCATCACGAACACCATGATCGTGGTGATCATGGTCTCACGACGCGTCGGCCAGGTAACCTTGGCGGTCTCCGAACGAACTTCCTGCAGGAATTTGAACGGGCTGAAAGCCATCGTTGATATGATCCGGTCGGTTAAGGCGATTTTTCGGTCGTTTTGAGGAATCCGAACAGCCCTCCAGCGCCCAGCCCTCGTCTCGAAGGATGAGCCGCCAAGCGGGCTCGATTGTTCGGGGGAAATCAAAGCCGCGCCGGATATCCGCACAGGCGGGCCGGCAGCAGGTGGCGGCTATGTACTGCGCAAGGCGCCAAAGGTCAAGGTGCGGGGAAGCGGTAGGCCGCCTGCCCCGACCCGAGGCTCGGCGTTGAAACCGGCCAGGAAGCGCAAGCCCGCGCCCAGTCGCTTAAACCCCTCGTCAACGTCGGGCGCCCGCCGGATTCTCGTCCGGCGGGCGCTCGCGCTACTTGATTAGCCCGAGAATGGTGAGCGCGTCGCAATTGTGCTCGATCGAGAAGGTCGTGATCGGGAAGGGTTGCGCCGGCCCCGGCACCAACTTCTGGACCAATCCCGTTTGGCCGAAGGCGGGCCAGAAGGCGAGATCGTGATCGTCCGCCCGGTGGTCGTGGTCGTCTTCGTCACCTTCCCCTCGGCCGTTGGGGTTGTGGAAGCGGATGAAATTCGCCCAGTAGGCCTTCATCTCGGCCGCAAGCTGCTGTCCGCCCGTGGTCAGCGGCGGCGGCTGCACTGCCGCTCCCGGGGCCGGTGAGGCAGCATTGGCGGCGGCATCCGCCGGGCCCTGCAGGGTCTTGGCATCGAACAGATATTGCAACTCCGATGCGTGCGATGCGCCATAGGAGAACCCGATCAGCGGCTGGAACAAGTCCGGCGCGTTGGGGTCGGCGAACTCATAGGCGTGTACCGGGACAAATCTCGCCAGCAGTTGGTTGGAGTCGAAGCCTCGGCAGGTGAAGATGATGTCGGCGAAAATCTGGCCGAGCGCCTGGTCTGCGCTCGGCTTGTTGCCGTTGTCCGGATTGGGGAAGTTGGCCTGCGGATAGAGTGTAACGAGAGTTCCTACCTTCGTGGGGTCGGTAACGCCGGAGATGATTTCAACCTCCTGCGGATAAGTCAGGATACCGTGGTCGACAAGAAATTGCGCCCGGCCGCCGGGCACGAAAGTGAAGGTCGGATCGAAGAAGAACGGCTCGAACAGCGTGCCCTCATTAAGGTTGGTGCCCTGCATCACTGGCACGCGGTTGAAATTGCCGCTGCCAAACGCGTCCGACAACCCCACCGGCAGAATCGTTGTTCCCGATGTCGGCGACGTGTTGATGATGCCTTGCGCCGCGACGAGAGTTGCAACCGGGGCGTTGCGCAGGCAAGCGGCGATCTGCGCGCTGGTACCCGTGCAGCCGACCGCGGTTGCGAATTTAACACCCAAGGCCTCCTGGGCTGCGACCGGTTGCACATTGAACAGCATATAGGCGCCGCTCTCGATGATCGCGGCGTGGAAAAACCCCTTCGCGGTCGGCGACGCCAGATTGGACGAGGTGCTGAGCCCGCCGGCCGACTCGCCGCCGATCGTCACCCGGTTCGGATTTCCACCGAAATGCCCGATATTGTCGCGAACCCATTTGAATGCGAGCTGCTGGTCCATGAGCCCGTAATTGCCGGCGATTCCGGGACTGTCCAAGGCTGGATCGGCGAGCCAGCCCAGTGCGCCGAGGCGATAATTGATGGTCACGACGATGATCTGGTGGGTGCTGGCCAGAACGCTGGGGTCGAAGGCCGCGCCTGCGCCGTTAACGAGCGCGCCGCCATGGATGAAGATCCAAACCGGAAGCCCGCCGTCGCCGTCCGATTGAGCGGGTGTCGTGACGTTGAGGAAGAGACAGTCTTCACTGAAGGGCGGCGCCGCCGAAAACTGATTGACCACCTGCGGACACGCACCACCCGCCGCGGTCGCATCGAAAATCGTGGACGAGCGCGCCGGCGCAGTGGGAGGCGTCCAACGATTCGCACCGGCGGTCGAGTTGGCGTAGCGGATGCCCTGAAACTTGTTGACGACACCGTCGCTCACCCCGCGGACCGGCCCGCCAGTCGTCTCGATGACGCGGGTCGGCGAGTCAGCCATCGCGTCCGTCGCCGCAACTCCGAGAACCACCGCGATCGACGTCAAGAGGCCCCTGCCCGCGCGTCGCCAGCGGATCGCTCTGTCTTGGCGTACCGAGTCTTGGCCCGTCGAAAAGTCTGCTGCCTGTTGGCCTCCCATGGTCGTCGCCTCCTGTGTTTTGTTTGTTCTGAGGCTTCGATTTAAGGGCAAATGATGCAACTTCAAGACGCAAGGCGATCCAATTGGAAATTCAAGTGGTGCCCCAAAGTCGCCATATCCCGCGAGCCGGAATGAAAGGAAACTCTATGCCGAGCGCTAAAAAAATCGTGGCAATGGCAAACAGGATTTGCGCGATGTCAGCGACACTCCGGAGCTGACGAAGGCCGATATTGCCGACGCGAAATCCTTCTTGGAAATTTTTCCCGATCTAGCCGCTTCGATCCGAAAGGGCCGAGGCCCGAACAAGGCTCCAACGAAAAAACTCGTGTCGTTGCGTCTCAGCCCTGAGGTGATTGAGCACGACCCGGCGATCTTGCTACGGGTTTAAGCAAAGCTGACCAAGAAGAACGAGTCGATGTCAGATGCCGTGAACGCTTCAGGAACCGGAATCTTTGGGCCCTAAGGGCTTTGGCCCCAAGCTGACTCGATGTCCGCGTTGCGTTCGGCTGAACTGAAAAGCTAAGTACCTGATTTAGCTGGCAGGAGTGGCAGGGCTCGAACCTGCGACCCCCGGTTTTGGAGACCGGTGCTCTACCAATTGAGCTACACTCCTGTGCGGGCCTTGCGTCGCCGCTGGCCCGCGCCGTTTCAAGCATAGGCCGCTGCCGAATGGCAAGGGCGAAGCGGCCTGGAGGCCTGTTCAGCCCGCCGCTTCTGCGCCAAAATTGGACGGCCCCGGAATACACGGCGCCTGCTAAATAAATAAGAGTAAAGGGAGAGAAAATGACCGCGCAAACCGCCGCCAAGCACGCCGCCACCCCGCAGACGCCGCCGCTCCCGACGGCGAAACCGGACGTGCTCGGGCTTTCGCAACCGCGGTTGCAGCGCATGTCGGACGCCTTCAAGCGCGAGATCGACAAGGGAACCATCCCGGGCGCGACCGTGATGGTGGCGCGGCGCGGGCAAATTGCCTGGTTCGATGCGCTCGGAAAACAAAATCCCGCAAGTTCCGCGCCGATGGCGGAGAATACGATCTTCCGCATCTTCTCCATGACCAAGCCGATCGTCTCGGTCGGCGTCATGATGCTGCTCGAGGAAGGTCATTTCCTGCTCGATGACGCAATCGCCAAATTCATTCCGGAATTTGCCGAGCAGAAGGTCGGCGTCGAGAATAACGGCAAGCTCGAACTCGTGCCGTTGCAGCGGCCGATCACCATCCAGGATCTGTTGCGGCACACCTCCGGCATTACCTACGAACACACCGGCAACGGCCTGGTGCAGCAGCTTTATCAGCAATCACGGCTGCGCAGCCGCAAGATCAGCAATGCCGAACATGCTGCGATGGTCGCGAGCCTGCCGTTGATCTGCCAGCCGGGAGCCGAGTGGAACTATAGCCGCTCCACCGACATTCTCGGCCGCCTGATCGAGGTCGTCAGCGGCAAGACGCTCGGCGCGTTCCTCGCGATGCGTATTCTTGCTCCCCTGCAAATGACCGAGACTGGCTTTCACACGGGCGCGGAGAACGCCGACCGTCTCGCCGAGCCGTTTGCGAGCGATCCCTGGACCGGCGAGAAGGTGCAGCTCTTCAACATGCTGGAGAAGCCGGTCATGGAATCCGGCGGCGGCGGTCTGGTCTCGACCACCATGGACTATGCGCGGTTCTGCCGGATGCTGCTTAACGGCGGAACGCTCGACGGCGTACGCGTCATCGGCCGCAAGACGCTGCAACTGATGGCGTCCGATCATCTCGCACCAAGCGTCAAAATCCAGGGCACGCTGACGCAGCCCGGCCACAGCTTCGGGCTCGGCTTTGGCGTGCGCACGCAGGAAGGCATTGCGTCGTTTGCGGGCTCGCCCGGCCAGTTCTTCTGGAGCGGCATGGGCGGGACCTTCTTCTGGATCGATCCGAAGGAAGATCTGTTCGCCGTGTTCATGTCGCAAGGGCCCGGCCAGCGCGTGTACACGCGCACGCTCGTTCGAAATCTGGTGTATGCGGCGGTGGAGTGAGGGCTAGGCGATCCGCACCTCCGCCGTCATGCCCCGCGAAAGCGGGGGCATCCAGTACGCCGCGGCATCAATAACAATCGAGACGCCGGCGTTTACTGGATCACCCGCCGGAGCCTGTCATCCGGCCGGCCAAGGGCCGGACCGGTTGGCGGGTGATGACGGTAACAATGGGTGAATGGCTTTCTCAACTGATCGTCGCGCCGCCACGGCGGCGAACGATTATGGCCCAATTTCTGATTTTCCGAAATTGTTCTTGACGGCGGGGTAAAATCAGTAATATTGAGTCGCGGTCCCGCCTCCTCTCGAGGGGCGTTTCGCGATCGTCACGAACGTAGAGCGCGGGATGCGGTGGACGCTTTGGCGCTTTTGACGAATGGCGCCTGAGGTGGACGGCGAAGTCGTGTGGTCCTGACGCCCCGACGCTGGCGTCAAGCCGGTGGAGACAACTCCGCCGGCGAGGGTGGCAAACAAGCCCGGTCACCCGGGAGAGCGCGAAGGAAACCGTTAAAACCATTGCGTAGGGAATGCCGGGTGCTTCCGGTGTGACCGTGGTGACTACACTCGTATGCTCATTTCACTTTGCATGCGAGGCTGCGGGCGCAGCGCGCGCCCGGCATTCCCTGCGCCCTCTGATACGAGAAGGCGCCGTTTTGTTGATCAACTCGGGCGCAGCGCGTCGCGGGAACGCGGAGCCGTATCGGAAACCGTGTTGCGGCTCATTCCTTGCGTGGCCCATCCTTCGAGACGCGGCCTACCGGCCGCGCCTCAGACTGAGGTCGCCACACGTGGGACGAGGTCAGACCCTCATGGTGAGGAGGCGCATAGCGCCGTCTCGAACCATGAGGCCGTGGAAGGAACGCAGGCTGTTTGACATTCGAATCCGCAAACACACCGTACCGTGGTCGTCCCTGCGAACACGTTCGCAGGGACGACCAGAGGTCAACTGATCGTCGCGCCGCCGTCGATCACGATGGTCTGCCCGGTCATGAAGGTGCCCGCGCGTGCGGCAAGGAACACGGCGGCGCCGGCGATTTCGTCGGGTTCGCCGATCCGCAACAGCGGCGAACGCGCGGTGGAGGCTTTCAGCGTTTCCGGATTTTCCCATAAAGCACGCGCAAAATCGGTCTTGATCAGGCCCGGTGCGATGCAATTCACGCGGACATTGTGCTTGCCATATTCGCAGGCGAGATTGCGCGCAAGCTGCATGTCGGCGGCCTTGGAAATCGCGTAGGCGCCGAGCACGGTCGAGCCTTTGAGCCCCCCGATCGAGGAAATGATGGTGATCGATCCATCCTTGCGCTCGATCATCTGCGGCACCACGAGCGAGATCAGCCAGTGATTGGCGACGATATTGTTGTCCAGAATCTTGCGAAACTGCTCGTCGGAAATGCCGGCTTGCGGACCGTAATAGGGATTCGATGCGGCGTTGCAGACCAGCGTGTCGATCTTGCCAAACGCGCGGTTGGTTTCCTCGACGAGATGCCTCAGATCATCCTTGGTCGAGATGTTGGCGGCGACCGAAAGCGCAACCTGCTTGCCGGCCCTGTCGTTGATCGCCTTTGCCACCTCATCGCAGACCGCCTGCTTGCGCGAGGAGATCACCACTTTGGCGCCATGCTCGGCCATCCGCTCGGCGATGGCGCGGCCGATGCCGCGCGAGGAGCCGGTGATGACGGCGACTTTTCCCGACATATCGAACAAGGTCATGCTTCACTCCCTCTATCCTTGGTCCGGCGGTATGCACCGGTCTGCCTTAGGCCAGCTTGCTGGCGGTTGCGATCTCCGGTCCCGCCGGCTGATGCATTGCGTTATGCGAGGCGTCGGCGATCCATGGCTGCTGATTGACCATCGGCACCCGCCAGCCGCTATGCGTAGCGCTTGCGAGGTGGTCGAGCCGCGTCACCGAACAATTGTCGATGGTGAAGGCGAGCCCCTTTTCCGGCTGATCGCCAAGCGCAAGCCCGATCGCCGCCTTGATGGTGCCGCCATGCCCGACCGCGATCACGTCCTTGCCGGCGTGCTCGGTGTTGATCCGCTCGATCGCGCCGCGAACGCGGTTGTACAGATCCAGAAAACTCTCCCCGCCCGGCGCCGGGTCGTCGATCGGCGCGAACCAGTAACTGCCGACCGCAATCGGCCTGGAAGCAAAGAACGCGGCGCGGTTCAAGCCCTGCCATTCGCCGAGATGTTGTTCTGCAAATGCTGGATCCTGCAGCAGGCGTTCTGGTCTTGGAAATCCCGCCGACCAGATCGCATCGGCGGTCTGATGCGTCCGCTTCAGATTGCTCGCATACCAGACCGCGCCGCGCGGCAGGATTTTGCCGAGCGCCTCGAATACCACGCGATCGCTGGTGTCGCAGCCGATGTCCTTCTGGCCGTAAATGCAGCCGCCGTCCTCGCGCACCGGCGCGTGACGCACCCACCACCATCTGGTCGCCACCACGCCATTGGGAACGGCGTGCTGCGCGACGAATGGTTTGGCTTCATTGGACATCGCGGGGACCCTTCAATAGTCTGTGTGTCCTACGGCAGGGCACAGATCACCTCAAGCGGCTTTGCCGTTTGAAATCTTGTTTGAAATTCCGGCAAGCGGCAAGCCACTCTATCTTGATTGCATTTTCCTCACGCTTTGCCGAGAAACGCCACGGATAAGAATTAAGCAAGGAGAAGCTCATGGGCCGCCTCGAAGGCAAATCCGTCATCATCACCGGCGCCGGTAGCGGCATCGGGCGCGCGGCTTCGCTTCTTTTCACCAAAGAGGGAGCAAAGCTGATCGCGGTCGATCGCACCGAGGGCGTCAAGGAAACCGTCGACCAGGTGCGCAAAGCCGGGGGTACCGCGGAGGCCGTGATCGCCGATGCCGGTTCCGAGAAAGACGTCATCGCTTTCATCGAGAAAGCCGTCTCCGCTTACGGGCGGCTGGATGCGATTTGGGCCAACGCCGGCATCAGCGGCGGGTTGGTATCGCTCGCCGAGCAGACGGTGGAACATTGGCAGGAGATCCTTCGCATCAACCTGATCGGGCCGTTCCTTGCCATCAAATATGCGATGCCGCACATGATCAAACAAAGATACGGCTCGATCGTCTGCACGGCATCGGTGGCTGGCCTGAAATCCGGCGCCAGCGGCCATCCCTATGCGGCGAGCAAAGCGGGCGTTATCAGCCTCGTGCAGACCACGGCTTACTCCCTGTCGGGCACGGGCGTGCGGATCAATGCGGTATGTCCCGGCCTGATCGAAACCGGCATGACAAAGCCGATCTTCGACAATGCCAGGGAACGCGGCACCGACGGCAAGATCGGCCAGCTCAACCCGCTCAAACGCGCCGGCCAGCCGCATGAGCTTGCGGCGATGGGGCTGTTTCTCGCCAGCGATGAGGCGTCTTACGTCAATGGTCAGGCGATCCCGGTCGACGGCGGCTTGACGGCTTCGATGCCTTATACGGGGAAACCGATTTAGCTTCATCATTCCTGATCGTCATCGCCTCTCATCGTCATTGCGAGCCAACGGGTCGGCGCTAAGCGCCGCCCGATGACAGGCTCCACGAAGCAATCCATCTTTTGGCTCGTCATTCCGGGATGGCGCGCAAGCACCAACGCGGAACGGAGAGATCTTCTACAGCTTGATGGAAGGCCGGGCGAAGATCCCCGGATTTTTGCCACTCGCAGGGTATGCCGGGCTCCGCTCCGCGTTTGGTGGCACAACGGGGAATGTTAGGTCAGGCTGGTCGGGCGGCTTGAGACATTCATCGCCGCCCGCCAGTACCGGATGCGTCCTAGGCGTTGCCGTATGCGGCCTTTTCAAACGCCTCGTAGGCAGCCATGAAGGGCTGCTCGACGAAGGGAAGGGTCTGGGTCGTGATGAGGCCAGCCAGGTCCGCGGTGGGATCGAACCAGAAATGCGTGTTCAGCACGCCGGCCCAGCTTTGTGAGCCAGCCCTGCGACGGCCCGGGATGTCGGCCTCGTTGCGCAGGAAGCCGAAGCTGTGCGTCTTTGTCGTACCCTCGAAGGGATTGAAGTCTGCGGTGACCGGTGGCACCACGGTGACCATCTTCTCAAACTTCAGCGGACCCATATGGTTCTCAAGCATGCGGGCAACGCTGCTTTCCTTGAGCACCCGGTTGCCGTCGAGCGCGCCCTTGTTGAGGAACATGCGCAGGAAGCGCATGTAGTCCTGCGTGGTTGAGTACAGCGAATGTCCCATGCCGTAGACCTCAGGATTGGAGGGCGGCGCCAGCGCGTAGTCGCCGAACTTACCGTCTTCACCCCGTGCCTTCGCACCGGCCAGCCGCCCCTGCATGTGCGGCCGGACCTCGACGTCGGTATCCTTCATGCCCAGCGGTTCGAACAAGTTCTGCTTGAGAAAGGCGTCAATGCGCTGGCCACTGATCTTCTCCACCATCAGGCCCAGCCAGTCGACGGAGGGCCCGTAACCCCAGCGGGTTCCGGGGTCCGTCATCATCGGATAGAACATCGCGGCCTTGGTGCCGGCGAGGACCGACGGGCGCTTGGTCTTGTCCAGATATTCGGCGACCTCGCCTCGCCAAAACTCATACTCCAGGCCCGAGGTATGGGTGGCGAGATGCCTCGCGGTGGCCTTGAGCTTAGGCGCACGCATCTTGGGCTTGTCGCCATCCCAGCCCTCGAGGACACGAATCTCCGCGAACTCAGGCAGCACATCCTGCACCGGCGTGTCGACGTCCATCTTGCCTTGCTCGATGAGGATCATCGCTGCCGTGGAGCCTATGCCCTTGGTCATGGAGAAGATCTTTAGCACAGTATCGGGCGCTGCCTTCATGCCGGGAGCCGCATCGCCCGCGGCACCAGCGAAGGTCACGCCCGAGGCCTTGCCGGTCATGCCGATGACGAAGGGAAACCTGCCGGCGGCCACCGAGTCATTTAGAACCTTCTGAAGTGCGGGCTCGCTACTCTGCGCCGACGATACCAGAGGCACTGAATACAGTGCGGCGCCAGCGCCGATGGCCGCGGCCTGCTGTAGAAAATCTCGCCGCGCGGGATCGCACGGGCGGTCCTTGTCTGTGGTCAAGTCGTCATGAGCGCTTCCTTCAAATTTCTTCATGATTTTCTCCCTGATGCCGGCGATCGAAAGCAGGCCGGTACAGCGGAGCCTACCACGGCACGGGGAAACAAGCCGCGGCAAACTTGTCCTACCCATGTGGCTAGGACGTGCGCTCGTAACTCCGGCTTGGAAAATCCGGCCACGTTGCGGCAGCGTCGGATCATTCGGTGCCTGGAACCAGCCACAAGCATAGTTTCGCCGATGCGAAGCCGATGTCTCAGTTGGGTCAAAACCAGTCCTGATGACCCTGAAGCGGGGACTTTCGAAAATATTTCAGAAAGCAGACATTCTCGGTGCTCGTTGGCATGTCTGAAAAGTGCGGCAGCCATTCGATAGCCGCGCAATCGCAGTCAGACTAAATCGATTTACTGCATTTCATCACATGAAGTTCGACCCCGGCGGCGATCGAACGCGCTGGTGAGATATCAATTGTACTCAGCACGAGATCCTCAAAGTCAAATGTAAAAAGCCTAACTATTCCACCCGGCAATTCTTCTCGCCAACCCACAATCCGATGCAAACTGGTAAAGTCCCGTTTTATCTCCCAAACGCTTTTGCCGTGTTCAGTTCGATAGGCAGGCCGATTAGGGTCTTTGATTATTTTAAGAGTTCTTTTATCGGCGACTTGAAGCCTGTAGCGTATCAACGGTGTATCAAGATTACCGCCGTCGATCGCGATTTCCTTTGAAGGAAGTTCTGGCAATGGCGCCTTTGCGGCAAACGATTGGTAGCAATCAACCGTCACAAGAGGAAGCGTTTCGGGAGAGCGTTGCGCGTGGGCGCTCGATAACGTGGTGATAGCCAATAACAATCCAAGACTGAGCTCTTTCATGCTCCACCTCCATGCGGCAACTCACTCTAATTTTCGTCTCCGCGCAATCAATTCAGTGCACATTTCATAGCCGATTTCTATGCAAGTCACCCCATCCTCCCGCTCACATCTTGGCACCATCCTAACACGCCAGCGAGCGGATCGCCGTGCGCAGCGGCGCAAGGTGGGATTCCAGCCGATGTCCAAGATGGGACAAAAGCGACGGTTCAGCGATGTCCGCGTTACTTCCGCTTTACCCCTTGAAAGCCGACATTCATCGTGAGGGCGGCGTGTCCGTTTTGCGCCAAACTCGGCGAAACGGTTCGTAAACGTGCGCGAATGTGGCTGCCCTCTGCTGCTACTCACACTGCCAATTCACTGGCCCGGTAGTCCGGATGGACTGGGCCAATCTGATCGCAGGTTGTTCGGGTTATTTCGATCGATCAAGTCTTGCGTTATAATAAAGCCGCGCGTGCGGGCATCTATTGATGGTGGGATTTTCCGAACATCATGGGTCGGCGGCGCAATTACGACGCCGCGCCGGACGACGCAACCGGGAGGATATTCAATGTATTGGCAGTAAACGAAGGCACTGGCAAATTCAGTGCTTGCAGCGATGAACCCCGCTATCAGCAGCGCCGACGATGCGATTGATAGCTTCATTTCGGCCTCCTCTGTTTCTGATCGCATTGAGCGATCTGCAGGTTGATGCAGATCGATAGGGTAGCCTGCATTAGGCTCGGGTGACAAGGTCATGACCTCGAAGTGCGGTTGCCAATCGTTTCGATACAAATTGGCCTGCTGGAAGGGTGTGACGAGTGGGTCGCTCACATCCGGTTAGGTCAAACTCGGACCTCGGGCCGTGCACCCCTGTGAACAGACATCGCCGGAATCCGGGCCACGACCAGCACCCGCAGCCCTGCGGACGCCACCTTACGGCTTCCGCGTACCCCAAGCAGGGTGCTAGAGTTTACGGTGATCCCGGTCATCTGGGAACGCGGGCGAACAATTGCCGCTGCATAACTCTATGCGTTGAAAAAAACTAACCGCGCCCTGACTGGAATCAACGAGCGGCGCACGTTATTCGGGGGGATTTCATGTCTGATCATGAAGGTGTGCGTCGACGCGATGTCTTGAAAAGCATCGGCATTACCGGGGCCGCGGTCGGTATAGCGACGACAACAGCGCCGCCGGCGCTCACTGAGGCGCAAGCACAAGCGACGCCGCACGCCCACGCTCATCCACCAAAACGAAACGGCGAAGATGCCGATATTTTTCGCTACTTCACACCGCCCGAGGCCGCAGTGATCGTCGCACTCGTCGACACACTGATACCCAAAGATGATGTCGGTCCCGGTGGCGTAGAGGTCGGCGTGCCGATTTTCATCGATCACGAACTGGCCGGTGCCTATGGCCGCGGCGCCCGGATGTTTCTCAACGGTCCGTTCAGCGAAGGCACGCCACAACAGGGCTATCAACTTCCCCTGCCGCCCGCTGATCTCTACCGCGTCGGCATCGCCGATCTCAACGCCTGGTGCGCCAAGACACGCGGCGGCAAGACGTTCGACCAGCTTTCAACGGCCGATCGTACCGCCGCGCTCAAAGCGCTCGAAGCCGGACAGGCGGAATTCGCGCAAATCCCGTCACGCACTTTCTTTAGCATGCTGCTGCAGAACACCATGGAGGGATATTTCGCTGATCCGATGTACGGCGGTAATCGCAACAGCGCAGTGTGGACGATGATCGGATTCCCCGGCGCCATCGGTATGTACGCGGACGTCCTCGAACAATATCGCAACAAGCAATACGTCGTTGCGCCGCAATCCATCGAAGACCTGAGCTAAAGGGAAAACGACCATGTCAACGAAGCTCAAGGCTGCTGACATCGTCATCGTCGGTCTCGGCTGGACCGGGGGCATCCTGGCAAAGGAGCTTGCCGACACCGGTCTTAAGATCGTTGTGCTCGAGCGTGGCAAGCCGCGCGAGACCAATCCGGATTTCATGTATCCTAATGTTCACGACGAACTCAAATACGCACAGCGCCACGAATTGATGCAGGACGTCTCGCGCGAGACACTGACCTTCCGCAACAATTCAAATCAGACCGCGCTGCCGATGCGCCAGCTCGGCTCGTTTCTGCCCGGCGAAGGCGTCGGTGGCGCCGGCGTGCATTGGAACGGCGTAACATGGCGCTGGCTGCCTTGGGATCACGAACCGGAAAAGATGACGCTCGCGCGTTACGGCAAGTCCGCCATTCCGGAAGGCATGCAATTGCAGGACTGGGGCGTCTCCTACGACGAACTGGAACCTTACTACGATAAGTTTGAATATCTGTGCGGGGTCGCCGGCAAGGCCGGAAACCTCGCCGGCAATAAAATTGACGGCGGCAATGTGTTCGAAGGCTCGCGCAAGCGCGAGTATCCCAATCCGCCGATGATCCAGTCGCATCCGGGCGCACTGTTCGAGAAGGCGGCGCGAACCCTTGGCTATCATCCCTTCCCCGGGCCATCGGCTAACATGTCTCAGCCCTACGTCAATCCGGACGGCGTCGCGTTTGGCGCATGCCACTATTGCGGCTATTGCGAACGCTTCGGTTGCGAAGTGAACGCCAAGGCGAGCGCGCATTTCACGGTGATCCCGCTCGCGGCGGCCAAAAAGAATGTAGAGATCCGCACCGACTCGCGCGTCATGAAGGTCAACCTCGATGCCGCCCAAAAGCGCGCCGAGAGCGTGACCTATCTCGACGCGGCCGGTCGCGAGTTCGAGCAACCGGGCGACCTGGTGATCATGGCCGCCTATGCGCTCGGCAACGTCCATCTGATGCTGCTGTCGGGCATCGGCAAACCCTACGACCCCACGACCGGCACCGGTGTCGTCGGCCGCAATTATGCGTATCAGATTGGCAGCGGCGCCAACGTCTTCTTCGACGAGAAGACGTGGATGAATCCATTCATGGGCGCCGGTGCGTTGAGCATGAACATCGACGACTTCAACACCGGCAGCTTCGATCATCTCAAGGAAGGCTTCATCGGCGGCGGCGGCATCTCGACGCCGAGTGCAGGCGGACGACCCATCGGCTTCCGGCCGGTGCCGCCCGAGACACCGGCTTGGGGCACCGATTGGAAACGCGCAGTCGTGCGCCACTACAATCACACACTCGCCGTTATCAACCAGGGCAGCGTGATGAGCTATCGCCAGAACTATCTCGATCTCGATCCGACCTATCGCGATGGCTATGGCCGGCCGCTCATGCGCATGACCTTTGACTTTCAGGAAAACGAGCAGAAACAGGCGAACTTCATCGCCGACATCTGCGTGAAGATCGGGCAAGCGATGGGCGGCGAGCGCGTCGTACGGCGCGGAGCCCCGCAGCGCTACAGCATCGTGCCCTATCAGAGCACACACAATACCGGCGGAGCGGTGATGGGAACCGATCCGACGAAAAGCGCGCTTAATCCGTTTTCACAGAGCTGGGACGTGTCGAACGTGTTCGTCACCGGCGCCTGCGCCTTCCCGCAGAATGCCGGCAAGAACCCCACAGGCCCCGTAGGTGCGCTGGCCTTGAGAACCGCGGATTCGATCAAGAGGTATTTAAAGAATCCGGGGCCGCTGGCGCCGGCTTAGCGCCACGCTGCTGTTGGGCAAGGGTGACGGATCCGTCGAATGGCTATCCGACCGATAACCTCCGCCTGTGGCGCCAAGCGGTCATCGGCGAAGCCCGTTGACTTACGACCATGCCTCACCAGCCAAAGACCCCCTTGAGTCCGGCATACAGCGAACCCGAAGCCGTCACCACTATTCCCGTCAGTGGTCCTATTGTGCGCATCAGGTTTTGAATCACACGCGCCCGGCGACGGAGTTGGTCTTCACCTACATGCTGACCAAGCGCTCTTGCAACATTATAGGCAACGGCATTGGGCTTGCCGCCGCCTGCCACTATCTTGGGAAGTGCCTGGAGGACCAAGAAGCCGAGAATATTACCGGTGACGAAAGCGAGCGCTATACTCAAGCCATATTCGATTGCCTCGCGCCACTCGATCCAGGGACCTGGAATGATGGGCACATTGTCGTTTAGCCCAGTTACCGTGAGCATGCAGAAGATGGCAAAAGTTGCCGTGACGATGCCCAACAGGAGGGTGCCCCGAATTCCCACTCTTTCGCGGGCGTAGACCACCAGACCGAACGGCAGGGGAATGACGACCGAAGCGAGCCGCAAATAAAGCGGGCTGACATTCAATACGATCGTGACAAGTACATGAGCGGCTACCAGCAGCACGGCCGGTATCAGGAAGTATGTCACGGCATACACAAGCGCGGTGCGAAAGGGATGACGAATCCTGCCAAGTTTCGCGTTAACATGACCGAGTTCGCTGCGCAGGTGGTCCAGTTCGGAAACGACTTCCTGGATTTCGACAATCACCGGCAGCGCAACGCGCAAGTCACGAGAGCAGTGCTTGCACACCAGGGACTCGTCTCTGACGGTTTCGGTGCAAAAGGGGCACTCCATCAGAGTAGTCGAAATTTCTTGTTGCGTTTGAGCTCTTCGAGCTCATGCTTGGCGCGCGACAATTCCTCCCTCGCCGCATCGCGCTTTCGACACAGGTCGTCGCGCTCGGCGAGCAGCGAGGCCGGCACGGCGATGTCGCGTGAGCAGGTAGCGCAAACGAGTGCGGCGGCGGCATTCTCTTGCATGCAAAATGGACAAGGTGTCGGCATGGCGATCAGGGTGCGACCTTTAGAACGAAGCTTGTCGTGCCGATACGCCCGTCCGAGTCCTTCACGTCGATCCTGACCATGTGTTCCCCCAACGGAAGCTCTACATCCGGAATATCGATGCCAGCGCCCTGCACAAACGGCTTTACGCGCGGCGTCAAATCGACATTCGGGGTTCTGAGGTAAGTGACCTTGACGGATTCCAAGTCAATCTTCGCGCCGCCGAAGGACTCGAACGTGACCTGGAGGTGCATCGGAGAGTGAACCGGCTCGCTTTCATCGAGAAGCTTGATCTTGGGACCTCGGGTGATGCCACGCCGATCCGCTACCACAGCGCCCCTCGGTGGCGGCAATTTAGCTTCTTCCTGGGTAATCAGAACATTAGCTGCATAAAGAGAGGTTACCGTAGACAACAAGACAGCGGGTGCAATCGCAAATCCGACAAGCCAGATACGCACGAAAATTTTCCTTTCCCACAATCCAGAAGCCTCCAAAATCTACCGCTTGAAGAGCTACCGCTTGCCGCCATCACCAATCACGGAATATGGCGCCCAAAACAGCGGGTGCGCGTAGGCAAATTCCGTCTTCCCATCGGCGCCAGTGTAGCCGGGCCCATCCACCAAAGCCATCATCGCCTGCTGCAGCGCCTCTCCGCGCGTCAGCGCGGGATCGTCAGCCTGTCGCTTGAACAGGTCGGTGATCAGCTCTCGCGCCGATTCTGAATGCACGGACCAGTTTGTGAGCAACAGCGCACGGGTCCCGGCATAGAAGAACGCCCGACCCAGGCCAGAAGCAGCCTCAGCGCCGGCGACGACGCCGGAGCCGGTGTTGCAGGCCGACAGGACGACCCAGTCGGCGTCAAGTTTCAATGCGAGAACCTCCTCCATCGTCAGCAGACCATCGCCGTCGCTATCGGCCACCGAAGGAGCCGTCAATGCGAGGGCCGGCTGGGCCAGGCCGTCGAGCTCGCCCGGCACCAATCCGTGCGTCGCAAATGCAATGATCTTGAAGTTCGACAGATTCATCGTCTTGACGTTCTTCTCATTGGCGTCCTTGCCGAGATTGAGCACCTTGGCCGGATCGGCCTGCAACGCCAGCGCGATGGATTTCAATTCTTCCGCCGTGTCCGGAAGTCGCGGCAGCTGTGCCAATTGCACGCTGTCCACACCGTCAAATTTCGGGCTGCTGCGCCGCTTCAAGGGCACGCCGCGGGTGACGTTGCCGATTCCTGCGACCTGAATCGGGTCGTCTTGCCTTGCCGCTTCGGCGGCCTGTTCCCTGCTGAACAGCGGATCGCCAAATCCGATCAGCGGCTGACGCGAGGCGGTACCGACAGGCAATTTGCGCAGCGTGAGCAGCGCCGATATCGACGGCACCAGTGTCACGGCATGCGTGCGCGCCAGCCATGGTACTTTCCGGTAGCTGGAAAACAGCGGGTCGTCGTTGCGATCGATTTTCGAGGGCTCGGTGGGCAGCAACGATAGCGGCAACAGGCCGAGCGCTCCGTTCATCACAACAATCAGATTTTTCGCAGGTTTCCAGTTCGCTTCGGTTGGCTTTAGCAGCAATGCGTACAGGTCGTAGGCAAGGTCCAGATCGAAGGCCGGAATATCGGAGATCATTGGGGCATTCGGTTCGAGCGCCTCGCGAATCTTGTTCACCTTGGCGTTGATGTCACCAAGCTTGGTGTCAATGCGCGCAAAGTGGACCGGTCTGTCCTTCCGCAGCACCCACACGTAACTATTGAACCTGCCGAAGTAGAACGAAAGGAGGGCCTCGTCGTCGGTGAGTTGCTTCTGCAGATCGGCGGGACTTGGGGGCGGAGGATTTACGAGATCTCCATAGTTGGGAAACTTCTTGGCGATCTCCTTTAGACTCTGTGTGCGCGCCGCCTGCAGGCGGGCGATATCGGTTTCAGTGCTCGCAACCAGCTTTTGGTCGCGTTCCGAGGCCGGCAGCGTCAGCAAATTGTTGAGCGCTCCGACGGCCGCGCCGATTTTCTTGTCGATATCCTGCGAGGTTCGTACGAGTTCGGCCAGTGCAGGGTCTTTGGTTGCGGAACGCGCCGAAGAAGCCTGCAGCGCACGCTGCACCGACTGTCCGCGCAGCACATCGGCATACCCGAATGTTTCCTCGATGGCGCTGGCCGGAACGATCGTCGGGTTGCGGCTGAGCAGCCGCAGATAGCCTTCCATCACGAACCGAACGCGGCCCTCGCGGGCGGCGGCAGTGGTGCCGCTGTCGTCGTCTCCGCTGCCAGAGACGGACAACAGAACCGGCAGAGATTCCTTGAAAGCTTGCAGGGACTCGGTTGCGTTACCCTTTCGCCCAAGCGCGATCGCGTGGAATCCGCGCGACAGAGCGGTATTGAAGCTCTTGTCTCCAGACCGCTGGCGTTCGCGCTCGTAGGTGCGCTGTGCGATTTCGACCGCGTTATCGTTGTCTCCCTGAGCGAGCATGACGGCGACGCGCGCCAGACCGCCACCGATTGCTTCGCGTCGCGACGGCTCCCATTTGGCGGTCCAGACATCAATTTGGTCATAGAGCTTGGAGGCCGCATCATACTGACCCCTCAGATTGAGTATCGCGGCGAGAAACAATTGCGCGTTGACGAACTGCGAGGAGTCCTCGCCGTATCCCAAGCCCTGATAGATGCCGATGACCTGACGCTGCAATTGCTCGGCCTCCTGGTAGCGTCCCTGCTCCTGAATGACATAGACAAGGACACCCAGTATGCCGGCGGTATCCGCATGAAACTTGCCGGATTTGCTAAGACGGCTGAGCAGCGCGCGCCTCACATCGGCTTCCCCTTCGCCAACCCGGCCCTGCTTTACCTTTGTCCGCCCCTCGAGCGCCAAGGCCCAGTCCGAGCGTCGTTCCATTTCACCTTCCGGAGGCCTGCTTTCCCATTGAGCAAAGGTTTTCATCGAATTCGTGTAGAGGATCGAAGCCTTGTGATAGGCAGTCTCCGCCTGCGCGAACCGGCCACGCGATTCCTCGATCCGCGCGTTGCCGTCCTCGACCATCGCCTGCCAGGCCATGCCGTAGATTGGAAACATTGGCCAGCGCTGCGCTTCCGCCAGAAGGCTGCGATTTCGGGCGGCGTGGGATTCCGCCGCATTGATGTCGCCGCCTTTCACAAAGCTCACCACCATCGAGTTATTCAACCCGAACAGCTTGCCCTTGCCTTGGTCGGCAAACCTCGCCATCTGTTTGGCCACCAGCGCGTTGGCGCGCTTGTGTTGTCCGGCCTCCCGCAAGTGCCTGGACAGAAGTTGCTCGTAACGGCTTCCCAGGTTCTTGTAGTCGGCCGTTGGGGCGTTGCTTACGGCAAGTTCAGCATCGTCGAGCGCGTCAGCCCGGCCGAGCAGCGCCCGCGCCTGCGCGCGCTGGTAGACGAAATCGGCCAACTCGGCACCCTTCATGCCTGCCGGCACCGCTGCATCGGCCCTTGCGGTCAGTTTGGCGACCTCTGCCGCATCCGGCTTCTGCTGGTCGAGAATCGCAGCGATGTCGGAAATCGTTCGCGGGGGTGCCACGAGACTTGCCGCCGCGTCGCTGGCCCTTTCCGCTGCGCCGGGTTTGCCGGCTGTAGCCGGCGATTTCGCAAGCTTTTCTGGCGAGAACAACGCAGCCTTTGGCTGCGCGGCGACCATGGCGCTCCTGACGCAGGACTGAACAATCGCCCGCGCCTTGCCGAAACACCCCTCGTGGGTTCCCCCACCCTGCATGCAGGCCATATAGACCGGTCTACCGCTCGAGGCACGGCAATTTTCGATCGCCTGGTCCTTGTCGAGCGCGAACAGCTGTGAATTTGCAAAGACAGCTGTTGCAATGCAAAAAACAATAAAGCCCTTAAAAAAATAGCGTGCGATATGCCCCATGTTGCCTCGCAACCGCCGGAGGGTCTGGGTCTAACTCGCCTTAGTATAGTCCGATCCGCGAAGGATCGCCACAAATCCACGCTTACTCTGGTAGCTCCGCCCCGGCCCGTCGTCGCCATAGGCGAAGATGAGGTGGCTTGCGTTCAACCAACCGGCCGCCAGGCCTGGCAGCCGGCCATGCTGTCCGCACGGTCATACCGGCATCTGCGACAGGTTATGCCGAAGCGGCATATTCTTGGCGAGTTCTTCCTTCGGAATCCGCTTCTTGACCTCGAGCTTTCCATTTTCCACGCGACTGATGTAGCAATCGATGATTCCGACATGGTCCTCCTTGCGGATGATCTTGTCGCCTTGGGGATGGGCCAGGGAATTTTTCATCTGCATTCCTTCCAGTGCCTGGATAACCCCCTCGACGTCCTTGCGCGTCTTGTAGCCGGACGCTTCGATCGCCTGCTTGAGGGCGAAGATGTCCTCCCAGGCCTGCCAGCCATGGCTTTTGTCCATAACGCGCTGGCCGCCGACCTCGCGTGCATCGATATCGTCGATGCCAAGCAGTTTGTTGAACTCCTTGTGAAAGCCGTCGTCCTTGGCCTTGAGCTGGCGCGGGAAGTTCTCGAAGAAATACACCCCCTCCGCGGCGCCCTTGATATCGTCAGGGGCGATAGCCTCGATGCTGGCCGACGACGAATACATCTTCATCTTCTTGTCGAGCCCCATGCTCTTGGCCTGGGTATAGAACGCAACCGACAGCGAGCCGATGAAGGCCGGCAACAGCACCTCGGTGTCGGCGGATATCTGCGCCAGATAAGGCACGAAATCCTTGGCATCGAGCGGCACAGGAATGGCGTTGAGAACCTTGCCGCCGGCGCGCTCGATATAGACCTTGGATTCCTGGGCCGTGCTCTGCCCCCAGGCGTAGTCGGCGTAAATGATCGTCCAGACCTTGCCGAAGCTCTCGACGCACCAGGGCAGACTGGCCGCGGCAATCGAATAGGTATCGGTGCCGGTGCGGAACGAGAAGCGTGTCCCTTTGCTCCCCGTCGCTTCAGTCGCCTCGCCGGTCGAAAAGTAGATGGTTTTGAGTTCGGTCGCGATCGGAATAGCCGCCAGCATCACGCCGGAATGAACTGAGCCGACGATGAATTCAGCGTTGGTGCGCTGGATGAGGTTGCGCAGCTTGCGCGCGCCGCTGGCCGGATTGGACTCGGTATCTTCGGTCGCCAGTTCGGCCTTGCGCCCGGCAATTCCGCCACCCTGGTTGATAAGGTCCACCGCAGCCTTGGCAGCCTTGTCGTGCCACACACCCCACGACGATATTGCGCCGGTAAGATCGCAGTGATGCCCGATGACGATCGAACCGGAGGCTTGCGCGAATGCATCGCGCATAATCGTGAGATTGGCGGTGCCGGCCGCTGCCCCACCCGCCAGTGCGCATTCCAGAAAGCTGCGGCGTGAAAGTTTCCTTGTCATGATCTGGCCCTCCTTGAGAGCGGTTGAAGTTATTGCGACAAACCAAGATAACGACGCACGATTTCGGGCTGAGCCTTGAGGTCGTGGGAGGCGCCCGAATAGACGATAGCGCCTTTTTCCATCAGAAACACGTTTGGGCAGAGCTTGAGTGCGGTTTCGACGTTTTGTTCGACCAGCAGGATTGATACGCCGCTCTGATTGATACGGTAGATTTCGCGCCTGATCTGCGACACCAGCCGCGGCATGATCCCCTCCGTCGGCTCATCGAGAATGATGAGCCTGGGGCGCATCATCAGGCAGCGCGCGATCGCCAGCATTTGCTGTTCGCCGCCCGAGAGCGTGCTGCCGGCCTGCTTCAGCCGCTCCTTCAGCCTTGGGAAGCAGGTGAAGACGTAATCCTCTCGCTCGAGGTCGCGCTTGCCGGTGACGCCGATATTCAAATTCTCGAGCACCGAAAGATTCGGGAAGATGCCCCGCCCCTGCGGAACGTAGCCGATCCCCTTCCCTGGAATCTCGTGCGGTCGGTAGCTCGCGAGATCGAACTCGTCGAACTTGATCGCCCCGCTCGTCTTCGACACCAAACCCATGATCGCGCGCAGCGTGGTCGTCTTGCCGACCCCATTGCGTCCAAGCAGGGCTGCGGATTCGCCGGGCTTCACCTCGAGATTGACACCCTGGAGAATGTGCAGCTTGCCGATATGGACGTGAACGTCCCGGAGGCTAAGCATGGAGGGCCTCCTCCATGAAGTCTTCGTCCTCGGGGCGGCCGAGATAGGCTTCGCGGACACGCTCATCGCCGGCAATTGCTGCCGGACTGCCGCTGGCCAGGATCGCCCCCTGGGCCAGAACGGTGATGTCGTCGGCGATCCCGAACACCACATCCATGTCGTGCTCGATAATGACGATATCGATGGTGCGCGCCAGGTCGCGGATCTTTGCGACCGCGCGGCTGGTCTCCGCAGGGCTCATGCCGCAGGTTGGCTCATCGAGCAGAAGCAGGCTCGGCTCGGAAATGAGGGCCATCCCAATTTCGAGCATTGCGACATCGCCATAGGACAGGGTGCCGGCCGGGCGGGCGGCCAGATCGGCGAGGCCAATCTGCTCCAGCGTCTGCTCGACCCGCAATTTGGTTTCCGGATCGCGCGCGGCGGAACGGAACGGATGCAGGAAGCGGTGCCGCGCCTGCCTCGTGATCCAGAGATTGTCGGCAACATTCAGTTCCGGAAACACGCTCTTGACCTGCAGGGTCCGCTTGATCCCCAACCGGCTGATCACGTGCGGCCTGCACCCGGTGATGTCGCGGCCGCGAAAGAATATCCGGCCGCTATCGGGACCGAGCAGACCCGTTACGAGGTTGAAGAAGGTCGTCTTCCCCGCGCCGTTCGGGCCGATGATGGCATGGACCCGGCCACCGGCAAGACTGATGCTGAGATCGTCGACCGCGGTCAGGCCGCCGAACCGCTTGGTCAGTCTCTCGGTACGCAGCACAGGTTCACTCATGGCTTGGCCTGCAACGTCAACCGTGGCGGCGCCGATGTGGCCGCGTCGCGCTCGTCCAACCGGATCATCCAGCCGTTCCAAAGACCGACGATACCTTTCGGTGCGAAGATCACCGCCAGGATAGCCAACAGCCCGACGATCAGCGAATGATGCTCCCAGTGGCTGGATACGATTTCGCGGATCACGATAAACAGCGTGGTGCCGACCAACGGCCCGAACATCGTGCCGGCGCCGCCGACGATGGTCCAGACCACGGCCTCACCGGAGACTTGATAGAACATATAGCTGGCGGAGGCGTAGCGGCCGAAGAACGCAAACAGCGCGCCGGATACGCCGGCGAGAAAGCCGGCCATCACGAATGCGATCAGCCGCAGCACATAGACGTTGAGACCGATCAGCGAGGCCCGAAGATCGTTGTCGCGGATCGCCAGAAAGCCCTTGCCGAGCGGGCTGTTGATCAACCGGTACATCAGGAAGAAACAGAGCGACACCACCACGAGTACGAAGAAGTACTGGAAAGTGGGATCGGTCAGACTAAAGACCGTGCGGCCCATCCGGAAAACCGGCGGCAGCGAGAAATTGATTCCGTCGTCGCCGCCCGTCAACGGCTTCATCGACACCGCGAGAAAATAAAAGATCAGCGAAAATACGACGGTGATGATCGCGAAATAATGCCAACTCAGGCGGACCGCGAAGACCCCCGAGACCAGCGCCATCGCCATCGCCGAGGTGATCCCTAGCCCGAACGCCGGCCAGAATGACAGGCCGAAATGATCGATGCCGAGCGCCACGCCATACATGCCGAAACCGAAATAGAGCGCCTGCCCAAACGAAAGCAGTCCTACGTAACCGAACAGAAGGTTGGCGCTGGCCGCAAACAGCGACCAGATCAGAATTTCCGTAATCACGCTCACCCAGAAATGATCGGTCAGCGCCGGGATCAGCCAGGGCACGGCGATCAGGAACGCCGCGGCGCCGGCCGCCATGCCGATTTCGAGGGAGCGCCGGGTCATTTGGCCAAACCCTTGAACAGGCCCTGGGGCCGCAGCAGCAGCACCGCGCTCATCAGCACCAGCGAAGAGATTCGCGCCACTGTCGGATCGGCGACGCTCTGGATCATTCCCTCCAGAAACGCCAGCAGAACTGCCGCCGCCACCGTGCCAGGCAAGTTGCCGAGCCCTCCGATGATGACCGCCATGAAGCAGAACGGCAACACATCGACGCCACCACGAAAATCAACTGTCGTGATCGGCGCGGCGACCGCGCCGCCAAACGCCGCCAACGCAAATCCGACGCCGAAGGTCAGCACATAGACGCGTTGCGCCGGAATACCCATCGCAACCGCAGTCTCGCGGTCGTGCCGCACGGCCCGCATCCAGATTCCGAGCTTGGTGTGTTGCAAGAACAGAAAGAAGGCGGCCAGCGCCGCCAGCGAAACGGCCGCCGCGAACAGTCGATAGATTTCGTATTCGACCCCGAACAAGGGCACGGTCCCCTGGATCGGCGCCAGGATACGACGTGGCGTCGCCCCGAAGGTGATCCGCACAGTCTCCTGAAGGATGAGCGAGAGGCCGAAGGTCGCAACGATCGATAACGCCGCGACGCCATGGATCGGCTGAATGACGAGACGTTGTATGATGGCTCCGATAATAAACCCGATCAGCGGCGCAACAATGAAACCGATCCAGAAATTGCCGGTCGCCGAGAGGCTAAACCACGCCAGCACAGTGCCAACCATGAAGAAGTCGCCATGAGCGATATTGATGATGTCGAGCAGACCGAAGATAACCGAAAGCCCAAGCGCGATGAGCGCAATGATCAGCCCCCAGATCAGCCCGTTCATCGCCAGCAGAAGTACCGTATCCCTCATGGCCAGCCGCGATCCATGGCAATCCTGTCGCGACAGTCTCCGATCTTCAGCAGGTCCACGCAAGAGCCAAGACAGACCGGTGCCGATCCGACAGCCGGAATCAGGGCCGGTGTGTCAGAACTCCCGGCTCGGTGAGACTGAGGGGGCCAAGTCCGCGTAGACGGGACCCGCGTATCCATCGATTCGCAGAAGAGTCTTGCGAAGAAGCTGGTTGGCCGGGTCAAGCCCGGCCATGACGACTAAGCGCACCGAAGGTCAGACCGCTCCCGCCTTCTGCGCGTATTCCCAGGACGCCTTCGATAACGGCACGGTGCGCTTGGCCGATTCCATGGCCTTGGCGCTCGCCGCGGTGCCGTCGCGGATGCGTCCGGCGATGCCTTGGGTGATGCAGGCAAGGCGAAACAGATTGTAGGAAAAATACCAGTTCAGATCCGGCACGGCGCTGCCCGTGACGTTGCAATAGATTTGCGCGGCCTCCTCCAGGCTCGGAATGTTGAGCGCCGCAAGATCGGTATTGGCAAGACCCGGCATGGTCCATTGCATCAGAAGATAGGTGAAGTCGGCCATGGGGTCGCCGAGCGTGGAGAGCTCCCAATCCAAAACCGCGATTACCCGCGGCTCGGTGGGGTGGAAGATCATATTGTCGAGGCGATAGTCGCCGTGAACGATCGAAACCCGATCCTGCTGCGGCACGGTGCGCGGCAGCCACTCGATCAGCCTTTCGACTTCGGGAATCGATTGCGTCTCGGAAGCGCGGTATTGCTTGGTCCAGCGATCGACCTGACGCGCGAAATAATTGCCGGGCTTGCCGAAATCACCGAGGCCGATCGCTTGCGGATCGTAGCCGTGCAGTTTTGCGAGCGTCTCGATCTTGCTGTTGAAAATCGCGCGGCGCGCCTCTCGCGTCTGGCTTGGCAGCGTCGGATCCCAGAACACGCGGCCCTCCTCCATCGACATGATGTAGAAGGCAGCCCCAATCACCGCATCGTCAATGCACAGCGCATAAGCCTTGGCGACCGGAAATCCCTGGTGGCCAAGTGCTGCGATGACGCGGAATTCGCGATCCACTGCATGCGCCGACGGCAACAGTTTTCCGAACGGCTTGCGCCGCATCACGTAGGAGCGCGTGGGCGTGTCGAGCCGGTAGGTCGGGTTCGACTGCCCGCCCTTGAATTGCAGGACGGTCAGCGGCCCCTGATAACCTTCGACGTGTTCGCGCATCCAAGCCTCGAGGCGCACCTCGTCGATCCGGTGCCGCTCCTCGACCGGTTTGGTGCCGGAAAACTCCTCGTCGTTCCTGACGCCTTCGGCCACGGTGACGCTCCCTTACTCTCTTGTTTTGAACATGACCTTCCCGGAATCCACCGGATCATGCTCCAAAGCGAGATGAGTTTTGGCTGGATTGGTCTATCCGCGGGCTCTTAAACCTCTCCCATCGGGAGAGGTCGGCGCAAAGCGCCGGGTGAGGGGTTAAAGGTCTCTCGATAGAGCGGAGCCCCCTCACCCGATTTGCTGCGCAAATCGACCTCTCCCCACCGGGGAGAGGTGAACCGAACACGCCGACGACCGATTCAATCAAAATCGTCCCGCTCCAGGAAGCGCCGCGTGGACGCTCCCCTTAATGCGAAGTGGGAGCGTTTGCATACTTCCGAAGTTCAAGTCTGGCAATGGCGCGGTTATGGACCTCGTCCGGCCCGTCGGCGAGGCGCATGGTGCGCATCGAGGCGTAGTCCCGTGCGAGCCCGGCGTCGTCGGATACGCCGGCGGCGCCGAAAGCCTGGATCGCGTGGTCGATGATCTTCAGCGCCATATTGGGCGCCGCCACCTTGATCATGGCGATCTCGAGTTGGGCGGTCTTGTTGCCGACTTTGTCCATCATGTCGGCGGCCTTCAGGCACAATAGCCTGTTCATCTCGATGTCGGTGCGGGCCTCCGCGATGCGCTGCTCCCAGATCGAATATTCGATGATCTTCTTGCCGAATGCGGTGCGCGACGACAGCCGCTTCACCATTTTCTCCAGCGCCTCCTCGGCCTTGCCGATGGTGCGCATGCAGTGATGGATGCGCCCGGGTCCCAGACGTCCTTGCGCGATCTCAAAGCCCCTGCCCTCGCCAAGCAGGATATTGCTGGCGGGAACCCGGACGTTTTCCATCAACACCTGGGCGTGGCCATGCGGCGCATCGTCGAAACCGAACACCGGCAGCATTTTCTCGACCGTGATGCCCTTGGTGTCGAGTGGTACCAGGATCTGCGACTGCTGCTGATGGCGCGGCGCCTTCGGATCGGTCTTGCCCATCACGATGGCAATCTTGCAGCGGGGATCGCCGACGCCCGACGACCACCATTTGCGGCCGTTGATGACGTAATGGTCGCCGTCGCGCTCGATGCGGGTTTCGATGTTGGTGGCATCGGAGGATGCCACCGCGGGCTCCGTCATCAGGAAGGCAGAACGGATTTCGCCGTTCATCAACGGCTTCAACCACTGCCACTTGTGCTCCTTGGTGCCGTAGCGCATCAGCACTTCCATGTTGCCGGTATCCGGTGCGGAGCAGTTGAATACTTCCGAGGCCCAGCCGATGTGGCCCATTTCCTCGGCGAGCGGCGCGTATTCGAGGTTGGTCAATCCCGCGCCGCGGAATTCGTCGTCCTCATGCGCCGAAGGCGGCATGAACATGTTCCACAGCCCTTCGGCATGCGCCTTCTTCTTCAACTCCTCGACGATCGGGATCACCTTCCAGCGCTGGCCCTCGGCATCCTGCTGCTTGTAGACCGGCACGGCCGGGCGGACATGCTTGTGCATGAACGACTGCACACGATTGAGCCATTCGCGCTGGCGGTCAGACATGTTGAAGTCCATTGGGCGTTCCTCACATTTTTGGGCGAAGTTGTTGGCGGCACTGTCTCTCCGCCGCCGGGCCACTGCAAGACCATTTATCAAAACTGTCTATCGCGCCGCCGGCGCCGCGAGGTTGGCCGGCGGGGCGCGTACGGGCGGGCGAAGTGTCATGCGCATTGACATTCCCGCCTTCAAACCATAGTTTCATACAAATGTTTGAATTGCAATACCTCCTTCGCAGGCGATGAATGCCGTCAGACCGGACCCGTGCCTCGATCCTAGATGCCGCCGAGCGGCTCTATGCCGATCGCGGCTTCGCGGACGTCACGCTGCGCGACATCGTCGCCGCCGCCGATGTCAATCTCGCGGCGGTAAATTATCATTTCGGCTCCAAGGACGAATTGATCGCCGAGCTGTTCGTGAGCCGCAGCCTTGCCACCAACCGCGAGCGGCTCAACGAATTGAAGGCTGCCGAAGCAGCAGGCGGCGGCCGCGCCGGGATCGACGCCATCCTGCGCGCGCTGGTCGGGCCGACGCTGCGCGGCTGTCTCGGCCCCGACAACGAGCGTTCGACCGCGGCGCGTTTCATGATCCGCGCCTCGATTGAATCGGTGCCGCCGATCCGCCGCATCAAGAATCGCGAAATCGATCATTTGCGGAAGTTCGCCGCCGCGATGCGGCGATCGCTGCCCAATTGCCGCGACGCCGATCTCTATTGGGGGCTGCATTTCGCGCTCGCCATGGCGCACCAGACCATCCGCGACAACGAGCGGCTGACCAAACTCTCGGAAGGAATCTGCGACCTCAACGACGTCGCAGGCGTCATCGAGCGTATTGTCGCGGTGTCGGTGATGGCGCTGACGGGGCGTGCGGTAGGGAGCGGGAAATCAGAGACGGTCGCGGTACGCACACAATACCGGTGAACACCAACAGAGCTTGAAAATCGCCCTCGCCTTCGACTTCACGTGAGGCAGCCGCCAATCTGTTTTTGATGGCCTGTGCGCAATTCTCCGCAACACTAAACTGCAATAAAGGTGTCATACCACCTAGCTAGGTTCCCCACGCATTTCACTCTGGGGAGAACCAATATGCGTGGAAGTAAATACGGGTCGAGCGCGAGAAAGCTCGGCCTGCGGGCTGGCGTGACTGTGGCCGCGCTGGGGGCGTTCACTGCGAACGGCGGAGCGGCCGATCCGGACAAGTCCGTTGATAAAATATCCACGGCAACGCCGATCAAGCACGTCATCGTCGTCATCGCCGAGAACTCCAGCTTCGATCACGCCTTCGGCACCTACCGCCCACGCGATGGCCAGCGCATTGGCAATCTGTTGTCGAGGGGCGTCGTCAACGCGGACGGCACGCCGGGACCCAATTTCAAGCACGCGGCGCAGTTCATGGTCGCGCCCCAGTCCAAATATTTCATCGACGCGCCGGACCTCGCCAAGACGCCCTACACCACACTGCCGCCGCCTGATCTGAATGGCGTTCCGCTGCAGGCAAGCGACAGCAATCCGCCCCCGTTCGCGACCGTCGCCGCCGCCCAGGCGGCAGAGCCAAGCCTCGAGCCTGAGGATGCGGCCCTGCTGACCACCGGAGCAGCCGTAGGGTTGACGTTCAAGCCGGAAGTCAACGGCGTGCGCAATCCCGATACGCGCATTCTCAATGTCAACAACCTGCCGAACGGGCCGTACCAGCAGACCGCGAAGGATGCGAACGGCCACGGGCTTCCGTACGACGCCTACACCGAAGATACCATTCACCGCTTCTACCAGATGTGGCAGCAATCGGACTGCAGTGTCAGGCACGCGACGCGGGCAAACCCGACCGGCTGCCTTGCCGATCTTCTGCCCTATGTCATCACCACCTTCGCAGGGGCGGCTGAGGAAGGCATGGGCACGTCGATGGCCTTCTTCAACATGAACCAGGGCGATGCCCCCGTTCTGAAGAAGCTCGCGCAGGAATTCTCGATTGCCGACAATTATCACCAAGCGGTGATGGGCGGCACCGGCGCGCAGCATATCATGATCGGCACCGGCGACGTTTACTTCTTCAACAACAACTTCCTTAAGAACGGTGGCGCCGCCGGCCCCCTCGACTTCACCCCCGAACCGCCGCAGACGGTCCCGGGCGCCATCCTCGGGCTGCCGCCCCAGGTCAAGATTTCGCTGGTGGCGAATCCGGATCCGGTGCCCGGCTCCAACAACGTCTACAAGAACGATGTCGCTGCCGCGCTCGGCGAATACGTGAACTGCTCGGACCAGAACCAGCCGGGCGTTCCCGCGATCACCAGTTATCTGGCGACTCTGCCCTACAAAACCTCGACTTTCACCACCTGCACGCCGAACACGTTCTACGCGATCAACAACTTCTTCCCCGGCTACCACGCTGACGGCAGGCCGGCGAACCCGTTGAGCCCGCACCAAGCCGCAGACGGGAGCGACTTCTTCGTCATCCCGCCACAGAATGTGCCGACCATCGGCGACGCGCTGATCGCCAAGAACATCCCGTGGGTCTATTACGGCGGCGGCTTCAACGACGCGGTGGCCGGCAAGCCGAACGCGTTCTGCCCGATCTGCAATCCCATGCAGTATGCGGCTTCGATCTACGGCAATTCAACGCTGATCAAGCAACACACCAAGGACATCGTCGACTTCTTTGCCGACGTCGCCAACGACACGCTGCCGGCGGTTTCTTTCGTCAAGCCGAGCGGTTTTGTCGACGGCCACCCGCAGTCGTCCAAGCTCGATCTGTTCGAGGCGCTGCTCGACAACATCGTCGATCAAGTCCGCGCCAAGCCCGAGCTGTTTGCCGAGACCGCGATCATCGTCACCTGGGATGAGAGCGGCGGCTTCTATGACTCCGGCTTCATCCAGCCGGTCGACTTCTTCGGCGACGGCCCGCGCGTGCCACTGCTCGTGATCTCGCCGTTCTCGCGCGGCGGCAACGTGGTCCACACCTATTACGACCACGTCTCGATCACCAAATTCATCGAGCGCAACTGGGGGCTGAAGCCGCTGAGCGCGCGCAGCCGCGATAATCTGCCGAACCCGATCACCGACGAGGACGACAATCGCTACGTGCCGCGCAACATGCCGGCGATCGGCGACCTCATGGAGATGTTCCACTTCGGGGATCGCGACGACCGCGGAGATCGCGACGACCACCGTGACCGCGATGGCTAGGCGCCAAGCGGAACTTGTATCATAGGCCTGCGATGACGAACTTACCGGGCGGCGCGACAAAGGCGCCGCCCGGTAAACGTTTAAGTGAGCCCTAGCATCGCCCGCGCTTCGGCAGGCGTCGCAATCGAAGCACCCAGGCTTTTCAGAATACCCGCGGCATGGGTTACGAGCTCGGCGTTGGTTTTGGCGAGAATGCCTTTGGACATATAGAGATTGTCCTCCATCCCCACGCGCACGTGGCCGCCGAAGAGATAGGACTGCGCCACCATCGGGAATTCGGCGCGGCCGATGCCGAAGCCGGTCCAGATCGCGCCCGGCGGCAACAGGCTGCGGCCGTAAAGCATGGTTTCGGACGAAGCGTCGAAACCGTATTTGACGCCGAGCACCAGCGAGAACAGCCCCGGCCCCTGCAACACCCCCTCCGTGATCAGGTCGCGCGCCAGATGGCAATCGCCGGAATCGAACAACTCCAGCTCCGGCATGACGCCCACGGCCCGCATGCGCACCGCCATCTTGCGGACGTTGGGGGGCGTGTTGATCACGACCTGCCCGCCCGAGTTCATGGTGTTCAGATCGAGCGTACAGATCTCGGGGCGCAGCAGTTCGACATGTTCGACCCGCTTCTCCGGCGCCATCAAGGTCGTCCCCGGACCGGCCACCTTGGGATCTTCTTCCGACGGCACGAACCGTCCGCCTGGCCCCGTGGTCAGATTGATGACCAGCTTTGGATTGCGCGCGCGGATGCGATCCATCACATCGCGATAAAGATCAATTTCCATCGAGGGACGGCCGGTTTCGGGATCGCGCACATGGATGTGGGCGATCGAAGCGCCCGCCTCGGCGGCCTCAAGTGCGCTGTCGGCGATCTGCTGCGGCGTGATGGGCAGATACGGCGACTGATCCGGTCGCGTCAGATTTCCGGTGATCGCGCAGGTGATGATGACCTTCTGGTGGGGTGGGTGTGCCATCTAACGATGCCTTTCGCCGTCGAGTTGAATGTCCTGAGAAGTGGAATAGCGTAACCGGAGCACGCAGGCGAGCGGCCTCCGCGGATTGACCCTCCCGGATACCTCTCTTAGACTGCGGGTGCGGTTACGATATTTGTTCACCCGGACTTGTGATGGCCAATTCTTCGGATGGCGCGGGCTGGCGTCGGTCTTTCTCCGATATGGCCAGGTTGGGAAACGCTGCTACCACACCGCTCCGGCGGGCGCTGGGCGTTTTCGGTGCGGCGCTGAGCGAAGGCGCGCAAGCCGCCTTCTCCCATTATTTCGATGGCGGCTATGATCCCAGCGCGCTCGATACGCCCGGTCAGCGCGACGAGGCGGGAATCGAGGTCCGCAATCTTTCCGTAGGTTACGGTGAACGCCTTGCGCTGGAGGGAGTGACCGGAGATTTTGCGCCAGCAAGCATGACCGCCATCGTCGGCCCAAACGGAGCCGGAAAGAGCTCGCTCTTGAAAGCGCTCGCCGGGATTGTCAGGCCAATGACCGGCCGGGTTTCCTGCACCGCTCTTGCGCGCCATCGCCTGGCCTATCTGCCGCAGCAGGCCGAATTCGACCGCGGCTTTCCGATCACGGTCGGCGAACTCGTCGCGCTCGGCGATTGGCGAAATTTCGGCTCAGTTCGCGAACTACCTCCACGCCTTGCCGCTGGTATCCATGAGGCGGTCGCGACCGTCGGCCTTGAAGCCTTCATCGATCGGCAAATAGCCGAACTCTCCGTCGGTCAATTCCAGCGGGCGCTATTCGCACGGCTGGTTTTGCAGGACGCGGACGTCATTTTGCTCGATGAGCCGTTCGCTGCCTTGGATGAGAGCACGACCGACGACCTTCTGGGTTTGCTGCAGCGTTGGCAGGCGAAAGGACAAACTATCGTCGCGGTGCTGCATGACCTGGACCGGGTACGCCTGCATTTCCCCTCGACGCTTTTGCTGGCGCGCTCGCCGATCGCATGGGGTGACACCTCGCTCGCGCTTTCGGCTGACAATCTTGCGCGCGCCCGCATCGCGCTGGGTCTGCGGGAGGGCGGTGGCCTTGGACGTGCCGCGTGAGTGGACAGCCGCTCGCCTTGCTGATCGGACCGTTCGAGTCATTCAGCTTTATGCGGATAGCGCTGGTCGCGAGCTTCGCTCTAGCTTTGGCAAACGGGCCCGTCGGCACGCTACTGCTGATGCGTCGCGAGAGCCTGAGCGGCAATGTATTGTCGTATGCGGTGATGCCGGGCGCGGCACTCGGCTTCCTCTACGCCGGCTATTCCCTGGCCGCGCTGAGTTTCGGTGGTTTGCTGACTGGCCTTGTCGTCGCCGGCCTTGCCGCGCTCAGGGCAAGCTCGAAGCCTCAGCGCCAGGACGTCAGCTTGATCGCCTTCTATCTCGTGTCTTTGTCGTTCGGGATTCTCATCGTCGCCGCACGGGGAAGCCAGGCGGACCTGATGCACGTGCTTTTTGGCACGGTGTTGGCTGTCGACGTCAATGCGTTAATACTTATCGCTTCCATCACCAGCATAACTCTGCTCGTCATCGCAGCCCTTTATCGCCCGATAGCTGTCGAATCCTTTGACCCGGCGTTTCTGCGCGCGGCGGGAGGTGGCGGAGGCGCGTTCCGCGCCATTTTCATAGCGCTCGTGGTTCTCAATCTGGTGGCAAGTTTCCAGGCGTTTGGCACATTGCTCGCGATAGGCCCCATGCTGCTACCTGCAGCTGCGGCGCGCTGCTGGACAAGGAAAGTATGGCCGATGATCGCCATTGCGACTGTCATCGGAATGGCCGCCGCCCTTGCGGGGCTTCTCATCTCTTATTACGCGAACCTGCCCTCAGGGCCTGTCATTGTGATGGGCGCGGGGCTGATCTACGGCATTTCCCTGCTGGCCGCCGGCCGGATGCGATCCGTACCCAGGATGGTTGAGGAACAGCGATGAAAGGCGACGTTTCAATGAGCGCACGGTTCCGGTTTGTCTTTGCTTGCGTCTGGATTTTGCTCGGCATTGACCCGGCCGGGGCCGGCGACAAGATCAAGGTCGTGACGACGTTCAGCGTCATCGGCGACATGGTGGCGAATGTCGGCGGCGATCATGTCGATCTTGTCACGTTGGTCGGACCCCGCGGCGACACAGAGCTGTTCAAGCCGTCGTTAGCCGACGGCAAGAACGTTGCCGAAGCCAAGATCGTTTTCATGAACGATCTCAACGACGAGTTCGAACCCTGGCTCGAGCCACTGCTCAAAGGCGTCAAGTTCGGTGGCACCAAAATCGTAGTCAGCAGAGGAGCGAAAACGTACAGCTCCAGCGAGGAGCGCGCCCCGCGGAGCAAGGCTGCCGAAGAGATTGACCAGCATGCCTGGCTCGACCCGAAGAACGGTGTCATCTACGTCAAGAACATCGCCGCTGCCCTGGCCAAAAGCGATCCCGCCAACGCCTCGGACTATCGCGCGCGGGCGGCCGCATACATCAAGGAATTGCAGACCCTCGACGGCTGGGCGAAAGCCGAAATCGCCAGTGTGCCACCGACCAAGCGCCGCGTCCTCGCCTCGCACGATTCACTGCAATATCTTGCCAAGGCCTATGGCATCACGCTGCTATCGATCAATGGTTGGACAAACAACAGCGAACCGTCCGCCGCCGAGCTGGCTAGTCTCACGCAACAGATCCGACGAGAAGGCATACACGCATTGTTCCTCGACAGCATCACCGATCCGCGTGCCATGCAGCAGGTGTCCAAAGAGACCGGCGCGGCCATCGGAGGCACGCTTTATGGCGACGCGCTGTCGGAGCCAGGCGGCGATGCCGACACTTACCTCAAAATGCTTCGTCATGACGTGACGACGCTTAAGGCCGGCATGTTGAAGAATTGACCAAAATGGGTGCCCCGAGACTGACGCCGCTTGGCGGACCACTGCTGGCGAGTGCACGTTCCCGCCTCGTGATAGCAGGTGTGGCGGTGTTCATTTTGTGGATCGCCGTGTTGTGGGCTAGTCTGTCAGAACCCCCTCGCAGGGCGGCGCTGCCGAATCCCGTTGCAGTGGTGCCTGCCCTGCGCCTGGTGGTCGCATCGGGACAGGCGGCGCCAGGCGGCGGTAGCTTCAACCGATTCGACGTCAACTCGCAGCCGATCGTTGCGCCGGTCAATCGTCGAGGCCAGGTAGCCTTTTACGCGAGCTTGGCGCGGTCGAAGGCGGCGGAAGGCATTTTCCTTGCGACCGCGTCGCGGATTACCAAAGCCGCAGCGGTCGGCGATCCCGTACCCGGGGGCGGCGTCCTTTCCGAATTCGCGCGGCATCCGCTTCCGGCGCTGAACGATGCGGGCAAGATCGCATTTGGCGCGGCCATTGCCGGAGCGCGCGCAACCGAGGGAATTTTTCTCGCAGCCGACGACCGCGTCAAAGCCATCGCACTGAGCGGTGCCGACGCGCCCGGCATACCAAACGGCACCTTCGTCGAATTCGATGCGCCGGTACTTAACAATCGAGACGAAATCGCTTTTGTCGGAACGGTCAGACGGGGCCGGGAAACGCTGCAAGTGCTTTATCTTTACAGCGGCGGCGTGTTGCGCAAGCTCGTGGCGGGTGGCGATCCAGCCCCGCGCGGAGGCAGCTTTGATCGCTTTGGTCTTCCCGCAATCAACAACAAGGGGGTGGTCACCTTCCCCGCGATCGTCGAGCATGGGGCAGTACTGGGTGGAATCTTCGTCGCCGGCGCCCGCGAACTGCGCCTGCTGATCGGAGCCGGCGAGATCGGCCCGGGAGGCGCGATGCTGGTGCGCTTTTCGGAGCGGGCCGCAATCGATGACGAGGACAACGTCGCCTTTGTCGCGCATCTCGGCTCGGGCGTCTCGTCCGAAGCGCTGCTGATTGCGAATGCGAGCGGTCTGACGCAGGTTGCGATCGTGGGAGAGAGCGCGCCGGGCGGCGGCCGCTTTTCCGCTTTCGGGCCGTGGCCCAATTTCGGCCCGTCCGGCACTGTCGCCTTCGTAGCGGCGGTCGATGATGGGCCAGGGCCGCTCGGGATCTATATCGGAAACCCCGGCGCCATTGGCCGCGTCGCCATGGTCGGCGACCGGCTGGCCAACGGCGGGGTCCTTGCCGCCTTCGCACTCAACTCCGTCACGTCGGTCGGCTCAAGCGGCGGCCTGACATTCGCCACCATGGCCAATCCAGAAAGCGGTCAGAACGGCATCTACTATTACGGGCCGCCGGCGGAGCTGAATTAGCGCGTGTGCTCACTGGCACGCAACGAAATGCGGATTGATGCGAGCTTCACCGGCAAAACCGGACTACCTGCATTTCCGCCGGCACCCCATGACCGGACATGCTGCTGGCATGCCAAAATCGACGCGAATGAAGCAGACATGCGCGCGCCGTAATCGATTTCGGCTTCCTGCGCCCGATCTGATCTCAGCGCCTGGCAAGTCGTTTATACGCCGAAACGGCCCGCTTGAGGTCGTCGTATTCCTCGCAGGGAATGAGGCAGAGCCTTTCCAGCGCCGCAAGGAGTTGCTCGGCCTTAGCGGTTTCGCCGAGCACCAGATAGGCCTCGCCGAGATGCTCATGGGCGCTGCGATGGCGCGGGTTCAACATCAGTGCCTGCTGATAATGGCCGATAGCCGGCCCCAGCTGACGTAGCCGCCGATAGGCGTATCCGATATAGTTCTGGATATCGGCATTAAGCGGGTCGCGCAGCGCGGCGAGTTCGAATAGTGCGACAGCACCATTCCAATCCTCCGCGCCCAACGCCTTCTTGCCGGCCTTGAAATCGGGGTCGAGCTGCGCCCAATCGGCGTCCGATGCGACCGATGTCATGGTGGTGCAGATCTGCCAGTCTTCGGGCAAGATTGCCCTCTCAGCGCCACGGTCGAGCCCACTGAATAGTGGTGTAATCCTGCTTCGCCAGCCGGGCGGGCTTATCGTGTACATGGCCACGCTGGCGACCAGCGCACCGAGTACCGTGGCCGATACGATCGCGCGGATCATCGGTGTCTTCTCGGATTTAACGGCTGCCGGCGTATGACCAGACTGCCGAAGAGTTATTTTCGTACACCACCTATAGTATCGTCTCGGCGCGAGTATGCCTTGGCCTCACGGATTTCATGTCGCTCGGTATCAGCGTTCTTGGCCAGGTCCATCAGCTTGCCGAAGTATTCAGATGCCCTCTGGCGATCGCCGGCGCTTTCGGCAGCACGGGCCGCGCCCCAGTACGCGCGGAAGCGGTTGGGTGTTTGCTTGAGCGCGGTCTCGAACTCGTTCAGCGCAGCTGCGGGCTGCCCCATCTCAAGCAGTAACTCCCCCAGCAGTTCGCGGAACGGATAGAGGCGATTCTCCATCGCTACGTGCTTGAGGCTACCGTCTTCGCTGTCGGCGGCTGCCCGCATGAACTGCAGGGCCTGATCGCGCGCGCCTTCCTTCAGCGCGACCCATGAGGAAACGGCAAGCATTTGCTCATCGGTGCGGTCGGCCCAGTAGGACTGGTCGGCGCGCTGCAGAGTCGTGCGCAAAGCCTTCATTGCTTCGATCTCTTCTTTGGCACCTGCGAGATTACCTGTGCGCGCCATGCCGAGCCCGCGCGTGAAGCGGATCAGCGAATCCGCCATGGGATATTGGGTAGGGGTCATCGGCAGCGCGGCGGCGCCAGGCCAGTCCGCCCGTTCCAGGACATAGCGCGCCGGCATAGCGGCCTTGGCGGTAAAATTGACGAAGTTGATCGGACGATCGCCGCGGTCGGCGGTGGCGAGCGACTTCTGAATCATCGCAGCGGCTTTGGCATCCTGCGCGAGCTGCAGATGTGCATAGACCGTAAAATCTGACGCGTGATAGTAATCGGGCTGGATCTCAAGCGCCGCCGCGTTCGAGGCAATGGATTCCTCCCAAAGTCCGACCATGGAGTAGATGTGCGACGGCATGTGCCGCGCGTGCGGCACGGCCGGCGCAATGCCGGCATATCGGCGCGCCGCCGCAACTCCCTTATCGGCAAGCGGCGCAAAGTCGTAGGCGTGAATGAGGTAGTGCGTCACGCCGGGATGCTGCGGGTTCTGCTCGAAGAGTTTCTCCAGAAGTGCTGCGGATTTGACCTGGTTGGCGTAGGTAAGATCGCTTTTCTGCGCCGAGGCTTGCAGCGTCAGCGCATAATAGACCTGCACCTCATAGTCATCGGGATAGCTTTGCGACATCCGCTCCATCGCGGCATTATAGGCTGCCAGTCGCGCACCCACTGCGACCTTGTCATGGTCACGGAAATAGGCGCTAAGCGCCTCGATCCAATCGCGCTCACGCGATGTCTTCGTCCCAACCACCCGCGCTCTTTCGAGTGCGTCCCAAGCCGCCTGCGACTCGGCCCGCGTGGGCGTGGTTGCCAGGGTGTTGCCGAGGTAGTCCATCGCCACACCCCAGTATGCCATCCCGCAGGTGGGATCCTGCTGCAGAATCCCCTCGAACTTCCGGCGGGCGATCAGGAACCAGTACGAATGCAGCATGGCGACGCCGCGGTTGAACTCGGCCTGCACATTGGGATCGCAGGAGGTAGGAAAGACCACCTTGCCGAGCTTTTCGTCTTGCTGGCCGATTGCGCCGCTTGCGAGCGTCGCAGTGATCAGGCCGGCAGCAAATAAGGTTCGTCCCGATTGTGTGTTCATCGTGAGTCTCCCTTCTGGCTTGCGAGCGACGGTCCGTGAGCTTGCTCCATTGATAAGGTATGTCTCAGCGCCTATTCCGTTGGCTCCGGATTTTAACTGTCGCCCTGTTGTCCTACGAAAGACGGTGCGATGCAGACATGCGCATCGGTCGAAGGCGCGCCAATCGCGCTAGTAAAAAACAGTATCGATGAATTGCGAAATGCTTGCCTGCCGCGGGCCCTGGCGCTGCCTTTAATTTGCAGGATTTCGGCACGTCCTATTGGTAGCTCGCCGATTGGAATTACACCCATTGCCGTGTTCTTGAAAGACCCCGAGACTTCCGTGTTTGGTACATCGCGTCATCGCAATACGTAAGGATGTCTTCCCAATCTAGGCCGATGCCTGAACGGTGTCTCGCAGCGCACGTGTAGCCCCGGCTGCCGCTATGCTGTTAGGGTACCCCTGAGTTCGCCCCCGCGCGCGCTCCGGTCAGCAAAAACAAAGCGGGAGGAAACCATGCTTCTTTTCGGACGTAGCCGTTCGAGACAGGGTCTTGCATCAGCTTTCATCGGAGAAATCACAGCCGTAATCGACGGTATGGAGGGCTTTGAAGAAGTTCGGAAGCTTGAGAATATGGAGATCGCGGCCGAGCAACACCTTGACGAGCTCAGCGCTTTCACATTGCCGAAATTCTCAGTTTACGAATCTAATGCGGACCGATTGGATTTGTTCGATGCAGCAATTCAGCGGCAGATTGCTTATTTCTTCACGCGCGCTGGAAGCCTTGCCGGGCACCTGCACGCGCTTGCGTCGACCAAAACGGAATCGATGGAGTTGTGCAAGCTTCACGCAATCGATGCGCAAAAGGAAATCAACGGCCTTTCCCAATTGGGGGACGACTTGCTACGCGATCTGCGAAAACTCGTATCCAAGAAACAACCCGACACAATATCCAGAGCTTGATCGTCCTCGCTGATGCCTGTCGTTGGCGTTGGCTCTAGACGGCCTGTTCGTGCTGATTGCATGAGCGGGGCCTCTTTGACCTTGCCACGGCTCATTTCCTCGCTAGAATTGAGTGTTATAGGGGATGGAGTCCCCCGTAACCGCCGATGAGGCTGATGACTCCTACCGGACGCTTGGCGTCGGTAGGAGCTCGCCCGGTTCCCACGACACCAAGCAGTAAATCCGCCCGCGTCGCCGACTTGGCCGCGTGGAGAGGTCGTGCGTGGTCCGATGAGGAGCATTTAGTCGCCTGTCGGCGTGATCCTAAATTCGATCACCTCAGGCCGTCCGCGAAGGTAAGTAGACAGCGCCTCCGCATTTTTGCGGTCTCTGCTTTTGATAGTCATGCGGTATTCGAACTGCTGACCACTCTCGTTTAGTCGCGACGACAGGTTGGCAACCGTAAACCCGTGGTCACGGATCAGCCTGTGTACCTCTTCCTCGCCTATAACATGATCACGCGCAAATCTGAGCATGTGATGCGCGTAGAACTCGCTTGGTAGCCGAGCTTCAATGTAGCGAAACAGCGCCAGCACGATGAGCGCAGCCACCGCGCCGACAATGGCAGCAAACCAAAACCCGATACCTACCAAAATGCCGATAGCAGCCGTAACCCAGATGGAGGCGGCTGTGGTCAGGCCTCGTACCGTCAGGCCTTCCTTGAAGATCACCCCCGCGCCAAGAAAGCCGATGCCAGTCATGATGCCTTGCGCCATGCGGGTCGGATCGGTGCGAATGGCGTCGTGCTCCACAAGGGTCATCCATTGGTTCTGATAGACCGTCACGATCATAAGGATCGAGGACGCAATGCAGACCAGGGAGTGAGTACGGAAACCGGCAGGGCGACCATGAAAGGTTCGCTCAAACCCGATCAGCGCTCCGATAACGAGCGCGCCCGTTACTCTGCCGATGATGACCAAGTCATCGTGGCCCATTGATGCTCCCCTTGTTGAGCCTTCTGACATCATATCAATTTTCCAGGGGTAAATGCCATGATATGAATGGCTTTGGGCGTTCGGTCTTGCAACCGTCGCCAACAAACTTTCCCCGTTCCGTTCCCTTTCGGCGGGCGGGGCTTTCTGCCCGGTTCGAAGCGAGGGCATCCATGCGGCTTCGACCTTTTATCAGGGGTGCGATGCTTGTCCTCATTCTGGGGCTTGGCGTTCGGGTCGCCCTTCAATACGTCCCGGCGCCGGTCGAAAAAGCCAGGTCACACCGCTTGTAAGAGCGGAGCCATGAGAGATTAGGTTTTGCGAGCGGCTTCGGCTGGGGCGCACGTGCGATGGTGAAGGAAGCCAAATTTTTCCGGAAGCAGGCGGCGAAGGCTGAACGCATGGCGCGGTCGGTCTCGGACGCCGAAATTTCCCAACGCTTCCTGAATATGGCTATGGCCTATCGCAGTCAGGCGGCTGTGCTGAAGGCCAAGAAGCTGAAGGCTAAGAAAAACTCCGGCAAGAAGCGACGCTGACAGCAAGCAGCCCAGTTCGGAAAGCCGCGGGGCATCCGGTTAAACACCGAGCTCTCGCTGTATCCGCGACAAGCTGTTCCCCAAGCGAGGCTAACTTATTTCCGGGTTTGGCGCTTTTTCGGAGATGGCGCGATGTCCGACTTGAGTCCGTCATGCGCACCAAACCGGACGTCCGCGGACCACACCAAATTTATGGGTTCACCCCCTAGTTCATGTCATACGGCGGATATTCGACAAACACATTCTTGGCGGAAATCAGGATGTGATTGGTCATAGTTCGCTCCGGTACCTGCTCGCCCTGGAGCATCCGCAGTGCGATTGGCAGGACCTCATAGCCATAGCGGTCCAGGTAGTAGGCCACGGAACCCAGAACGATGCTGCCGCGATTGGCCGGATCGATCTCCTTCTTCTCACTGGCGCCGCCATGGATACTGCGGCTCACGCCTTGACTCACAATGACGCAATCGCTGGTGCGCGCGGCGGTTTCGATGGCCGATTTTGCAGCGAGGGCGGAAGCGTCATCGAGCGTCGCGACAAGCACTTTGCGCCTGGTCTGAGTTCCGAGAAATTTGGCAAGAACACCCTCGGCGCGAACCGGGTGGCCGGCGCTATCCAATCGTATCGGCGAAACGTTGGGCAATTCTTGCCGCAACCCCTCCGTCATTCCCTGGATGCGCGCGGTGACGGATGGGCTGGGGTCGGCGACATCGCCGAGGATCGCGGCGACGGGCGTCTGTTCGGACCAGTTTTCCTTGGCAAATTGTCCGAGGGCTTTGCCAGCGATCCTGCCGGCCGCGAGATGATCGGCGGTGTAAAGCGGCGCGCCTGGAATCGGATAGCTGATCGCGAGCACGGGAATGCCGGCTGTTTTCAACCGACGGCCGATTTCGGCATTGGCTGCTGCATCGGAATTATATTCGATCAACAGGTCGACGCCGCGGGAAACGGCGTCGGCTGCGTTGGCAAGGGCCTTCTCGGCGTCGCCGGCATTATCGTAATAGATCAGGTCTAGCGGCAAGCCGCGCGAGGCAAGCTCGAAGCTGCGGCGAATTTCCGCGCCGGTGAAGCCCAGGCCCTCAATCCACGTGCCCGGCTCCTCGTTCAGATTGGCGAAAGCCACCCGAAAACGCCGGGTCTCCGCGCTAGTCGCGCGCGGGGAAACGACGAGTGCAAGGGTCCCCAAGAGAAAATGACGGCGCTTCATCTGAAGCGCCGTCTCACGAAGTTCCCTACTTTAGGCACTCTAACGGATTGCCTCGATATTGACGAACGTGCCGGTGGTGCCCGCCGCCTTCGGGACTGTCATCGAGAGGAAGAAGGTCGCCCGCTTGCTGCTCGCCGCCTCGGCGGCGATCAGATCGGTACGAACGTTCTCGATGATGTGGATGCCATTATTCGTCAGCAGGAGCGCATGGACGGGGAAGGCTTCCTGGGCATCCTCACCGGGGATCACCTCAACCGCCCAGTTATCAGCGCCGACCAGCACCACTTTTTGATCGGCGAGCCATTGCGCCGCGGCTTTGCCGAGACCGGCTTCCGCCTTGTTGTAGTTGGCGTTCTGCGCCGGGAACTGGTTGAACAGGTCGCCCCAGCCGGTATGCAAGAATACTGCATCCCCTTCGCGCAGGGTGACGTTGTACATTTTCAGGGCCGCCTGGATGTCGGCTTCGGTGATCACCGTGCCACCGTCGAGACACGGCGTCCGGCAGGCGGGATTGGTCTTCAGCTTACCGGCATCCTGGAACACCTTGACCATGTCAAGGATCACCCCGCGCGTGGCAAAGGACTTAAGATTTTCAAGTCCCAGCTTCTTGATGCCGTTCTGGGTGACAAACTTACCCATCGGGGTCTGATTGTAGTAGCAATCCTGGACGCCGATGTGGCCCATTCCGTCGATATGCGTACCAACATGGCTTTGGCTGAGATAGGTATCTTCCATATAGGTCAGTTTGTTTTTGCCAAATTCGGCGCCCGGAACGAGCGCAACGGCCGTCAACACCGTCTTGGTGAAGCGGGTGCCGAACAGAGGCACGCCGTCGACGAGATTGTAGGCCATGGAAACGACGGCGCCGGTCTGGATTTCCGCGGCGGCGGCCTTGGTCACGGCGGGGGTGATGCGGTTGGTCGCCCCAACCTGATCGTCTGGGCCAAAAGGAGACGCTTTCACCAAACTTTTGCAATCGGCCTGCGCCAAAGCGACGCCCAAACTACACAGAAGCGCGAATGCCGATAACGCGATACTTGCAACGATCGAAGTGGGTTTCATGATCGCCTCCCTGGTTATGCCGGTGCAGTTGAATCTGCCCTTGCTCTATCAGCGATCATGGCAGGCCTCGCAAGCCGTTTCAACCGGCGTCGCGCTGAATTTTCAATCGGCAGATGGCTTATCCGGGATTTGCCTAGCCCCCGTAGCCCTGTAGCCCCCCGGACGAGGCACCGTACCGCGAACAAACACCAATGTCGCCCGATCCCTCGTAAGTGTCGATGACGTCGCCCGCCATCACGACTCGGATCCGGCATTGATATAGAGAACTACCCCTGATCCAGGTGTAGGTTCTTCGTCCCTCAATCGTTCCCTGTTCCTCTGGTGAGCCCAGCTTGGTAACGACGGCGCTCAGCGGTTGACCCTTATAATTGGTCGCTCCCAAATTGAGGGTGCCAATAGAGCAACCGGCCAACGGCGACGCAAAGGCCAGGACCAACAACATCACCAGATTGCGCATTTGCCCGATCTCCCAGAAAGTCAGACCCTAGACGAACCAATATTGGACACCAAGGGCACCTTCGCGCGCCGAAGCGGGCTAGACAAGAATTGAAGGCAAAAGTGCGTGAACAGGCTGGAGCGGGTGAAGGGAATCGAACCCTCGTATTCAGCTTGGAAGGCTGCTGCTCTACCATTGAGCTACACCCGCGCGCGGCCGATCAACTATCACGCCCTTCGAGCGGCCTCAACCACTCCATGCGCCGAGGGCCACCGTTAAAGGGGACCGTTAAACGGCAGCCCTTAACAGGCCGCGAATCGCCGTTTATATTGATGTTTCCATCAACAACGAAAGGAGGTGATCCAGTGTCTCTTACCAAGCGCTGTCACCTCGCTGGGATCGCCCGCTAAGCTCCTTGGCTTGGCAACAGGGCGCTCTCAGCGCCTGGACCAGCGAGTTTCAAAAGTCGGGGCGCGACGGGAGCCATCCCGCCGCGCTCTTTGTTTTGCTGCCCTATCATCGTTCGGGTGCGCGCTGCCGGCTCTCACATTCGAATACGAACCAGCGCACGTAGCCGCCGCTGGATGCGCCGCGAAAAAGGCCACCCGATTCACGCTTTTCGGAATGGGCGTGTTCAGGTGGACTCATTTTTGAGGTTGTGCTTTACCAATCGTGAGGGTTCGCACCGGCACCTTTTCCGATTTAGCCTGGAAAACATATCGATTTCAATATGCTCTTCTACGAGCCGCTGTTCCTCACCATCTTCCCCGCATTCTACGCATTCTATCTGCTGGCAACCGGCGCACCCGCGAAGCAGTGGACGCTCCTTTTTGCGAGCACGCTGTTTTATATCTGGGGCGAGCCGGTGTTCGTGCTGGTGCTGTTGGCTTCAACGGCGATCGACTACGCGCTTTCATTTCATCTGAACGATCCGACCCCGCTCCAAACCCGCCGGCTGGCGCTCACCGCCGGTATCGTTGGCAATATCGCGATCCTCATCGTTTACAAATACGCCGATTTTCTTGCCGAAAATCTCAACCTGGCGCTCGCCCCGCTAGGCTCTGATCGGATTCCACTGCTGCATTTGGCGCTCCCGATCGGCGTCTCCTTTGTGGTGTTTGAAAAGATCACCTATCTGGTCGACACGTATCGCGGCACATCGCGGCCTGCCGCGCGCTTTTCGGATTATTGCCTGTTCGTGCTGTTTTTCCCGAAGCTGCTGGCGGGACCTATTCTCAAATATCATGAGATGAAGGACCAGATCGCCAAGCCGCCGGCGGTCGAGTGGAGCGATTTCGGCACCGGTTTTCTTCGTTTTGCCCGCGGTCTCGGACGCAAGCTCCTGATCGCCGATCCGCTCGGGGCGTTCGTCAACCAGATTTTTGCCGCCGATCCCGCAAGCCTGAGCGCCGCCTACGCCTGGCTTGGACTGGGCAGCTTCACGCTGCAGATCTATTTCGATTTTGCCGGTTACTCGGACATGGCGATCGGGCTCGCACGAATGCTCGGGTTTCGCCTCAAGGAGAATTTCAATGCGCCGTATGTCGCGCGATCGATCACAGAGTTCTGGAGGCGCTGGCACATTTCGCTGACCACCTGGATCCGCGACTATCTCTACATGCCGCTCGGTGGCAACCGTCGCGGCGAAGCCCGCACCTATATCAATCTCTGGATTTGTTTCCTGGCCTCCGGACTGTGGCACGGCGCGAGCTGGAATTTTGTCATCTGGGGCGCCTACAATGGATTGTTCCTCACGCTCGATCGCATGTTCCTGCGCGAGATGCTTGAGCGATCGGGCGTTTTGATCTCGACCGCCGTCACGCTTTTGATCGTGATGATCGGCTGGGCGATTTTCCGTTCCGACTCGCCCGCGCATCTCCTGACATTCCTGTCGGCACTGTTTGGAATGTCGCATGCGCCAAACGCTATGGAAATTCCGGCGGAAGTGCCGTTCACCTTGGTGCTGGGCGCCATCGTTTCGTTGCTGCCGGCGACCCCGCTCTTTGCTCCCTTGATCCGCGCCTATGAAAAGCAAGCCGCGCTGCGGGCAGTTACCGTGGCGGCTCTTGTACTCGTCTATGTCCTGGCGATTGCGCGGGCGGTGACGGTGCCGTTCCAGCCCTTCATCTATTTCAGGTTCTGACGATGAATCCGTCGCTCTCCCAGGGCATCGTTCGCGCGGCATTCTGCGCTTTCCTGCTGCTGCTGCCGCTGGCGAGCGCGTGGAATCTCGTGATCGCGCCGAGCTACCCCGCCCTTGCAGTCAAGATCGGACCCAAGCTCGGCGGCGTTACCTACGACACGCCCGTGACCCTGTCGTGGTCGGCGCTTCGTGACGGCAGTTTCCAGAAGGCCGTTTCCAGCCGGGTCACCGACGCCATGCCGGTAAGGCCACTTCTCATCCGCATCAACAACGAGATTCGTTTCGAACTATTTGGCGAATTGACCGCACCTCACGTCGTCAGGGGTGCCAACGGTCATCTGATCGAGCGGTCGTATCTGGAGGAATATTGCGCCCGCACCGACGGCATGGGCGCGAAATTCGCCGCCGATATCCTCCCGAAGCTTAGGGATATCCAAAGCTATTACCGCGCCCACGGCGGCATTTTCGTTTACGTGGTCACGCCGTCCAAGGTCGCGCATTTGCCGGAATATTTCGTCGACCGCGCCCCTTGTCCGAGCACGCCTGATGCACGGGCGCATCTGGTCTCCGAATATGTCGGCATGCTCAAGCAAGGCGGCATTAGCGTCGTCGATACCGCGAGCCTGATTCATTCGCTCAAAGGCAGCTACGAGGTCGATCTGTTTCCGCAAGGCGGCGTTCACTGGAACGATATCGGCGGCGCGCGCGCCGTTTCCGCTATCGTCGAAGCAATCAACCGGCAGGCTGGCCGCGAGATCGTGCCGCCATTTGGGTTCAGCTATACGCTGTCGGGCGTGACTGTTGGTGCCGACCGCGAACTCGTCGATCTCCTGAACGTCTTTTTTCCGCCGTTGGGCTATCAAACCCCGAAAGTGCAATTCTCGCCCTCCGCCCCATGCGCCGACAGTCCGGCGCGACAGCTTGATGTGGCGATGGTGGGCAGCAGCTTCAGCCATCTGCCGGCACGCATCATGATTGAGGCCAACTGCCTCAGCGAGCTGCAGCTTTATTATTACGCAAAGCTCGGCCGCTTCGGGGGCACACCTTACCGCGAACTGCAAAGAAATCTCAGCGATGCCGACCTCAACGCCTTGCGCGACGCAAAGGTCATGATCCTGGAGGAAAACGAGTCGTTCGTGGCGCGCGCAGGTTACGTCGATCAGCTGCGTGCGGTGGTGAGTAGGCGCTGAGGCTAATAGCCCACCTCCGCCCTTCGGGTTTCGGCGCGGTAGCCTTCGCTACGCTAAGGGCTTGCCGAGCCGTAGCTTGCGCAGCAAGCGAAGGCTGGTGGGGGAAGAAGGACTCGAACCTTCGAAGTCATAAGACGGCTGATTTACAGTCAGCTCCCTTTGCCACTCGGGACACTCCCCCGTTTAACCCATCGCAAGCCCACCCGCCGAAGAGGCGGAGCGGGCGGCCGTCGATGACGCTAAAACCTGAGCACCCAATGGGTTCCCGGTCGGGCGCGTTTATGGGCGAAGGGCGATGGCAAAGTCAACCAACACCGGCGGCTAGACCCCCCGATCACGCCCGAGGGCACGCTTCGCTTGAAAATGCTCTGATGCGCGCCCCGCAAGGCACCAAATTGCCATTATCCGGGACCCATGACACAAGCTGGCCCCATGAGCGAGCGCGACCGAAAGCCGAAGTTCCGCCGCGGCGGCGGCAAAGGGCCCGAGCGGGGCCACCAAACCGGTCGCCGGACGCCCTGGCGCGGCCGCGACGGCGGCAGCGACGACGTCGTCATCCTGTATGGCTGGCACACGGTCGCGGCGGCGTTGGCGAACCCAGAGCGGCGGATTCGCAAGCTGTTGGTGACCGAGAACGCCGCCCGGCGCCTTTCCGACGATCATATCGACACCCGGGTGCCGCCGGAGATCGTGCGGCCCAACGTGATCGACCAGCGGCTCGGACCGGATGCCGTGCATCAGGGCCTCCTGGCGGAAGCCGACCCCCTGCCCTCACCCGATATCGATACGCTGCCCCAGGAAGGCATCGTGCTGGTACTCGACCAGATCACCGATCCGCACAATGTCGGCGCGATCATGCGCTCGGCGGCAGCCTTCGCGGTCAAGGCCATTGTCACGACCGCGCGCCACAGTCCCGAGGCAACCGGTGTGCTGGCGAAATCCGCCTCAGGCGCATTGGAACTGGTGCCGATGGTGAGCGTGCAAAATCTCGCCCGCGCGCTCACCGAGATGAACGACCAGGGCTTCATGACCGTCGGGCTGGACAGCCAGGGCAGCGAGAATCTTGGCGCGGTGGCTCTGCAGCAGCCTTTGGCGCTCGTGCTCGGCGCCGAAGGCAAGGGCTTGCGACAGTTGACGCGCGAGACCTGCAGCGTCGTGGCGCGGCTCGATATGCCCGGTGAAATAAAGAGCCTCAATGTATCGAACGCCGCGGTGCTGGCGCTCTATATCGGGGCCAGCAAGCTCGGCTTGATGGGCTGAATCTTCGCTTAAAGTGCGGCGATCAGTAGTAGCGGCGCACCACGTGCGCGCGGTAGCGCCGATGGGGGCGGTAGACGTCCCAGGCGCGGACGCCGCCTTCCCGATAGGCCGGATAAGGTGCGAAACTACCCGGGCCAGTGTAAGTGGGGCCCTGATCGGCGTAATAATACTGCGGCTGTGCCAGCGGGGCGGAATGATACTGCTGCACCGGATCGGGCAGCCGCGCATAGCCCCAACCGCCGCAGCCGGTGTTACAGCCTCCATAGGTATAGGCCGGTACGTAGGTCTGCGCGCACGGGCTCGTCCATCCGCAGGCCATCGCGGGCGCAGCGCTCGCGACCATCACCGCGATCGCGGCTACCAATCCTGAAATCGTCTGACGCATTACTCGCTCCTGTGGGTATTTTTTCGTTGGCGTGGATGTTTACGGGCGAAGTTTTCGGGGTTTTCGATCCCTGAATTCCTGGGGCGGATTGGCGAAATCGAAGGGTATGCCGGCCTCACCGTTTTGGGGCGCGGTGATCACGGGCGGCGGATAAAGCGGCACCGCGGGTTGCGCCGGTTGCGGCATGGATTCGACGGACCAGGATTGATGAAAACTCTCCGCGGGCTGCGGCTTGCCTGGCGTTTCGATTTCCAGGCGCCCATAGCCGGGCAAATGACCCGAGCTCGGGTAATAATGACCGACATGCGGCTCCGGATCGACAAAGCGGCCACCATAGACCGTCGGCTGCACGTGGACGCCCTTGCCCAGGCCCCAGTCGCCTTCGACAACGGAATAGGACGCGTCGACGCCATTAATGATGATGGGCACGCCAGGTCGGCCTGGGATCACGGTGTAAGGACCGTTGCTGCCAGCCCAGACCGTCCATGTCGTTCCGATCAAGATGGCCACTGCAATTGCTGCGCGCATGATCTCAATCCAAATATCGAGCCTAGGCTAGTCGAAGGGGCGGGCCCAAGGGTTAAGGCGGCTGGCCAAACTGCCGGTAAGGCTAACGCCAAAGCATTCACGCTCGGTCAATTGCGCGGAGCCGCGATAGGGAAAAGTTAACGGCTGGAAACCCTTGTTGGAGCGGTCAGGCCAACATGGTCTCGGCGATCGTCCGCGCACCGACCGCGATGGTGATGACGCCGACAGCACCCTGCAGGCCGCTATTGGTCCAGGTCAGCCAGCGCGCGGAGAGCGCGAGCGGCACCGCAATCACCGTCGACAGCGCGCCCATCCCGAACATTGAGCCGATCCCGAACAGCGCGACATAGCCGAGCCCGACCGCGACACTCGTGGCCTGCGATACCGCCAGCAGCAGCAGCGCCGCCGAACCGGCCATGCCGTGCATCAATCCGACCATCAGGGTTCGCCAGCGGAAGCCGTGGCCGTGCACGTGAGGCGCGCGGGTATGTGCCACGGTTTCACCGGCATGGCTGTGCGCGTGGAGGTGTACCTTGCCGTCGCCATGGCTATGCTTGTGGAAATGCACACGGTCGCGCCAAAGCCGCCACAGCACATGGGCGCCAAGCCCGACCAGCATGATACCGACAGCGGTCTCCATCGGACGCGCCAGATGGTCGGGGATGGCTTGGCCAATCCCAAGCGCGACGCCGGCGAAAGCGAACAGCGTCAGCGTATGGCCCAATCCCCAGGTGAGGCCGTGCTTGACGATGTCAGCGACATCGCTCCGCCGCGCGGCAATGCTGGAGACAGCCGCGACATGGTCGACCTCCAACGCGTGCTGCATTCCCAGCAAAAACCCGAGCGCCAATATTCCAAACATGCTTGCCCGTTTTCCCTCGTCGTCCAGCTTGATGGTAACTTCACATCGCGTGGAAATCGCGCAGGCGGATGCGAAAACCGTGCCGCTGCGGAATACATTTCCACAGCCATCACGGCTATTTGAGCCGGTTGAGCTGCAAAAGGGAATAGGAATCGAACGAACCTCAGGTTGTGCGCGGCCACGGAGACTTAATCTTATTTTAGCCGTTTTGGTTGGTGTCCCGCGCTAGACTGTCGCGCGTTCGCCAAAAGGAGGAAGGTATGACTAGACTTTGGATTGTCGGAGCTGCGGTGGCTGCTTCTTCTTTGTTGGCCGCGCCTGTGCTGGCGAGGGAAGCAAGGATCGGCCATCCAGCTCAGACTGCCGCTTGCGATCCCAGGGACCCCGGAAACCCCTTCAGCAAAAGGTTCGATTACATGACCTGGAGCGCCTGGCGGCGGCGAGGCAGCTTCGACGATCGTAACGACTACACCTGCCAGCCCATTCCCTCCTACGCCCGGAGCGCCTGGTAGCGAGGTCGCGGGAGTGCGGCCTCGCGGCGGTCGAAAACCGGCCGGTTCAGAACGGACCCCGCCGTTGCAGCCTGCGCGCCGTGCAGTCGTCACGCCAATTGAATCGTGTGAGTTGGCGCCCGAGTTGTTGCGCGTTACGACCTAACAGGAGAAACGTGTGACGAAGCTCGGGGTGTTCGGCGCAGCGGCTCTTTTTCCGTGCTGTCAGGGCCCGCAATGGCACAGCACCGCATCACGCGCGCTGCCTCCGACGCCCAAACAGCTCAGTGCGCGTACCACGAACCGGGAAATCCCTATAGCCGGGAGGAGGATTACATCGCTTGGAGCGGGTATCGAGCCCGCGGGGGCTGGGACGATCGCTGGTTCGGCCGGCCCTGTTGCCGCGAAATCCGCTCGCACCGCCGCTAGCCTGCCAACAGCGGGCGACCTCATCGATATCGGACTAAGCAAACTGGGGCGCCTGCGGACGCGCAGTGCTACGCAATTATGACAACTATTTGTGTCCGCCTGGAGCGCCTGGCGCTCCAGGGGCGGTTGGGACGACCGGAACGACTGGAATTGCGTGCGCGGCGGCCGCCTGCATTAAATGCTCATGGAGTTTCGCGTCAAACCTCCCGTCGTCTTTCAGTCGTCGAATTGGGTAAGCGCCACTTGTCTCACCATACTTGTTCTTTGTCTTTAGGAAGGGGCGCGCATACGTGACGACCGCACTCATAAAGAGAGCGCCTCTCAACTGTTCGGTGTCGTCGATTTCCTCGCCGACGTTCTCGACGAGGCGCGTCGCTAGCCCGTGAACATTCGAAAAATCATCTAGCGCACGGATGTGCGCCAAAAGCTCGCGTTTGCGAGCTTTGAACCATTCTGCGGTACCTTCCTTTAAAGGTTCAGTGCGAACCACTATGCTTCCTCGTTCATTTCATCTCGCGGCTCATCGCCGCGCTGTCAGGGTTCTTCACCTTGATCCAATGTTTTGACCGTCCAGCCTGATACGGACGGTCGCGGCGCTTCGACACCAAGCCTTCAAGGCCGAAACTTGCAAGCATTGCGAGAAGTTTTCGGAAACGTCTCGTGTTTGTTTGAATGAACTTTCGTGGGAAAAAAACCGCGTAAATCAATACATCATTTTGCGCGATTTTATAGATAACTTGTAAACGTTCGGACGGGATTTGGCGGTGCGCTCCCCACCCATGACTGGACGGTGGAGCTTGATGGGTGCCAGAAATGCCTAGCCAGTGGAATCCGCGCACCTTCATCCGAAGACCGATGGCGAGCGGAACCAAAAACAGAGACGTTCGAAATTGCTGCGCTAGTTCCTTCACCGTGGATCGTGATGATAAGACGAGCAATCCCAGCCTTTGCAACATTGATTGCACTCAGCCAAACGGCCACAGCAGGCCATGTCTCTTGCGCCGTTGTTCGTTTCTATGTCGCCAAATACTCGGCGGCCGCCGCAGAAACGTGGGCACGAGGTCACGGCGCCAGCGATGCCGAAATCGAAACGGCGCGTCGTTGTCTGCATAGCGCTAATGTGCAGACTGCAAGCTCGGCTGCGAGGTCACAGGTGCTCGCCCCCGTAACCGAGCAGGAGCGCGCCCAGCACGAACCAGCCGAACGCGATCCAGATCAGGACGCGCTGCACGTCGTATCTGTGCAAGGTCAGCGCGCCGACCCCGAGCAGGATAATCATGACAACGAACCAGGTGTCATCCGCCCGAAGGATATCGAGGATCGTTTCGCCGGGCATGTGAGCTACAAGATTAAGGATCCCGCTCCCTCCGATGGAAAGACTAACACATTGCGCCCACGCTATGTGCATCGCGCCGACAGTACGGGAGTGACTGGCCATGTAGCATGGTTCAAACGACTGTGGGGTCACCTAACTAGGCGGCACCAATTCAGCGTCGCCTTTTTGCATTTCAGGGGGGACCGACGATGAAGGTGATAGACTCGAAGGCGGCTGACGGCCTATTGGTTGCCAAGGCGGCGCTGGCGGCCACGGTCGGGCGAACCGCCGTGGGGATGCTCGGGTTAGACACCTCGATGACGAACCGCTTCTGCCGGTTCTTTAGGGCGGCCTCGGCGATACACGGATAAGGGTCGGCCCGGTTGTAGCCGCCACGGGTGATCAGGCGCACCCGGTGGCCGTCGCGTTCCAGCCGAAGCCGGTAGCCGTCATACTTCACTTCGTGCAGCCAGTCCGGGCCGGTCGGGACGGCATCGGATTTGGTGGGAAGTGCTGCGCAAAATAGGCATGTGCGACAAGGTTTGCGACTCGGCAATCGGCTCGCAGGCGGGTGTTTTGCTGCGCGTGCCGACCGCCGGTTTGCGGAATGTCACCCCCAGGCGTTACCCCAAGCCGTTTTTGTCGCTGCTTGCAGAGGGCGAATAGGTCGTAACACGTTGATTTAATTGGTGCCGGTTGAGAGGATTGAACTCCCGACCTTCGGTTTACAAAACCGCTGCTCTACCGCTGAGCTAAACCGGCAATTGATCGAAAACCCGCTGTATCGCTTTTGTCCCTGCAACCGGTGGCCGATGGGCGGGGCGCCGTCAAATATCAGAGTTGGGTGGCAAGGGCTACTGGCGCGAAGACTTGCTCGGAGCGCGGAACGCGAGCTATTTCCAGGTGCTGGCGGGTCTGCACGAGGGGCCGCGCCCCGGATTTGCAACTAATTTTCAACCATCGCGGGCTATTCTTGGGTCCATGGGAATCCGGGCAAAAAATGACGAAAGGGCGATGCGAGCGCTTCGACGGCGCCAACCTCTGCTCGAGGCTTGGCTGGACGCGCTTAACCGGCTCGACGGCCCGAGCTGCCAGATCGTCAGGTTCCGGAACGCCGCGCAGCAGCGCCGGCCTCTGATGCAGTCGGCCGAACGCCACCGGGCCAGCCGCCACCGTTCGCCACATCTGCTTATCGTGCAGACGGGTCCACCGCCGCGGTAAGCGGAAAACCAATCTCAGGGATCGCCGCGTCGGCGGGTCGTTCCGGTCATGGCAATACCGATCCAATGGATCGAAAGCCGGACTGATTGGTTGGCTTCGTATGCTGCCTGCGCAAATCCGCAACCGCCCAACCGTCGGCCAACTGGCCAAAGCCCACACGTTCCGCTTCCTGACGATGGTCGCGACCTGGGCGGTGATCTTCGCTGCCTTCATCTATCATCCGGAATGGATCAGGAGCTGGCTACGGTTCATGATGTCGGCCATCGAAACCGTGGCTGATCAGGTGCCGGAGCCCTGGGGTGCGCGGCTCGAGGTCATGCTGAGAGAACTTGGCGGGGTTATCTGGATTCAGATCGCCTCCGCGATCGTCCTCCTCCGCCTGATCATTTGGTTGCCGTTCCATCTCTGGCGGCTCGGCAGAGAGCGCAGGCAATAGGATATCAGCGAACGCCGCCGCGCGTATTCCAACTGCCCCAGCTTACGCTCGTGAGACTGTGAAAGTCGGTTGCGACGGGTCGCTTGGTTTGCCTCTCATACGCAGCGATGCATCGCTCAGACTCTCCGATCTTTCGTTTCAAGTCGGCGATGGTGTTCTCCGCTCGGGCGCTCCTGGCGATTTCCCCAATCGTAAACCGGTTGGTTTCCAGGGCCTTCAAAGCATCGCGGTTCTTCTTGAGCTGAACCCTGTGCCAAGCGATTTTGCTGTTGCTGTCGCCACCCATCGTCGACTCCTGATTCGCCGTTGGCCATCATCCCATAGAGAACGCTGGCCGGACGGCCGCTCGACGCTTCAGGGGCCCTCATCACGGCAGAATGCCGGTGATTGTGGCGGACAAGCAACATTTGGACTTCAGGAGGCAGTCGCTTCAGGCTTGTCCATCCTCAAGGCCATATTCTCGATAGATTTCCCCTCGATCGATATTGGGAAATAACCTGCACTTTGCCTGGGCCAGATGCAGGTTGATGGTTCCAGATTGGCAGGCGGCGACCAAAAGCTTTCTGATTTCGTCCATCTGCTTGGATGGTTGATGTTTCGATGGAAGCTGCTCCAGCGCGATCAGCGCCGTCGCCAATGCTTCCGTGATCACCCATTCGTCGTGTCCGGTGATTCCCTTTCTTGGCATCCAGCCGCCCTCCCGTCTTGCCACTTGCGAAGCAAAGCACACTGTCCCTCATCGATCATCTCCGGGACGCTCGTATTCAAGGCGCGATCACAACAGAGAAACATATCGAGACAAAAGGAGGGTTCAAGCCCGTAGGGCGCCGCCCAAAAGCGCTGCAAACGGGTGCCCGGCGCGTTCGGACAGCCTTTCTGACGAATCATCCGCTAGAGCCAAGCGCATACCAGCGCCAAATTGGCCACGCAGGCAGCCAATAACGCGATGGACAGCGTCATATGTATGCGCGCGCTGGAGGTTCGCAGGATCGTTCCCATGGCCGGTAAAAATCGGGCGATTCTAGCCTGGGAGTCTCGCACGATATTTTTCGCCCGATTCAGGACTTGTTTACGACTCAGGGCCTCCTGCCAAGCCACCGGGTCAGCCCCGACAGCCGTAGCAAGGCCCCTGCCCGAAGCTGCAACCAGTACCGGCCATAGGCGTTAGGGTTTTTTTGCGGAGCCCATCGATGCCCTATGCGCTATTTTGCAATGACGCCCAGCTAAGCAAGGCCTACCCGACCGAGGCGGACGTCTGGAAACTCGCCCGCAGGAGCGGGCTTGTGGTCGACGCGGTATCTGAGGAAGACACGCCGGCGCCAAGGCCGGTCCTGGATAATGATTATGAGATCAGGCCTTGCCGGCCGGACCCGCAGGAAGATCCAGCTAAAAATCAGGCCGAGGCCGAGCGAGAAGCCGAGCACGAATTGCAGTTCAGCTCTCACGAACTGAACTCCTCAGAGCTCGCTTAATGCAAGCGAATCCGCGGCTTATGCCGGCGGCCCGTTCGAGAGCAGAGATCAACGAAGGCTGAGATCGACTTAAGGGGTGGCTGTCGCCAGCGAGGCCTGCTCGGCGGCGAGCGTCACGCAGGATTTGCGACGATGCAGCCCCCTGATCGCGCCGGTGACCTTCAAAACCTTCCCATGAGGACATGAGACGTCCTGTACGAAGGCGACTTCATACGGCGCAAGCAACAGGGGTTCGGATTTCAGTACCGTCTGGGCCAGGCATGGCCATGCCATCGCGGATAAAACCAACGCCAACGTCAAAACACGCATGTCAATTGTCCACCTGCCGGCGAAACACAATAACCGATCGTGAGCAAAAGTTTCACGACCAGCGAAAATTATTTTTTTGGACCGTCGGCCGCCACAACCTGTCATGCCGTCGGCCGAAGGGCGCAGCGTCAAACCAGCCGACGGCGGCAGCCGGCGGCGCAAGAGGCTTCCGTCGCCCCGCGTGAGGCCAACAAAAAAGGCCGGCGCAAGCCGGCCTTTTCCGTATCCGTGTGAAGCTACTATGTCAGTAGCGTGCGGCGACCGGGCCGCCCCAGCCGAAGCGATAGTTTATGCCCAGTTTGACGGTATGCTCGTCGTCCCGGAAGCGGGCACCGATGATCGGGGCGGGCCCGGCGGTAAAGGTGGTGTTGCCGAAATTGTAAAACTGGTATTCGCCTTTGACGGACCAGTTCGGCGCGAACATGTACTCGAGGCCGGCACCAACGGTATAGCCATCCCGCTGATTGCCGCTGGTCGTGAAGGCCGCCGGAAGGCCGCCAACACTGACGCCAATATTGTTGTTGCCGCGCCAGGCGTAGCCGCCCTTGGCGTAGAGCAGCGCGGGGCCGAAAGCGTAGCCCAGCCTAGCCGTAGCCGAGCCAAGCTGGTCGGTATTCCCGGTGACCAAAGTGCCACCGGGGAAAATCACGCCGCCGCCACTGTTCCCACCGAGCCAGCTATACTGGGCTTCGGCACCGATCACCCAGTTGGTTGCGAACTGGTAATCGAAGCCGCCCTGCACGCCACCCAGGAACCGGCCGTCACTTCCCTCAAAGCTGCTGTCGCCCGGGAACGCCCCGCCGACATGGCCGCCGATATAGAAGCCGGTCCAGTTGTAGACCGCTTCGGGCGCCGAATAGACCGGAGCTTTCGTGTAGGTGCGCGGCCGCAGATCGGCAGCGAACGCGGGAGCAGCGAAGACGAGACAAGCGGCTGCACCGAACAGAAGTTTTTTCATGAGAATCCCCGTTATTGGCGTAATCGACATCAATCAAACAACGTGGCGCCGGTTTGGTTGCTTCGTGGCAATGCCGGAGCACGTTTGGTTTCGCGATGTGATCGGGAGGCAACAACGCCGATTTGTTCCGCCGAACTGCATTTTATTGGGCCAAATGGCAGCTTCCGTTGTTAGCTGGGTCTGACCCGCAGCATCTTAGGTTCCGGGCTCGCTGAAATGTGAATAGAAGTTCCCCGTGCCTTCGTGAGCGCACAGGCGAAAACTCGCCGGCCCGGCAGAACATGCGAGGGCTTATTTTGTTTGGCGCGATCCAACTTACCGCGTCAGCTTTTCGAGCTCCGGAAATGGCCCATAGACCGCGCCGGCGCAAATCTCGGCGGCATTCTCGATGATGCGGTCGAGCCGGCCATTGACGTAAAGGATCGCACGCTCCCGCGTCTCGCGATAGCTGCCGTCGGCTTCGCGCGCGGTAAAGCGCAGGCAGCTGACATATCTCGACCGGCTCCCCACCTCGCGTTGTGTTGGTTCGGCCAGGGCCGCGTCATGCACGCCGACCGGATTGTTGAGATAGGTTCGCATGAAAGCGAGCAGCTCGGAACGGTAGTTGCCCGGGAACGGCTGACTAGCGTTGGGATCGCCGCTACCGAAAAAACCGATGCTTCGGCTGTCGTCGCTGCCAACGCAGGCCGCGATTGCGATCGGCAGGATCAGGATCGCCGCGCGCTTTGCCGATATCCCCAACTGCAACCCGTCTCTTAAAAATTCCGATGCCTGAGGAAGTTCTAGACCTTCTGCAGATGAAAGGGAATCTGCATTTCAGACCCTCCGAGATTCCGGAATGACGTGGCGCCGGCCCTACGCCGAGGGGGCGATACGGCGTGGGCCGGACCTGACATCCACCGGGAGCGGCGGGGGCATTAAGCCGCTCCCAGCGGAACGGCGTCAGCCACGTTTGGCGGGGTGTGTCACGTGCTTGACGGCGATCTTTGAGGACTGCGCCTTGTGCGCGGCCATCTTCTTGTTGGCGCGATGATGCCGGACATGCTTCTTGACATGATGGCGGCCCATCTTGGCATTGGCGTTCAGCGCGCTCGGCTTCACCGACGCTGACTTGGTGGAAGTAGATTTGGTAACAGGCGCCTGCGCCGTTTTGTCGGTGCCGGCCGCAAACGCGGGAGCGGCAAGAACGGAGACTGCAAGCAACGCTGCGGAAATGGTCTTCAACATGGTCTTCTCCTCCTTCTAAAGGGGATCTCACGGAGTGGCCGGTCGGATGGCCGGGCTCACGTCGATCATGTTCTCGACCTTACGCACCACGCGCTGAACCCGCCGTGAAGCGCGGCGACGGCTTGCGTTCATCTTGATGACATCTTGGTCATCTTCCATAGGGCCACCGCGTGCCATCAAAAAAATTCCCAAAACCGCAAAAAAAATGTCCCGGAATGATCGACTACGGCGGGTGTTTGAATCAGCGGGCTTCGATATAGGATTGCCCTAACGACATCAGGAGATACGCATGACTAAATTTGCGATCCGGCTTTTGACACTGGCAATGTACGCGACTGCGCTGGTGGCAGTGCCCATGATCAACACCGCCAAGGCCGCGGGCAGCGATTCGCCGTCACCGGCGACCGACAACAGCAAGGAAAAGAAAAAGAAGAACGACAAGAGCTCCAGCGTCGACGATCCCAAGTTCATCGAGGGCTATCGCACCGCCTACACCACGATCTACGACCGCAACGATTACGCGTCCGCCATCGAGCAGTTGAAGGCGCTCGGCCAGGACGACCGCGCCGATGTCGCCAACCTGATCGGTTACTCCTATCGCAAGCTCGGCGACTACAAGGTTTCGCAGGTATGGTACGAGCGAGCGCTCAAGGCCGACCCCAGCCACGTGCGGACCTGGCAGTATTACGGACTGTGGCAGCTCGAGCAGGGCAACCGTGATCAGGCCCAATACCACCTGGGCCGCATCCGCCAGATTTGCGGCACCGATTGCGGCGAATACAAATCGCTCGCCTCGGCGCTCGAAAAGCCGACGGGCACCGGTCTCGTCTACTGATTGCAGCGAACACGTATAACGACATACCGGCATGACCACACTGGTTGTGCCGGTTTTGTCTTTTTTGAAGTTGCGTTCCGAGCCGCGCGCTTAGAGCATGTTGAGATTAGCCTGAGTTAGCGCCGCATCGATGGTCCACCTCTCCCCTTGCTTGTGGGAGAAGGAAAGGGAGTTCGACGAACCGCCGATTCAACCAAAATTCATTGTGCTCTTGCCGCTACTTCATCAGCGCTTCGGCCTCGGAGCGGAAATCCTGCCGCGCGGCGTCGCGCGAATAGAACATGTGCCCGCCCGGATACACGACAAGCTTCACACGATCGGGCGAAGCATAGGCCGGCAGTTGATCGAGCAGAAGCTTCGAACCGAAATAGGGCGTCGCAAGATCGAACAATCCATGCCCGACAAGCAGCTTCAGCTTGGGATCGAGCGCGAGAATCTGCCGGAGCTGGGAGGTCGATTCCAGCGGATTGAGGCCGCGGCCGAAGTCCCAGCCTCTCTCG
>Ga0137407_10000124_pt1 | contig 58646 bp, 54 predicted proteins | sample CZOMad2_2_16fung_FD_108410 | JGI IMG/M metagenome (GOLD analysis project Ga0137407, IMG submission 108410) | Vadose zone soil fungal communities from Angelo Coast Range Reserve, California, USA - CZOMad2_2_16fungal (Illumina Assembly) | ecosystem: Environmental > Terrestrial > Soil > Vadose... | reverse complement strand
CATTGTCGTGCTGGACAATCTCAGCGCCCACAAGGTACCGGGAATACGTGACGCGATCGAAGCCGCAGGCGCAAAGTTGCTTTACCTGCCTCCCTATTCGCCGGATTTCAATCCGATCGAGCAGCTCTTCGCAAAACTTAAAGCGTTGCTCCGCAAGGCCGCCGAGCGTTCGGTCGAGGGCCTCTGGAACCGCATCGCACGCCTCCTCGATGCCTTCCCACCAGATGAATGCGCCAACTACTTCCGCAACGCCGGATACGCCTCATGTTAAATGGAAACCGCTCTAGTGGCTCCAGCTTTGTTCAACACAGACATTGGTGGCTATGGGTCCCGGCTCGCGCTCGCTGTGCTCGCTTGGCCGGGACGACGATAGAGCTATTTAGCTCACGCCGCCTTCGCGGCAGCTGCATGCGCGTGCTTGTCAATCGCATCGATGATCTGGGGCCACATCGGGATCGGCAGCGCGTGGCCCATGCCTTCGATCATCAGCAATTTCGCGCCCGGAATAGAGGCCGCGGTGTCCTTGCCGCCTTCGGGGCGCACCAGCGGATCGACGGTGCCATGGATCACCAGGGTCGGCGTCTTGACCGACGCCAGACGCTTCTTGCGGTTGCCCGAGGCGAGAATCGCGCGGAGCTGCCGGCCGACGCCGGCGGGATTAAGGCCGCGCTCAAAGGTGCGTTCGGCGCGGGCGCGATCCAGCGCTTCGTCCTCAGGGAAGCTGCCGGCGCGCAGGATCTTCCAGGTCTGTGCGAAGCGCTCGAAAAATTCTTCCTTGGTGGCAGGCGGAGGTGCCATCAGCACCGCGGCGGCCTCGCGGGTCGGCGGCGGCACTTTTGGATTGCCCGTCGTCGACATGATCGAGGTGAGCGAGCGTACCCGCTGCGGAAAAGAGATCGCGATTTCCTGGGCAATCATGCCGCCCATCGACGCGCCGACCAGATGCGCCGACTTGATACCGAGCGCATCCATCAGGCCGATCACGTCCTCCGCCATGTCGCTCAGCTTGTAGGGCGCTGCGACAGGGATTTTCAGGAACCGAAGTTTCAGCAGTTCTAACGGCGTCAAGCGCTTGCCACCGGTCAACCTGCTCGACTTGCCGATATCGCGATTGTCGAAGCGGATCACACGAAAGCCGCGCGCGGCAAGCTGCCGGCAAAACTCATCGTCCCAATGGATCATCTGGGCGCCGAGCCCCATAATCAGCAGCATCGGCTCCGCAGCCGGGTCGCCGAAGATCTCGTAACAAAGGTCGATGCCGTTGGCGCGGGCGATTTGCGGCTGCTGATGGATTGACGAGTTCACCTTCGCATTCCCTCTGGTTGGCATTGGGAAAATCTTTCTATGACACGGTTTTTCGCGCCACAGAAGGCTTCCCGCGACCTTGCAAATCGGCATCGCATGGTTGACCGGCCCGGCGCAACGGTGTGGTATGACCTAAGGCCGAGGCTGGCGCGGATTGCCGTTTCCCGGCCGCAAATACGCGTCAAGTTCGAGGGTCATGCTGGAGGACGCCAATGGCAGACAAGAGCAACGATCCGGTCGCGCTGTGGCAACATATGATCGGCGAGATGGAGAAGGGATTCAATTCCCTGGCCAATCAGGCGATGGCCTCGCCGGAATTCAGCAAGGTCGTCAATCAGGTGGGCGGGGTCACGGCGGGCGCGCAAAAGCAGCTCGGCGAGCTCATGGAAAAGTATCTCCTCAGCATGAACCTGCCGAGCCGGGCGCAGATGGTCAGCATGGCCGAGCGGCTGGCCTCGATTGAAGGGCAGCTCAACGAGATCAAGGCGCTGTTGCATCAGGTGCACGGCCAATCCGCTGTGCCGGGCAGCTCCCATCCGGCAGCTCCCCGGCCGCCGCGCACCAAGCGCCCGCCGTCCGCAGGCGGAGAGCAAAAATGAACGCCACCGCCGGCTTGGATCGTGCGGGTCTCGATCTGGCCTCGATCCCGGAGCGGATTCAATCCGAGGTCCAACGCGCGATCCAGCGCAGCATCAAGGGCGTCGAATATATCTCGACATCGGGCCCCTCGCTTGGTTCGACCCCGAAAGACATCCTGAGCGTCCGCGGCACGATGAATCTCTATCACTACCGGCCGGTCACCGACGAGATCTATCGCGTGCCGATTCTGATCGTGATGGCGACCACCAACCGCGGCTACATCCTCGACATGGTGCCGGGCCAGAGCTTCATAGAGTTTCTCTTAAAGCGCGGTTACGACGTCTACATGCTCGACTGGACCGCGCCGAAACCCGAGGAGAAGCGCTTAGCGATGGAGGACTATGTCCTCGACTTCATCCCGGATTGCGTGCGCCAGGTGCAGCGCGATTCCGGCGAGACCGACGTCACCGTGATCGGTTATTGTTTCGGCGGCGTGCTGTCGCTGCTCTATGGCTCGATCTTCGCCGACGGGCCGATGAAGAACCTGATTTGCTTCACGACCCCGGTCGATTTCCGCGAGATGAAGCTGTTCCAGAATTTCTCGGACAGGCGATATTTCGACGTCGACCGTCTCGTCGACAGCGTCGGCAACGTGCCGCCGGAAATGATCCTGTCGTCGTTCGAGATGCTGCGGCCGGCTTCGCGCGCCGCGAGCCAGGTGCAGCTGTGGGAAAACATCTGGAACGACGAGTTCGTCAAATCGTACCGGATGTTCGATCGCTGGGCGACCGACACGCTGCCGCTGGCCGGCGAATATTTCCGCACCATCACCAAAGACCTGATGTGGGACAACAAGCTCTACAACGACACGATGTCGGTCGGCGGGCGCAAGGCGGATATCTCTAAGATCAAGGTGCCGATCCTGCATGCGGTCGCCGAGCATGATCACATCGTTCCCTATGACGCCGCCAAGCCGCTGATTCGGAAGATCGGCTCCGCCGACAAGGAAGAGGTGATGCTCAAGGGCGGTCACGTCAGCCTCGTCGCCGGCGCCAACGCCATCAAGCGGCTATGGCCCAAACTCGATTCATGGCTATGCGAGAGATCGACATGAACAGCGAAACCCGTTCCTATCCGCGCCGCGTGACCACGGACGCCGGCGAGATCGAATTCCGTCTGATGTCGCGCGCCGACGAGCCCGCGGTGCTCGCCTTTGCGCAGAGGCTGCCGACCCACGACCTGTTGTTCTTGCCGCGCAACATCAGCCAGCCAAAAGTGCTGTCGGCCTGGATCAACGAGATCGAGCGTGGCGACATCACAAGCCTGCTCGCGTTGAAGCAGGGCGTCGTAGTCGGATGCGGTACGCTGGTGCGTGATCCCCATTCTTGGTCGCCCCATGTCGGCGAGATCCGGATGGTGGTCTCGCTCGATGTCCGGGGGCAGGGCGTCGGACGGGCGTTGTCGCAGGAGACGTTTGCTCTCGCCTTGGGCGCGGGCCTGGAAAAGCTGTCAGTGCAGATGACGGTCGACCAGCAGGCGGCGATCACGCTGTTCGAGAGCCTCGGCTTCAAGGCGGAGGCGCTGCTGCGCGATCACGTGCGGGACGTCGACGGCAAGAAACACGACATCGTCGTTCTCGGGCACAATGTGGCGCAGGTTCGGGCACAGCTGGAAGCTTATGGGCTTCCGGGGGCTGTTGCGCACTGATTGGCCAGCCAATCCGCCGGTTCATCAGGCAAAACGCCCAATATTCCGCCTGATCACGAATTTGTGATATCGCGATGCAACATCCATATTGCATCGCACCATTAACCGTGTCATATACGTCTTGCCCCGGGCCAATCCGGACGGGGTGAGCCCATAGCTCAAACCTGAGGATGGAGAGACCCAAATGACCACCGAAGCCGAAACCAACTCCGTGCTGAACACCGTCAAGGAAGCCTTCGCGCCCGTCACCGAGGCGTTCACCAAGCTCCAGAACCTGGAGGTTCCGGAAGCCGCGCGTGAGTTCGTGAAGAAGCAGGCTGAGACTGCCAAGGAGCGTGCCGCCGATCTTTACGCGGGCTCCGAGAAGGCGACTGCAGCGATCGAGACCGCCGTTACCGGTTCGGTCAGCGAGGCCGCCAAGATCAGCCGCAATATCCAGCAGGCGATTTACCAGGATGCCGAGGCTTTCTTCGCAGGCATCGACAAGCTGGCTTCCGCCAAGTCGCTCAACGAAGCGGTGCAGATCCAGTCGGACATGCTGCGCGCGCGCGGCGAAGTGTTCGTGTCGCGGGCGAAGGCCTCGAGCGAATATCTCGGCAAGCTCGTCGCCGATGGCGCGAAGACTGCCCAGGATAACTTCGCCAAGGTCTATACCAAGACCGCCTGATCGTTTCTTTGTAAGTTGCGTTAGTTTTGGAGGCCCGCTCAGGCGGGCCTTCTTTTTGACTCTCCCTCGTCATGCCCGGGCTTGTCCCGGGCATCTACGTCTTTCTTTTCGTCGGGTAAGACGTGGATGGCCGGGACGAGCCCGGCCATGACGAATATGGGGCGTCACGCTAGGATCGACGTAGGTTCGCACGTGTTGAAAGCCGCCATGACTGTCCCCGCCACAATCTCGTTTGACACGCCCGGCGATGCCGCGCGGGCGGCCGAGTTGCGGCGGGTCAAGGCGCTGGCGACACTGGTGCTGGCCGGTACGCTCTTGCTGTTCGTGACGGCGAAGCTGTTGCTCCCGGTGCATCCGGTCTTCGGCTTTGTCGCGGCCTTTGCGGAAGCCGCCACCATCGGCGGTCTGGCCGACTGGTACGCCGTCGTGGCACTGTTCAAGCGGCCGCTGGGATTGCCGATCCCGCACACCGCGATCATCCAGGGCAACCAGCACCGCATCGCCGACAAGCTCGGCGAATTCATCGAGGTGCATTTTCTCGAGGCAGCACCGGTCGAGGCCAAATTGCGCCAGATCGACTTCGGCTCCTTCATCGCCGACTGGTTGCGCGACCGCAAACGCAGCACCGATCTCGCCCGCTTCACGCTGCGGCTGTTGCCGGAAGCCGTGACGGCGACGGAAACATCAGGACTGATGACCTTCATCACCCGCCGCATCACCACGCAGCTGCAGGGGATAGACCTTGCCCCGCTCGCCGCCGGAACGCTGCGCGCTTTCGTGGCCGAGGGCCGGCATCAGGGATTGCTCGACGACATCCTGCGCGCCGTGCACCAATCGCTGACGCAAGCGGAAACCATGGCGATGGTCCGCGAGAAAATCCGCGGTGAACTTCCGACGCTGCTCAAACTCTATCGCGCCGACAAATATCTGGTGAACAAGATCGTCGCGTCCGCGACCGCGTTCTTCGAGGAAGTCCGCAACGACCCGAAACATCCGTTCCGCGGCGAATTCGACCGCATGGTGTTGTCGTTCGTCGACCGGCTCGGCAGCGACAAGAGCTATGCCGACCGCATCGACGGCTTGAAGCGTGATCTCTTGGCGCGTCCCGAACTCGGCGACCTCGCGCGCACGATCTGGTCGAATGCGCGCTCCTTCATCGAGCACAGCGCCAGCGGCGAGAGCCACGTGCTCCAGCAACACCTTGCCGGCATGTTTGTAAAGGCGGGCGAAACGCTGGCCGCCGATCCCGAACTGCGCGGCGAGATCAATCAGGGCTTCGTGGCCGTACTGCGAAGTTTCATCGCCGATCAGAAGAGCGGCGTCTCCGGCTTCATCTCCGATCAGGTCAAGGCCTGGGACATGCGGCAATTGATTTCGCTGATCGAAATCAACATCGGCCGGGACCTGCAATACATCCGCTTCAACGGATCGTTGATCGGCGGCCTCGCGGGCTTGGCGCTCTACAGCATCGAAGCGCTGCTGCGATGGCTGTGACTATTTGATCACTGCCGGGCTTCCAAATGTCGCGGCGTCAATTGCTGCCGCTTGAAAGCAGAAGGGCGGTTCCTTAGCTTTCCCTTGTGAATTGCTGCACTGCGGAACGATTCGACGCGTTTTTCGTCTTCTTATTGGTCCATCGGCCGGCTGCCGAAACTCAAGGGGCCGGCCCAGAGAGGAGCTACAATGTCCGCCACTACCCAGACGCTGCGCCCGCCGTCCAGAACCCTGATGTTCCTCGAAGGCCGGGCGATCCATGAGCTTGGTGCGTTTGCCGCCGCCTTGCCGCTGCTGAGCCTGGCGCCGCGGGGCGACGGGCATCCGGTGCTCGTTCTGCCTGGCCTTGTGGCGTCGGACACCTCGACGCGGCCGCTGCGCAGCTTCCTGAAAAACCGTGGCTATGCCGTCAGCGGCTGGCGGCAGGGCCGCAATCTCGGCCTGCGCCATGGCGTGCAGCGCGCGATGGTCGATCTGGTGCGCGAACTTAGCGACACGCATCGCCGCAAGATCAGCCTGGTCGGCTGGAGCCTCGGCGGTCTTTATGCGCGACAGCTTGCGAAGATGATGCCAGATCGCGTGCGCTCCGTGATTACGCTCGGCAGTCCGTTCGCTGGAAGCCCGAAGGCCACCAACGCCTGGCGCGTCTATGAGATGGCGAGTGGCCGCCGCGCCGGCGAGGAGGACGCCCGGTTCGGCGGAACGCTGTCAGAAACACCGCCGGTGCCGACCACCGCGATCTTCAGCCGCACCGACGGCATCTGCGCGTGGCAGGGCTGCAAGGAAAAGACGTCGGCCACGTCCGAAAGCATCGAGGTCGAAAGCAGCCATTGCGGCATGGGCCACCACCCCGCGGTGGTCTACGCGGTCGCCGATCGTCTCGCCCAGCCCGAAGGCCGATGGAAACCGTTCGACCGCGGCGGCTGGCGCAGCATCGTTTATCCCGACCCGAACCGGTAACGAGCGGCGCGCCAATCGCCGTATTTTTCGTCATGGCCGGGCATAGCCGTCCGAAGGACGGCGTCGCTTCCGCTCGCCTATGCCCGGCCATCCACGTCTTGCTGCACTCCCACTAAGTCGTGGATGCCCGGGTCAAGCCCGGGCATGACGTAGTGAGGAGCGCGGCGAGGCCGGGCCTCTCGAACCATGCGGCCCCGACATTTTCGTAAATCCACAAAACGCGCTATGCGTTGGCCATGCCGCAGCCGCTTGCCCGCATCATCGACCAGCTCAAGCGCGAACCGTCGCGCACCGGCTCCATCGCCATCACCGTGTTCGGCGATGCGATCGTGCCGCGCGGCGGCTCGGTCTGGCTCGGTACGCTGCTGAAATTTTTTGGGGCGATCGACATCGACAGCGGCGTGGTGCGCACCGCGATGTCCCGGCTGGCTGCCGACGGCTGGCTTGAACGCCAGAAGGTCGGCCGCAACAGCTTTTATCGTTTGGTGAAGAAAGGCCGGCAAACCTTTGATGCCGCCACCAAACATATCTATGACCCGCAGCCTTCCGATTGGACCGGTCGTTTTGAGCTGCTGCTGATCGGCGACGGTCAGGATCGCGATGCATCGCGCGAAGCACTCAAAAATGCCGGGTTCGGCAGCCCGCTGCCGGGCGTGTGGGTCGCGCCGTCTGGTGTTCCGATTCCGGAAGAAGCAGCTTCCGCGATCCGGCTCGAAGTATCCGCCGAGGACGACAGCGGCCGGCGTCTGCTCAGCGAAAGCTGGCCGCTCGATCGCACCGCCGACGCCTATCTGAAATTCATGAAAACCTTCGAGCCGTTGCGCGACTGGGTCGACCGGCGCGCGCGGCTGTCGGACACCGATGCTTTCATCGCGCGGATTTTGCTGATCCATTATTATCGCCGGGTGGTGCTGCGCGATCCGCTGCTGCCGGCGGTGCTATTGCCCGCGGATTGGCCGGGGCGGGCGGCGCGTCGGCTTTGCGGGGAGATTTATCGCGGCCTGTTGCCGGCCTCCGAGCAATGGCTCGACCGCGACGGATTGAACGAAAACGGCCCATTGCCCCCGGCCGGCGCCGAATTGGCACGTCGTTTCGGAGATTAATATGTTACAGAAATAGATTGCATATCGTAATTTATGTTATATATTAGGCCAGTCACCCGGAGGTCCGCGCATGTACACCCAGGCGCTCAATAATTCGGAAGGCGAAGACCGCAGCATCGAGGATGCCGCGCGGGCGGAGCATTTCCAGGCGCGGATCGATGTCGAGGATCGCATCGAGCCCAACGACTGGATGCCATCGGCTTATCGCAAGACACTGACGCGGCAGATTTCGCAACATGCGCATTCCGAAATCGTCGGCATGCTGCCGGAAGGCAACTGGATCACCCGCGCGCCGACGCTGCGCCGCAAGGCCGCGCTGCTCGCCAAAGTGCAGGACGAATGCGGCCATGGGCTTTATCTCTACGCCGCCGCCGAAACGCTGGGTACCTCCCGCGAGGAGCTGGTCGATCAGATGCTGGCCGGGAAGGCGAAGTACTCGTCGATCTTCAATTACCCGACGCTGACCTGGGCCGATATCGGTGTGATCGGCTGGCTGGTCGATGGTGCGGCGATCATGAACCAGATTCCGCTTTGTCGATGCTCCTACGGTCCCTATGCACGCGCGATGATCCGCGTCTGCAAGGAAGAATCCTTCCATCAGCGGCAAGGTTACGAGATCATGCTGACGCTCTCGCGCGGCTCGCAAGAGCAGAGGGCGATGGCGCAGGACGCGCTGAACCGCTGGTGGTGGCCGGTGCTGATGATGTTCGGGCCGCCCGATAGTGCGAGCCAGCACAACGACACCTCGACGAAATGGAAGATCAAGCGTTTTTCCAATGACGAGCTGCGCCAAAAGTTCGTCGATGCGACGGTGCCGCAGGCGCAGTATCTCGGGCTTGCGATTCCCGACCCCGGCATGAAGCAGAACGCGACCACCGGACACTGGGAATACAGCGCGATCGACTGGGACGAATTCAAGCAAGTGCTCGCCGGCAACGGGCCGTGCAACCGCGACCGGTTGGCGGCGCGGCGCAAGGCGCATGACGACGGCGCCTGGGTGCGCGAGGCCGCCGCAGCCTACGCCGAAAAGCGCGGGGTTCGCCAGGCCGCACAGGCTGCCGAATAAAAATCAGGGAGGTCATAATGGCCACGCCGAACACGCCGCTATGGGAAGTCTTCATTCGCAGCCGCAATGGTCTCGCGCACAAGCATGTTGGCTCGCTGCACGCCGCCGACACCACGCTGGCGCTGCAGGCCGCGCGTGATATCTACACCCGCCGCGGCGAAGGGTTGTCGATCTGGGTGGTGCCGTCGAGCGCGATCACTGCGTCCGACCCGGCCGAGAAGGGCATGATGTTCGAACCGGCGGAATCCAAGATCTACCGCCATCCGACATTTTACGACGTGCCCGAGGAAGTCGGGCATATGTGACGTTTGATCCTCATGGTGAGGAGGCGCGTCAGCGCCTTTCCGGACGATGCTCGCATCGCCGGGAGAACCAGAGGCCCGTGGCCCATCCTTCGAGACGCGCGCAACTGCGCGCTCCTCAGGATGAGGAAGAGCAAGTGGTAAAAATGGCTGTCGCATCCATCACCGTCTCCGAAACCCCGCTGGTGCTGTACACGCTGCGCCGTGCCGACGACGCGTTGATTCTGGGGCACCGGCTGTCGGAATGGTGCGGCCACGCGCCAATGCTCGAAGAGGACATGGCGCTCGCCAATATGGGCCTCGACCTGCTCGGCCAGGCGCGCGAACTCTATTCTTACGCCGCGCGGGTCGAAGGCGACGGCAACGACGAAGACAAATTCGCTTATTTGCGTGACGTCAGGCAATATCGCAATCTCCTCCTCGTGGAACAGCCGAACGGCGATTTCGCGCGCACCATGGTCCGGCAGTTTTTCTACGCCGCCTTCGCCGATCTCTACTGGCGCGCGATGATGAAATCGCAGGACGCGACGCTTGCGGCCATCGCCGCGAAATCCGAGAAGGAAAGCGCCTATCACGTCAGGCATTCGTCGGAGTGGATGGTCCGGCTCGGCGACGGCACCGAGGAAAGCCACGCCCGCGCGCAAACGGGAATCGACGATCTCTGGGGCTTTACCGGCGAGATGTTTGAGACTGACGAAGCCGAGCGCGCCTTGATCGATGCGGATATTGCGGTTGATCCCGCGACCTTGCGTCCACCATGGCTCAAGACGATTTCTGAAATCGTCAGCCAAGCCACGCTCACCCTGCCCAAAAGCGGCTGGATGCAACAGGGCGGCCGTAGCGGGCGCCACAGTGAACATCTCGGGCACCTGCTCAGCGAATTGCAATCGATGCAACGCACATTCCCGGGGGCGACATGGTGATTGCCCTGTTCGACGATGCCAAGCTGCGGCAGCGCGCCTGGGAGGTCGCGGCCAATGTGGTCGATCCCGAAATTCCGGTTCTGAACATTGCCGATCTTGGCGTGCTGCGCGAGGTCGCGGTCAACGATGGCCGTGTCGAGGTGACGATCACGCCGACTTATTCCGGTTGCCCCGCGATGAACATGATCACGCTTGAAATCGAGCTCGCGCTGGAACGCGAGGGCTTTCGCGATTCAACGGTGCGCACGGTGCTGTCGCCGGCCTGGACCACCGACTGGATGAGTGAAGACGGCCGCCGCAAGCTGCGGGAATATGGCATCGCACCACCGCAAGCAGCAGGCTCCCGACGCGCGCTGTTCGGCGTGGACCAGGTGGCGTGCCCGCAATGCGGCTCCGAAAATACCGAAGTGCTTTCCGAATTCGGCTCGACCTCCTGCAAGGCGCTGTGGCGCTGCAAGAACTGCCGCGAGCCGTTCGATTATTTCAAGTGCCATTGAGATCATAATTCGATCCGTCATTGCGAGCGAAGCGAAGCAATCCATCTCGCCCGTAAAAAGAAAGAGTGGATTGCTTCGTCGCGGAGCCTGTCATCGGGCCGGCCGGAGGCCGGACTCGTTGGCTCCTCGCAATGACGGTGAGGTTGAGGTCAGAAAAAGCTAATGTCCCACGCACCGCGTTTCCACCGTCTCGCCGTGAACGATCTGCGCCGCGAAACCGATGACGCGGTGTCACTGACCTTTGCGATCCCGAAGCAGCTTGAAGACGACTACAATTTCTTTCCCGGTCAATATCTGACCTTGCGCACCACGATGGACGGCGAGGAAGTACGCCGCTCCTATTCGATCTGTTCCGGCCCCGATGACGGCGAATTGCGCATCGCGGTGAAAAAGATCGATGGCGGGGCGTTCTCAAGTTGGGCCGCGGACGAATTGAAGCGCGGCGACGAGCTCGACGTCATGACGCCGACCGGCCGCTTTGGCGTTGCGCCGGCACCGGGCGAGGCGCGCGTCCATGTCGGATTTGCCGCCGGCTCCGGCATCACGCCGATCCTTTCGATCGCAAAGGGCGTACTGGCGCGCGAGCCGAACAGCCGGTTCTTTCTATTTTACGGCAACCGCTCGACCGGAGGCATGCTGTTTCGCGAGGCGCTCGAAGAGCTCAAGGATCGCTTCATCGAGCGGCTCTCGGTGTTTCATGTCATCTCGGGCGAAGAGCAGGACATCCCCATCCTGCACGGCCGGCTCGACGGCGAGAAGGTGAGGGTGCTGTTGCGCTCGCTGGTCCCGGCGGCAAGCGTCGATCATGTCTTCATCTGCGGCCCCACCGGCATGAGCGAGGATATCGAGGCAACCTGCCGCGATATCGGCATCGCCGCGGAGCGGATTCATGTCGAGCGTTTCGTCTCGGAGTTCGGCGGCAAGCCGCGCCCGAAAGCCGTGCTGCCGGCGAGCGCGCCGCCGAAGGCGTTTGCGGCGCTGATCATCGACGGCAAGCGCCGCGAGGTGCCGGTTGCGGAAGGCGAAGCCATTCTCGATGCGGCCTTGCGCGCCGGCATGGATCTGCCGTTCGCCTGCAAGGGCGGTATGTGCTCGACCTGCCGCGCCAAGCTTGTGGAGGGAGCCGCACAGATGGAAGTGAACTATTCGCTGGAGCCGTGGGAGCTGGAGAAGGGTTTTATCCTCACCTGCCAGGCGCGGCCGACGACCGAGAAGGTCGTGGTGGATTACGATCATGTTTAGCCGTCGTGACATCGTTGACACGTGAGTGGCATCGTCTCAAGACTAAGACAATCTCCAGAGCCTCGTTTGAGGGGGCCCTAGTACCGGGGAGACCGCAGTGAAGGCTACGATATCGCCCGACGATCTGGCACGCGCTTGCGCGGATGCGATGTGGAAGGACGACGACGCCAGCCAAGGCCTCGGCATGAAGATCGTCGAGGTCAAGCCGGGCCAGGCGACGCTGACGATGACGGTCGCGCCCCACATGGTCAATGGTCAGCGGATCGCACATGGTGGCTTCATCTTTAGCCTTGCCGATTCCGCCTTTGCCTTCGCATGCAACAGTCACAACGAGCGTGTCGTCGCGGCGCAGGGAAACATCACCTTCATCCGGCCGGGCAAGCTCGGTGATCTCCTGGTTGCGACCGCACGCGAGATTTCGCGCAGCGCTCGCTCCGGCATCTACGATGTGCAGGTCACTGTGGGTGATGCGGTGATCGCCGAGTTTCGCGGTCATTCTCGCAGCATCGGCGGCGCATGGCTGCCGGACGGCAAACAGAAATAAGAGTTTCCGGGGAAACGCACAATGGCTTCGAGCAAACTCAAATCCGGATCGAGCGGCTATCGTCCGGAGCTGGACGACGCCGAGCGCGCCTCGCGCGACGAGATCATGGCGCTTCAGACCAGGCGTCTCGCCTGGTCGCTCGCCCATGCCTACGACAATGTCGCGCATTATAAGCGCGCCTTCGACCAGGCCGGCGTGCATCCGTCCGACTTCAGGCGGCTTTCCGACCTCGCCAAATTCCCGTTCACGGTGAAGACGGATCTCCGCGATAACTATCCCTTCGGCATGTTCGCGGTGCCGCGCGAGAAATTGGTCCGCGTCCACGCCTCTTCCGGCACCACCGGCAAGCCGATCGTGGTCGGATATACCAGGGCCGATATCGCAACCTGGTCGACGGTGATGGCGCGCTCGATCCGCGCCGCCGGCGGCCGCAGCGGCATGATCATTCACAACGCCTATGGTTACGGCCTGTTCACCGGCGGCCTTGGGGTGCATTACGGCGCGGAGCAGCTCGGCTGCACGGTGGTGCCGATTTCCGGGGGCATGACCGAGCGGCAGGTGCAGCTCATCAACGACTTCCGTCCCGACATCATCACGGTGACGCCGAGTTACATGCTGGCCATCCTGGACGAGTTCAAGCGCCAGGGCCTCGAGCCGCGAAAATCGTCGTTAAAGTTCGGCATCTTCGGCGCCGAGCCCTGGACCAATGCGATGCGCGCCGAGATCGAGACCGCCTTTGACATGGACGCCACCGACATCTACGGCCTGTCCGAAGTGATCGGCCCGGGCGTCGCGCAAGAATGCGTCGAGGCCAAAGACGGCCTGCATATCTGGGAGGATCATTTCTATCCGGAGGTGATCGATCCCGGGACCGGGGCGGTATTGCCGGACGGTGAAACGGGCGAGCTTGTTTTCACCTCGTTGACCAAGGAAGCCTTTCCTATCATCCGCTATCGCACGCGCGATCTGACGCGGCTGCTGCCCGGCTCGGCGCGGCCGGGCATGCGGCGGATGGAGAAGGTCACCGGGCGTTCCGACGACATGATCATCCTGCGCGGGGTGAACCTGTTTCCGACGCAAATCGAGGAAGTGCTGTTGGCGACCGACTGGTGCGGCGGCCATTTCATTATGGAACTGACCCGCGATGGCCGCATGGACGAACTTACCATCCTTGCCGAAGCGCGCCCGGAGCGCTGGGACGCTAGCGGCCTGATCGAGCACGCCGATCGGGTGAGCGCCCATATCAAGAACACGATCGGGGTCACCGCCCGGGTTAAGGCGGTCGCGCCTGACACGTTGGAACGCTCCCTCGGCAAGGCGAAGCGTGTTTACGACAAGCGGCCGAAGGGGTAACTGCTCCCCCAGGAAAGCTGAGAAAGAAAGCTGAGAAAGCGGAAATGCCGATGCCGACTGCCCAACCAGACAACCGACCGGTTGAAATCGAGGCACGCGGCGTGCGGCTCAATGCCAAGGCCGAGACTGCGGCGTTACTTTCGCCGGTGATCGAGCGGCGGCGGCTGTCGCGGGCCGAAAACCAGGTGCTGATCGAGCTCAGGGCGGCAGCCGTTAATCCTTCCGACGTCAAGGCCGCGACCGGACTGATGGCTTACGCGGTATTTCCGCGCACGCCTGGCCGCGACTATGCCGGGGTCGTGATCGATGGACCAACTGGGGCGATCGGCCGCGAAGTGTTCGGTTCATCCGGCGACCTCGGGATCCGCCGCGACGGCACCCACGCCACCCACCTTGCCGTCGAGGCCGACGCGGTGGTGGACAAGCCGAAAGGCATTGCATGGGAAGAGGCCGCAGGCATCGGCGTTCCCTTTGTCACCGCGATCGAAGGATTCCGCCGGGCTGGGATGCCCAAAAGCGGCGAGACGGTGCTGGTGATGGGCGTCAACGGCAAGGTCGGCCAAGCCGCGGTGCAGATCGCGAGCTGGCACGGCGCGCGCGTGATCGGCGTGGTGCGCAAGAGCGAGCCTTACGAAGGTCATGCCAATTCCCCCGTCGAGGTGATCGACGCGTCCGCCACCGACGCGGCGGCGCGCGTCCGCGAGCTTACCGAGGGCAGGGGGGCCGACATCGTCTTCAATACCGTCGGCGATCCTTATTTCCAGGCGGCGCACAAATCGCTGGCGGTGCGGGGCCGCCAGATTCTCATTGCCGCCATCAAGCCGGTCGTGGAGTTCAATATTCTGGAATTTTATCGCGGCCAGCACACCTATGTCGGCATCGATACGCTCGGTCTGTCGTCTGTCGCGACGGGCGCGGTGCTCCGGGAACTCAGTCCCGGCTTCGCCAGCGGGCATCTCAAGCCGTTTCCGATCAAACCAGCTGCGATCTTTCCGCTCGAGGAAGCCAAGGCCGCATTTCTGGCAGTCGCCGGCTCCTCGCGCGACCGCGTGATCCTGCGGCCGTAGCAGCGACGCGTGCCTGTTCTCCCTCGCCCCGCTCTTCGCGGGGAGAGGGTTGGGGTGAGGGGACTATCCGCGAAGCAGGTCTCTCGATCTAGCGCGACGTCGCCAGGCGCATCACCTCGAGATAGCCGGGGCGAACTTCCATCCGCTTGATCAGACCTTTTTCGATCAGGAGCCAATGCGCTTCGGGGAGGCGATAGCACGGCAGGTACATGAACAGATGATGCTCGGCGTGGTAGTTCACCCAATAGGGCGCGATCAAAAGCCGCTCGATCGGACCTGCGAGCGTGGTGCGGGCGTGGCTGAACGGGTCTTCGCCGGTGGAGGTACAGGCATGTTCGGCGATGTTGCGGATGCGCGTCACCAGCGACAGCCATGTCGCCATCGCGAATACCCAGACGCCCCAATACCAGATGCCCGCGCCGGCCAGCCAAAAAAGGCCGAACATGAGCGCGTTCACCGCGAGGAACCGCGCCATCTTGTCGGCGCCGCTTGAGACAAAACTCTCATGCGACATCTCTTCGTCGGCACTGCTGCGCCGGAACAGCGACAGGAACAACGGCAACCGCTGCTTCACGAATGTCTGCCCGGTGAGATCGCGGATCGCCTTGCGGGTGTAACTCTCCTTGGTGATCGGGAATGGCGCCGAGAGCGAAAGATCGGGATCTTCGGGCTGCTGCGTGAACTTGTGATGCTGCAGATGATACGACCGATAACTGGCGAGGTCGGCGCCCACTGGCACTGCGCACAGCCATTGTCCGATCCATTCATTGACCGCCCGGTTGGGGTGCAGCCCGCCATGTGCGGCTTCATGCATCAGGATTGCCAACCCGAGCTGGCGCGTTCCGACAACCATCACCGCGATCAGCCACGTCAGCGGGTTGGGCCACAAGGTGACCAGCGCAATGGCGCCAGCGATGGTGCCCCAGGCATGCGTCACCAGCCACAGGCTCCGCAGCGAACTGCGCGAGGTCAGCTGGTTCCATTCCTCGGCCGAGAAAACCGATTTGGGATCGACCCGCGCCACGACCGGCATCAGCGGCTCCTTATGATCGTCCAGTTCAAGGCTTCATCCTTCGAGACGCGCGCAACAGCGCGCTCCTCAGGATGAGGTCGAGCTTCACGCGAGGATGAAATCTTCTGACCCTCATGGTGAGGAGCGCGGCAACGCCGCGCGTCTCGAACCATGCGGCCACCAGTCCTCGACGTGATCGTACACGAATCATACGCCCGCTTGATGGTTCGTCAATCCGCAGGCCGCGTCACGATACGGATCTCCGAGGTCAGGGTACGGTGAACCGGGCATTTGTCGGCGATTTCCATCAGCTTTTTACGTTGATCCGCATCCAGCGCGCCCTCCATCGTGATGACCCGCTCGATCTGGTCGAGCATTCCGGCCTTGGTTTCGCACTCGGCGCAATCTTCCGCATGGATCTTGCTGTGGCTCAGCGTCACCGTGGTCCGTTCCAGCGGTAGCGATTTGCGGTCCGCATAAAGCCGCATCGTCATCGAGGTACAGGCGCCGAGGCCCGCCAGCACGAAGTCATAAGGCCCGGGTCCGGAGTCCTCGCCGCCGGCGGCCACCGGCTCATCGGCGAGCAGGAGATGTGGCCCGATCGAAACGGTCTGCTGGAACTTGCTGGTGCGGGTCTCGCGGACCACGACGTTGCGCGGCGCCTCGCCGAGGTCGGCGGCTTCCTCGGATATCACGGGATCGAGATAGCGCGAGGCCCAGGCGGCGATGACGTCGGCGACATAGGCGGCATCGCGCCGCTCGCTCAAGAGATGGTCGGCGCCATCCAGCGAAAAAAAACTCTTGGGATGCCTGGCTGCCACGAAAATACGCGTTGCGTTGTCGATGCCGACGGTGTCGTCGGTCGGCGCGTGCATCACCAGCAACGCCCTGTGCAGCTTGGCGACATGCGCCATCAAGTTATGTTCGCCGATGTCGTCGAGGAATTCGCGGGTGATCGGGAACGGCCGGCCCGCGAGCGAGACCTCCGCCTTGCCCTGCTTGCGGATGTCGTCAACGCGATCGGCAAAAAGACCGGTGACGTGCGCGGGGTCGGAGGGGGCGGCGATGGTGACGAGGGCTTTGGCGTCTGGAATTTGCTCCGCAGCGGCCAGGATCGCGGCGCCGCCGAGGCTGTGACCGATCAGGATCGCCGGGGCTCGGCGTGTTTCGCGCAGATGGTCGGCCGCACGTACGAGGTCACTGACGTTGGATGAAAATGTGGAATTGGCGAAATCGCCCTCGCTGGAGCCAAGTCCCGTGAAGTCGAATCGCAATACCGCGATGCCCTTTGCCGCCAGCCCCACCGCGATCCGCTTCGCCGCCAGCACGTCCTTGCCGCAGGTAAAGCAATGCGCAAACAGCGCGTAAGCAGCAATCTGGCCTTCCGGCGTGTCCAGCGTGGCGGCCAATTGCTGGCCGTCCGCACCCAGGAATTGAAAGCGTTCGGTTGGCACGTTCAGTCTCCTCGGCTCGGAAGGTCCTTCATTGATACTTCCTCCGCTTAAACGCAGCTACGTCAGCATTGGTGAGCTTGAACCATTCGCCATTTGCTCGACGGTCTATAAAGCGTCGATGCCAATACGCTTCAATACCCGCAGGGTCATCGGTGCGAATCGAGTGAACAAGGCTTGCTGCCTCGGGAAGTGCGATACGGATTTCTTTTACGCGACGTTCAAGTTCGTCGCTTCGACCTATCTTATAGTGCGCACCGGACTTTATTAGATAAACTAACCCCTCCTTAGGTTTGGCGCGTTCGGTGGCGGCTTCTGAACCAGCACCGAGCATCGCGATAATGTCTGCGTAATCGCTTTTATTGGTCGCCCAAGCACGAAGATTCTCTAGCAGGGCATTCTTGGAACCGAAATGTGTATAGAACGACTTCGAAGTCGGAAAATGATCCTGCATACGACCGTACATGTTTAATTCGTCTTTCGTCGCTATCCGGGAGAAATGCCGACATGCTTCAGTAAATTTTTGAAATATGAGATCTGTATCATGTTTGCCTTGCCATTCGTTAGGAGCGTATCCGGCCTCAATCAGAGCGTCGCCCCATCGAGCCCAATAGATGCCGCGCCAAGCAGCTTCCCTAATTCCTGATTCGCGCTCGAATGCCCTTACTCCTAGCGGTTGGCCGCCGTTGGCGCTCGCGAGCCTCTTTATCTCGTTTAAGATTTGGTCGCGCACAGCTTGGCGTTCTCCAGGATAGTGGTGGACTCCCCCTGCCTTTGGGAGAGGGAGTAGGGAGAGGGGTTAAGGTCTATCGATAGACCGTAACCCCTCACCCGGATTTCTCGCCAGCTCGAAATCCGACCTCTCCCCGTGGGAGAGGTGACGACGCTCGCTGGCGTCGAGTCAATCGCCGGAATAACGCTGCTCGGACCATGGATCGCCGCGGTTGTGGTAGCCGCGAACCTCCCAGTAGCCCGGCACATCCTGCTCAAGGAATTCGATGCTCTGCAGCCATTTCGCGCTCTTCCAGAAATAGAGATGCGGCACCACCAGCCGCACCGGGCCGCCATGTTCCTGCTCCAGCGGCATACCCGACCAGGAGTGCGCGAGCAGGGCGTCTTCGGCGGCAAAGTCTTCCAGCGTCAGATTGGTGGTGTAACCGTCATGGGAATGCAGCACGACGTGGTGGACCTCCATGCGCGGCTGGCACGCATTGAGGAGGTCGCGGGTTGCCAGCCCCTCCCATTGGTTGTCGTAGCGCGACCAGGTGGTGACACAGTGGATGTCGGAGACCGATTTCGTCTGCGGCCCTGCGGTGAACTCGGAAAAATCCCAGAACATCGGATGTTCAACCGCGCCGTAGACGTCGAGCCGCCAGCGCTCGCGGGAAATCTTGGGCGTCAGGCCGAGGTCGAGCACCGGCCAGTCCATGGTCAGGTGCTGGCCGGGTGGCAGTCGCTGCTCTTCAGGCCGCGAGGTTTTTCCGGTGAGGAAGCGGCCTTCGCGCGCCCAGCGCTGTTTGGTGCGCGTGAGCTTGGATTCTGGCTGTTCATCGCGCCCCTCGGCCATCTCTCATACCATGATTACTCGTGACGATGCATCGCCGATTCATGCTTGGTGTCGCGCATGGTCGTGTAGATGATCAGCGAGAGAAAGATCATACCGCTGAGATAATAGTAGAACCAGTCCTCATGCCCGGCACTCTTGAAGTACAGCGCGATGGCGGGCGCGGTACCGCCAAACACGGACACCGTGATCGCATAGGGCAGGCCGACGCCGAGCGCGCGCACCTTGGTGGGGAACAACTCGGCCTTCACGATGGCGTTGATCGAGGTGTAGCCCGCGACGAAGACCCAGGCCGCGCAAATCAGCAGGAATGCCATCAACGGCGACTTGGTCTGCTTCAGCGTGGTCAGGATCGGTATCGTCGAAAGGGTGCCGACGACGCCAAAGAAAATCAGCAGCGGCTTGCGGCCGATCCGGTCCGACAGGCCGCCGTAGATCGGTTGCAGTAAGGTTGCGAAAAGCAGCGAGCCGAAAATCACGTAGGTCGTTTCGTCGGCGGAGAGGCCGACGGACAGTCTGACAAAAGTCTGCATATAGGTTGTGAAGGTGTAGAAAGCCGCGGTGCCGCCGGCGGTGAGGCCTACCACCAGCAACAGCTCGCGCGGATATTTCAGGAGGCCGGCGATCGAGCCGGTTGGCTTGGCGATTTTCTTTGCCTCTTCGAACGCCTCGGTCTCATGCAGTTTGCGACGCATGACCGCGGCAAAAACCGCAAGCAACGCGCCGATCACGAAGGGAATCCGCCAGCCCCAGTCCTGCAACTCCTGCTGCGTCAAAAACACCTTTTGCAGCAACAACAGGACCATGATCGCGGTGAGCTGACCGCCGATCAGGGTGACGTATTGAAAGCTCGAATAGAAGCCGCGATGCTTGGCGTCGGCGACCTCGCTCAGATAGGTCGCGCTGGCGCCGTATTCGCCGCCAAGACTCAAGCCCTCGATGACGCGCGCGAGCGCCAGGATCGCGGGCGCGGCGATGCCGATCGAGGCGTAAGTCGGCGTCACCGCGATGATCAGCGAGCCGAAGCACATGCAGACCACCGACAGCGTCAGCGACAGCCTTCGGCCGTGGCGGTCGGCGATGTAGCCGAACAGCCAGCCGCCGAGCGGCCGCATCAGGAAGGTCGCGGCGAACAGCACGGCGGCGTTGAGCTGCTGCACCACCGGATCGCTGTTCGGAAAGAAGGCCGGGGCGAAGTACAGCGCGAACGCCGTGTAGGCGTAGAAGTCATACCATTCGACGAGATTGCCGACGGAGCCGATGAAGATCGCCTTAACCCGGCGTTCAACATCGTGGATATCAAGGCGGTCGGTGGCCAGGTCTACAGTCCGATCTGTCACAGTTTAATTCCCCAGGAGTGCGAATGAGCGATATGGTCGGAAGGTCAAGGAAGCGAAACCTCAGACGGCCGTTCCGAACAACATCGGAAGCTGACGCGGCCCGCGCACGGTGCCTTCCGACCACATCACCTTGCCGGCCGGGTCGAGCCTGAAATCCGGAATGCGTTTCAGCCATTCCTCGATCGCAACCGTCATTTCCATGCGCGCGAGGTTGGAGCCGACGCAGCGGTGAATGCCGAGGCCGAAGGCGGCGTGACGGTTTTCCTTGCGGTCGATCACGACCTTGTCGGCGTCCGGAAACACGGCCGGGTCGCGGTTGGCGGCAGGAAACGACAACAGCACCATGTTGCCGGGTTTGACCGGGCAGCCGCTGACCTCGGTCTCCTTCATGACCTCGCGCGCCATCGTCACCGGTGAATAGGCGCGCAAAAATTCCTCGATCGCGGTCGGCAGCAGCTCGGGCTCGGCGACCAGGCGTTCGCGATCCGCTGGCGTCTTCGCCAGATGCCACAGCGAGGCGCCGATCGCGCTCCAGGTGGTGTCGATGCCCGCGATCAGCAGCAGGCGCAGTGTGCCCAGTACATGCGCGTCGGACAGCGGCTGACCGCTCTTGTCCCGCGCGTTCATCAGCGTCGAAATCAGATCGTCGGTTGGATGTTTCTTGCGTTGCTCGATCTGGTCGGCGAAATATCCGCTCATTTCCTGAACCGCTTGCATCAGGATGCGATCATCCTTGATTCCCAATTCGAGAATTTCGTGAATCCATTTGATGAAAATCTCGCTGTCCTTTTCCGGGATGCCGAGCATGTGGGCGATGGCCCGAACCGGAATGTGCTTGCTGTAGCGCGCCGCGGCGTCGCATTTTCCCGCAGCGATGAATTCATCGATCAGCTCGTTGCAGATCGCGCGAACCCGGGGTTCGAGTTTCTTCATGGCGTCGGGCGTGAACGGGGGCAGCAGCAACTGCTTCGCCGGCTTGTGCTCCGGCGGATCGGACGTAATCGGCGGTGAAGGGTACGGCGGTTCCGGCCTGACGGTGCGCACCACGACGCGGCGGGACGAGAAGTGTTCGGTGTCATAGGAAATCTGCTTCACCGCCTCGTAGGTGGTTGGCAGGTAGCAGCCGAGGAACCGCTCGGTGTGAACCACGGGGTTTTTCGCCCGAAGCTCGTCCCAGATCGGAAATGGATTTTCGGTCCAGCGCGGATCGGTATGGTCGAAATCGTGAACCCAGTCGGTAACCGGGGCTTGATTGGACATCAGGCAATTTCCTCTTGGTTCCGTGCGTTCATTTTTTTCTGCTGCAGTCAGCCGTATTGCACGGGCAACGCTGGATTTATTCCTCGGTGACCTCGATCGCGATTTCCGGACAATTGGTCTGGGCGAGCCACGCCTTGTCTTCGAGCCCTTTGGGAACGGTGCCGTCGCCGATCTCGTGCGCGTTGCCGAATTCATCGAGCTCGAAAAGTTCGGGCGCCAGTGATTTGCAGCGGGCGTGTCCCTGACACTTTTCCTGGTCGACGTGTACTTTCAGCTGTCCGGACATTTCAGGCGTTCCTTTGATCGTTGCGCTTGTGGTCGCGCATTGGTGTTTCCAAGCAATTATAGCCGCGCGGGAGCCGTTCGCCAGCGCCCAAATCGTCGATTTCCCGGCGGTATTTCCGCTCCCGGGCCGCCCGAGGCGCGGCTAACGCGCCGCCCTCGGATCGATCGGGGTCGTGCCGCGCAGGCCCAGAATATCCTCCAGCACCTTGGCGCCGGCGAGGAGTTGTGCCTCGCCACGCGGCGCCGCCACCATTTGCAGTCCGACCGGCAGGCCGGATGCTGTGAACCCGCACGGCAACGACAGCGCCGGGCAGCAGGCCAACGTGATCGCATAGACGATGCCAAGCCACTCGACGTAATTGTCGAACTTCTTGCCTGCACATTCGGCGACATAGCGGTTTTCGAGCGGAAACGGCGCCACGATGGTCGCCGGCGTCAATAGGAGGTCGTAGGTTTTAAAGAATTCGAGCGTGCGCGCGGTCATTGCGACGCGCTGGCCTTCGGCGCGCTCGAGTTGCCCGACCGTCAGCTTGAGACCTTCCTCGATGTTCCAGATCACTTCGGGCTTCAATTGATCGCGTTTGCTTCGCAGGAGCGCCGCCTTGCTGATCGCGAAGTCGAATGCGCGCAGCACGTGGAAACATTCATGGGCTTCGCGCAAATCGGGATGGGCCTCTTCGACGACGGCCCCGGCCTCGGCAAAACGCTTGGCCGCTTTGCGGGTGATCGCGGCGACCTCGGGATCGACGGGGGTGATGCCGAGATCGGGCGAATAAGCGATGCGCTTGGGTGCTTTGCCGGAGCGTGCGGCCGAGCGGAACGAAGACGGCAGCGCGGGCAAAGAGAGCGGATCGGCAGGATGTTCGCCGCTCATGGCGTCCAGTAACAGCGCAAGATCCTCGACATTGCGCGCCATCGGACCATGCACACCGAGGTTGCGATCGATCTTCGCGACCGGGGAATGCGCGACGCGGCCGATACTCGGCCGCATGCCGACGACGCCGCAGAAGCTCGCGGGGTTTCGCAGCGAACCGCCCATGTCGGTGCCGTGGGCAAGCCATGCCGTGCCGGTGGCGAGCGCGACGGCGGCGCCGCCCGAGGAGCCGGCGGCGGAGCGCGACAGGTCCCACGGGTTGCGTGTCGCGCCAAATACTTCGTTGAACGTATTGGCGCCGGCCCCGAATTCCGGGGTGTTCGATTTGGCGTAAATCACCCCGCCATTGGCTTCGAGATGTTCGACCAGAATATCGGAGCGGGCAGGGATATTGTCCCGGTAGATCGGCGAGCCCTGGGTGGTCCGCACGCGCTCGACGTTGGTGAGGTCCTTGATCGGGATCGGCATGCCCGCCAGCAGGCCGCGGCCGCCGGCAGGCTTCTGCATCAGCGCCTTGGCATGCGCCCGGGCGCGATCGAAACAAAGTGTCGGCAAGGCGTTCACCTTGCCGTCGACCTCGGCGATCCGCTGCTCCAGCACGTCAAGCAGGTCGAGCGGCGTGACTTCGCCGGAATTGAGCCGATCTACGATAGCGCAGGCCGTCGCCCGGACCAGCTCCTGATCAGATGACATTTAGTTCTCTCCTCGTTCCGCATTCCGATCGCGGATTGTGTAGCCCTGTAAAACATTTTACGACAAAGTGGAAACGCGACCACCATTGCGGAGATTTGAGCATGACAACGCCGTTCGACGCGCCCGACTGGCGCGGCATGAGCCAGCAGGACCTGGACCGTGGCCTCAATAACGGCGCAGCCGTTGCCGGAAGCGGCGATATCGTCGCCGGCTGGGACCGCCGGTCGGCGGAAATGCGGGCGCGGCATTCCCTTCATCTCGACCTCAGATACGGCCCGCGCGAGCGTAACCGCATCGACTTCCTCAAGGCGGGCGAAAGAGCGCCGACGCTTGTCTTCATCCACGGCGGCTATTGGCAGATGCGCGCCAAGGAGGCCTTCACGCTGTTTGCCGAAGGCCCGATGGCGCACGGCATCAATGTCGCGTTGATCGGATACACGTTGGCGCCGGACGCGACTTTGGACGAGATCGTCGCTGAAATTAATCGCGGGCTCGACTTTTTGGCCGAACAATTGCCGGCGCTGGGCGGCGATGCGAACCGGATCGCGGTGTCCGGATGGTCCGCCGGCGGTCATCTCACGGCGATGGCGCTGTCGCACCCGCGCGTCAAAGGCGGCGTGGCGATCTCTGGCATCTACGATCTCGAGCCGATCCGCTACAGTTATCTCAACGAAAAGCTTCGCCTCGATGAGGCGATGTCCCATCGCAATTCACCCATCCTGCAGGCCGGAGGTCCGATGAAGGCGCTGGCGCTGACCGCCGGCGGCGCCGAACTGCCGCTATTGCGCCGGCAGACCGCGGACTTCGCCGGGCATCGCGCCAAATACGGACTGCCCGTGAGTTACGAAGAGATTCCCGGGGCCGATCATTTTACGATCATGGACCATATGCTGCGGCCTGAGGGGCGGATCACGCTGTTGATCAGGCAGCTGTTCGAGCGGATTTAGAACTAAACCGTCATTCCGGGGCGATGCGAAGCATCGAACCCGGAATCTCGAGATTCCGGGTCTGGTGCTAACGCACCATCCCGGAATGACGGGTCGGGGTTGCTTCGCTCCGCCCGCAATGCCGCCAGCAGTAACGGTTACCACCCCGCCGCGATGCCGCCGTCGACGGTGAAAATCACGCCCGATGTATAACCTGATCGGTCGGAGGCGAGGAACGCCATCAGGTCGCCGATCTCGCGCGCGTGCGCGGGACGGCCGAGCGGAAGGCCCTTTTGGAATTCCTTGTAGCGGTTCTCGTCGCCGAACTGGTTCTTCGCCCGGGTCTTCAACAGCGTGACGTGACGGTCGGTACCGACCGGACCGGGATTGATCCCGACCACGCGGATGTTGTCGGCGAGACTCTTGCTGCCAAGGGCGCGGGTGAACGACATCAGCGCGGCGTTGCCGGCGCTGCCACAGATGTAATTGGCATCGAACTTTTCTCCGGCCACACCGATGTCGTTGACGATCACGCCGTGTCCACGCGCCTTCATCTGAGCATAGACCGCACGCGTGATGTTGATGTAGCCGAACACCTTCAGCTCCCAGGCGTGGCGCCAGGTCGGCTCGTCGATCTTGTCGATCGAGCCGCCCGGAATGTCGCCGGCATTGTTGACGAGGATGTCGATATCGGCGGCATCCTTCACAAGCCGCGCAATGTCCTCGGGCTTGCGCAGGTCGACGACATGGGCCACCGCATCGATTTGATGGGCCGATCGCAGACGCTCTGCGAGGGCCTTCAGTTGATCGCCGCTACGGGCCGCCAATCGCAGGTGACAGCCTTCCTCGGCAAAGGCCTCGGCGGCCGCCGCGCCAATGCCCTTTGATGCGCCGGTGATCAGGACGCGTTTGCCGCGCAAATGAAGATCCATGGGATTACTCGCTTGGGTGGGAGATGTCTGTTTGGAGAGGTAGCTTCCAATTAGGCCGCCGCCATTGCGGCGGTCAACATTGCAGTGCAGTGCAGCGTTGCGCCGCGACCGCGTTTGGTCCATTGCAATCCGCGTCACAAATGGCTTTACCAGCGCGAGCCTGGCCCTCAAGGAATCTCCCGATGAGCAACGAAAAAAAGCAATACCGGATCGCGGTCATTCCCGGCGACGGGATCGGCAAGGAAGTGGTGCCGGAGGGCTTGCGGGTACTCGAGGCGGCGGCGAAAAAGCATGGCGTTGCCGTGCATTTCGATCATTTCGATTTCGCCTCCTGGGATTACTACGAGAAGCACGGCGACATGATGCCGGAGGACTGGAAGGACAAGATCGGCAAGCACGACGCGATCTATTTCGGCGCGGTCGGCTGGCCTGCCAAAATCCCCGATCACATTTCGTTGTGGGGCTCGCTGATCAAATTCCGCAGGGAATTCGATCAGTACGTCAATCTCCGTCCGGTACGGCTGATGCCGGGCGTGCCGTCGCCGCTCGCCAACCGCAAGCCCGGCGACATCGATTTCTGGGTGGTGCGGGAAAACACCGAAGGCGAGTATTCATCTGTCGGCGGCCGGATGTTCCCAGGCACCGCGCGCGAGTTCGTCACCCAGCAGACCGTGATGACGCGGGTCGGCGTCGACCGTATCCTCAAATTTGCGTTTGAGCTGGCGCAATCACGGCCGAAGAAACACCTGACCTCGGCGACCAAATCCAACGGCATCTCGATCACGATGCCCTATTGGGACGAGCGCGTCGAGGCGATGGCCAAGAACTATCCCAAGGTGAAGTGGGACAAGTACCACATCGATATCCTGACCGCGAATTTCGTATTGCATCCGGATTGGTTCGACGTCGTGGTCGGCTCGAACCTGTTCGGCGATATCCTCTCCGATCTTGGGCCGGCCTGCACCGGCACCATCGGGATCGCGCCGTCCGGCAACATCAATCCGGAAGGCGATTTCCCTTCCGTATTCGAGCCGGTGCACGGTTCGGCGCCCGATATCGCAGGGCAGGGCATTGCGAATCCGATCGGCATGATCTGGTCGGGCGCGATGATGCTGGAACATCTCGGTGAGAGGCAAGCCGCCGCCGCCATCGTCACGGCGATCGAGCGCACGCTCGGCGAACGCACGCTGCGCACAAGGGATCTCGGCGGCAATGCCGACACGACAGCATGCGGCAAGGCAGTCGCGGAGATGGTGGAGTAAGACCCTCATGGTGAGGAGGCGCGTTAGCGCCGTCTCGAACCATACGGCCCCGCTGTAGCCATCCTTCGAGACGCCCGCCTACGGCGGGCTCCTCAGGATGAGGGCCAGGGTGCGCGCGCACAATGCTACCCTTTGTCATTGCGAGGAGTGAAGCGACGAAGCAATCCATCTCCCCAGTTTGCTGCGCTATGGATTGCTTCGCGGAGCCTGTCATCGGGCGCGCATTCGCGCGACCCGTTGGCTCGGAATGACGGGACTTCACCCCTTCACAATCCTTCTGCAATGCTCCCATGCGGCGTGAATCAGATTCTCGCTCGCTTCCGGCGTGCGGAAGGCCGAATGGGCGGATAGCGTCACGTTTGGCAATTTTGTGAGCGGATGATCGGCCGGCAGCGGCTCGATGTTGAAGACATCGAGCCCGGCGTGGCGGATGTGTCCCGACTTCAGGGCCTCGATCATCGCGGCTTCATCGACCATCGCGCCGCGCGCGGTGTTGACCAGGATCACGCCCGGCTTCATCGCCGCGATGCGTTCCGGTGTGACAAAGCCGCGGGTTTCGTCGTTGAGCAACAGATGCAGGGAGACGACGTCGCTCTGCGCCAGCAGGGTGTCGAGTGAGACGAAATCGACGCCGGCAAATTGCTTCGGCGTCCGGTTCCAGGCGATGACCCGCATGCCGCTGCCGAGCGCGATGCGCGCCACTTCACTGGCGATGCCGCCGAAGCCGATCAGGCCGAGCGTCTTGCCGGTGAGCTGCATGCCGTCCTCGCGCAGCCAGTTGCCGGCCCGCATCTCCCGGTCCATTTGCGCGATGCCGCGCGCCGCCGCCCACATCAGCGCGATCGCGCATTCGGCGACCGCCGTGTCGCCGTACCCCTTGATCAGATGAACCTCGACGCCGAGCCCGGCGAGTTCCTCCGGATTCATATAGCTGCGCGCGCCTGTCCCCAGGAACACCACGTGTTTCAGGCCATTGCAGCGCCGCGCGACGTCGGTCGGCAGAGGCGTGTGATCGATGATGACGATCTCGGCGCCATCGAGCAGCGCAGGTATCTGGTCCGTCGTGATGTCGGCATCGCGGTTGACGCGCACGGGCGGATCGCCGGCCTTGTTCTGCCGCTCGAAAATATCCGCCAGCGAACCGTTGGCGTCGACAAAAACTCCGCGCACTGAAATCTCCGTTTCTTTGGAAATCACACCAAGCTCATGAAGCGACGCCGGCAAGCGCCAGCACGGTGTGCATCAGCACGTTTGCGCCCGCGGTGCAATCGGCCTGCGTGGCGTCTTCGATCTCGTTGTGGCTGACGCCATCCTTGCACGGCACGAACACCATGGCGGCGGGAATGATGGTGTTCAAATTGCAGGCGTCGTGACCGGCGCCGGAGGTGATGCGACGGTGGGAAAAGCCGAGCTTCGTGGCTGCGCTCTCCACTGCATCGACCAGTCTGGGGTCGAAATGGGTCGGCGGCTTGCGCCAGACCAGATCGAGCGTGACCTCGACCTTGCGCCGCGCGGCGATCTCGGCAATGGCGGCGCGCAAGTCCTTGTCGAGCGCGTCCATGATCGCGGCGTCGGCGCTGCGGCAATCGACGGTGAACGCAATCTCGCCTGGAATGACATTGCGCGAAGGTTTTGCGATCACGGCTTCGCCGATGGTGCCGACCGCGTTGGGGCCGTGTTTCTTTGCGGTCGCTTCCATCGCCAGCACGATCTCCGACAAGGTCGCCAGCGCGTCACGGCGCAGCGGCATCGGCGTCGAGCCGGCATGGCTCTCGAAGCCGGTGATCTTGCCGTCATACCACAGCACGCCCTGGCCGGAATCGACCACGCCGATGGTCTTACCTTCGGCTTCGAGGATCGGGCCTTGCTCGATGTGCAGTTCGACAAAACTTGAAAATTTCTGCCTGCCCACCGGGGTCTCGCCGCGATAGCCGATGCTGTCCAGCGCCTCGGCGACCGTGACGCCTTCGGCATCCTTGCGAGAGAGAATATCGTCGGTGGTGAAATCGCCCACAAAGGCGGCGGAGGCCATCATCGCCGGCGCGAAGCGCGAGCCTTCCTCGTTGGTCCAGTTGGCGATGCAAATCGGAATTTCGGTCTCGATCCCGGCATCGTTGAGTGTGCGGACAACTTCGAGTGCCGCCAGCGTTCCGAGCACGCCGTCGAACTTGCCGCCGGTGGGTTGGGTGTCCAGATGCGAGCCGAGCCCGACCGGCGGCTTCGACATGTCGCGGCCCTTGCGCAAGCCAAACATCGAACCGAGTGCATCGACATGCACTTCAAGGCCGGCGGCTTCGCAGGCGTTGCGGAACCAGTCGCGCACCTGTTTGTCCTCAGGCCCAAGGGTCAGCCGGCGCACGCCGCCCTTCGGCGTGGCGCCGAATTTCGCGGTTTCGTGGATAGTTCCCCAGAGTCTCGTGGAATCGATTTGCAGATTGGATGCGACAGGGGTCATGAAGCCATTCCAGCTCTCAGAGTTGCGCGCGCATGGCTTCAATGACGCGCCCGCAGCGGCGCGTCAATAACGGCGGCAGACTCCTGGGCAATCTTGGCGGCGAGATCGGCGACGAGTTCGACCGCGAGCGTGTCGGGCGACGCCAGCCAGCTTGCCGAGAACGTCAGCGGCGGGATCTTGAGATCGGTTGACAAAAGCTGCAGCCGCCCGTCCGCCAGCTCATTTTCGACGATCGAAGTAGGGATCACCGCGATGCCGAGCCCTTCGATCGCCATGTGGATGACGGTTGCGAGCGAGGCAGAGGCGTGCAGCTGGATCGGCGGCAGATCGGGCCGGTTGAACAGTGAGCGCACGATCTCATAGGGCTGCGTCTTGCGCGGAAAGGTGATGATCGGAAACTTCGCCAGATCCTGCACTTTCAGCGGACCGGTCCCGAGGCCCAACGAGGGGCTCGCCAAAAAGCCAATCGGATAGTCGCACAAGACGCGGTTGCGCACGCCGGAGGCGGACAAGGGGCCGAGCAGAAACGCGAGCTCGATTTCCTGCCCGAGCAGTCTGGCGCTGAGGTTTGGCGTGATGTCGACTTCAATCTCCAGCGACAAATTGGGATGGGCGGTGTTGACGCTCTTGATCAGCCGCGGCAGCCAGGTGTGGACGATGGTTTCGGCGACCCCGAGCCGCAATACGCCGCGCATCGCCGAGCGGTCGCCGACCTCCGCCAACATCTCGGAGCGCAGGCTGATTAGTTTTTCCGCATAGACCATCAGCTGCCGGCCGCTCGGCGTCGGCGAGGCGACGCGGTGATCCCTGTTCAAGAGCTTCACCCCCATTTCGCGCTCGAGTTGGGCGATCCGCTGCGAGATCGCCGGCTGGGTGGTGTTCAGCCTCTGTCCAGCGCCCCTGAAGCTTCCCAGCGTCACCACCCACAGGAATGTCTCGATCGACTTGAAATCCACCATTCAGCGTCACTCCCACGGATAAATTCTGTTTATCCAAATGGATTAGAAAGTAAGATTAGACTTTATAGTATGCTTGGGTTTCACTGCTGTCGAGATGATAGGCAGCGCGAACCCATGACCAATTTGGCGGCAGGGCAGCAGCGATCGGACGAGGGGCCGGATGCGCTTGCGAGCCGGCAGGCGCGGCTGGCGTGCCGTGCCGGTATGGCGGCGAGCACCGCCGGCGTCGCCAACGGCTTTGTCCAGGGCAATCTGGCGGTCCTGCCGGAGAAGCTTGCGGCTTCGTTTCACCGTTTCTGCCAGCTCAATCCCAAACCGTGTCCCATCATCGGCATGTCCGATGTGGGAGACCCGCGCATTCCCTCGCTGGGGATCGACCTCGACATCCGCACCGATTTGCCGCGCTATCGCGTCTGGCGCGATGGCGAGGTCGCCGAGGAGCCGACCGACATCATGGCGCATTGGCGCGACGATCTCGTCGCCTTCGTGCTCGGCTGTTCGTTTTCATTCGAGGAAGCGCTGATGGCGGACGACCTGCCGATCCGTCACATCGAGCGCAAAGTCCGCGTGCCGATGTACTGCACCAATATCGCATGCCGCCCTTCGGGACCGTTCGCCGGTCCGATGGTGGTATCGATGCGGCCGTTCAAGCCGGCACAGGCGATCCGCGCGGTGCAGATCACCTCGCGGTTTCCATCCGTGCACGGCGCGCCGGTTCACCTCGGTCACCCCCATTCGATCGGGATCGCCGACATCGCAAAGCCCGACTACGGCGACCCGGTACCGGTCGTGGAAGACGAGATTCCGGTGTTCTGGGCGTGCGGCGTCACACCGCAGGCGGTCATCGCCGCGGCGAAGCTGCCGTTTGCTATTACGCATGCGCCGGGCTTGATGCTGGTCACAGATCTGCGCAACAAGGACCTTGCTGTGCTCTAATGGGCAGCTCCTGCCGCTCTTTGAGGCTTTACGGTTATCTTCAATCGTTTCATCGATAGCTGCCGACAGATAGAGGATTTTGCGATGACCATCTCCCGACGGAATATTTTGCTTGGCGCGACCGCGAGTGCCGCGTTGCTGCCGATGGCGGCCCGGGCACAGACGTCCGAAGTGGTGATCGGTCTCACCTATCCACTCTCCGGCGCCAACGCGCAAATCGGTGTCGATGCCCAAAAGGCCTACGAAACCGCGGCAGAGATCATCAACAAGAACTACGATTTCGATTTACCGCTGGCGAAGGGCGAAGGTCTGCCCGGCCTCGGCGGTGCCAAGGTCCGCCTGGTATTCGCCGACCACCAGTCCGATCCGCAGAAGGGCCGCGCCGAGGCCGAACGCCTGATCACGCAGGAGAAGGTCTGCGCCGTCATCGGCACCTACCAGAGCGCGGTCGCCGTCACTGTCAGCCAGATTTGCGAGCGTTATCAGGTCCCGTTCATCTCGGCGGACAATTCCTCGCCAAGCCTGCATCGCCGCGGCTTGAAGTTCTATTTCCGCGCCGCGCCGCATGACGAGATGTACTCGGCCGCGATGTTCGATTTCTTCGATGCCATGAAGAAGAAAGGCACCAAGATCGAAACGCTGGCGCTGTTCCATGAGGACACCATCTTCGGCACCGATTCCGGCAATGCGCAACTGAAACTCGCGGGCGAGCGTGGCTACAAGAGCGTGGCCGATATCAAGTACCGTTCCAACTCCCCATCATTGTCGGCGGAAGTGCAGCAGCTCAAGGCGGCCAATGCCGACGTGCTGATGCCCTCGAGCTACACCACCGACGGCATCCTGCTGGTGAAGACCATGGCCGAACTCGGCTACAAGCCGAATGCCATCGTCGCGCAGGACGCCGGCTTCTCCGAAAAAGCACTGTATGACGCGGTCGGCGACAAGCTCGAAGGCGTAATCTCGCGCGGAACCTTCTCGCTCGATCTCGCCACCAAGCGGCCGATGGTCGGCAAGATCAACGCCATGTACAAAGATAAGTCGGGCAAGGATTTCAACGATCTCACCTCGCGGCAGTTCATGGGCTTGATCGTGATGGCGGATGCGATCAGCCGCGCCAAGTCCACCGACGGTGACAAGATCCGCCAGGCGCTGGTTGCGACCGACATCGCCGGTGAGCAGACCATCATGCCGTGGAAGCGCATCAAGTTCGACGAGATGGGCCAGAACAACGACGCCGATCCGGTGCTCCTGCAATATGTCGGCGGCAAGTTCGTCACCATCTTCCCGCCGCAGGCTGCGGTAGCCGAAGCCGTCTGGCCGATGAAGTAAGATGCCATTTGCGCATCCCACCGGAATCCTCATCCTGAGGAGCTTGCCGCCGGGTCCGCGCAAAGCGCGGCCCGATGGTAAACTCCGCAAGCGTCTCGAAGGATGGACCCAACGCACGGACTCGCGGCCATCCTTCGAGACGCGCGCCGCAGCCAAGTTTACGCAGGCTGCGTATACTTGCCTGCGTCGCGCTCCTCAGGATGAGGTTATTTGCTTGGGGCGATTTCCGTGACGGCCGAGACCATCATTCAAAGTCTCGCCAGCGGCCTGTTGATGGGACTGCTCTACGGCCTGATCGCCGTGGGATTGGCGCTGATCTTTGGCTTGATGGACGTGGTGAACTTCGCCCACGGCGAATTCCTCATGATCGCGATGTATGCGACGTTCTTCCTGTTCGCGTTCTTTGCCATCGATCCCTTGCTGTCGGCGCCATTGGTCGCGGCCGCGTTGTTGGTATTCGGCGCGGTGGTTTATCTGTTGATCGTGCGTTTTGCGGTCCGCGCCAAAGCCAACGCCGGCATGGTGCAGATTTTCTCGACCTTTGGGCTTGCCATCGTCATGCGCGGGCTGGCGCAGTTCTTTTTCACACCCGATTACCGCAGCGTCACGCATTCCTGGCTGGGCGGCAAGACGATCTCGATCGGCGGAATCTTCCTGCCCGTGCCGCAATTGTTCGGCGCGCTGGTCGCAATCGCCGCGTTCGGCGCGTTGTATTTCTTCATCAATCGCACCGACTTCGGCCGCGCCCTTGAAGCGACCCGTGAGGATGCCGGCGCCGTGGCGCTGGTCGGCATCGACAAGAACAAGGTGTTTGCGCTGGGCTGGGGATTGGGGGCGGCGCTGGTTGGCTTAGCCGGCGCTATCATGGCGATGTTCTTCTACATCTATCCCGATGTCGGCGCGTCGTTTGCGCTGATCGCCTATGTGACGGTGGCGCTCGGCGGCTTTGGCAGCGTGTTCGGTGCTTTTGCCGGCGGCATCATCGTCGGCCTGGTGGAAGCATCCACGGCGCTGATCCTGCCGCCGTCGCTGAAATCGGTCGGCATCTACGCGGTCTATTTGCTGGTGGTGTTTGTCCGCCCGCGTGGCCTGTTCGGATCGATCTGATGGATACGGCCTTTGCCCAGCGCCGCCGCCGCGATCTCTTCGTCGCCGCCTGTCTTGCTGCACTCGCAGCCCTGGTGCCGCTGTTCGTCAAGGACGTGTACGTCCAGAACATCATGGTGCTGACGCTGATGTATGCGGCGTTGTCGCAAAGCTGGAACATTTTGAGTGGCTATTGCGGGCAGATCTCGCTCGGCCACGCGCTCTATTTCGGGCTTGGCGCTTACACCACCGCGCTCCTTTTCACCAAATTCGGCGTGCTGCCGTGGTTCGGCATGCTGGGCGGCGGCCTGATATCGGCGGCCATCGCGATGGCGCTCGGCTATCCCTGCTTCCGGCTGCGCGGGCATTACTTCGTCATCGCCACCATCGTCATCGCCGAGACTGCGCTGTTGTTGTTCCAGAACTGGGATTGGGCGGGTGCGGCGCTCGGCATCGATATTCCGGTGCGCGGCGATAGCTGGCTCAAATTCCAGTTCACGCGCAGCAAACTGCCGTTTTTCTACTTTGCACTGGGGCTCGCCTGCGTCGCCTGGTTCGTGACGTGGTGGCTCGAGGATTCCAAATGGGGCTATTGGTGGCGCGCCGTGAAGGATAATCCCGACGCCGCCGAAAGCCTCGGCGTGGTGGTGTTCAATTCCAAGATGGGGGCGGCGGCGGTCTCGGCCTTTCTCACCGCGGTCGGCGGCGCCTTTTACGCGCAGTTTGTGTCCTACATCGATCCCGAAAGCGTCATGGGCTTTCAGTTCTCGCTGCTGATGGCGCTGCCCGCGGTGCTCGGCGGCATCGGCACTCTGTGGGGGCCGATGCTGGGGGCCGTCATTCTGATCCCGCTCACCGAACTGACGCGCTCCTTCATTGGCGGTTCCGGCCGCGGCGTCGACCTGATCGTCTACGGCACGCTGATCGTGCTGATCTCTCTGGCGCGCCCGCAAGGGCTGGTCGGACTGTTCTCGGCCCGGCGCAAGGAAGCCATCCGATGACGGCGCTTCTGGAAACCAAGGGCGTCTGGCAGCGCTTCGGCGGCCTGATCGCCAACAGCGACATTTCGATTTCGGTCGGGCGCGGCGAGATCGTCGGACTGATCGGCCCCAACGGTGCCGGCAAGTCCACCCTATTCAATCTGATCGCGGGTGTGCTGCCGCCGACGCAAGGCTCTATCATCTTCGGCGGCGAGGATGTCACCACGCTTCCGGCGGCGGAGCGTTGCGAGCGCGGCATCGCGCGCACCTTCCAGGTCGTCAAGAGCTTCGAGACCATGACGGTGATCGACAACGTCATCGTCGGCGCGCTGATCCGCACCACCATCATGCGGCAGGCGCGCCGCAAGGCCCACGAGGTGCTGGAATTCTGCGGGCTCGCCGGCCGCGCCGATGTGCCCGCGAGCCAGTTGATCCCCTCGGAAAAGCGAAGGCTTGAAGTGGCCCGCGCGCTCGCCACCGAACCGAAGCTGCTGCTGCTCGACGAGGTGCTCACGGGGCTGACGCCGATCGAAGCGCAGACTGGCGTCGAGCTGGTGAGAAAAGTGCGCGGCACCGGTGTCACGGTGTTGATGGTCGAGCACGTCATGGAAATCGTGATGCCGCTGGTCGATCGCGCCATCGTGCTTGATCTCGGCAAGGTGCTGGTCGAGGGCAAGCCCGCCGACATCGTGCGCGATCCGAAAGTCATCTCTGCCTATCTTGGGGATCGTCATGCTGTCGGTGCATGAAGTCACCACCGCCTATCAGGGGCTGGTCGCGATCTCGGCCGTGTCGATCGAGGTCGCAAAGGGCGAGATTGTGTGCGTCGCCGGCGCCAACGGTGCCGGCAAATCGACGCTGTTGAAGACCATCGCCGGCGCAGAGCGGCCGCGCTCGGGCAGCATCACCTTCGATGGCACGCGCATCGACGGCATGGCGCAGCACATGATCACTGCGCGCGGCATTGCTTACGTGCCGGAAAATCGCCGGCTGTTTCCGCGATTGTCCGTGCGCGACAATCTGCGGCTCGGCAGTTACCTCTACCGCGGCCAGGCCGATCGCGAAGAGCCGCTGGCGCTGGCGTTCAAGCTGTTCCCGCGGCTCTCCGAGCGGCTGGATCAGCGCGCGGAGACGCTAAGCGGCGGCGAGCAGCAGATGCTCGCCATCAGCCGCGCGCTGATGACGCGGCCGCGGCTTCTGATGCTCGACGAGCCCTCGCAAGGCATCATGCCGAAGCTGGTCGACGAGATTTTTGCCGCAGTGAAGCGCATCCGCGATGCCGGCATGACCGTGCTGATCGTTGAGCAGCGGATCGCCGAATGCCTTGATATCGCCGATCGCGCCTACATCCTGCAGACCGGCCGCCTGCAAATGCAGGGCAGCGCGGATGAGATCAAGGGCAATCCCGACGTGCGCAAGGCGTATCTGGGGCTGTAACGGGCCGTGTCCCGGACGCGGTGCAGCGCGCAGCGCTGCTCCGCAGAGCCGGGACCCATGCCGGTTGGATGGACCCCGGATCAGCCGCGCACCACGCCGCAAGCGCGGCGCGCTGCGCAGCATCCGGGGAACTCAGTAGTAGCCCGCATGAGCACAGCGATATGCGGGTGCGATATGTCACAGGTCAGCCCCGGATGTCGCTGCGCTCGTCCGGGCTACTACTTCGTCATGCCCGGGCCTGTCCCGGGCATCCACGTCTTACTTTCTCTTCGGCGCACAAAGGCGTGGATGGCCGGGACGAGCCCGGCCATGACGAGGAGAGGCTAGTCGTGCCCATGCTCCGGCAACACCACCCCAAACGTCTTCACCAAATCCGCAACCTGCGCCGGCGTCAGGTAGCGCGGATTCAACCCGCGCAGCAGCAAATAAAGCCTTGCCGTCTCCTCCAACTCCTCGATCGCGAACACGGCGGCTTCCAGCGTGTCGCCCGAAACCACGGGGCCGTGATTGGCGAGCAACACGGAGGAGTATTTTCCGGCGAGGCCCTTGATCGCGTCGGCCACCGTCGGATCGCCCGGCCGATAGTAGGGCACGAGCGCGGTTGAGCCGCATTTCATCAGGTAATAGGCCGTCATCGGCGGCAGCGCCGCGCGCGGGTCGATCTCGGGCAGCATCGAGAGCGCCACCGAATGCGTCGAGTGCAGATGCACGACGGCGCGCGCGAGCCCGCGGGTTTGGTACAGCGCGGTATGCAGCGGCACTTCCTTGGTCGGGGCGTCACCGGAGAGGAGCTGGCCGCCAGCGTCAAGACGCGACAACCGCGCCGGGTCCAAAAAGCCGAGCGAGGCATTGGTCGGCGTCACCAGGCAGCCGCCGTCATCGAGTTTTGCGCTGATATTGCCCGAGGAGCCCGGCGTCAGGCCGCGCTCGAACAAGGAGCGGCCGAGGCGGCAAATTTCCTCGCGGATCTTGCTTTCCGTCATGACAGCATCCCTAGTGTCCCCGCTCTAACATTCGCACCCCGTTGCGGCGAATTCTTTTGCGAATGTTAGAGCGAAAGGGACACTAGCAAATATAGGATTGCAGTGCGGTTTTAGATTTGACATTCGCTATGACGAAGGTCGGAAATACTGTAGCGAATGTCAAATCTACCGCACTGGTCCGCCTTGTCTCACGCTTTGGCAGCGCGGCCAAGCCGTGATACGCAAGAGGCAAAGCCGCCGCTCGAATTGCGACTTACGAGGAATTCTTAAGGAAACGCCGCATGTCTCCATCCGCATCGCCAAAACCTCGCATCGCCGTCATCGGGCTGGGCTCGATGGGCTTTGGCATGGCAACCTCGCTCAAGCGCGCGGGCTTTGCCGTCACCGGCTGCGACGTTTCGGCCGATGCCGTGGCGCGGTTCGTCGTCGACGGCGGCGCGGGCGCGAAGACGCCGGCGCAAGCCGCGAAAGATGCCGATATCGTCGTCAGTGTGGTCGTCAACGCCGCCCAGACCGAAACCATTCTGTTCGGCAAGGACGGCGTCGCCGAGGCGCTGGTGAAGGATGCGGTGTTCATCTCGTCGGCGACCATGGACCCCGACGTCGCGCGGCGGTTGGCAAAACAATTGGAGGCGACCGGCCGGCATTACCTCGACGCGCCGATTTCCGGCGGCGCGCAGCGCGCGGCGCAGGGTGAATTGACCGTTCTCGCATCGGGAAGCGCCGCCGCTTTCGCCAAGGCGCGGCCCGCGCTCGATGCGATGGCCGCAAAACTCTACGAACTCGGTGATGCCGCGGGGCAGGGCGCCGCGTTCAAGATGATCAACCAGTTGCTCGCGGGCGTTCATATTGCCGCCGCTTCCGAAGCCATCACGTTTGCCGCCAAACAGGGCCTCGATATCCGGAAAGTGTATGAGGTGATCACGGCGTCCGCCGGCAATTCCTGGATGTTCGAAAACCGCATGCCGCATGTGCTCGACGGCGACTACGCCCCGCGCAGCGCAGTCGAGATTTTCGTCAAGGATTTTGGCATCATCCAGGACATGGCGCGCACGGCGAAATTCCCGGTGCCGGTGGCGGCCGCCGCGTTGCAGATGTTTTTGATGACGGCAGCGTCCGGCATGGGCAGGGATGACGATGCCTCGGTGGCGCGGATGTATGCCCGTGTCACCGGCACGCATCTGCCCGGCGAACCAAAGTAGCGATCAAGCAACCACAGGACCCTCGATGCCCCGCTTTGCCGCCAATCTGACCATGATGTTCAATGAGGTGCCGTTCCTCGACCGCTTCGACGCGGCGGCGAAAGCCGGATTCACCGCGGTCGAGTTCCTGTTTCCCTACGCACATCCACCCGAAGAGATCGGCAAGCGCTTGCGCGCCAATGGCCTGACGCAGGCGCTGTTCAACCTGCCGCCCGGCAATTGGGACGCCGGCGAGAAAGGATTTGCGGCGCTGCCGGAGCGTTTTGACGATTTGCAGCAAAGCCTGCGCACGGCGCTGCCTTACGCGCAGGCAACCGGCGTCAAGCGCCTGCATCTGATGGCGGGCATCGCCAACCGAGGCGATCCGCAAGCCGTGGCGGCGTTTCGCAAATCGGTGGTGTGGGCGGCGGAGTTCCTCATGCCCCACGGCCTCGATGTCGTGATCGAGCCGATCAACCCGCGCAACGTGCCCGGCTATTTTCTCAACGATTTCCTGTTCGCCCGCGACCTGATCAACGAATTGAAAATCCCGAACCTGAAGCTGCAGTTCGACATCTATCACTGCCAGATCATTCATGGCGACGTGACCATGCGGCTGCGCGAGATGATGCCGATCATCGGCCACATCCAGATCGCCAGCATTCCCTCGCGCAACGAGCCCGACGGCGAGGAGTTGAATTATCCGTTTGTGTTCGCCGAGCTCGACCGGCTCGGTTATCGCGGCTTTGTCGGCTGCGAATATAATCCGAAGGGAAAGACCGCCGACGGCCTTGCCTGGTTCAAGCCCTACGCTAGTGCGGTGGTTCAGAAGTTCTCTTCACCCTAGCCCCAAGTTCTCCAAGAGAACTTCTGAACCAAAATCGCACTAGAATTATAGGTTTCTAATGTCCTTTCGAATCCGAAGTTCGCTCGAGAGGACGCTGCACCAGGATGCGAACTTCGGATTCGGGACATTAGGAGTAAAGCCGTGACATTGGCGCTGGGCTGCATCGCCGACGATTACACTGGCGCCTCCGATCTCGCCAACACGCTGACGCGCTGTGGTCTGCGCACGGTGCAGACGATCGGCGTTCCCGCAGATCAACTTGCGCTGCCTGACGTCGATGCGGTGGTGGTGTCGCTGAAAAGCCGGTCGATCGAAGCAGGCCTTGCGGTGGCGCGCTCGCGCGCCGCCGACAAATGGCTGCGCGGGCGGGGCGCAGGCCACGTGCTGTTCAAGGTCTGCTCGACTTTCGATTCCACCGACGCCGGCAATATCGGCCCCGTGATGGATGCGCTGCGGGCCGATTCCGGCGATACGATGGTGCTGGTGACGCCGGCGTTCCCGGAGACCGGCCGCACCGTCTATCAGGGCAATCTGTTCGTCGGTTCAGTACCGCTAAACGAGAGCCCCTTAAAAGATCATCCGCTCAACCCGATGCACGATTCCAATCTCGTGCGGGTGCTGGCGCACCAAAGCCAAACCAAAATCAGCCTGGTCGATCTCGCCATTGTCGCCCGCGGGCCGGACGCGGCGCGGGCCCGCCTTGCAGAACTTGCCGCCAAGGGTTTTGGCGCCGCCATTGTAGACGCCGTTTTCGAGCGCGACCTGGAGACAACAGGTCAAGTCGCGCTGGACCATCGTTTGTCGGTTGGCGCCTCCGGGTTCGGGCTCGGTCTGGCCCGCGCGCTCGTCGCCTCGGGCCGGGTGAAAGCCACCGCATCAACCGCGGTTTCCGATGCGCCGGTCGGCGGACCGGCGGCGTGCCTTGCCGGCAGCTGTTCGCAGGCGACCCTGCAGCAGATCGCCAAAGCCGAAGCTGTGATGCCGGTCCTGCATCTTGATCCCGAGCAAATTGTCGCCGGCAAGGACGAAGCCCGTCGCGCGCTGGCCTGGGCCAAAGAAAGGCTGAAGGAGGGTGCGGTCCTGATCGCCTCTAGCTCGACGCCGGACCAGGTCGCAGCGCTTCAGGCACGTCACGGCCGCGATGCAGCCGGGCATGCCATTGAGCAGGCGATGGCCGATATTGCGGAAGGTCTGGTGCAATTGGGCGTGCGGCGCCTGGTGGTCGCCGGCGGCGAAACCTCGGGCGCGGCGGTGGATCGCCTGGGAATTCCGGGCTTTCTGGTCGGCGCGGAGATCGCCGCAGGCGTGCCGGTGTTGCGCGCTGTCGGCGCGAAGAACGGCGAGATGCTGCTTGCACTAAAATCCGGCAATTTCGGCGGCCCGGAATTCTTCGCTGACGCACTCGAACTGATGCGCTGATCTCAGCTTCGCTTGCTATGGCCTCGCAGGCTTGACCTTGGGACCGGTCTCGCGGAATTGAAGGCGGGGAGGCCTGCCAGGTTAGCCATTTTGGTGCATTTCGGCTAAATCGGCGCAAGAATTGCCTCTGCACCCCGCGAGATTGATGCAGGAATGCCTGTTCTATGACTGCAATTGTCCGTATCGCCCTGAGCCGGCCGTACACATTCGTCGTGCTGGCGCTGCTGCTCCTGATCCTCGGGCCCCTCGCCGCGCTGCGTACGCCGACCGATATCTTTCCGGACATTCGAATCCCGGTGATTGGGGTGGTCTGGCAGTATACCGGCCTGCCGCCGGATCAGATGGCCGGCCGCATCACCACGCAGTTCCAGCGCATCCTGACGACGACGGTCAACGATATCGAACACATTACCGCGAACTCGTATAACGGCTTCGGCATCGTCAAGATATTCTTCCAGCCGAATGTCGATATTCGCACCGCCAACGCGCAGGTGACGGCGGTCTCGCAGACGATCATCAAGTTTTTGCCGCCTGGAGCGACGCCGCCGCTGATCCTCAACTACAGCGCTTCCACCGTTCCAATCCTCCAGCTGGCGCTATCGGGCGAAGGTCTCACCGAACAAAACCTCGCCGACATCGCCATCAACCAGCTGCGTACGCCGCTGATCACGGTGCCAGGCGCCGCCGTCCCCTATCCCTATGGCGGTAAGCAGCGTCAGATCCAGATCGATCTCAATCCGTCGGCGCTGCAGGCGCTCGGGTTGTCGGGCCAGGACGTCGCCAACGCGCTCGCCGCCCAAAACCTGATCCAGCCGGCCGGCACGCAGAAGATCGGTGGCTTCGAATACGTTATCCAGCTCAACAACTCGCCGCTGAAGGTCGAAGAGCTCGGCGATCTCCCGATCAAGGCCGTCAACGGCGCGATGGTCTATGTGCGGGACGTCGCCACCGTGCGAGACGGCAATCCGCCACAAACCAACATCGTCCATGTCAACGGCAATCGCTCCGTTCTGATGATGGTGCTCAAGGCAGGCTATATCTCCACGCTTGATATCATCGATGGCATCAAGAAGAAGGTCGTCAGTTTCAAGGACTCGCTTCCTGACAATTTGAAGGTCGGTTTCGTCGGCGACCAGTCGATATTCGTTGCCGGCGCGATCGCAGGCGTGGTCCGCGAAGGCGTGATCGCGGCGGTCCTGACCAGCATCATGATCCTTTTGTTTCTGGGCAGCTGGCGATCGACAATCATCATTGCGATTTCCATCCCGCTTTCGGTGTTTGGCTCGGTCGTTATGCTGTCGGCGATCGGCGAAACCCTCAACATCATGACGCTCGGCGGCCTGGCGCTCGCGGTCGGTATCCTCGTCGATGAGGCCACGGTCACGATCGAGAACATCAACTGGCATCTGGAGCACGGCAAGGAAGTCAAGACCGCGATCCTGGACGGCGCCAATCAGATCGTGGTGCCGGCGTTCGTGTCGCTATTGTGCATCTGCATCGTGTTTGTGCCGATGTTTTTCCTGCAAGGCGTCCCCCGCTTCCTGTTCGTCCCGATGGCGGAAGCGGTGATATTCGCGATGATCTGGTCGTTCATCCTGTCGCGGACGCTGGTGCCGACCATGGCGATGTATCTGTTGCAGCCGCATCTGCACCACGCCGAGGATGCGCCGCCGCCGCGCTCGCGCAATCCGCTCGTGCGGTTCCAGCGCGGCTTCGAGGCGGGCTTCGAGCGATTCCGCGGCGGATATCGCGACCTGCTGACGCTGGCGATGCAGCGGCGGCCGGTTTTCGTGATCGTCTTCCTTGGCTTTGTCGGAGCCTCGTTTCTGCTGCTGCCGTATCTCGGGCAGAATTTCTTCCCCTCCGTCGATGCCGGCCAGATCCTGATGCATGTGCGCACCCAGATCGGCACACGCCTGGAGGAAAGCGCCAATCAATTCGCCGACGTGCAGAAGGTGATCCGCAAGATCATTCCGCCGGATCAAATCGAGACGATGGCCGACAACATCGGCATGCCGATCAGTGGCATCAACATGACCTACAACAATACCGGCGTCATCGGCCCCCAGGATGGCGATATCCAGATCAAGCTTAAGGAGGATCATCCTCCGACCGAACTTTACATCAAGGCGCTGCGAGAACAGCTTCCACGTGCCTTTCCGGGAATGACATTTGCTTTTCTGCCAGCCGATATCGTCAACCAGATCCTGAATTTCGGCGCGCCTGCGCCGATCGACCTGCAGATCCGGGGCGGGAATTTGAACGCGAATTTCGCCTACGCCAATAAATTGATGTCCCGGATTCGCCGGATCCCCGGGATCGCGGACGCGCGCATCCAGCAATCGCCGAGCAATCCGACGTTCAACATCGACGTCGATCGGACGCGTGCGCAATTTGTCGGGCTGACCGAGCGCGACGTCACCAACAGCCTCACCGTCAATCTGGCGGGCAGCGGGCAGGTGGCCCCGACCTACTTCCTCAATCCCGACAACGGCGTGTCCTATACGGTCGTGATGCAAACCCCGCAATATCAGATCGACTCGTTGAGCGCGCTGGAGACATTGCCGATTACTTCGGGCGGCCCGACCGCCCCCATTCTCGGCGGCATCGCCAACATCACGCGATCGGTTTCGAGCGCGGTCGTCTCGCAATACGATATCCAGCCGATGGTGCAGATCTATGCGACGCCGCAAGGGCGCGATCTCGGCGGCATCGCTACGGATGTCAGGGCCGCCATCGCCGATACCGCCAAGGACGTGCCGAAGGGCTCTTCCGTTGTCCTGGTCGGTCAGGTGGCGACCATGAACAGCGCCTTTACCGGACTGCTGTTAGGGCTGTTCGCAGCGATCGTGCTCGTCTATTTCCTGATCGTGGTGAACTTCCAGTCATGGTCGGATCCATTCGTGATCATTACCGCACTACCGGCAGCGCTTGCGGGGATCGTCTGGATGCTGTTTTCAACCAAGACGACGCTCTCGGTACCGGCGCTGACCGGCGCGATCATGTGCATGGGGGTTGCCACCGCCAACAGCGTGCTGGTGATCAGTTTCGCCCGCGAGCGCTATGAGGAACTGGGCGATCCGATTGCGGCTGCCATCGAAGCAGGGTTCGTGCGCATCCGCCCGGTGCTGATGACGGCGCTCGCCATGATCATCGGCATGTTGCCGATGGCGCTTGGCCTTGGCGAAGGCGGCGAAGCGAACGCGCCGCTGGGCCGGGCGGTGATCGGGGGGCTGATCTTCGCGACCGTCGCCACGCTGATGTTTGTGCCGGTGGTATTCAGTATGGTACACAAGAAGCAGGGCGCCAGAGCCGCCGCTCTATCGGAGACACCGAATGCCCACTGAATCTCGCTCGCCGGTCTCTCGCCGGAAGTTGGGCATCTTCAGTATCGTTGCCGTGATCGCGGCACTGATGCTGGTGGTCAGCGGCATCCGCGCGCGCGAGGATTCGAGCGCCAAGCTGCGTGAGTGGACCGACAACCAGGCGATTCCGCCGGTGGCCGTCATTTATCCCGATCCCGGGGTTCTTAGCGCCACGATCGATTTGCCGGGCCGGCTGGAGGCCTATTATCGCGCGCCGATTTTTGCGCGCGTCAACGGCTATCTGAAAAGCTGGCGCGCCGACATCGGCGCGCGGGTCAAGGCCGGCGAAGTCATTGCCGAAATCGATGCGCCGGACCTCGACCAGCAATTGCTGCAGGCGCGCGCCGATCTCGCCAACCAGCAGGCCAGCGCGAAACTGTCCGAAGTCACGCTTGCCCGCCGCAAGACGCTGATCGCCTCGAATTTCGTCTCGATGCAGGAGATCGACGAGCGTACCGCCGACCTCTCCAACAAGAACGCCGCGGTCAACGCCAGCCAGGCCAACGTCGAACGGCTCGAGGCATTGGCCGGCTACAAGAAAATCACCGTGCCGTTCGATGGCATCGTCACCGCGCGCGCCACCGATGTCGGCGCTCTGATCAATGCAGGTGGCGGCAGCGGTCCGCCGATGTTTGTGATCTCCGACATCGGGAAGCTCCGGGTCTACGTCAACGTGCCCCAGACCTACGTGCCTGCGATCAGGATCGGCGCCAAGGCCGTGATCTCCGTGCCGGAATATAAGGATCGTACCTTCGATGCGATGGTCGAAGCTTCCGCGCAGTCGGTCGATGTCAATTCCGGCACCACGCAGATGCAGCTCGCCCTCGACAACGCCGCTGGTGAATTGATGCCGGGCGCCTTCACCAATGTGCGCCTGAGCCTGCAGCGCGACGGCGTGCCGCTGAACATTCCAGCGAGCGCGCTGGTCTTCGACCAGAACGGCCTTCGCGTCGCCACCGTCGGGCCTGACGATCGCGTCTTGTTCAAGACCGTGAAGATCGCGCGCGATCTCGGACGTAATATCGAACTGGCCTCTGGCGTCTCCCTGGAAGACCGCATCATCAACGCGCCACCCGACGGCATCGTCGACGGCGATCAGGTCCGCGTCGTCAGCACGAAGGGCAGGCCGGCCACGGTTTCGGCAAAGCAGGGCGAAAAGGGGTAGGCGTGCCCCGGACGCTGCGCAGCGTGAAACGATGCGCTGCTGAGCCGGGGCCCATGCTTCGAACTCGGCTCTATCTGGGTCCTGGACGCGGTGCAGCGTGAAGGACGCTGCACCGCGTCCGGGACACGATTCACCCCACCCGCCACTCCAGCACCCCATCCTCCGCCGTAACAATCTCGCCAACCGACCCAATCGGCGTACGGTCCATGTCCAAGAGATGCGTCAGTGTCTGTCGGTCATTGGCCGGCACCCGCGCCAGCGCGCGCGCGTCGGCGGATGTGCGAAGCATAACCACACCGTGTTCGATCTCGTTGTTGCGGCCATAGATCGCGGTGAAACTTTCGACCGTACCTCGTCCATTGGCCTCGGTGACAAAATCCGGCACGCGGCCCCTATGGCGATCCGCCTCACTCTGCACACTTGTCTCCTGGGCGAGCGGTGTGGGCGGCGCTTGCCGCGACAACACCAGCCCATGATGCTTGGTGACGAAACCGCCCTGGCCGTAGAGCAGGCCGAGTTTTGCGCCGCCTCGCAGCTTCCGCACCATCGCGCAGGCCGCATGCGTCATGTAGGTGTTAAGCGGCGCGCCAAAGAACGTCAATCCGCCGGTCACGGTCGGCTGCACGTCGCTGCCTAAGCCCAGGGTTCGCCGCGCCATTTTCGGCACGCAGGGAAAGCAGCTATAGAGCTCGATCGCGTCGAACGCCTTGCCGTCGCCGCCGGCGAGCTCCAGGACCGCCTTGAGCACAGCGTTCTGCGCGTGACTCTCGACGAAGCTGTCGCGTTCGAGATAGTCGCGCTGATCTTCCGCCGACGCCCCGCCCCAGATGTGAATGGGCCGATCCTCGGCGATACCGGCAGCGCGAGCTTTCGCCAGGCTCGTCATCAGCACGGCCCCGCCCATATTGACGGTCGGATTGGCGACCATCAGTTTCGTGTAAGGCCAGGCGATCAGCCGGTTGTCCGGCGAAGGCGTGGTGATTTCCTCAGGCGTAAAACGCCGCTTCAGCCAGCCGTTGGGGTTTTCACAAGCCGTCCTGGAATAGGCCGACCACAGCGCGCCCGATTCCGCCATCGCCTCGCGCGGGGCTTGGCCCCAATGCGCCGAGGTGGCGGCCTCGTAAAACGGATAGACACTCACCGGCCTGAATACGCCGAGCTTGACCGCCATCGGCTTCTGGAACGCGGCGCCGCGTTTGGGTTCGGCGACATCATGGGCGAACGGCGTCCATGGCGGCGTGAGGCCTGCGCGTTCGGCCTTGGTTGCGGTGTTCTGCGCTTCGGCGCCGCAGACCGCAGCCACGCTGCATTCGCCGCGTGCGATGCGCTGCGCGGCTTCGTGCAGATAGCGGATCGGGCTTTCGCCGCCGACCGGTCCGTAAAAAGCGTGCTTCGGTTTGATCCCAAGACGATCGGCCAGTTGCTTTTCGGGATCGCGATAGCGCCAGCTCAGGAAATTGACGACGTCGAGCGATTCGATTTCGCCAAGCAATTTGCCGCCGCTGTCTTGCTCGGCGCGCTTGAGCGCTTCGACTAGCAATGCAAGGGGCTCCAGGCCTTCCGTGATCTCCTTTGGACGATCGACGATTTCGCCGACGCCGACGATGACGGGGATAAGGTGGTCGGGGAGGGGGGAGGATGGGTTCGGCATTTTTTCTTGTTTCACCTTCCAACTTCAATTCGGTGCAGGCTTGTTTGCTCGGTCATTGCGAGTCAAAGGATCACGCGAATGCGCGCCCGATAACAGGCTCCACGAAGCAATCCATCCATCGTCATTCCGGGATGGTGCGTCAGCACCAGACCCGGAATCTCGAGATTCTCCGATGTGCAATTGCACATCGTAGTTCGATGCTTCGCATCGCCCCGGAATGACGGCGAGGCGAATCACTCCCCCACCAGCGCGTTCATGTGCTCCACGGCTTCGGCAAAGTCTTCCTTGAATTCCTGCACCACGGCGGTCGCCGACTTCACGCTGTCGATCAAGCCCACGCCCTGTCCGACAAAGTAGCTGACGAGGTCGCGTGCCCGCGCGTTGCCCGCGGCGGCGGCGCGATCGATGGAGGCGAACGCGTCGCGGCTGATGATGCTTTGCAGCGGCATCGGCAGCGCGCCGGGGCTGTCGGGATCGCGGTCCCACGCATCGGTCCAGACCGAACGCAACTGCCGCGCCGGTTTTCCGGTGCGTCCCCTGGAACGGACGGCGTCACGAGAGGAGGCTGCGATCATCTTTTCGCGGAAAATTTCGGTCGTCTCAGATTCCACCGTGGCGAGCCACACCGAGCCGGTCCACACGCCGGCGGCGCCCATCGCCATGCAGGCCGCCATCTGCCGCCCAGTCATGATGCCGCCCGCGGCCAGCACCGGCACGTCGCGTATTTTTTTGATCGCCTTGATCACCTCGGGCACCAGCACCATGGTCGAGACTTCGCCGCAATGGCCGCCGGCTTCCGTGCCCTGCACCACCAGAATATCGACGCCGGCTGCGACCTGGCGCAACGCATGCTCCTTGGCGCCGACCAGAGCGGCGACGGGGACGCCGTGCTTTCGGCCCATCTCGATCATCGCCTTTGGCGGCACGCCGAGCGCATTCGCGATCAGGCGGATAGGGTGGCGGAACGAGGCCTCGAGGACTTCCAGCGCGCGGTCTGCGTCGAACGGCTGCGGCTGATGCTCGGGAATGTCCGATGTCGTCAGTTCGACGCCGTATTTCTTCAACAGGTTCTTGGTGAAGGCGCGATGTTCAGGCGAAACCCGCGCCTCCAGGCTCTTCCAGGTGACGTCCTTCTCACCCGACGTCGAGATGTTCTCGGGGATCAGCACGTCGAGGCCGTAAGGCTTGCCCTCGACGTGATCGTCGATCCATTTCAGTTCCCGCTCGATCGATTCAGGCGAATGCGCGGTGGCGCCGAGCACCCCGAAGCCACCGGCGCGGCTCACCGCCGCCACCACGTCGCGGCAATGGCTGAACGCGAACAGCGGAAATTCAACGCCCAGCATATCGCAAACCGGCGATTTCATCGTTGTTTCGCTCCCTGCGGCAGATTTGCTGCTCGTACTTTGTTTGAATTTGCGAATTCTCCAAAGGACGCTAGCGCATCCCGAGTACGCATGCCAAGCGCGAGATGCCGACTAAAACACGGCTGTCATCATCCGCGAAAGCGGGTGATCCAGTATTCCAGAGACACCGGTGACTGATCGATAGGCCGCAGCGTACTGGATACCCGCTGGAGCCTGTCATCGGGCTCGCCGAAGGCGAGACCCGGTGGCGGGTATGACGGTTGTGATTGGGGCAGCCTTCCTGCTTTTTTCTCCCTTGCGCTTTTGCGCTGTGGGTAGAATGCTGGTCCCAACACGACACAAATCTAAGGGAGTCGCGATGTCCGCCTTGAGATCCATGTCAGGCCACCACGCCGCAGGCGCTGAGGCTTACGACGTCGTCGTGGTCGGCGCGGGATTCGCCGGAATGTACATGCTGCACCGGCTGCGCGGGCTGGGGTTGAAGGTCCGGGTCTATGAGCAGGGCGGCGATGTCGGCGGTACCTGGTACTGGAACCGGTATCCGGGCGCGCGGTGCGACGTCGAGAGCATGCAGTATTCCTATTCATTCTCGGACGAATTGCAGCAGGAATGGAACTGGAGCGAACGCTACGCGCCGCAGTCCGAGATCCTGAAATACGCCAACCACGTCGCCGATCGTTTCAATCTGCGGCCCGACATTCAACTCAATACCCGCGTCGACCGAGCTGTGTTCGATGAGAGCACCAGCCAATGGTCGGTCACGACATCCGATGGCAACACCGTGACGGCAAATTTTGTCGTGCTCGCCACCGGCTGCCTGTCGAATGCGCGCGTGCCGGATATCAAGGGCTTGTCGGACTTCAAGGGCCAAGTCTATCACACCGGCCACTGGCCGCATGAACGGATAGACTTTACCGGGCTGCGCGTCGGCGTGATCGGCACAGGCTCTTCTGCGATCCAGTCGGTGCCGGTGATCGCCGAACAGGCGCGCCATCTTACCGTGTTTCAGCGTACCGCGAATTTTTCGATTCCCGCCCGAAACGCCGAGCTGACTTCTGAAGAGCGCGAGGCGTTTCGAAAGAACTATCCAGAAATCCGGCGCTTTGCCCGCGAAGAATCGCGCAACGGCATCTATGCCGAACTGCCCGACCGCGGCGCGCTCGACGACGGCGACAATGCGCGTCGCGCCAAATATGAGCAGCGCTGGACGAAAGGCGGCCTCACCTTCATGCTGGCCTACAACAACCTCATCCTCGACAAGGCCGCCAACGACAGCGCCGCCAGTTTTGTCCGGGAGAAGATCGCCGAAATCGTGCGCAACCCCGAAACCGCAAAGCGGCTGCAGCCCGACGATCACCCGATCGGCTCCAAACGCATTTGCGTCGACACCGAATACTACGCGACGTTCAACCGTCCGAACGTGACGCTGGTCGATATCAAATCCGATCCGATTCAAGAGATCCTGCCGAACGCGGTGTGCACGCGGAGCAAAGACCACGAGATCGATGCCCTGGTGCTGGCAACCGGCTTCGATGCGATGACCGGCTCGGTGGCCAGGATCGAGCTTCGCGGCCGAATGGGCCGGAAGCTGAACCAGAAATGGGCCGAAGGCCCGAGGACCTATCTCGGCCTGATGAGCGAAGGCTTCCCCAATCTCTTTGTCATCACCGGTCCCGGCAGCCCGTCGGTGCTCTCCAACATGATCGTCTCGATCGAGCAGCACGTCGACTGGATCACCGAGGCCATCGCCTTCATGCGCGAGCGCGGCCTTGAGACCATGGAAGCAAGCCGGGAAGCCGAGGACAGCTGGGTCGCGCATGTCAACGAGGTCGCGCAGGCCACGCTCTATCCGCAGGCCAATTCCTGGTACATGGGCGCCAACATCCCGGGCAAGCCCCGGATCTTCATGCCCTATATCGGCGGCGTTGGGGTCTATCGCCGGATCTGCGGCGAGGTCGCGGCAAAGGGATATGAGGGGTTTGTGATGAGCGCGGCGGAACGGGCGCAGAAGGTGGCGGTGTCGTCATAGTGCGGACGAGCGAAGAGATATTCGGGTTGCTGGTTTCTTCCCGCATCTCGCTCCGCTCATGCGGGCTACGCAGCTGACGCGCGCGAAGCGAAATCCAGGTCTTTGTTTGGCCAAGTGGGATCAAGCTATCAAGGCACAGCCAGCTTGATTTTCCGGCCGTCGCCAGGCTTACCCAGTTGACCATCTCCGGCCATCGACTCGATCAGCGGCCAGTTCTGCCGGAAGAATGTCGTGGCCTCGAGAATGTTGGGCGCCTGCACCGTGACGCTGCAGGCTTGCCTTACGCCATTGATCGCAATTTGAAAATGGAACGTATAGGCCTCCGCGCCTTCGTTGATCGGCTGGCGTTCGCGGCGCATTTGGTGTCCCCCCAATCGTGCGTCGAGCGGGAACACTTAAGTTTACGATTTGGCTTTTCGTGCGACACGTTGATGGCGAAGTTAGTCGGGAAATATCGTCGAATCAGGGCTTCGTCCTGGGCGACGATGCGAATGCATTCTTCACAGCCGCTGAAAACTTTACCCAGGTGCAGGTCAGTGAACCATCTTCACAGCGCGTCGATTTCGATCGGTCGATTGGCCGTTTCGTGGCGGAGGTAGCTGGATTCCTCGGCGTTAATTCTATCGGCGGCCCAACAGGTTGACCCATATTTTCGAGATCCGCCCTGAGCCGCTCGTTCTGTCTTTTGGCAAGCTCAGCCAAGATGGCCTCGCGCCGTTGGGCATCGAGGAAAATCATGTACGCGCCGTCGATCTGCTTGTGCTCTTCTACCGTCGGATTGGGACCCGCAATGTCGAAAGTCCGACCCTGCATGAAGTCGAAATAAGTATAGCCACCGCCGGCTTTTCGCCGGCCTGCAAAACGCACGTTGCAGTCCGTCATCAAAGCAACGCGCTCGTCATTCGATGGCCGTTTGGCCTGGACCTGTTCGACGCACTCTTCAAAATCACTGGCAAGCTGAAGCCCCGATTCTCGAAAACCCAGCCACACGACGACGAGCGCAAGCAAAACCCACGCGACATGTATGACAAGACGTCTTTCGACGCCGATGTTAAGCAAACGATGCATGCCGCGCGAATCCCCCCAACCGATTCGTTCACTACGTGCAGCAAATACGGGTTTTTGCGGGCAAGCATGCTCCTTGATGTTGCAACGAAGCCACAAGTGGCTGGTTTATTTGCCGTGGCGAATTCTCGCCATGATTGGGCACAAATTGTCGGAGAGAAATTGATTGGTTCCTACAAAGGGTGCTGGTCATGGACTCGGCAAAAGCTATTGTAGCCTTGGCGTCCGTCGCGGTGGTGGGCTGCTCGATATTTGCATTCAGCTGGGTGGGCCTTGCGCTGCTCGGCTTTTGAGCCTGACCTGAGCTAAACAGCGGCGGCTGGTGTTTTCATGGACCGGCGCCGGCAGGGCGGATTCGAAGCGTGATCTGCCGTTCACCAGTAAATAACGAGGCCAGTTAGGCCGGAGCCCTCATCGGTCCGCGCCTTACGAACCCGTTAAGCCACTCCCGACGGGCTATCCGGCGGTTTGCTGTGGCGGTTGCGGCGCGACGGCGTTTGCCTCGCCCGATGACAGGCTCCGAAGCAGTCCATTTACTTGGTCGCTACGCCCCCCATAATGACGTAAGATTACAACAGCCTGCAAGGCGGACGAGCGCAAGCATAATCCGCCGCAAGATGGCCTCCAGGCCGCATGCAGGTTGAGATAGAACTCAGGGAGGATTTCAATGCAATTTCTAAAAACGGTGCTCGCCGCCGGCATTACAACGGCAATCCTGGCGAGCCCTGTCCTTGCGCAGGGCAAACCCACGGAAATCAAGATCGGCATCACGACCTTCCTGTCGGGACCGGCCTCCGTCTTCGGTGTGCCCGGAAAGGCTGCCGCGGAAATGATCGCGGAGGATATCAACAAGAAGGGTGGGATCGGCGGCGTGCCGGTAAGACTGTCTTTCGTTGACGAAGGTGCCGGTGGCGAGGCGCTGGTTTCGAATTACCGCCGCATGGTGCAGGACGAAAAGGTCGACGCGACGTTTGCCTCGATCTCCTCGGGCAGCTGCAATCAGCTCGTGCCGGTTGCGGAAGACCTGAAGGTGATGAACTTCATGTGGGACTGCGGTGCGGCTTCCATCCTCGAGAGCAAGAAATACCGCTACAATTTCCGCACCCAGGCGAACGGCACGCCGGAGATGCTGGCGGTTCTCGTCTATCTCCTCAAGACAAAGCCGGACTTCAAGACCATCGCGGTGGTCAATCAGGACTACGCCTGGGGTCGCGAAAGCTGGGAAATCTTCTCAACCGCGCTGAAGGCCATGAAACCTGACGTGCAGGTGCTGGCGGAGCTGTTCCCCAAATTTGGCTCCCCCGATTACTCCACCGAGATTTCGCGGCTCCTGGCGTTGCGGCCCGATGTGGTGTTGACCACCAGTTGGGGCGGCGATCTCGACACGCTTGTGCGCCAGGCCGGTCAGCGCGGCCTGCTGCAACAGTCCGCATTCGTGCTCGCCATCGGCGAATCCTCGATTCAGCGGCTGGGCAAGGATCTGCCCGAAGGCTTGATCGTTGGCGCCCGCGGCGATCACTGGTTCCTGCATCCCGAGAAGAAGAACGATCCAGCTTTCAAAGCCTTCAACGAGGCCTTCAAGGCGAAGACCGGGTCCTGGCCGATTTACCCGGTCTATCACATGGCCCAGGCCTTCGCCGCGTTGCAGGCGGCCTACGACAAGGCCATCAAAGGCAATGGCGGCAACTGGCCGACGCACGAGCAGGTCGTGGATGCGGCCGCCGGCAACGCGTTCGCAACGGGCTTCGGCAGGCCCGTCACCCTGCGGGTGGAGGATAACCAGGGCCTGGAAGCCCAGCTTGTCGGCACCACCAAGGCCGTACCCGGCTATGACTTCAAGCTGCTCGACAACATGATGATCTTCGACCCCGAAGTGATCACAACGCCGCCGGGCATGCGGTCGGTCGAATGGCTGAAGACGCTCAAGCCCGATTTCGCCAAGCTCGACGTGCCGACCTTCAAGCAGTGACGCCGTGATCGCCGTCCTCCGGATTTGCTCCGGGGGACGGGTTCTGCCTTGAAGGCTTCCCGATGAACTCCACCCTCGCCACCCTGGCCGTTCTCGACGGGATCAGCTACGCCGCCTTGGTATTCCTGGTTTCGGTCGGGCTCAGCCTGATCTTCGGCGTGTTGCGCGTGGTGAACGTCGCGCATGGCTCCTTCTATGCCTTCGGGGCTTATCTCGCCGCCACGTTCAGCATCGCGGTCGCGCCGCTGTCGCCATGGCTCACCTATCCCGCCCTGGTGGCGGCATCCATCGTAATCGGCGTGGTATGTGGCGGGCTGATCGAGCGCTTTCTGCTGCGGCCGCTGTACGGGCGCGACGATATCCTGCAGCTTCTGATTACCTTTGCGGTTTTCATGGTCATGGACAATCTGCAGCGCCTGATCTGGGGCGTTCAGCCGATTTTCGCCAACGAGCCGTTGAAGCTGTTGCCCAACATCTCCGTGTTCGGCGTCAATTATACGTCCTACCAGGTCTTGCTGCTGCCATGCGTGGCCGTGCTGACACTGACCGGCTTGCGTTACTTTCTCCGTCGCACCCTTGCGGGCGCCGTGATCATGGCGGTCACGGAGGATCGTGAAGCCGCGACCGCCATTGGTATCGACGCCAAGCGGGTTTACTTCGCCACCTTCATCATCGGCGCGAGCTTTGCGGCGCTTGGGGGCGCGCTTGCCTTGCCGACCACCTCGCTCGTGCCGGGCATGGGCGCGGACATGATCGTGCTCTCCTTCGCGGTTGCCGCGACCGCCGGCCTCGGCCAGATCGAAGGCACCGCCGTTACCGCTCTCATGATCGGGCTTGCGCGCGCCTTCGTCATCTACATCCAGCCCGAGTTCGAGGTCCTGGTACCCTATCTGCTGATGGTGCTGGTGCTGCTGGTGCGGCCGTTCGGCCTGTTCGGCGCCCCGCAGTTGAGGAAAATCTGATGGCCGGCCGCCTCGAGCCGATCACACTCAAGCCGATCACGGTGGCCGCGGCCGTCTTCTTCCTGGTCGCAGCCACAGCCCCGCTGTTCATGCCAAGCTGGGCCACGCTGTTCGCGCTGATCCTCGCCAAAAGCATCGTGGTGCTGGGCATCATCCTGCTGCTGCAGGCGGGACAAGTGTCGTTCGGCCACGCGATGTTCTTCGCAACAGGCGCCTACACCGCGGCATTTTGGGGCAAGTTTGTCGGTGGCGGCGACATTCTACTCGACCTCGTGCTCGGCGCCGTATCGTCCACGCTCCTCGGCCTCATCGTGGGCCTGTTTGTAGTGCGCTACCGGGAAATCTTCTTCGGCATGCTCAACCTCGCCTTCTCGATGGTGTTGTGGTCGCTCCTGGAGAAGATGTTCCACTACACCAATGGCGCGGACGGCATTCGCGTGGCGCGCCCGGGTTTGCTGGGGTTGGCTTTCACGCCGGATACTTTTCAATACGTCGTGCTTTATGTGAGCTTGCTGATCGCGGTCGCAGCATTCTTTGGCGTCCAGCGTTATCTCGACAGCCCGCTCGGGCACATGTTGCGGGCCATCAAGTCGAACGAGACGCGGCTTGAGTATCTGGGAACCTCGGCCCGCCGCGTGCTTCTGGTCGGCTACGTGATCTCCGCGTTGCTCGGTGGCATTGGCGGCACGCTGGTGGCGATCATCCAGCAGATCGCAACGCCGGAGTTCGGCTACTGGACCAAGTCGGGTGAGTTTGTGTTCATCGCGATCCTCGGCGGCGGCGCGCATGCGTTCGGTGCGTTTGCGGGGGCCGCCATGTTCGAGGTCGTCCGCTTTTATGCGGCCGCCCAGCTCGCCAACGCATGGCAGCTCATTCTCGGCGTGGTGCTGATCGTCATCATCCTCTACGCGCCGAACGGCCTGATCGGCCTGCGGCAGCGCGACGATCGTGCGAAGCAGGGAGGTCATTGATGGCCAACGTCCTGCTCTCGGCCAAAGGCATCAAGATCCGCTTCGGCGGGGTCATCGCCGCGGATGGCATCGACCTCGACGTCCACGAAGGCGAGAATCTCGCTATCATCGGACCCAACGGCGCCGGCAAGACCACGTTCCTCAATATCTCGACCGGCTATCTCCGGCCGCAGGCCGGCAGCGTGAGCTTTCTTGGCCGCGATATCACCGCGCAGCTGCCGCGTTCGATCACCAGGCTCGGCATCGCCCGCGCCTTTCAGATTCCGCAACTGTTCCTTGATCAGACCGTGATGGAGAACATGCTGATCGCGGCCGCCTCGCTTGTGGGTCACCCATCGGGGTTCAAGGCGCTGTCGGGCCTGCCGCAGCGGGCGGAGATGGAGCGGCTACTCGATCTCGTGGGCGTCAAGCAATTCGCCGAACGCAAGGCGCGAGCGTTGCCGGAAGGGCAGCGTAAGCTCGTCGATATCGCGCTTGCGCTCGCCCTGAAGCCCCGGCTCTTGCTCATGGACGAGCCGACCTCGGGCGTCGCCTCATCCGAGAAATTCGGCATCATGGACATTCTTACCGTAGCGCTCGCGAGGGAGAAGGTGACTTCGGTTTTTGTCGAGCACGATATGGACATGGTAGAGCGCTATGCCAGCCGGGTTGCCGTCTGGAGCATGGGAAAGATTCAAAAGATTGGCACGCCCGCGGAGGTTTTGGCCGACCCGAAAGTCCGCGAGCACGTGATCGGGATATGATGCGATGCTGAGCTTCGAGAACGTCAACGTCGCGATCGCCGGTGCGCCGGTGCTGCGCAACGTCAGCTTCGCTTTGAAGGCCGGTGCGAGCGCGGCGCTGATCGGGCGCAATGGCGCCGGCAAGACCACGACCGTACGTACCATCATGGGTTTCACGGAGGCCAACGGCACGATGCGCTTGGGCGGCGAGGATCTCGGCTCCGTTCCGCCGCATCGCCGGCCATCCCTTGGGATCGGCTACGCGCCTGAAGATCGCCGCCTGTTTTCAGCATTTTCGGTCGAGGAGAACATCCTGCTTCCCGGCCGCGTTGCGAAGCTGAGCGGTGAGGAGACCCGGCGCAGGCTGGATCGCGCCTATACCGTGCTGCCGGAGCTGAAAGAGCTTGCCAGGCGGCCGGCCGGATCGGTCTCAGGCGGCCAGGGCAAGATGGTCGCGCTGGGCCGTGCGCTGATGCTGGGAACGCGCCTTGTCATTCTCGACGAGCCGTTCCAGGGGCTGGCGCCCGCCCTGGCGCAGCGGTATGCCGAGGCGCTGCGGCGGCTTCGTTCGCAAGACAAGACCATCACGTTGCTGATTACGGAGTCGAACCCAAAACTTCTCGACACCTTCGCCGACGTGACGCTGACCATCGAGCGAGGCGAGATCGAAGCCGGTGCAGGCACCTGAGACGGTGATGTTGCGCCGAATCTCTTACCGGAGCCAAAACAACTATGCGATGCAGTGACGATCGTATTCTCACGACCCATACGGGAAGCCTTCCGCGTCCGCCCGGCTTGACGAAACTATATGCCCGGCGCGCACGTGGGGAGGTAGTCGACGCGGGAGAAATCGATGCGGCCGGCCATGCCGCCTTGCAAGCAATCGTTCCAAAACAGGTCGAATCCGGAATCGATATCGGCAATAACGGTGAACAGCAGCGCGAGGGCTTCTTTCTCCATGTCAGACACCGCATGACCGGCTTTGGCGGGACCTGGAAGCGATGGCCGCGCGCCGATGTCGAGCGCTACCCCATCTTCAAGCAGTCGATGGAACAGCAAAATGCCGGCAAGGAAATGGTCAGTAGCTTCGCGCCCCCTAAAGTTATCGGCGAAATCCGCTACACCGGCGCCGCACAAGCGGCGCGCGAAGGCGCCGATTTCCGCAATGTTCTGAATGAGCGCGCGACGGCCGGCCAGAGCGGATTCGTCGAAGCCTTTCTCACCGCGCCATCGCCCGGCATCGTCGTGGCCGCCATCCGCAACGAGTATTACGACACCGAGGATGCCTATCTCGCCGCCGTCGGCCGTGCGTTGCAGGTCGAATATGAAGCGATAACAGCACAAGGTTTTTTGCTCCAGCTTGACTGCCCGGATCTGGCGCTGGAGCACCACATTTCGTTCCAGGATCGTCCGGAGTCCGATTTTCTCAACTTCGTCGAGCGCGTGGTTGCGACCATCAACGAGGCGCTGCGCAACATCCCGCGCGACAAGGTCCGCATGCATGTCTGCTGGGGAAATTATGAGGGGCCGCATGACCGCGACGTGCCGCTGGCGACGATCCTGCCGCTGATCGCACGAATGAACGTAGGCGCGCTGGTGTTGCCGTTCGCCAATCCGCGCCATGCCCATGAAGTGCGATGCCTTGAGGGGCACACGATCGCCGACGACCAGATCGTCGTCGCCGGTGTCATTGATTCCCTGACGAACTTCGTCGAGCATCCCGAAGTGGTGGCCGAGCGGATCGAACGCGTCGTCAAGACCCTTGGCGATCCCAGCCGCGTCATCGCCGGCACGGACTGTGGGTTTGATACCTCCGCCGGCGCCGGTCGCGTCGCGGAGGACGTCGTGTGGGCCAAACTCGCCGCCTTGAGCGAAGGCGCCCGCATTGCGTCAGGCCGGCTGTTCCAGGCGTAAGGACTAGCGCCGGCGACCCGATCGGGGGCGGCCCTCTGGTCGGCTCATTCCACCTTGATTCCGGTCTCGTCGATCACCGCTTGCCATTCGCGCGCTTGCGCGTCGAGCGCTGCGGCAAACTCTTGGGCAGTTCCAAGCCTTGCCTCCACGCCGACGGCCTCCAGGCTGGAGCGGACCTCTGCTGACTGGAGTCCTTCGTTTACGGTGCGGTTGAGCTGTTGGATGATGGCCACGGGAGTGCCTGCCGGAGCGAGCAACCCGAACAAGACCTCTGAGGGAAAGCCCAAAATTCCCACTTCGTTCATGGTCGGGGTCTGTGGCAGCTCCGGCCAGCGCGCCTGGCTGGTTACGGCGAGCGCCTTTAATTTTCCGTCCTTGAAGAGCGACAGCAGGTTCGACTTGTTGTTGACCACCATGTCGATATGCCCGCCCAGCAAATCGGTAACGGCCGGCGCGCCGCCCTTGTAAGGCACGAACAGGATGTCGGTGCCGGTCTTGGTCTTGAAGAACTCGCCGGCAAAGTGAGTATATATGCCGGGTGAGGCGCCGTACTTCAGCTTTCCGGGATGAGCCTTCGCGTACTGGACAAACTCAGGGAAAGTGTTGGCCGCGAGCTGGGGCGATATCGCGACCGCCAGGGAGTCGACACAGACGATCGCGATCGGGGCAAAGGATTTGATCGGGTCGAAGCCAAGATCCTTATAGATAGCTCCGGTGATGGCGTTGACGTTGGTTCCCCCGAGCAAGAGCGTGTAGCCATCCGGCGCAGCTTTGGCGACAACCTTGGCGCCAATCCTTCCCGCAGCGCCAGCGTGATTTTCGACGACGACGCCCTTGCCAAGTTTGGACGAAATCGATTGCGCAATTAATCGCGCGGCGACATCGGTGGGTCCTCCGGCGGGGAAGGGAACCACGATTTTGATCGTTCTTTCCGGATATCCCTCGGCACGGCTCGCCTGAATAGACATTGCAGCGAGGAGAGCCGTGAGCAGGGCGAGGAGCCGGCCCGCCACGCACATCGGATCGTGGCCCGCCATTCGGGCTCCGGCAAACGCTGGTCTAACAATGTTCCTTACCAGCTCACTCATTCGACCTCGACGATCATCTCGACCTCGACGGCATTGTTAAAGGGAAGTCCCGCCATCCCTACGGCGGAGCGCGCGTGTTTGCCGGTCGCTTCGCCAAACACTTCCACCATCAAATCGGAGAATCCATTGATGACCTTCGGCTGGTCACCAAAACCCTCAGGCGAGTTGACCATGCCGAGGACTTTGACGACGCGCTTGACGCGATCAAGGCTGCCAAGCGCCGCTTGCACCTTCGCCAACATGATCAATCCAACCTGCCGGGCGGTCTGGTAGCCTTCCTCCACCGTCATATCCTTCCCGACCTTGCCCTTGAATTTCCCTTAAGCATCGGGGGTGTTTCCGGAAAGGAACAGTAATT